>Ga0335084_10000520_pt1 | contig 32789 bp, 30 predicted proteins | sample Lox_Sample_44_FD_206721 | JGI IMG/M metagenome (GOLD analysis project Ga0335084, IMG submission 206721) | Soil microbial communities from Loxahatchee National Wildlife Refuge, Florida, United States - Lox_Sample_4.4 | ecosystem: Environmental > Terrestrial > Soil > Wetlands | place: USA...
CGCGGCCAACCTGCTGATCGCCCCGAACGATCCTGCCGTGCTGTTGCGCCGCGAGCTCGGCGACCGCCTGCGCGCCGCCGCAGCGGCACTCGAGCGCCGGCTGGGCGGACGGAGCGATGCGCCCGACTTCGCAGCGCTCGCCGCGGCAGGCGTGACCCGGCTGCTCGCGCTGCTGCGAAGCGCTGCCCTGCTCCATCCCGAGATCCGCGCGCGGCGTGCCCAGCAGGCCGCGCTGATCACCGCCGTCGACCGGCTCGTCGGCGCGGCCGCAGCACTGGCGTCGATACCGGTCGAGCCCCTCGGAGCAGAGCGCGAGAGGCTCGAAGCCGTCGCCGCGGCGTGCACGCGCATCGCGGAAACGATCGGCCGCGACGAGCGGCCCTCTGAGACGCTCCGTGTTGCCGCGGCGCCGGCCCCCGCGGAGGGGGGCGGCTCCGCGCTGCGGCCGATCCTCGTCGAGCTGGAGACTGCGGTCGCGCTCGCGCGGCAGGCCCTCGCCTCCGACGCGGCCGTCGCCGCGGCGGCGGGCCCGAGCCTGTTCGCCGCCGACGTGTTCAGCAACCCGGAGTACGTCCGCTACGCGCTCAAGGGCGCACTGTCGGTGCTGATCGTCTACCTGCTGCAGAGCGCGGTCGACTGGCCCGGGATCCGCACCTGTATCATCACGATCATGATCGTCGGACTCACCAGCGAGGGAGCGACGATCCAGAAGGCGACGCTGCGCTTCGGCGGCGCGCTGGTCGGCGGCGCGCTCGGCTTCCTCGCCATCCTGCTCGCCGTTCCCGCGATGGAGTCGATCGCGTCGCAGGCGCTGCTCGTCGCCTCGGGCAGCGCGCTCGCCGCGTGGGTCTACGTGGGAAGCGCGCGCATCTCCTACGCCGGCGTGCAGATCGCGTTCGCGTTCTTCGTCTGCGTGATCCAGGACTTCGGACCGAGCTGGTACTTCTACACGATCCGCGACCGAATGATCGGCATCCTGCTCGGCAACGCAGTCATCACGGTGGTCTTTCTGCAGGTCTGGCCCGTGCGCGCCGGCGAGTCCATGTGGGCGAGCCTGGCCGCCGCGCTGCGCGGAATGGCGCAGCTCGCGCGGGTCGGCAGCTGGAGCGAGGAGCAGGCCGCGGTGGCGGGCGCGATCCAGTCACTGCGCGCGCTGGTGCAGCGTTGCTTTGCCGAGGCGCAGCAGTCGGCCGAAGAGGACGCGCTCGAGTGGCGCGACCGCGGGCGCTCGCGCTTGCAGGACGCGGCGGCCCAGGCGCAGGCCGTCTTCCTGACCCAGCTCGCGCTCGCCAGCCAACGCCCCGACCTCGGGCCTCTCGAGCTCCCCGCAGCACTCCTCGAAGGCGACCGCCGCTTCGAGTCGGCCATCGCCGCGAGCCTCGAGGCGCTCGCGGACCGCGCGCCGCTGCCGGACCTGCGCGCGCCGTTCGACGAAGTGAGTGGAGTCATCCAGACCGCGCTCGGGCGGATCGAAGATGCCGAGGTCGCCACGCAGGTCGCGGGCCGGCTCGAGCTCTATCGCGAGCTCGTGCCGCGCGTCGAGCGTCTCGCATGGGCGGAGCTCGGCCCGTGACGTGTCGAACGGCGCTCCTCCTCGCGCTGCTGCTCTCGGGCTGCGCCGCGTGGGATTCGTCGCCGAACGCGCCGCCGTCGCCGGAGCGGCCGTGGAAGGGGCCGGGGCTCGAGCAGGTCGCCGGCGAGCTGCGCGCGTCGCGGCGCCCTCCGGGTGAGGAGCCCGTCGCCATCGACGCTTCGAAGCACTACGCGCTGCCGGAGCTCATCGACGTGGCGCAGCGCTCCAACGCCGACACGCGCGTCGCGTGGGAGCGCGCGCAGCAGGCGGCGCTCGCGGTCGGGCTGGCCGAGGGCACGTACTACCCGCGGCTCCTCGCCGTCGCGACGGCCGCGGTCGCGTCGGTTCCGCTGCCGATCCCCGAGACGGTCGTGCCAGGCGGCATCTTTCGCGCCGACACGCGCTTCTTCATCCCGACGCTCAGCCTCGAGTGGCTGATCCTCGATTTCGGCCGGCGCCGCGCTGCGGTCGACGCCGCACAGGCGCTCGCGATCGAGGCCAACGCTGGCTTCAATGCGAAGCACCAGGAGGTCGTCTTCAACGTCACCCGCGACTTCTACGCGCTGACCGCAGTGCGGGGCCGGGTGAGTGCGGACAAGGCGGCGCTCGACTCGGCGCACACGCTCGACGAGGCCGTCAGCGCGCGACAGAGCCGCGGCCTCGCCACGCGGCCCGAAGTCCTGCAGGCCGAAGAGGAGTTCGCGCGGGCGAGCTACGAGCTGGCCGACGCGATGGACGCCGAGCACAGTGCCCGAATGACCCTGCTCGAGACGGTCGGCATTCCACCGTACACGCCGATCGAGATCGAGGACGTTTCGCAAGAGCCGGTGCCGCCCGATCTCAGCGAGTCGGTCGACGAGGCGATCGACCGCGCTCTCGGACAGCGCCCGGACCTGATCGCTCTGCTCGCCGACGTGCAGGCCAGGGAGGCCGAGGTACGCGCCGCCCATGCCGACTACTGGCCGCGCCTCGCCGTGAAGGGCGACGTCGGCCAGAACATCGGCCAGCTCCGGGTCGAGCGGGGTCAATTCCAGAACGTAAACGACCCGCAGTACTTTGCTGGACTCCGCTTCGAGTGGGACCTCTTCGAAGGTTTCGAGCGGCGCAACAAGGTGAAGCTCGCCGAGTCGCGCCAGCGCGAGGCGGAGACCGAGTACGAGCACGCCAAGGAGAAAGCAGTCCGTCAGGTCTGGACTGCCTACAACGACGCGCGCGTCGCACTCTCCAAGCAGCGCGCGGCGGCCGCGCTGCTGGCAGCGTCGGAGAAGGCGTGGGACGCGACGACCGAGTCGTACAAACACGGGCTCGCGACGTTCCCCGACGTGCGCGAAGCGCAGCGCAGCCTGGCGTCGGCGCGCGCGCTGGATCAGGCCGCGCGCGCCGAGGCGTGGACGCGCGCCGCGGCGTTCGCCGTGAGCACCGGCGATCTGGCGAAGCCGTGACGCGGGAACGTCTCGCGCGGGCCGTGCCCGGCGTCGCGGCGCTCCTCGCGTACCGACGCAGCGACCTCCGCTGCGACCTGGTGGCCGGGGGCGATCCTCGCGCTCGTCGCCTACGCCTGCTCGCCAGCTCGCGCCGGATGTGGCGCGCGGTGATGCCTAGCGCTGCCTCGGCCTCGAAGCGGTGCTTGCTGACCCACGCATCGCTGGTCGGCTATCATTGCCGTGCAGCGCTCGGGCGAGCGAGCAAGCCGAGCCGCCGCGATTTCGAACGGACTTCGCACAGGGAGTCAGCGTGGAAACTCATAGTCATCTATGGGCCGTTGGCTACGACGACATCAAACGTGCCGAGGAGGTCGGCAACGAGATCAGATCGATGGGCTGGGGGAGCCACTATCTGTTCCTGCTCGATCTTGCCGTCGTCGTCCGGAACGTCGATGGCTCCTTCACATGCAACCGCGAGCCGTTTCCAACCCGAGACAACATCCTCGGCACGACGGCGGTCGGCTTCCTCGCGGGGCTCGTGGTGGGGGCACCGTTCACGGGTGCGACCGTCGGCGCGCTGGCGGGCGCAATTGGCTCCGCCACTGCAACCAGCGCCATCGGGATCGGCGACGACTTCATTCGCGAGGTCGAAGGCCTGATGAGGCCCGGAACCTCGGCCCTCTTCGTCCTCGACGATGAGGGACAGATGGACGTCATCCTCCACCGGCTGCGCGGGCTCGGTGGAACCGTGCTCAAGACGAACGTCGACTTGGAGCGAGCCAAGCTGATCCAAGCCACGCTGGCCGAGATGAAGTGAGCGGCCGCTCAGCCTCGAGTGACTCTCCCAGTGAGTGCGTCACCGCGAAGAGCGACGTAGACGATCCCGGTCAAATTCCCCTGGGCGGCGGCGAGGACCTTGGGGTTCGAGCCGTCGAGGTTGGCGCTGTAGACCGACCCTCCGAGATCCGTGACGAACATCCGCCGTCCCGGGAGGTCGAGCGCGAGGCCGATCCCTTCCATCAAGTGCGTGAACAGAACTTCGGGCTTCGTGGACTTCGCGAGGCGGGCGTCGATCGGCGCGCGGTTGATCGTGTTGCCGCGCGGCGGATCGCCGCGATCGGTCCAGTACAGGACGCCCTGGGCGAGATCGAGGTCGAGATCGATCGGCTCGGGCAGGCCATCGAAGAGCACCTCGATGTCGCTGCGGTTGGCGGGAGTCTCGCCTTCGGGTAGCTCGAGGTCGGCGCGCAGGATGCGGCCCTGTCCAGCGTTCTCTCCGCCCTTCTGAGTCCAGTAGAGCTTCCCCGCCGCCGGATCGACGGCGATGCCCACGCACCAGTTGCGCGGGTCCCGTCGGTCGGCGTCGGTCGTTCCGGTCTGGACGAGGACTTCGATCTGCGACCCGTCGAGGTTCGCGCGCATCACGCGCATCCCCTCGCGATCGGACCAGTACAGCTTGCGGCTCTGCTTCTCGACCCGCAGCTGCTTCGGTGTGAACGTCGCCCCGTCCGGAACGATCTCGGTCAGATTGCGTCCGTCGAGATCCGCGCGCACGATCGAGCCGTCGTTGGCCGACGGGTTGCCCATGTAGGTCCAGTAGAGATGCCCGGCATCGACGTCGACGTCGATCCCGTCGGGGAGCCGCTTGCGCCCCTCGAAGATCGTCTCGCGATCGGAGCCGTCGGGATTCATCGCGAGCACTCGCCCCGCGCTCGCGTCGAGAAAGAACAGCTTGTCTGGCATGCCACGACTCCTCTTCACCTGGGAACGGCGCCGCTCGCGCGGAAGCCGTCGATCTCGCTCGCGCTGAAGCCGAGCTCGCGAAGGATCTCCGCGCTGTGCTCGCCGAGCTCCGGGGCGCGCCTCGCAGGTACCTTCGCGACGCCGTGCAGCTGAATCGGACTGCTGATCGTGGAGGTCAGCTGCCCGCCCGCGCCCCGGAGCGGAACGACGACCTCGTTCGCCCGTAGCTGCGGATCTCCGATCACCTCCTCCGGCCCGCGCACCGCGGCGAACGTGACGCGAGCGTCGCCGAACACCTGGTACCAGTGCGCCATCGGCTGCGCTCGGAAGACGTCGTCGAGAATCGCCGTCAGCTGCGCCATGTTCGCGACGAGCTTCGCCGGCTCGGAGAAGCGCGGATCGGTCAGCAGATCCGCGCGCCCGATCGCCTTCGCCACGGCCGCAAGCTTGTCCGGCGTGACGATGAGCACAAACCAGGTGTCGTCGGACGCCCGATACACGTTCAACGCGGCATTCGCGGGATGCTTGCGATCGTGGAGGCCGTAGAACGTCGCACCACACAGGGCGGCCTGGATGGACACGCTCGCGGACCACACGCCTTCGGCGAGCAGCGACGTCGTGACGTACGATCCCTTGCCGGTGCGCTCGCGGCGATACAACGCGGTGACGATCGCCGAATAGAGCCCGACGGCGGTCGCGTTGTCGCCGCTGCCGGCGACGGGCCAGGTCGGCGGCGCGCCGGCGTCGCGTGTCATCGACAACAGGCCGCTGCGCGCCCAGTACGAGGTGATGTCGAAGCCGGGGAGATCGGCGTCCGGTCCCTTCTCACCGAAACCGGTGACGTCCGCGTAGATCAGCCGCGGGTTCCATTGAACCACGTCGTCGTATTCCAGCTTCAATCGCTGCCGCGCAGGATGCGGCGTATTGACGATCAGCACGTCCGCCCAGCGGACGAGCTTCTCGAGCACGGGCCGCGCGCTCGGTGATTTCAGATCGAGCGTCATGCCGCGTTTGTTGCGGTTGGCCAGATGCCATGGGTACGCATCCTTGGCTTGGGGCTGCGGCGGGATCTGGTGACCGTGCCGCCAGGGGTCGCCAGACGGCGGCTCCACCTTGACGACGTCGGCCCCGAAGTCCGACAGGATCACGCCGGCGCTGGGACCGGCGATGAAGCTCGCGAGATCGATCACCTTCAACCCCGCGAAAACGGATTCGCTCGCTGCTGCCATCGCGTCGCCTCACACGAACGCGCTGAAGCCGGAGACGGCGCGCCCCACGATCAGCGTGTTCATCTCCCGCGTGCCCTCGTACGAGTAGATCGCCTCGGCGTCGGCGACGAAGCGGCCGACGTTGTGGTCGAGCGTGATGCCGTTGGCTCCCATCAGCTCGCGGGCATAGCCGACGCTCTCGCGCATGCGCACCGTGCAGAAGGCCTTGGCGAGCGATGCGTGCTCGTCCTTGAGCTTGCCCTGGTCCTGAAGCTCCGACAGCCGGACCATCATCGAGAGCGAGGCCGTGATGTTGCCGAGCATCTTTACCAGCAGGTCTTGGATCAACTGGAAGGATGCGATCGGCTTGCCGAACTGCTCGCGCCTCTGCGCATACCGGAGCGCGTGCTCGTAAGCGCCCATCATGCAGCCGACTGCCTCCCAGCCGACGAAGGCGCGCGTCATGCGCAGGACCCGCGCGGTGTCCTTGAACGAGGTGTCGATCTGCAGGCGGTTGGCTTCCGGGACGCGGCAGTTCTCGAGCGTGATCAGCGCGTTCTGCACCACGCGCAGCGCCATCTTGTGCTCGATCTTCTCGGCCTTGAACCCGGGCGTCTTGTTCTCGACGATGAAGCCCTTCACCTGGCTGTCCGCGAGGTCGCGCGCCCAGATGATCGTCACGTCGCCCCAGGTGGCGTTGCCGATCCACTTCTTCTGGCCGTTGAGCGTCCACGAGTCGCCCTCGCGCTTGGCGGTCGTGGTGAGTCCGCGCGCCGTGCCCGAGCCGACGTCCGGCTCGGTGAGACCGAACGCGCCGACCTTCTCGAGCCGCGCCATCGGCGGCAGCCACCGCTGTTTCTGCTCCTCGGAGCCGCACAGGAAGACCGACCCCATCGCGAGCCCGCTGTGGACGCCGAAGAACGTCGCCATCGAGCAGTCGATGCGCGCGATCTCCATCGCGATGAAGCCGGCGAACAGACTGGTGCCGCCCGCACAGCCGTAGCCCTCGTAGCCGGCGCCAACGATCCCGAGCTCGCGAATCCCGGCGACGAGATCGAACGGAAACGAGTCCGCGGCCCAGTAGTCGTTGATGATCGGGGCGACCTTCCCTTCCATGAACGCGCGCACCTGGGCGAGCCTTCGTTGCTCCTCGGCGCTCAGGATCTCCTTGAGGCGATAGAAATCTCCGTCGGGAATTGGCAGCTGCCTCATCGCGGTCTCATTTCGCGCGCAGGCGGAGCAATCCGATCAGCCGTTCGTTCTCCTCGTGCGCGAGCTGTTCCACCGACCGATCGCCAGCCTCCTTCAGGACTCCCTCGCTGATCGTCCGCTTGAGCTCGGGCGTGATGGCGGGGTTTCCGAGGGCCTTCATCATCGCAGCCAGCGGATCCATCAGGTGCTCCATGAAGTGCGCAATCCCGCCGGCGCCGCCGCCGACGTGCCACTGCAGACTGGGACCCATCACTCCCCAGCGAAGCCCTGGCCCCCAGCTCACGGCGTCGTCCGCGTCGGCGACGCCGAGCACGCCCTGCTCGATCAGGTACATCACCTCGCGGTACAGCGCGGCCTGCAGCCGGTTCGCGACGTGTCCGGGGAGCTCTTTGCGCAGGTGGATCGGCTTCTTCCCGATCGACGCGTAGAAGGACATCGCCCTCTGGACCGCCTCCGGTGAAGTCTTGGACCCGCCGACGACCTCGACCAGCGGAATGATGTGCGGCGGATTGAACGGATGTCCAACCAGGACACGCTCGGGGTGCTTGCACTTTGCCTGCATCGTGCTCGGGGTGATTCCCGACGAGCTCGATGCGATCAGCGAATCGGGCGGGGTGACGTCGTCCATCTCGGCGAACAGCGTCTGCTTGAAGTCCGGTCGCTCGGGACCGTTCTCCTGTACGAAGTGCGCGCCCGACAGCGCCTCTGCCATGTTGGAGGTGAAGCGGAGGCGGTCGCGCGCGGCTCCGGGCGACAGGCCGATCGCCTCGAGCTGCGGCCATGCGCCATCGACGTACTTGAGGAGATTGGCTTCCGCGTTCGGTGCGGGATCGGTCGCCACCACGTCGAAGCCACGCGCGAGATACTGCGCCGCCCAGCTCGCGCCGATCACGCCCGTTCCCACGATGGCGATCCGCTTCACGGGGACATTTGCCACGGAGCACCTCCTGGCGATCTGCTCTTGCGCAGTCTGCTCTTCTGCCGCTGCTAGAGCAACGGAGGTGCCAGGGGACGGGCAACGCCGCGCGCCGTAGAGCACGGTCGTGTCGTCCCGGCGGCGGGTGTGCCGCCCGACGGGCACGCCCGACCACGGGCGGGCGCGGGCCTCAGCGGGCGGAGTCAGCGGGAAGCACGAACGCAGACCCCGACAGGCTCTTCGACGCTTTCTACAGCACCGAGCCGCACGGCATGGGCATGGCATTGGCTGCGGCTTCGTTGACGATGCCGAGCAGGTCGAGGGCCTCGCGCGCGAGCTCGGGATACTCGGACAGCTGGCGGCGAAAGTCGCGCACGCCGGACGCCTTCAGCTCGGCGAGCCGCGCCATCACCTGCGAGAAGTCCTGCTCGACGATTCCCAGCGTCTCAGAGTCCATCTTGCAGTCCGTGTCCATGCCTCTCCGTACGAGGAGAGCGTCGGATGGACCCTGCGTACCTCTCGGCACTCGCCGCGCTCGCCGGGTCGACGATCGGCGGGCTCACCTCGCTCGCCGCCTCGTGGCTCAGCCAGAGCGTGCAGGTTCGGGCGGCGCGCTACCAGGACGATCTACATCGGCGGCAGGGTCTGTACAAGACGTTCATCGAAGAGGCGTCGAAGCTGTACACGGATGCCTGGCAGAGCAACGAGCCGCAGGTCTCCGACCTCGTCCAGCTCTACGTGCTGATCAGCCGGATGCGCGTCCTTTCGTCGACCCCGATCGTGGAGGCCGCCGACGCCGTCGGCCAGAAGATCCTCCAGCTGTATCGGTCGCCGAACAGGAAGCTTCTGGAACTCGAGCAGCTTCTCGAAGACCAGTCCATGAACCCGCTGCGCGAATTCAGCCGCGCCTGTCGCGCCGAGTTTCCCCCGCTGGGCGGCCGCAGATTGCCATGACGGCTGTTCGCTCGGGCTTCTTGGCAAGCCCCTTCAACGGCTGAAGCCGGCGAGTCGCGTCGTATCATCAACGCGGCGTCGTGATCGGGTCGGCATGCCTGTGAACGAGCTTCCAGTCGTCGCCCTCTAGGCGAAAGACGCTGGTGACACGGAGGGCCGCTGGCGACGGCGCGCCCGCGCCGTCGGTCGTCGTTTCCGCGTGCTCCACCTCGACCACGACGGCAAGTCCTTCGGCCCGGTAGGTCGCGATGAGATCGAAGTCGGTCGCTCTGCCGCCCCGCATGCGTGCCGCTGCGCTGGCCAGGGTGGCCTCCACTCTCTCGCGGCCTCGTGCGAACGGGCCGAACGGGTTGCCCCAGGTGACGTCGTCGCGATCCGAGAGCAGAGCCACGTAGCCGCTGCTGTCCCCCTTCACCATCGCGTCGAGCGCGGCGTGATTCTTCGCAATGGTGTCCTCGAGCGTCTTTGCGGTCATTTCGTTCTCCCTTGAATCCGATCGTCGTCGTTCCGGGCCCTCCCCGGATCTCAGCGCGTCTCCGCCTCGCGCAGACCGAGCGCACACAGCGCGGGCAGGAAGATCAGCGTGACGACGGTGCCCGCGAGCACACCGCCGATCAGCACGAACGCCAGCGCCGACCAGAACACCGAGAACGTGAGCGGCACGAAGGCGAGAGCCGCGGCCAGCGCCGTCAGCACCACCGGCCGGGCGCGCCGCACGGTGGCCTCGACGATCGCCTCGAGTACCGGCGCGCCCGCGCGTCGATTCTGCTCGATCTGGTCGGTGAAGATCAGCGTATTGCGCATCAGGATGCCGCCGATGCCGATCAGGCCGAGGATCGCGTTGAAGCCGAACGGCTGACCGGTGACCAGCAGCGTAGGGACGGCGCCGATCAGCCCCAGGGGGGCGGTCGCGAACACCAGCCACATCATCCGCATCGAGCGCACCTGCAGGATGATCACGAGCAGCATCGCGAGAATCATGATCGGGAAGAGGCGAAACAGCGCGCGGTTCGCCTTGCCGCTCTCCTCGACCGGGCCGCCGATCTCGATGCGGTAGCCGTCTGGCAGGCGGGCAATCACCTCGTCGAGCAGCGCGGACACGGTCAGCTCGACGTCGGGCGGCTGCGTGCCCTCTGCGATGTCCGCGCGCACCTCGACCGTGGTCTCGCGGTTGCGTCGCTTGAGGATGGGATCCTCCATGGTGGGGATGAAGGCGCCCGCCTGCTCGAGCGGGATCGACCTGCCGAAGCCGTTCGTGATCGTCAGACCCTCGATCGTCTCCAGGCTCTCGCGCTGCGTGTGGATGGCGCGCGCCAGCACCGGCACGGTTCGGGTGCCTTCGCGTACCTCGGTGATCGTGTTGCCAGTGAGCAGCGCGTTCACCTGCAGCTTGACGTCCGCCGGCGTGAAGCCCAGGAGCCGCAGCCGGTCCTGGTCCAGCACCAGGCGGTAGGCGCTCGCGCGCTCGCCCCAGTCGAGGAATGCGTCGCGCACGTCGGGGTGACTGGACGCGATCCGGCGCACCTCCTCGGCGATCGCGCGCACGCGCTCCAGTGACGGCCCCGACACGCGGAACACCACCGGGAAGGGGACCGGCGGGCCGAACACGAGCTGCGTGACGCGGACGCGCGCGTCCGGGAATGCACCGGCCGCGATCCGCGCGCGCATGCGCTGCTTCAGCCGGTCGCGCGCCCCCGCGTCTGCGGTCTGGACGATCAGCTTGGCGAAGGCCGGATCCGGTCGCTCGGGGTTCAGCGACAGGAAGAAGCGCGGCGCACCCGCGCCGACGTAGGCGTCGACGAGCTGCGTCTCGGGCTCCTCGAGGAGGGCCGCCTCGACGCGGGCGACCACGGCCTCGGTGCCCTTGAAGGCGCTGCCGGGCGGTAGATAGACCTCGACGATCAGCTCCGAGCGGTCCGAGTTGGGGAAGAACTGCTTCTGCACCAAGCCGAGACCGAGCCCGGCGACGAGCGAGGCGAGCACGGTCGCGCAGACCACGGCGCGCCGCCGCTCGACGCACCAACGCACCAGCCGGCGCAGCCGCTGATAGCTCGCGCTGGCGTAGATCGCCTCGTGTCCGCCCGCCACGACCGCAATCTGCGGCAGCAGCTTCACGCCGAGGTAGGGCGTGAACACCACCGCGACCAGCCAAGACGCGAGCAGCGCGAAGCCGACGATCCAGAAGATGTTGCCGGCGTACTCGCCGGCACTCGAACGCGCGAAGCCTACCGGCAGGAAGCCGATCACGGTCACCAGCGTCCCCGTCAGCATCGGCGCGGCGGTCGAGTGCCAGGCGAAGGTCGCGGCGGCGACGCGGTCCATCCCTTCCTGGAGCTTCACCACCATCATCTCGATGGCGATGATCGCGTCGTCGACGAGCAGACCGAGCGACAGGATCAGCGCGCCCAGCGTGATGCGGTCGAACTCGCGCCCGGTCGCGAGCATGATGACGAACACGATCGCGAGCGTGAGGGGCACCGCGGCCGCGACGACCAGCCCGACACGGAAGCCGAGCGCCAGCAGGCTGATCACCATCACCACCGCCAGCGCCGTGACGAACTTCAGCATGAACTCACCCACGGCCGCGCGGATCTTGCTGGCCTGGTCGGAGACCTTCTCGAAGCGGATGCCGAGCGGCAGCCCGGCGACGATGCGCGACTCCTCCTGCGCGAGCGCCGCATCCAGCGCGAGCCCGCTGAAGCCTCTCTCCATGATCACGCCGAGCATCAGCGCGGGCCGACCCTGGTGGCGGATGCGGTAGGTCGGCGGATCCTCGTAGCTGCGCTTCACGGTGGCGATGTCCGCGATGCGCAGGAGGCGGCCGCCCGCGGCGACGGGTACGTCCTCGATCCGCTCCAGCGTGTCGAACGCGCCGTCGACGCGTACGTAGGCGCGCGGACCGCCAGTCTCGACGAACCCCGAGGGCACGACGTTGTTCTGGCTCGCGAGCGCCGCGAACAGCTGCTCCGGCGCGACGCCCAGCGTGGCGAGGCGCTCGTAGGAGAACTCGACGAAGATCCGCTGGCCCTGCTCGCCCAGGATGTTGACCTTTTCCACGCCCGCCACGCGCAGCAGGCGCTGGCGCAGCCGCTCGGCGAGCAGCACCTGCTGGCGGTGCGGCATCTGCCCTGCCTCGAGCGCGTAGAGCGCGAAGTACACGTCGGAGTACTCGTCGTTGAAGAACGGGCCGTACACGCCGCGCGGCAGGCTCGCCGCCTCGTCGGAGAGCTTCTTGCGAGCCTGATAGAACTGCTCCGGTACTTGGCTTGGCGGCGTCGAGTCGCGGAACGTGACGAGCATCGACACGAAGCCCGGCTGCGACGTGGTCTCGACGCGGTCGTAATAGGCGAGCTCCTGCAGGCGCTTCTCGAGCCGCTCGGCGACCTGCTCCTGCATCTCCGCCGCAGTGGCGCCGGGCCAGACCGCGCTCACCGTCATCACCTTCACCGTGAAGGAAGGGTCTTCGGCGCGCCCGAGCTGCTGGAAGGCGAGCGCGCCCGCGACCAGCACCGCCAGGATCAGGAACAGAGTGACGGAGCGGTTCCGAACCGCGATCTCGGAGAGATTCCAGCCAGCCATGGTCAGCGATCCAGCGACTCGCCGGCGGCGTCGCCGACGGGCCGCACGAGGTCGCCCTCGTGCAAGAGATGCGCGCCCAGTGCGACGACCGAGTCGCCCACCGCGACTCCCGACGCCACGCTCGCGTGCTCCTGCCCCAGCTCGACCACGCGCACCGGCGCGAAGCGCACCCGCCCGTCCGCCTCGATCCGCCAGACGCCGACGCCGTCGCCCGGGTCGTGCAGCGCGCCGATCGGCACGCGCAGCAGCTCGCTCGCGGCGTCGCCTGCCAGCCGCACGGTGACCGTCGAGCCAATCGGCCATCTCGCCCCGTCGCCCGCCAACACGTAGCGCGCCCGGAACGTCCGCGTGACGGGATCGGCGGCCGCGGACAGCTCACGCAGCGCGGCGTCGACGGCGTGCTTCGAGTCGCCGAACGCGAGCGCGCGCGCGCGGCTCGAGGCGCCGGCGAGCTGGGTCTCGGGGATGTCGATCACGGCCTCGCGCGCGCCGTCGTGGGCGAGCCGCACCACGATCTGACCCTCCGAGACGACCTGACCGCGCTCGACGAGCACCTCGGTGATCACGCCCTCGCCGTCGGCCCGCAGTGTCGAATAGTCGCGGCGGTTCTCGATCTCGCTCGCCTCGGCGCGCGCTGCGGCCGCCTCCGCCTGGGCGACGTGCAGCGAGGTCGACGCGAGCTCGGAGGTCCGCTGCGCGGCGACACCGGCGGCGGCGAGCCGGCTGTAGCGCCGCTCGTCCTCTTGGGCCTGGCGCAGCTGGGACTCGGCCGCGCGCAGCCGGTTGCGGGCCGCGCGCAGCTGTAGCTCGAAGTCCTCCCCGTCGAGCACCAGCAGCGTGTCACCGCGCGCCACCCGGTCGCCCGGATCCACCCGGCGCTCGACGATCTTGCCACCGACGCGGAAGCCGAGCCCGCTGTCGGTCCGCGCGGCCACGACGCCGGTGTAGGCGTGCGCCGGCCGGGTGGCTGGCGCGACCGTCGCAACCAGCACGGGGCGGCCCGCCGCGAACGGACCCGGCGGCTTGGCTTCCGCGGGACGGCCGCCGTGCACGACGAGCACGCCCGCTCCGGCGAGCAACAGGGCGGCCGCCAGGATCCAGCGCACGCGATATATCTGTATATACATGTATTGGCTCCAAAAGAGGCGGCCTAGGGCGCGCGGAGAGAGAGACTCCGGTTGGCGAGCTCGGCGAACACCTCGGCATCCTCCCGGCCGAGCAGCTTCCGGGCCCGCGCCTGCGCCTTCCGCCAGAGCGGGCCCGCCTCGGCGTAGATGGCGTTGCCCGCGTCGGTCATGCGCACCAGCCGGGCGCGCTCGTCGTCGGGGTCGGGAGCGGTTTCGACCCAGCCGTTGCGGCGCATCACGTCCAGGATCCGCGACAGCGACGACGGCTCGAGCACGATCGCGTCGGCCAACGTCGAGAGTCGCTCCTCGCCGCGGGCCGCGATCGCCGTCATCACGCTCATCTGCGACGCCTTCAACCCCAACGGGCGCAGCTCCTCCTCGTAGATCGCCGTGAGGGCGCGGCTCAGCGCGCGGACCCGGAACATGAGACAGCCCCGCGCGTTCTCGCGGGCTGCCCGCTGGACGTCGGCGCGGAGCTGCTCGGCGGACTTTTGAGGCATGGACGCGATGGTAATTGCATATACAAGTACTGTCAACGGCCAGCAGCGGAGCGCGAATTTCGACATTCGCCCGTTCAAGCCGCGCGCGGCGGCATAGCGTCGCCGGGCGGGCGGCACCGGCCGCCCGCCTCTGCGCAGCCCGAGGCATCAGTGGAGGGTCCGCGGCGATCGCGACCCCCAAACCCCGTCCCCTTGGACCTCGCCCGACGAGTCGTCGCGCGATCTCCGATCTGCTCGGCGACCCCCCGCACGAGTGACGCGGAGGTTCGCGGCGGCGCTCCGAGGACGCCGGCGGCCCCCGCGCCCTGCCTGACAGTTTTCCGCCGCACCGGGCAGACTGCTCTTCACACCGTCGGAGGACCCGGCCGATGCATCAGCGCACGATCGATTCCTGGCAGCACGATCACACCTTCGGAACCGATGCTCACAGGCACGGAGAGCGCAGAACGCGCTGGGTCGTGGCGCTCACTGCCGGGATGATGGTCCTCGAGATTGCGGCGGGAATCGCCTTCGGCTCGATGGCGCTCCTCGCCGACGGCTGGCACATGGCGACGCACGCGGCAGCACTGGGCGTCGCCGCCTTCGCCTACGCCTACACGCGCCGCCACGCGAGCGATCGGCGCTACAGCTTCGGCACCGGAAAGGTCGGAGCGCTTGCGGGCTTTGCGAGCGCCGTGGGCCTCGCGGTGGTGGCGCTCGTGGTCTTCGCGGAGAGCGCGGCGCGCCTCACCGCTCCGGTCGCGATCCGTTACGACGAAGCAATCGCCGTGGCGTGCCTCGGCCTCCTCGTGAACATCGCGAGCGCCGTCCTGCTCCGCGATCACGAGCACGGGGCGCACGAGCCTGCGGAGCACCATCACGACCACAACCTCCGCGGCGCTTACCTCCACGTGCTCGCCGACGCACTGACTTCGGTGCTCGCGATCGCGGCCCTCGTCGCCGGCAAGGCGCTTGGATGGACTTGGATGGATCCGGTCACGGGTCTCGTCGGTTCGCTCGTGATCGCGCGCTGGTCCTTCGGTCTCCTGCGCGACACGAGCGGCGTGCTCCTCGACGCCGAGGTCTCGGACGAGCGGAGCCGCGCCATCCAGCACGCGATCGAGTCCGACGCCGACAACCGCGTTGCGGACCTCCACCTCTGGCGCGTCGGTCCGCAGCATCTCGCCGCGATCGTCTCCGTCGTGACGCACGAGCCGCGCGACCCGGCGCACTACAAGCGTCTGCTCGAAGGCGAGCGAGATCTCGTGCACGTGACCATCGAGGTTCAGGCCTGCCGGGGAGACGGCTGCTTGGCCGCGTAGAGCCGAGCGAGTCCTCAGCAAACTCGCCCTCCCCTTCGAGGACTCCGGTCCGTGCACGCGCTTTGCCTCGCTCCTCGTCCGCCGGCGCCGGCGCGCCTGCCCCGCCCATCAGGGTCCCAACAACTCGAAGGAAAAAGAGAGACATGGCAACCAAGAAGACCGATCGCATCGACCTCCAGCAGCACGAGCGCCCGCGTTCAGTGTGGCGATGGATCGCTCAACCTTGTGCTCGACTACCTGCCGGCGAGCAGCGCGAGTCTCAACATCCGATGTCCAAGCCTTGCACGGAGGCCTAGCGCACCGGGCGGGCGGCTTCGGTCGCCCGCCTCACCACTCGCGCGTAGGGTCTAGACTGCCGGCATCCACCCCACGCCGGCACTCCCCGTCGATTTCTCGGGCGGTCAGCCCGCTTGGGGAAGGCGCCTGCGACTCAGTGTGCCCTAGTTTCGGCACAGCCAACGCGGCCGGCGCCGCGGCCGTCGCGCTGGTGGGTTGTCGGCCTCGCCGACCGCTCCACCAACCTCGCGATTCGGGCCGCACATGCAGCTTGGACTATGGCTGCGCGCCCTTCGCCGCTCTCTCGATCAGCCCTGCAACCGACTGGGGCTGCGAGACGTAGATTGCATGGCTCCCCTTGACCTCGACGACGGTCGAGCCCGCGCGCTTCGACATTAGGCGCTGCGCGTCGGGCGGGATCATCTTGTCTTCGGTGGCGACGAGATACCAGCTCGGCTTGGCCTTCCACGCCGGCTTGCTGATCGCGCCGCTCAGAGCCTCGACCCCCCACGGCACCTGGGAGTCGGCCATGAACGCGGCCCGTTCCGGGTCGACATCCGCCGCGAACGAGGCGGGGAACTTCGCCTTGTCGAGGAACAGATATCCATCCTGTGGCGGCAGTATCGGCGGGACAGGCGCACCTGGCGGCGGATCCTTGATCAACGTGGAGACTGATTCGCCCGCGTCCGGGGCAAAGGCAGCGATGTAGACGAGCGCGGCGACCCTCGGATCGTTGCCTGCTTCGGTGATCACCGCTCCGCCGTACGAGTGACCCACGAGGATCACGGGGCCGCCCTGCGCAGCGACGATCCGCTTGGTCGCAGCGACGTCGTCGGCCAGAGAAGTCGTCGGATTCTGGACAATGCTCACGGTGTACCCGTCGTTCCTCAAGATCCTGTAGACCCCCTCCCAGCCGGCGCCATCCACGAAACCACCGTGCACGAGAACAACGTGTCTGATGGGTGCCATGACGGTCTCCTTTCCGAAGTTCGGACCGACGGAATTGCCTCGAATGCGAGGCTCCACGCTATCACGCTCTCTCGTACCTGCATGGCCGGGCAACGTGCGCGAGTTGCAGAACGTGATCGAGCGCTCCGTCATAGTCTGCGAGTCTGAAACGTTCACGTTGGACCCGAGCTGGTGCGAGAGTGGCACCGCGCCCGAGGCGCCGAACAGCGGCTCGCAACCGCCGCTCGAGTCCGAGCCCTAGGCGCGGGCCTCAGAGCGCGGGCCCTCCCGAGCGCCGACGCTCGCGGACGTCCAGCGCGAGGCGATCTTGCGAGCACTGCGTTCATGCAACTGGGTGATCGGCGGTCCTCGCGGCGCGGCGGCGCAGCTGGGGCTGAAGCGGACCACGCTTCAAGCGCGCATGAAGAAGCTCGCCATCGCCGCTCGCTGATGGACCCAGCGTACATTTCCGCGTTTGCAGCATTGGCAGGATCCGCGATCGGCGGCCCGACCTCTTTGGCGGCATCGTGGCTCAATCAACACGTTCAATTCAGAACGCAGGAGCTGACTCGAGCGGTCACTCGAAGGGAGCAGCTGTACAAGGACTTCATCGAGGAAGCTTCGAAGTGGTTTGCCGACGCCTGCGCGCACGAAAGGGCTGAGCTCAAGAACCTCGTAGGGCTGTACGCATTGGTCAGTAGGATGCGCATTCTGTCGTCTTCAACGATCGTCGATAGCGCCGACCAAGTGGTTCGAGTGATCATTGAAACGTATCGAGCTCCGAACAAGACCCTATCCGACGTGGAGAAGCTCTTGGACGGGGACGCAGTCAACCCCTTGCGTGACTTCAGCGCTGCGTGCCGGGAGGAAGTGTTCGGGCGATAACCGATGCGCCCCGGCGACGAGGTAGAACGATGCCTCTCTGGTATGGTAGACGGGTGCTGCCACTGGGAGACGTGAATGGCGACTCTCACGATTAACGGCAAGCCTCACGAGGTCGACGTGGCGGCCGACACCCCGATCCTCTACGTCCTGCGCGACGTCCTGGGGATGACCGGCACGAAGTTCGGCTGCGGAATCTCGGCCTGCGGGGCGTGCACGGTGCACCTCGACGGCCAGCCGGTGCGCGCCTGCATCACGCCCGTGGCCACGGTCGCCGGCCGGAAGATCACCACGATCGAGGGCGTCGGCGAGACGCCGGCGGGCAGGCGCGTGCAGCAGGCCTGGCTCGAGCTCGAAGTGATCCAGTGCGGCTACTGCCAGTCGGGCCAGATCATGTCGGCGGCGGCGCTGCTCGCGCGAAAGCCGAAGCCGACCGACGCGGACATCGATGCGGCGATGTCGGGGAACATCTGCCGCTGCGGTACCTATTCGCGCATCCGCTCGGCGATACACCGCGCGGCGGCGAGCTGACGGATGCCGAGGCTCTCGCGGCGGGAGTTCATGATCGTCGGTGCGACCGCCGTCGGCGGGCTCGCGCTCGGCCTCCGCTTCGCCGGCGCGGAGGAGGCCCCGAACGGGAGGGCGACGTTCGCGCCCGACGCGTTCATCCGCATCGCGAGTGACGGCTCGGTGACGCTGGTCATGTGTCAGGTGGAGATGGGCCAGGGCACGTACACCGCGATGCCGCAGCTGATCGCCGAAGAGCTCGAAGTCGGGCTCGACCAGGTCCGGCTCGAGCACGCGCCGCCTAACGACGCGCTGTACAAGAACCCGCTGTTCGGTGACCAGGAGACCGGCGGTTCAACGTCGGTGCGCGAGTTCTATGAGCCGCTGCGCCGGGCGGGCGCGGCCGCGCGCACGATGCTCGTCGCCGCGGCAGCGAAGCAGTGGGGCGTCGATCCAGCGACGTGTCGCGCGGAGCGCGGCACGGTCGTGCACCCGGACAGCGGCCGGAGCCTCGGGTACGGCGCGCTCGCGGAAGCCGCGGCGAAACAGCCGGTGCCGGCGCACGTCGCACTCAAGGAGCCGAAGGACTGGAAGCTGATCGGGACACCGGCGAAGCGACTCGACACGCGCGAGAAGGTGAACGGTGCGGCGCAGTACGGCATCGACGTCCGGCTACCGGGCATGAAGTTCGCCACCGTCGAGGCGAGCCCCGTCCTCGGCGGCAAGCTCGCGGCGCTCGACGAGGCCAAGGCCATGGCGATCCCCGGCGTGCGGCAGGTCGTGCGGTTCGACGACGTCGTCGCGGTCGTTGCCGACAACGGTTGGGCGGCGAAGAAGGGGCTGATGGCGCTCGAGCTCCGCTGGGACGACGGAGCCAACGGGCAGGTCTCGACCGCCGACGTGGTCCGCGATCTGGCCGCCGCCGCCCAGCAGCCGGGCGTGGTGGCGCGCAATGACGGCGACGCGTCGGCAGCGCTGGCAGCCGCAGCGTCGAAGCTCGAGGCGGTCTACGAGGTTCCGTTCCTCGCGCACGCGGCGATGGAGCCGCTGAACTGCACCGTCCACGTGCGCGAGGACGGCTGCGAAGTGTGGACCGGCACGCAGGTGCTGACCCGGTGTCAGGCGACCGCGGCGAAGGTCACCGGTCTTCCGCTGGACAAGGTCGTCGTCCACAACCACCTGCTCGGCGGCGGGTTCGGTCGCCGGCTCGAGTACGATGTCGTCACCCAGGCAGTTCGCATCGGCCAGAAGGTCGACGGGCCGGTGAAGGTCATGTGGACCCGCGAGGAAGACATCCGCCACGACGTCTACCGGCCGTCCTACTACGACCGGATCGCCGCAGGGCTCGGTCCCGACGGCAAGCCCACGGCCTGGACGCACCGGATCGTCGGACCGTCGATCCTCGCGCGCTACCTGCCCGCGGCGTTCCGGAACGGATACGACTTCGACGCTGTCGACGCCGCTGAGCACCTCACTTACGACATCCCATCGATCCGAGTCGAGCACGTGCGCCAGGAGGAGGCGGTCGTCAACACCGGCTTCTGGCGCGGCGTCGGCCCGACGCACAACGTCTTCGTGATCGAGAGCTTCATGGACGAGCTCGCTGCCGCGGCGAAGTCCGATCCCGTCGCCTACCGCCGCGCGCTGCTGGGCAAGGCGCCGCGCGCGCGGGCCGTGCTCGACCGCGCCGCGGAGGCCGCGAACTGGGGCAAGGCGCTCCCCGCGGGACGCGCGCGCGGGGTGTCGCTGCTCTACAGCAGCTGGGGCACCTACGTGGCCCAGGTCGCAGAGGTCGAGGTCGCAAAGGGCGACGTGCGCGTGCGCCGGGTCGTGTGCGCGCTGGATTGTGGCACGGTGGTGAATCCGGACATCGTGAAGGCGCAGGCGGAGGGCGGGATCGTCTTCGGCGCGAGCGCGGCGCTCTGGGGCGAGATCACGCTCGCGAAGGGCCGCGTCGAGCAGTCGAACTTCACGAACTACCGGGTCATGCGGATGAACGAAGCTCCGGAGATCGAAGTCCACGTCGTCCCTAGCACTGAGCCGCCCGGCGGAATGGGCGAGCCCGGGACGGCGGCGATCGCGCCCGCCATCGCGAACGCCGTCTACGCTGCGACGGGCAAGCGGCTGCGGAAGCTGCCGCTACGGATCGAAGGCGCGTGATCACCGAATCCGCGAAGCAGGATCTCTAGCTCAGGCGCGCGCCCCGCCCGACAGCGCGGCGTCGTAGAAGAACTGCTCGCGCGTGATCTTGTCGTCCTTGACCGTGTAGACGCCCACCTCTTCCAGGGTGATGCGCTTGCCGCTGGACTTCGGCGTGACCTCGAAGGTGTAGTAGACGGCGAACTGGTTCGGACCGTTGAAGAACGGGCTGCGGACCTTCTCGCCCTGGACCGTGTTGCTGGCTTGCCAGACCTCGGACTTCTTGATCACCGGCCCCTTGCCGGAGGTCTCCGAGCCATCTCCCTCGACGGAGACGATCGCCGGGTCGTACATCGCATGCATCGCGTCGAAGTTCTTGCCCTGGTTGCACAGCTCCACGAATTCTCGGGCGAGGTTCTGAAGGCTCATCGCAGCGCTCCTCTCCGGCGGTTTTGCCTGCGCCATTTTGACCGAAGACTCCGCCGCGTGTCCGACCGGCAGCGTGCAAGCAACTCCGACGAGGCGGCCAGGGGACCGCGCGAGAGGGCTAATCGCACTGCAGCGGCTCGGCCCTCACCAGCTTCTCCGCGATCTGCCCCGGGAAGCGCGGTCGCCAGAAGTTGTCCAGCCAGGCCGGCTCGAGCCGCTCGCGCATGACCGAGATCACACCAGGCGTCGCGACGCCGCGCGCCGTCGGAAACCGCTCGAGCAGGGCGCCCAGGCCGAAGAAGTGGTCGCCGTGCCCGTGCGTCCCGGGACGTCGGCCATCGTGCCGGCGGTGGCGAACGCCATCTTCGCGGCCACCGGCACCCGCCTGCGAAAGCTGCCGATCGACGCGGGCGCGCTGAAGCAGGAGGTTTAGCTCAGCGCGCGAGCTCGACGCATCACCGCCAACCGTCCAGTCGCCATGAGTCGCGTGTCGCCTGATCACTTCATCAGCTTGCTCTTTACCCAATCCGCAAGGCGAACCTGGCCGGTGCGCGGCACCCCAATGGGGACGAGAGAGAACTCCTCGACTCGCCCACCGAAGTAGCGAGCTTGGTGATCGGAGTACACGGGTCGCTTGTCTCCGATCATTCCTAGATAGCGTCCGATGATTTCGTGGAGCGGCGCTCTTTCCGGCCCAGCGATTTCGATCGTTCCGTTGCGCGGAGCGGACGCTGCGACCTCGCCAACGATGCTGGCAACGTCATCTGCGGCGATGGGCTGAAACAGCCCGGGCGAGAGATAGATGGCGCCGTCTCTCTGCCCCGCGTCGGCGATGGCTCCGAGGAACTCCATGAACTGGGTCGAGCGAATGACGGTGTAAGGGATACCCGAGGCTTTGATTCGCTCCTCCTGAACGGCTTTGGCCCGGAAGTAACCATTGTCCGGCGAACGATCGGTGCCAACGATGGAGACGACAACGTGATGCCGCACGCCGGCATTTTCTTCCGCAGCGAGGAGGTTCTTCTCGTGGGTCGTAAAGAACTCCATTGCGGCCGACGGCTCGAAGGACCGAGAGTTGGCGAGATCGACGATGACGTCGGCAGCGTCCAGCGCTTCCGCGAGGCCTTCGCCCGTAACAGTATTGACTCCCGTATCCGGGGCCGCAGCCAGCACCTCGTGACCGGCTTTACGCAGCAACGCGACAACCTTCGATCCGACTAGACCGGTACCTCCAATCACGACGATCTTCATGGTGCTTCTCCCGCTTGAGTTGGTCTGGCGTGGCGCCTAGTTCGGCCCTGACCCAACAGCGGTCAGTACTCCCAGTCGGCCGGTACAAAACGAAAGACGTCGCCGGCGACTGCCACCCGGCCGACGGACGGGAACGGCAAGTGAGCGGCCACCACCGGCTCACCGGTCGCCGCCAGCTCTCGCAACAGGCGGACCCGGACACGGACCGCCTCCTCGGGGTCGTGGTCGAAAGCGTTGTGCCAGTCGGGGTGATCGAAGTGATTCGGGAACACGGCATCGCCGAGGAACGTCAGCCGGTCGCCGCCGGACGCCAAGCGGACCACGCTGTGCCCGAGGGTGTGGCCGCCGGTGCGACAGACGACCACTCCCGGCGCCACCTCGTACTCCTTCTCGAACGGTCGCAGCTGGCTGCGGTACACGTCGACGAACCGCTCTTCGGCCGACCGAAGCACATCCGGAAACCCGCCAAAAGTGTTGCGGGAGAAATCGGGCGACGACCAGAATTCGGCCTCGGCGGCCGCCAGGTGGATCGGCACGTCCGGCCGCAGCCGGCCCCTCAGTTTGTCGGCGAGCAGCCCGCCAACGTGGTCCACGTGCAGGTGGGTAAGTACCACGTCGGTCACGGATGCGGGATCGACGCCGGCGGCGTCCAGTCGAGTGGCCAACTGCCCGACCCCCGGGAAATCCGGAAACTCCGCGCCTGCCCCGGAGTCGATGAGCACCGCCCGGCCGCCGCTGCGCGCCACGACCACGTTCAGCGGCCATTTGTACACGTCCGGCGGCTGGAGCCTGTCGCGCAGCCAGGCCGACAGGTCGGCCGGGTCGGCATTGGTGGCCAACGTCGCGGCCGGCAGCGGAAACACCCCATCGCTGATCACCAGCACGTCGATCTCGCCGACCCGCAGCGCGTAGCGCGACGGAACCAACTCGTGGAGCCGCAAACGCATGTCTGTCTTCTGATGACTTGTACCTGTCATGTCTGTCTCCTGTCTCCTGTCAGTTCTTGACGAAGGCAAGAAGGTCGGCGTTGATCACGTCAGCACGCGTCGTGCACATCCCGTGCGGGAACCCCTTGTAGATCTTCAGCGCACCATTCCTCAGCAGCTTCGCAGAGAGCAGTGCGGAGTCCGCAATCGGCACGATCTGGTCGTCGTCACCGTGCATCACGAGTGTCGGGACGTCGATCAGCTTCAGGTCCCCGGTGAAGTCAGTCTCCGAGAACGCCTCGATGCCGTCGTACTGAGCCTTGGCGCCGCCCATCATCGCCTGCCGCCACCAGTTGTGGATCACGCCTTGCGACGTCTTCGCGCCCGGTCGGTTGTAGCTGTAGAAGGGGCCGCTCGCGAATTCGAGGTAGAACTGCGCACGACTGGCGGCGAGTTGTTTGCGAAGGTCGTCGAACACCTCGATCGGGAGACCGCCTGGATTCGCCGGGGTCCTCACCATGATTGGCGGCACCGCTCCGATCAGCACCAGCTTGGCAACGCGCCCCGACGGCTGGCCGTGGCGCGCGACGTACCGCGTCGCCTCGCCCCCACCCGTGGAGTGGCCGACGTGGATCGCGTTGCGGAGATCGAGGTGCTCGACCACAGCGGCGGCGTCAGCGGCGTAGTGGTCCATGTCGTGGCCGTCGCTGACCTGGCTCGAGCGGCCGTGGCCGCGGCGGTCGTGGGCGACGACGCGAAACCCGTGCCCGAGGAAGCAGAGCATCTGCGCGTCCCAATCGTCGGCGCTGAGCGGCCAGCCGTGGTGGAAGACGATGGGCTGGGCGCTCCTGGGACCCCAGTCCTTGAAATAGATCTCGATGCCGTCGCGGGTGGTGATCGTGGCCATTTCGGCCTCCCTTCTTCCACGGGGACCGGACAGCTCAGCCTCTTGTGACGCGACGATCCGCGGGCGCTATGTCAGCGGGCGTGGCAGATCAACTTGCGGTCGTCAATGTAGCCTGTGAGGTGACTCCTGATAGTTTGCTAGGTCTCATGAACCATAGGATTTGGTCGATCCCCTCCTCCGAGGCGCAGATCGTGACGAGGGCGCCGCCGACACCGCCCCGTCTGGCTAGGACTGCCGCTTGGCCATTGACTTCGACCCAATCGAGAGTGACTCCAGTCCAGAACGCCGCGGTGGCCGTCGCGACGAATCTCGCGACTTTGACGCGGCCCACGACCGGGATTCGGGCGGTACGCACGAATCCTCCGCCATCCGAGCTGGAGATGACGTCGGACGAGAAGACCGCTTCAAGCCTCGAAACGTCTCCCCGCTGAGCGGCGGCTGTGAACGCAGTGAGAAGTCGCGTGTGCTCCGCGGAGCTCACCGGCTTGCGCTGTCCTTCGACGACATGTTTCCGCGCGCGACTCACGAGCTTTCGAGCGTTTACCTCGCTGGTCTTGAGGATCTCGGCGATCGTCTCGTACCCGTAGTCGAGGGCTTCATGGAGAACGTACGCCGCTCGTTCCGACGGCGTGAGTTTCTCGAGCAACAGGAGCACGGCTAAACCGAGCGCCTCGCCACGTTCCGCGCCGAGAGCCGGATCTGCTCGGGTGTCCACTGGCTCGGGCAGCCACTGTCCCACATAGGTCTCGCGGCGCGCGCGCGCGGACTGCGCGGCGTTGAGCGCGAGCCGCGTGGCCGTCGTCGCCAGGAACGCCGGCGGGTCCCGGACCACCGTGCGATCCGTGCTCTGCCAGCGAATCCACACCTCTTGGACGATGTCCTCCGCCTCGCTCGCGCTGCCGAGCATGCGGTACGCGATTCCGAATAGGCGGCGGCGCGCGTTCTCGAAGGCCGCGAGGCCGTCGTCGTCCGAGGGGCTCGCCACCCGCCGATTCTAGAGGGGTCCCCTTCCTCCGAGCAAGCTGATTTGAGTCACTGGGCGCTCGGACCGTCGCTGCGGTTCGTGGGGCAGTGGTATCGCGCGTCAATGCTCTGGAGTCAGGACCGGATCACCTTCGTCCTTCACCAGAAAGACGAGGAACTTTGCCGGTTTCGTGTTGCTCGCGTTCCTGCCGACAGTGTGGAGATCGTTGGGACCCTCATAGAACGTCTGCCCCGGTGTCAAGATCATTTCCGGTCCGCCCTTGACCTGCATCACGACAGACCCCTCCAGCACGTAGATGAACGCGTGCGCGTTGTGACGGTGCACGGGATCCGCGGCGCCGGGCGGATACTCGACTGCAATCAGCAACCCTTCCTTGCCGGGGAGGTTCGAGAGCGGTTTCGACATCAGAGGCGAAACCGCCGCTTCCTGCGCCATCGACGTGCCGGTTGCGAGCAGGAGCAGGGGAAGAAACACCGTGAATGCTTTGACCCTCATGCAGACTAGGACCGGCCCCAAGGCCATTTTGTGACGCCGGGACCGCGGCACGTACCTCGGCCAGGCCAATGGTGCGTCGGGTTCCGCCCATTCAGCTGCGTCTCCCTTAGCCGGCGGCTGCGATGCGAGGCCGGAGACGTAGCAATGCCAGCAGGTGACCGCGCATGGCGTTGAGTCCGCACCGGTCGCCATTCAGACAAATGGCTCGCCGACGTGGGCACGGTGCGGCTGGACTCTGATCGGGTCGACGAGAAACAGTTCCCCCTGGATCGACAAGCGTGGTTGTCCAACTCTCAGGGAAGAGCATCATGTCCCCAGAAACCATCCTCGTCACCGGCGCAGCCGGCAGCACCGGCTCGACCGCGCGCGTGGCTGTCGTCATCCTGCTGGAACAAGGCCATCGCGTCCGCGCCATGGTGCGCACGCTGGAACCACGCGCCGACAGGCTGCGCGACCTGGGCGCCGAAGTCGTGGTCGCCGACATGCTCGACATCGTCGGCGTACGCGCGGCCATGCGAGCCTGCCAGGCCCGATCGGCCGGCTGTTGCCGACCTAGGCGTCCCGCAGCTCGCCGCAGCTGGCAGCTGCGAGCGACCGAGATGCTTACGCTCGAGGGGCGCTGTCCGAGGTGAGTGAAGTCTTGCACGAACGTTGCGGAGGGCAGCGCGAGGTGAACGGATCCAACGATCCTCAGGCCCGGCAAGCGGCGGCTGCTGGAGATCACGAAAACGCCGCGCGGTTGCGCTCGATGTACTCCTCCACGGTACGCGGCGGGTGGCTGGTGAGCTGTCGCACGGTATCCGTCGGCGTCGCGTAGAGATCCGATCGGTTGATCTCGTCGAGTCCGAGAAGGAGATCGATGCGCCATGGTGCGAGACCGCCGGCTTCGAGCTGAGCGCGCCGCTCCTCGACCGGGACCGGATCGTAGTGGATGGGCCGCCCCAGTAATCGGGTCAGACGAGCCGCGACTTCCGGCCAGGTAAGGCCGACCGGCCCGGTCAAGACGTGACGCATTCCGCGCTTCGAGGGCTCGCTGAGAACCGCGATCGCAGCATCGACCACGTCGGCCGAATCGATCAGCGCATTGCGGCCGCGCGGCGCACTCCCCGACCAGTGGTCAGTCGTGCGTATCGTCGGCGCGGCCAACATGAGGACGTCCGCGAAGGTCGATGGACTGAGCAAGGTGTGCGGAATGCCACTGGCCACGAGATGTGACTCGATTGCCGCATGCCAGCGAAGTACCAGCGCCGCGCTGTCGGTACTTGGGCTGGCTGCCGAGAGCTTCACGAGATGCGGCAAACCCGCTTCGCTGGCGACATCGATGAAGCGTTGCTCCAACTCCACCTGTTGCAAGCTGCTGCCGAGTGCAAGGAAGGCGATCTCGATTCCGACGAGCGCCCGCCGCAGGCCGTCGCGGTCGGCGAAGTCGCTCACCACCATCTCCAGCGGGAGCACTGCACCCTCATGATCGATCAGCACCTCGCGAGCCTTGCCGGCGTCCCGGACCAGCGCGCGCGGGGGCTCGCCGCGGGCGCAGAGCCCCGCGGCAACACGGCGCGCCACGCGACCACCCGCGGCGACGATCAGAACCCTTGGCATCCTCTCATTTCCATCTGACGTGCCTCTTCGCTGGCCAGCTAGCAAAGCCCGGCACGGTCTCTTCCAGCGCTCGCGGCGAATGCGCCATTGTGACCGAAGACTCCGCCGTGTGTCGCCGCCCGCCAGAGCGGTTGGCGTCGGGCCCCGCTGTCGCACTCGTCGGGACGACACCGCAGACGCTTGCAAGATGTCGCCCTGCGCCTCACGATCGCCGCTGCGCCTCCGGGAGCAGCATTGGCAGACCCCGAGCACACGACGGAAGAGACGGCTCCGAAATCCGAAGAGCCGCCTGCGCGAGTCACCCGGCTGCCGCCCTTGACGCGGCGCCGAGCCGCTCGGCTCGCGGCCGCAGGGCTCGCCGCGCTGGTGTTGCTGTTCGTCGTCGTGCCCTGGCTCCATCGCACGCTCACCACGATCTCCACCGACGACGCCTATGTGAGCGGCCACGTCACCTTCGTCGCGGCGCGCGTGCCCGGCCAGGTTGCGCGGGTGCTGGTGGACGACAACAACCGCGTCCGCAAGGGCGACCTTCTGGTCGTGCTCGACAAGGAGCCGTACGAGGTCCGGGTCGGGATCGCGCAGGCGGCAGTGAACGCGGCCCAAGCCAACTTCGACGCGACGCTCGCGCAGACGCGCGGACTGGCGGGGCAGGCGCGCAGCCTCCGCTTCGGGCTGCAGCGGTCCAGCGAGAACGTCGACAACCAGATCGCGCTGCTCCACGCCAAGGTGGCCACGCTCGAGTCGAAGAAGGCGACGCTCGCGCGCGTCGAGGTGGACTACAAGCGCGCCGATGCGCTGCTCAAGTCCGACGTCGCCAGCCATCAGCAGTTCGACGCCGCGAAGGAGGCGCTCGGCGTGGCCCGGGCCGAGGTCGAGCGCGCGCAGCAGGAGGTGTATCGAGTCCGCGTGGGCCTGGGCCTGTCCCCCGAGCCGCCGCCCGGGCAGGACTTGAACCAGGTGCCGCGCGACCTGCAGCAGACCTTCTCGTCGGTGAAGGAGGCGCAGGCGAAGCTCATGCAGGTCGCTTCGCAGCTCGGCGTGGTCCAGCCCTTCAACGCGACGCCGGAGGAGATGCTGGCGGAGTTCTACCGGCGCGACCCCGACGGCAACATCGACCGCATCATGGAGTCGCTGATCCGGAGCGCGCCCGCCGTGAAGCAGGCCGAGGCCAGCGTTCTCCAGGCGCAGCGCAATCTCGACGATGCGCGGCTCCGGCTGCGCTACTGCGACGTGGTCGCGGAGATCGACGGCGTGGTCACCCGACGCAGCGTGAACCCCGGGAACAACGTCGTCGAAGGGCAGGCGCTGATGGCGCTGCGTTCGCTGACCGAGATCTGGGTGGACGCGAACTTCAAGGAGACGCAGCTCGCCGAGCTCCGCATCGGCCTCCCGGTCGATCTCGACGTCGACATGTACGGCAGCTCGCGGATGTTCCGCGGCCGCATCAGCGGCTTCACCAACGGCACCGGAGCCAGCCTGGCGCTCCTGCCGCCCGAGAACGCGACGGGGAACTTCGTGAAGGTCGTGCAGCGCCTTCCCGTGCGGATCGACCTGATCGATTACGACCCCGACCAGGCGCCGCTCTTCGTCGGGCTCTCGGTCACGCCGCACGTGCGGATCCACGAGGTGCCGAGCGGGCCCGACGCCGGCAAGGTCCTCCAGCCCTACCTCGCGCCCGCGGAGGCGTCCACCGCGAAGAGCGCGCAGTGAGCAGCGCCTCGATCGCCGTGGCTTCGGTGCGGCGGCGGGCGGTGAGCCCCTGGCTGGTCGCCGCGGCGGTCGTGATTCCGACCTTCATGGAGGTCCTGGACACGACCGTCGCCAACGTTGCGCTGCGCTACATCGCGGGCGGGCTCTCGTCGCCGGCGACGGACAGCGAGTGGATCGTCACCAGCTATCTCGCGGCCAACGCGATCGTGCTGCCGATCTCGGGCTGGCTCGCCGCGCGGCTGGGTCGGCGCAACTACTTCCTGCTGTCGATCGCGGTGTTCACGATCGCGTCCGCGCTGTGCGGCATGGCCCCGACCCTGGGCGTGCTGGTGGCCGGGCGCGTGCTGCAGGGTCTCGCCGGCGGCGGGCTGCAGCCGTCGAGCCAGGCGATCCTGCTCGATGCCTTCCCACCCGAGAAGCAGGGCGCCGCGCAGACCATCTTCGGGATCGCCGCGCTGCTGGCGCCCGTCGTCGGGCCGACGCTCGGCGGCTTCATCACCGACAACTACGGCTGGCGCTGGATCTTCTACTTGAACCTGCCGGTGGGGCTGCTGGCCTGGCTGCTCTGCCGGGCGCTGGTCGAGGATCCGGAGTATCTCGTCGCCGAGCGCGCGCGGAACCGCGCGCAGGGCCGGCCCTTCGACACGCTCGGCCTCGCGCTCCTCGCGCTGACGATGATCTCGTGGGAGATCCTGCTCAGCAAGGGCCAGGAGTGGGACTGGCTCGGCGACCCCTTCCACCGCATCCACGCGCTGCTGGCGTGCTTCGTCTTCGGACTGGCGGGCCTGGTCTGGCGCGAGCTGGGCGTTGCGAATCCGCTGGTGAACTTTCGCACACTGCGCGATCGCAACTTCCGCTCGTGCTGCATGATCGTGTTCCTTCTCTACGCGGTGCTCTACGCCAACACGGTCACGCTGCCGGCGCTGCTGCAGTCGCTCTTCGGCTACGACGCGACCACTTCCGGCCTGGTGCTCTCTCCCGCGGGGATCGTCGCCGTCGCGATGCTGGTGGTCTCCGGCACGCTGCTCTCGAGGGGCGTCGATGCGCGCTACCTGATGGCCGCGGGGATGATCGTGCTGGCGATCGGCAACTTCTGGCTGGGACAGGCCAACCTCGAGGTGGGCCCCTGGCAGGTGGTGTGGCGGCGGGTCGTGGTGATCGCCGGCCTCTCCATGTGCTTCCCGCCGCTCAACGTCGCGGCGTTCCTGTACCTGCCCAAGGAAACGCGCGGGGCCGCGGTGGGTCTGCTCGCGCTGCTCCGCAACGAAGGCGGCAGCGTCGGCACCTCGCTCGCGCAGATCATCGAGCAGCGCCGCGAGCAGTTCCACACGCTCCGCCTCGGCGAAGGGCTCGACGCGCTGAATCCGAACTTGAGCGAGTGGCTCGAACGCAGCCGGCAGTTCTTCATGCAGCACACCGGCGACGGCCCGCTCTCGAACCTGATGGCGCTCAAGGCCCTGGAGCGGCTGCGCGAGCGACAGGCGCTCTCGCTTGCTTTCTTCGACGTATTCACCCTGCTGTCCGCGGCGTCGGTCGTGCTGTTGGTGCTCGTGCTCCTGATGCGCCGCTCGGTGGCACAGACGGGCGCTCAGGTGGGCGCGGAGTAGCAGTTCGTATGTCGAACACCGACGCGAAGCAGTCTCTGTATCTCGAGGACCTGTATGTCGGGCGCCGCTTCAAGAGCGGCGAGCACGCAGTCGACGCGCCGCAGATCAATGCGTTCGCCGCCGCGTTCGATCCGCAGCCGTTTCATCTCGACGAGGCCGCGGCCGCCAAGAGCCCGTTCCGAGGGCTCGCCGCGAGCGGCTGGCACACTGCGGCTCTCACCATGAAGCTGAACGTCGCGAGCCTGCCGATCGCGGGCGGGGTTCTCGGCCTCGGCGGAGACCTCGCGTGGCCGGCGCCGGTGCGGCCCGGCGACGTTCTCCACGTCGAGAGCGAGGTCGTCGAGATGATTCCGTCGCGGTCTCGTCCCGACCGCGGCGTCGTCGTCGTGCGCAGCGAGACGCGCAACGGGCGCGGCGAGGTCGTTCAGCTCACCACCATGAAACTCTTGGTGTCGCGTCGCCCGGTGGGAACGCCCGGCTAGGGTCACCCCTTCTCCACCCACGGCCGCAGCACCACTTCGAATGCCGAGCGTTTCTGTGCGATCTCGCCGAACGATCAGGCGGTGATGGAGAGCTACCAGAAGGCGCAGAACGTCGCGCGGGACTTTCGCCGAGTGGCCCCGCGGAGAGAAGACCCGCGCTAGCCGCGCCGAAGCCTCACCATCCGCCCCATTTCTGGTACAGTCCCGACACCCGACACCCCCGCCGGCGCATTGGCCGGCTCCGTTTGCTCGAGGTTGCGATGAAGTCGTCGAAAGCTCGCAGGCTGATCCTGAGGCTCGCCTACGCTCGTTGCGAGCACGATCGCGGGGCTGGTGCGGGCCCCTGCAGCGAGTGCTTCCGGATGGAGCTCGAGCGTCACGTCGCTCGTGCAAACCCCGGCCTCGTCCGCGAGGACGTCGTCCGGCGCGTCGAAAACTGGGTGCTGTCGGCGAGTCGCCTGCGGCCCGGCGTCCCCTTGGCGGGTTGACCCGCAGCGCGCTCGAGCGGCGGTCCACGATCTCGAAGCAGCGGACCTGACGAACCGGCTAGGGTCTTTGCGGCAACCTCGGCGCCGCTCCGACACGATGACTCTCGAGACGGTAGTTCAGCCCCCGACGGGCCAGATGCCGTCATCCACCCCACCCTTCCTGAATTTCGGGCTTTGCGCGGGACGCTTCGAGCTGGCGACCCGTCGCTGCACGGCGGAGCTTCGCTACTAGGCAACCGCCGCCACGGGTGCGAGCAGACGCCGCTGCCGGGCCAGCCCCGCGCGCGCAGGCCGAGGCACGCGTCTTGCTCTATCCGGGCCCGAGACGGGAGGGCCATGCCCGCGAAGCGGCTGCAGGGATACGAGCGCGCCGTCGGCTTCGACGAGGCCGTGGCTCCGGATGGCGACCCGCGCTCGCACTACAGCGCGGTGTTCGAGGAGCTCGACCGGCTGACTCCGGCAGAGCTCAGCTCGCGCGAGCGACTGCGCGATGCCTTGTTCCGCCGGCTCGGCATCACCTTCGCGGTGTACGGGGACGCGACCGGCCAGGAGCGCACCTGGCCCATGGATCTGGTGCCGCGGATCCTGCCGGCCGCCGAGTGGGCCGAGGTCGAGCGCGGGCTCGCGCAGCGGATCAAGGTCCTGAACCTGTTCCTCGAGGATCTCTACGTCGGCGAGCGCGCGGCCGTGCGCGACGGGATCGTGCCGGCCTGGCTCGTGTACTCGTCCGAGGGCTTCCTGCGCGAGGCGGTCGGCCTCGCGGTGCCGCACGGCGCGCGCTGCGTGGTGGCGGGCATCGATCTGGTGCGCGACGCCGACGGGACCTTCCGCGTGCTGGAAGACAACCTGCGCACGCCGAGCGGCATCTCGTACGTGCTGCAGAACCGCGCGGCGCTCACGCGCGTGCTGCCGCGGCTGTCGGCGCGCCATCGCATCCGCCCGGTGCACCACTACGGGTCGTCGCTCTTGAACGCGCTGCACGCGCTCGACCCGCGCGGCGGCAGCGAGGCGCCGCGCGTGGTGGTGCTGACGCCGGGGATCTGGAACTCCGCGTACTTCGAGCACGCGTTCCTCGCCCAGCAGATGGGCGCGGAGCTCGTCGAGGGCCGCGATCTCGTGGTGGAGGACCAGGTCGTGTACATGCGCACGACCCGGGGACTGGAGAGGGTGGACGTCATCTACCGCCGGGTCGACGACGCGTTCGTCGACCCGGCGCTCTTCAGGCAGGACTCGGTACTCGGCGTGCCGGGCCTGTACTCGGCGCTGCGCGCGGGCAACGTGTCGCTCGCGAACGCGCTCGGCTGTGGCGTGGCCGACGACAAGGCGATCTACCCGTTCGTGCCCGCGCTGATCAAGTACTACCTGAACGAAGAGGCGATCCTGCCCAACGTCACGACGTACCTGCTCTGGGATCCGGACCAGCGCAGGCACGTGATGGACCGGCTCGACCAGCTGGTGACCAAGCCGGTGGCGGCGTCGGGCGGCTACGGGATCGTGCTCGGCCCGCAGGCGACCGCCGACCAGCTCGAGATCAGCCGCAAGGAGATCGAGCGCGACCCGCGCGGCTTCATCGCGCAGGAGCTGGTGCAGCTCTCGAGCCACCCGACCTTCGTCGACGGCA
>Ga0335084_10000521_pt1 | contig 32757 bp, 36 predicted proteins | sample Lox_Sample_44_FD_206721 | JGI IMG/M metagenome (GOLD analysis project Ga0335084, IMG submission 206721) | Soil microbial communities from Loxahatchee National Wildlife Refuge, Florida, United States - Lox_Sample_4.4 | ecosystem: Environmental > Terrestrial > Soil > Wetlands | place: USA...
CTTCTTGGTTGAATACCGTTCGGGCATTGCTTCGTGCATGTATCGCTTCACCAACGCTCCGAACGATTGGCCGCAAGACTGTTCCATTCGCTGGTATCGAAAGTCCCTCGATCCCTGCCATGCGTGACCTTCTGTCGGCCATTCCTCTGTGTCTCCCGCCAACATTACGCTGCGCTTTCGCGTAATGCCCATTTCATCCACTTCGTAGAAGCGCCAAACCCATGTATCCGGGCCTCGCGCCTTTCTCTTACGGATGATCGTTCCCACATCTTGCTGTGTGCGCTTCAAGAAGCTTTCCTCCTCAAATCGCGCACGGATGACGCTTCCGACTCTACACGACAGCGCATGTGGGAAACCAGTTCAGAAATCCGAAATCGCCAGCGTTTGCGGATTCCGATACCTATGGGATGTGCGGGAAGCCAGCCCTCCCGAGCCATCTTCTTTACGGTGACTGGGCTGATCTTCAGAAAGTCTGCTGCTTCTTCAGGCGTTACGAAGGGTTCTTTGTCATCGGCTGGTTTCATCTTCTACTCCCGTACCGGCGCTCCGAACGGCCGCAGGATGGTGTGTGTGAACGGGCCTGAGCGGCGGGAATCAATGTTGCACTTGACACTAGCGCAGATGTACCAATACAGTCAATATGTAACGTTACAAACAGGAGAAAAGTTTGATCGCCACGGACCTCACGAGTGAGAAGTCAACAATCGGACAGCAGCCCGTCATCTCCATTCGCATCTCCGATGCACTGCGCAGAAGACTTGAAACCCTGAAGGTTCTCATGTCCATGAAGAGCGGCGAATCCGTCTCAACATCGGAGGCGGCAAAGCAGCTTCTTGAATCCTCCAAAGAAGAGCGGCTCGAGCTGGTGAATCTTCTCTCCGAGCCGACGGATTCTCTGCTGAATATCCGCCGAAAAGCAGACTCAAAACTTCCGCTTTCGCAAGCGGAATGGACCCTCGTGGCCTATTACTGCCTACAAGGGGCCGAGATGTTTGCAAATACCGCGCAGACGGAGATTTCATTCGACTCTCTGGCGGGGATTTTGGAAGCTTTCCAAGCGGTGTATGGACTACTTCGCAAGAAGAATAAGACGCATTTGGACTCCTTTTTCATTGCGCATTTGCCGTCGGATCGACAAGCCGAAGGGAAGAATTCGGACGAGATCGGAAGCGAAGATGTGCGGCGGGCTGTGATACACACTCTTCGGATGCTCAAGAATCCCTCCCAAGATCGGCAACGACCGATATTCGTGGCAAGGAACCTCTACTTTCTCCTCGATGAACTGGAGGCTCCGAACGTGGAGAAGCTGAACGAGACGCTTTGGCCTTATTGGCCAATCTTGTGGCGCGTGTGCGCGCGGGGGCACTATTTTCTCCACGCCCAGCCCCTGCAAGATCCGAACTCTCCCGTAGGGGAATTAGACGCTCCGTTGAATCCTCCATTGCCGAAATTTGAGGAAGGCGAATACCGTCTCGAATTTGTGCGCTCGCCGACCGATGGTTTTTCTGCTTGGCTGTACTTTCCGGGAAGGCTTTCCCCGCGCTATCCCGTGAGCGGATATCCCCAGATTTCCGAGTTTCGGACGATCCTGGAAAGACTCGACACGAAGCGCGAGATGATCTTCTGGGAGGGGCGTTATTTCCTCGCCTACACAGGGTGCTACGAAGAGGAAGTCATTGGCGTTAATTTTCAGGCTCGTGAGAACGGCATTACGTTCAACTTCCGTGGTGATGATTGGCAGGCGATCAGGAAGCTGTTTCGGAGGGCATGGCAGGCACCGCAGGTACGACGCGTGTGGGATGCGCTGGCACTTGAATATGGCGAACTGTAGAAACACGGTGCTTCGCACCGGAAGAAGGGTGGACACGGTGCTTCGCACCGGAAGAAGGGTGGACACGTCACCCCCAATTTGGGAACTGCGGAGCGCTCGACAGCGTGGAAATGTTTACGAGCGTGAACTTGTTTTGGCTGAGCGTTTTGCTTCGCGATCGAGTTCCCGCACGTCCTTGGCGTTTACGATCGTAAACGGACAAGCACCCCTAAGTGCACCTGGCGTAAACATGTTGACCCGCAAACGCTTTCATAAATTATTGCAACACGGCCACTGGTGGGCCATTTGTGAAGAAGCATGAATAGGATTTCCCATGAGTACTCCCGAGCTCCCGTTTCCGATTCGTAGTGAGGCATCTCTCCCAGATGAGACTAGGCGCGGTTTCCGCACCAAGATCGTGGCTACCCGGCTGACTCCAGGCGAGCTGGCTGAGGTCGAAGCCACCGCTGAAAACGCCGGCCAATCCCTCGCCGAATGGCTCCGCGGAACTGCGCTGCAAGCAGCGCGGCAGCGACCGGCTGATCCTATTGAATTGCTTCTTGCCGAGGTCTGGGCTTTGCGATACACGCTGCTAAATTTGTTTCATTCAAACGCGAAAGCGACATCAGACGGCACACAATTGCTGCCCGATTCCATCGTGAAGATCCGTGATCAAGCGGACGCAGTGAAGCTCCAAAAGGCTCACAAAATCCTCGCCGACTTCCTTGCACTTGCCCGTGCCAACGGAGCCAACAAATAAGGTATTCGTGCCATGCTTACGATCTCGAAGCCACTCTCAGCCAGCCAAGCGCGAACGTATCACGAGCGCGAGTTTGTTTCTGAAAAACAGAACTACTGGAGCCGCGACCAGCAAGGCCACAGCGAATGGCAGGGTAAGCTTGCGAAGCAATGGAACCTTGCCGGGACGGTGGAGTCGGAACATTTCGCGCGGCTGAGTGAAGGCCAGCATCCTCATACTGCCGAGCAGCTTGTTCGCCACCAGGTCTCGAGAACATACGAGGGAAAATTTGGCAAGGAAGTGACCAGCGCTGAGCATCGCGCTGGGTGGGATGCCACATTTTCTGCGCCCAAGTCAGTGTCGCTCACCGCACTTGTGGGAGGGGATGAGCGAGTTCGGGAAGCCCATCGCGAGAGCGTTCGGACGGCGCTTCGCGAGCTAGAGAGATACACACAAGCCCGTATCGGCAATGTCCACGCACCGGAGACCACCGGCAAGTTTATTGCTGCCACCTTTGAACACGATACCGCCCGTCCCGTTGATGGCTACGCTGCGCCGCAGCTGCACACGCACGCCGTCATCTTCAACGTGACCGAGCAGGCCGACGGAACAACACGGAGTCTCCAGCCCCATGAACTCTTTGTTTCGCAGCGATACGTGACGGCGATCTATCGATCCGAATTGGCAATCCGGCTGCAAATGCTGGGCTATGAATTGGAGCGCGGCAAGCATGGCCAGCCGGAAATCCGGGGGTACACCAAAGAGTATTTGGAGGCGTCCAGTCCACGACGAGAACAGATTAAGGACCATCTGCGGGAACAAGGAATCGACGGAGCAGCGGCGGCGCAGATCGCTGCCCACCACACGCGGGATCGGAAGGAACTCTTGTCCCAGGGCGAAGTATTGCAGCGACACCGCGAGCTGGCAGCACAGTACGGAAATCAGGCCGATCAGGTCGTGGCTCGTGCTCGCCAACACGGTCGCCAGCGAATGCAGGAGGTTAAGACTCAGGCGCAGAGTGCTGTGACTTGGGCACGAGATCACGTATTCGAACGCTCGGCAGTGCAGGATCGTCGCGCAATCCTGGAAACAGCGCTAGCGCGCAGCATGGGAGAGACCACCTACAGCAACATCCAGCAGGAATTTCAGCGTCGGATCAACACGGGAGAGTTCCAAGAACTTTCGCAGGTTTGCGCACGCATACAGTACACGACGAGAGCTATGGCAGGGATGGAGCGTGAGATCGTCGACAGAATGTTGGAAGGCAACAGACGCGGTTACAGCAATCCAATGCTCGTTTCGCCCCCGATCCGTATCGCCACCGAAGACCGTCATCCAGAATTGAATCCTTCGCAGCTCCAAGCGGTCGACGAGATCCTCCTCTCGCGCGAAAAGATCGTGGGATTGGACGGTGTTGCCGGCGCGGGCAAGACCACGACTTTGGCCGTGATCCGAGAAGGCGCAGGGCTTGACGGCTATAGGGTCGAAGGCTTCGCTCCAACATCCCGAGCAGCGCAGAAGCTTGGCGAAGCTGGCATCGAGACTTCAACTCTACAGAAATATTTGGCACGCGGACTGCAGCCCGACACGAGTGAGAAACGGCTCTACGTGATCGACGAGTCTTCACTCGCTTCCACTCGGCAAATGCATGAATTCATCGAGCGGCTGCGTCCGAATGATCGAGTCTTGTTGGTTGGGGATCGGCGACAGCACGAAGCGGTTGAAGCCGGACGCCCGTTTGCCCAGCTTCAAGATGCCGGTATGAAGACGGCCAAACTAGAAGATATCGTCCGGCAGAAGGACCCCGAGCTGAACCAAGTGGTTCAACAGCTAGCACTGGGCCATGTACGGGAGGCTATCAACAATCTCGATCAGCAGGGACGGGTCCACGAAGTTCGCGGACATGACGAGCGCATTTCGGCCATCGCGAAAGAGTATGCGAAATCTCCGGAGAACACGTTAGTAGTGTCCCCGGATAATCGCTCCCGCATGGAGATCAACGAACGCATTCACGCCGAATTACAAGGCAAGGGCCGGGTCAGTGCCGAAGAGCATCCGATCCGAACCTTAGTTCCGCGACAGGAGCTCACCGGGGCTGACCGTACGTGGGCAGCGAAGTACGAAGTAGGCGATATTCTCCGCTATTCCCGCGCATCGAAGGAAACCGGGATTGGAAAAGGCAAGTACGCCCAGGTGCGAAGCATTGATGCTGCTAGCAACCGGCTCACGGTGCGGCTACAGGATGGAACCGAGCGCACATACGATCCCCGACGACAGCGCGGCGTGTCCGTCTTCCGCGGAGAGGCACGAAGGTTCTCCGTGGGCGACCGCATTCAATTTACCGCGCCTGCCAATGACCTGAAAACTGCAAATCGTGAATTGGGAGTGATCGCAAGCATTGGCGACGACGGACGATTGAGTCTGCAGATGGATTCTGGCCGCTCGCTCCAAATCGATCCCAATAGGCACCCGCATCTGGACTACGGCTACGCAATGACCAGTCACTCCAGCCAAGGCCAAACCGCGAATCGCGTCCTGATTCATGTGGACGCAGAATTGGCCGCAAAAGACCTGCTCAATACCCGTGTGGCCTATGTTTCCGTCTCGCGGGGAGCGTTCGACGCACAATTTTTCACCAATGATCGCGACAAGCTGCCCATCGTTCTCGGTCACAATGTTTCAAAGCAAACCGCACAGGTGCAACAGATCAACGCGGAGCAGACAATGGCACCGCAGCAGGAAATCTCTCAGGCACCCCAACAGGATCACAGCTTGGGTCTTGGAATCGGCCTTTAGAAATCCTGCCTGCCCGGATAGTGGCAGTGTAGCGCGGGCACAAACTCTGTCAAGGCCGACCGAAGGTCGCCGCTGTCGCGGGCACGCGCCTTGACAGAGTTTGCTCGACCCGCGCCAAAAACCCTCCGCCATTCGGGGCAAGCAATCGATAGGATCGCGAGCTAAGCCCGGCCAATCAAGCCGGGGAAGTGTAGAGAGTATACGGCAGCACCTAAGCGCGGTCATCCTGGAGACGGTGAAGGGATAGTCTGGACCGCAAACTGGGCGCTGAACGTTTTTTCGAAAGTGCTCGGAGCGGCGAAAGCCGTAGAAGGTAAGAAAATCCGCAGGGCTCAAACAACCCTGCGGAACTGTCATCAAAATAAGTAGCGACGAAACTTGTCTGTTCTGCTGGGCCGCCGTGACATCGGAAGAGCAATCTTGGCGAAGAAGCCTGCAACTCCCCACAATTCCGCGCTGATTTCGGGTAATGTCATCGAGTGGACCAGGAAGCGTGTGGGTAAAACCCACGAGCAAATTGCTGCCGATAGGAAGCAGCGTCAAGTCAGAAGAGATTCCTCAATGGGAAGCCGACAAGAATCTTCCTGACTTTCGAAAAGCCCAGAAGTTAGCAGTTGCGGCTGCACATCCCCTTCGGCTATCAATCACGAAACGCAGGCCAGCGGCCAAAAGCGCACATGCGACCCATCTTCTCGGTGGTATCGCCATATTACGCCCACACTCCACAGAAAATCCTCAGTTTCCACGACTTGTTCGAATAAGGGTACGAAAGTGACTTGTCACTGAAACTGCCCGCCACGCGGCCGGTTCGGCAGTAGCACAAAATCACCTCCTGATTTGCCAGCCACTTAATTGGTGTCCAATGGCACACAATCTCCTTGACTTATGGTGTCCAATGGAGTACAAGAGAATTGTGCAGACCGTCGTCGAGACGCCCACGTACCTCGCCATTGCCAACAAGCTCTTTAGCGAGGAGGAGCGCGCGGACATCGTGGCACTTCTTGCGGCTGACCCGGAATGTGGAGACCTAATCCGCGGAACTGGAGGATTTCGAAAGGTCCGGGTGGCACGCAAAGGAATGGGGAAAAGCGGTGGGGCGAGGGTTGTGTACATCTGGCGCAACGAGAGGTTCCCGGTTTTTCTAATCACGGTCTTTTCGAAGAACGAGAAGGAAAACCTGTCAATGGCGGAGCGCAACGCACTGAAAAAACGGGCCGACAATATTTTCGAGGCCTACGGGAGGTAGCATGAAAACACAATTCGAGCAGATGATGGATGGCCTTAACGACGTTGAAGCTTTTCTTGCTGGGAAGCAAGAAGGATTCAGGGCACATGTGCCCCAGGAAGTTGACGTCAAGGCGATCCGTATTCGACTGGGCATGACGCAAGCCAAATTCTCTGACACATTTGGTTTTAGCCTTGACGCGATCAAGCACTGGGAGGGAGGCCGCAGGACCCCAGAAGCGCCAGCTCGCACATTGCTGACTGTGATCGATAAGAATCCCGCTGCCGTGCTCACTGCACTGAACCCCGCTGCGTTCGCTGCCGCCGTCGGCACTCCTAAACCTGCCACAGTTCACGCCAGTGGTCGTAGAAATCGTCACGCTTCTCGTGGCAATGCGAAACGGGCCGCCTATTCCGCAGGTGGAAAGAGAATCACGAAATGAAGAAAGTTTTGGTCACAGCAAACGCAAAATACATTAGCAACCGGAGTGCGCGAGCTCGGTTTCTTGAACCCGCGATTTCAACCCACGATCACCATGTCGCTAAAGACCTATCGAGGACGTAGGCGGCCCCCCAAAGTCACGTAAGTCATTCAAACTACAACATAAACCAACTGCAAAGGCTGGCGTCGGCAGTTCAACGCCGCTCCCTTCGGGCCGAAAAGTGTAACCCATGTCTCCGGAGCGTTCTGTTACCTATGTCTCGGAACGGACAAATGAGTTGGGCGAAATTGTTAAACCTCCTTCAGCCGCAAGAAAGCCCTCCATCGTGGGTAGAACGACGCACTCGGCGAACAGCGCCTGGAAGCTTCACCACACTGCGGCACTTTCAGGAAATTTGAGAAACGGACGGACGGCCACAGGAATACGAGCCCTCCGCTTTGAAAATCACTTCCCTTCGATTGGCGCTGTATCTACCGACAGTTGCCCGGCCCTAACGAGCGGATCAGGGTGGCTGGGAGAGCGTGTGTTCGCATGAAGGATTAAGGGGGCCGCCATGACGCAAGAAGAGTCTCGCTTGCAAGAAGCGCGCAAGGGCACGTCAAACTGGAAAAAGTGGGGTCCTTAACCTCAGCGAACGACAGTGGGGAACGGTCCACGAGGACTATAGCGAGCGGTGACGCCTGGAACTTCTTCGCCCACGATCAGGCCCACTCGCGCGCCTACCGGTGGGGCGAGGATGGCATCGGCGGCATTTCCGATGACAAACAGCACCTGTGCTTAGCGCTGGCCCTGTGGAACGGCAAAGATCCGATTCTCAAGGAACGGCTCTTCGGCCTCACGAACAGCGAGGGCAACCACGGCGAGGATGTGAAAGAGTATTACTTCTACCTCGACAGCACGCCGACCCACTCGTACATGAGGTACCTCTATAAGTACCCGCAGGCGGCCTATCCCTATAACGATCTGGTGGAGACGAATCTTCGGAACAGAACGGCGCACTCTTCGGAAAGCAATTTGATGAAGTCTTCGCTACCCGGCTTCGCGAAGCCGATGAGTTTTACAAGTCGGTCACGCCATCATCGGTGAGTGAAGACCCAGCCAAGGTGATGCGTCAGGCCATCGCCGGCATGCTCTGGAGCAAACAGTTCTTCTTCTTCGACGGTGACAACTGGCTGGACGAGCACACTCCAATCCGCTCCATACCGGATATCGAAATTCCCGAAACTCAGAGTGGTACCACATGCTGAACGAGGATGTTATCTCGATGCCGGACAAGTGGGAGTACCCCTGGTACGCGGCCTGGGACTTGGCTTTCCACACGCTCCCGCTCTCGATTGTGGATCCCGAGTTTACCAAAGAACAGATGGGGTTGATGCTCCGCGCCTCCTACCTGCACCCCAGCGGCCAGATTCCTGCGTATGAGTGGAACTTCAGCGACGTGAATCCTCCGGTCCTCGCCTTTGCCACTCTCTTTCTACACCGCACCGAACAGGTGCTGCGCGGTGAGACGCACGTCGAGTTCCTCAAGTCGGCATTCAACAAGCTGGCGCTGAACTTCACTTGGTGGGTGAACCGTCAGGACCGTTTAGGCAAGAATGTCTTCGAAGGCGGATTCCTCGGCCTCGACAACATTGGCGTCTTTGACCGCAGCGCTCCGCTGCCTACGAGGCTATGGTCTTGAAGTTCGCACAACACTTCGTGTATATCGCCTCGGGTATGAATCGGCCCGGTCACACGGCATTTGGGACGAGGAAGACGGCTTTTACTACGATCTCCTGCGGCTCCCCGATGGCAGCGCCACGCGGCTCAAGGTGCGCTCGATGGTGGGACTCCTGCCGCTGTGCGCCACAACGGTAATCGAAAAGTGGCAGCGGGAACAGATGCCGCTTGTGGTGGCTCAGTTCTGGAAGTACCTGCACCGGACATCCGAGCTGCTGAAGACCATGCACGCCAACAGGCCCGGGTCAGTTTGGCGTGGCGGAAGTAGAAGCATGGTCGCCCCTTAAGCACCAGTTCGCTTACCGCTCGCTCAAACTCGATGGCAATGTCAGGATCAACCGAGCGAGTCAGCCGGAGAACCCTGTTAGCGCCTGCGTCCGGGTTTTTCGCTCTAACGATCCGCTCTCTGCTCTTCCATGGTTCGCTCGAATGCAGCGATTTGCCGGGTGAGGCTGTCGACTGAAATCTTCGAGGGTTAGCTATCCTTGATCCAAACCACTGCACCGTCCACGGGAGAGTCTCGCTGAAGGACTAACGACTCCCTTTCAGGAACAGTAAACTCGCGAAGCCGCAATTCAAACAGACGACAAGCTTGGGAAAGACCCACACGATGGACTTGTTCAGACCTTCGAGTCCGGGGATATGGATGGCAGTTTCGCCGTTGAATACGTTCTGGTTCTCGGAATTGCACGCCTTACACGCCATAGCGAGTGCCTCAAGCGAAAATGAGCTAGTTATCCACGATTAACAGACGTATGGCAGCTCCATGCGGCTATCAGAATTGAACTGCCTTGATCACCGAGACTTCTATCCCAAACATCTACGTACTTTGAGGACTCTGGCGAGGTACGCCAAGCCCCTGTCGATCTTCTTCCAAAGCCTCCAACCTCTCTTCTTCACCTACGAACGAGCGTGCGATTGTGGCACGCACTCTCCCTTGCCAGTGCCGGATTGCAGGGCGGCGCTCTTCTGGCACATAGGGGATGAGATCACCAATGAGTGCGTTCAAGCGCCGCATTACTTGCACACTGCTAGCTCCACAAAAACAAATCTCATCAAAGGATAAGCGAACGAGATCCTCCCAGGCCGGGAATGGAACCACAAGTCTTAAGTCGCCCGTGTTGTCGCGGTACGCTCCAATTTCTAAGTGGCGCTGCCCCAGGCGAATCAGTAAGTCCTCAATCTGATCGAGTGCTTGCACTGCCGTCGTTGGATCGTTAACTGCCGGCGACAAAGCCCGAATAGCTATGTCCACTAACAACCGGATTGCATACTTTGGATCTTGTTCAAATGTGCGCTCGTTACCAATCTCAATCCCATCCCGCAACTCTCGTTCATCAATAGGTTGCCGCGCCCCGAAGACCCGCAATATTGGCATCATCTCGACTACCGTGTCACCCACCGCTACGGCCATTTCAATGATTCCACCAGACGCCGCCGCCAGATTCACCAAAGTGGTCACATCGACAGCCTGAATCGAACGAGGCCTTCCGCAATGAATCAGAGTCTGAGCGCAACTTAATCCGCCAAGATCGACCGGTTCCTCAGCTTTAACGTCTGATTCTCTTAGCGGGTAAGTCGTTGCTATCACTTCGCGTCCCCGGTCGCCTGTAAAAATCAGCATTTGGTTGACCTGAAGACGACCAATTAGTTGGATCAGACTGATGAACATGCCTACGCTCGCCAGTAGCAAGACGAACACCACCCAAACGCTCACGAATGGCACATTACCCGAACCGTTCCGGTCTACACCTGTGAGCGCTGCGATCGCATAGAGAAATGTGGCGGTAAATACCCCAATGGCGTGTGACAGCACTGGATCACGAGCGATCCACAGCACGAGGCGTGGTGAGTAGGCGCTTGCGCTGAACTGTACCATTACGAAAGCAAGCGAGAATACGATGCCGGTCATCGCAATCATTCCCGATGCGATTGCGGAGTAAATTGCCGTTGCGTCGCCGACGCTCATAGGGGAGACGAGCCGCGGAAAGATTTGGCTTTCCATTCGAGGGAATGTCAATCCAAGCGCGATTGCAGATATCGCGTACAGTGCAGGTGTCAACCACAATCTTAATCTACCGTGTGAACGATGTGTGCGAGAGTGGAGAGCGCCATTCGTGCGTTCGCGAATCAATCCTCGCCTCCTGCGCGCGCTGGAAAACACCAAAACATTTTCTGCACCAGGCGTCCAGCCGCTGATGCTCGTTTCGATCGAAAACTCTTGCGACACTGTCGACTATAGGCAGAGGCTAAAAATGCCGTCTACTGCCCTTTGGGGAAGGTCCGGACGAGCTCCGCAAAGATGCCCGCCTCGTGCTTCACTCTCGTGAGTTCTCTTTGGATAATGCCGTCGGAGACGCCGGCAGAATTCGCTACTGTGTTGAAGCGAGGTACGGTGCGATCACAAGTTCGTCATGTCACTCCACGTATGGCCTACGAATGAGGCCCATTCTTTGAGTGGTGGCTTCGCTCGTTGCAGTTACTCCATCACACAGCGAAAACCTAGATGATTCGTCCCGGTGGTCGGCTCGCCTTTGCCGCGCGTGCCCACGACGTAGCGAGCGCAGTACTGATCGGTGCACAAAAACGATCCGCCACGATGAACCTTCTTTTTTTCGGTCGGTTCGGCGGGGTCGTAGGGCGTGTCGGGCCCCAGCGGATTTCGCGCCACGCCTCCAGCCGCCGCTAACTGCTGGTAGTAGTCGGGCCGATACCAATCGCTCGTCCACTGCCACACGTTGCCGGCCATGTCATACAGGCCGTAGCCATTCGGCGGGAACTGCGCGACTGGAGCAATCCCCGCGTACCCGTCGGCACCGGTATCACTGACAGGGAAACGTCCTTGGTGGGTGTTTGCCATCCATCTGCCGCTCGGCTGGAATTCGTCACCCCATGGATAGCGCTTACCGGCGAGACCTCCCCGCGCGGCAAATTCCCATTCCGCTTCCGTGGGCAAGCGCTTGCCAGCCCACTTGGCATACGCCACAGCATCCGGATAGGCGACTTGGACTACTGGATATTTCTCGCGTCCTTTGAGGCTGCTGTTGGGACCCTCGGGATGGCGCCAGTTTGCTCCTTTTATATACGACCACCATTGGAAGTGGTTGTTGAGGGGCACAGGATGATCGGGTGGCGAAAAAACGACGGAACCTGCAACCAGATTTTCGGGCGGTGCACTCGGAAAATCCTCCGCAGTCGGCTTCCGCTCCGCGATGGTCACGTGACCAGTTGCCTTGACGAACCGGGCAAACTCCTCGTTGGTCACGTCGGTCTTATCCATCCAGAAGCCATTCACATACACGCGGTGAATGGGGCGTGCATCAGCCGCCGCGTGCATGCCAACTTGATCAATGGCCGGTGGATCCATTGCTCCCATCGAGAACTCACCGCCGGGAATCCACACCATCCCCTCTGGCGGTGGCACGGAAGCGGCAATTGCGTTGGGAGTGGTGGGGGCGAACGCCACGGCTTCGGCAGCTTCGGTTCTTGGCTGCATAGCCTCCTCGTTTCTGACAGGCGGAGAAACAGACGAGCGGAACACGACGAAGACCACGACCGCGATTGCTCCAGCCAACGCGGGCAACACCCACGGTGAGCGTCTCCGTGCTGAACTTGTCGGTGCACGCCGTAAGTTGGCTCCCTTTTTTGGTTTCATGCGTACATTCGCCCGGCACGCGAAACTGTGATCGATCTGTACCGTGATGCTACGGATCGAACGCCCTAGTTATTACTGTAAGGACTGACAGTATGTATTGCCGATCTCTCCCACGACTATAGAGACACGTACCGGTCGGTCTGGCAGAGAACAAGGATAAGACGGGACATTTTTCAGCCTTACGCTGATTAGTGAGGAAGACGCTGCGAAATGAGGGCAACCGTACCAATTGTTCACGTCGTCGACGATGACCCGTCTTTTCTTACTGCGATCTCGCGACTGCTCCGGGTGAACGGATTCTTTGTAAAGACATATTCGTCAGCACGCGAATTTCTTTCGCAACGTGATACAGATGCACCGGGCTGCGTGCTAGCTGATTTGCGGATGCCTCAAATGAATGGACTCGATCTGCAATCTGCTCTTGCGCAGACTCTCAATCCACTGCCGATTCTCTTCTTGACCGGGCATGGAGATATTCCCTCGAGCGTCCGCGCTATGCGCGGTGGGGCTGAGGATTTCCTGGAAAAGCGTGCTCCCAAAGAGAAGGTGTTTGACGCAGTCACACGAGCGCTCGCCCGCGATGCTCGTGAACGCGAGGCGCGTGACAGACAGCGTGAGCTAAGCACGCGTTTCGACACACTCACCGGTCGCGAGCGCGAAGTGCTTGCACATGTTGTGCAGGGGCAACTCAATAAGCAGATTGCCTGGGATCTGGGCATTCACGAGCGCACAGTGAAGCTACATCGCACCGCGATCACCACGAAATTAAAGGTGCAGTCCGTGGCGGAACTTACCCGACTCGCGCAGGAGGCGGGCATCTTCCCGGAGCTCGTCCGGACGTTCCCCAAAGATCGGACAGCGACATCTTCCCACTTCTATGGTGCTCATGATTCAGGAATCGAGACACAAATGACAAGTCCGGTTCGGATCGCACGTATCTCCCTGACGGAGGTAGCTAAGGGGAGCGCGATGTGACGAAATCACGCAGTCGCTCAAGACGCCGCAATGATTTCTCGACCTCTTCAAATCGCTGTCATGTTACAAAGCCCTCCCTCGAAGTCCTAGAACGAATCAGGGGAGGGGCGACCTGCCGATGAGTCTGATTACCATCATCTGGTCTGTCAGTGCGTCGGCGTGCCTCACGCTGGCTGCGATTAACTTCCTGTTCTGGTGCAGGAATCACAAGGCGTGGGCTAATCTGCTCTTTTCTCTGACGGCTACCTCCACGGGAGCCTTTGCGTTTTGTGAATTGTGGATGATGCGGGCGAATACGCCGGCAGAATTCGCGGCTGTGCTGAAGTGGGGCCACATCGTGGTGTGGCTCTTGCTTGTATCCAACGTCGGGTTTGTACGGTTGTATTTAAAGTCCGGTCGAATTTGGCTCGCATGGACGGCATGCGGTCTGCGCACGCTCGCTCTCCTGCTCAATTTTCTATCCGGACAGAATCTCAACTATCTCGAGGTCATCCGCCTCCAGCATGTTTCTTTTCTTGGTGAATCCGTCGCGATCGCCGAAGGTGTGCCGAATCCGTGGATGTTGGTCGGTCAATTGAGTTTGGTGGTATGGCTTATCTTTACCGCAGAAGCCAGTGTCGCTGCCTGGCGACGGGGCGACCGGAATCGTGCTGTTACCGTGGGTGGAAGCATTGTGTTCTTCGCTCTCGTCTCTTCTATCCAAGCCCCCTTGGTGTTGTGGGGAATCGTTCGTGCACCAATTTCGGCCAGCCTATTTTTCACGGGCATGGTCGCTGTGATGGGCTACGAGTTGGGCGGTGAAATGCTCCGCGCGTCGGAACTCCATCGCAAGTTGCAGGTGAGTGAATCCGATTTGCACGAAATTAACGAAAGAATGAGGCTCGCCGTTGAGGGTGCCGGCTTGGGCATTTGGATTCGAGATCTCACACGGAACGAAATCTGGGCATCCGACAAATGGCGCGCCCTGTTTGGCTTTCCAGAGACGGGACGGCTGGACCTCGACAAAATCCTGGAACGGATCCACGCGGATGATCGCGATCGGTTCTGCTTAGTGGTGGAGAAAGCGACTGAGGGCAGTGGCAGCTACGAAACGGAATATCGCGTAGTACTCCCGAGCGACGAGCTGCGCTGGATCGGCTCTCGCGGCCGCGTCGAGTTCGACAGCGCCGGCAAGGCAATTGTCGTTCGTGGCGTATCGCAGGACATCACAGCACGAAAGACAGCGGAACAGGAGACTCAGAATTTGCGGCGGGAGATTGCGCATGCGGGTCGCGTCTCGATGATGGGGCAGCTAGCCTCGGCGCTGGCGCACGAGATTAATCAGCCACTCGGTGCGATCTTGCGCAACGCGGAGGCTGCAGAGCTTTTCATGCAGGACAAGTCGCCCGATCTGGACGAAATCCGCGCGATCCTCGCCGATATTCGCAAAGACGACCAGCGTGCGGGTAATGTTATCGACCGGATGCGAGGACTGCTCAAGCGGCACGATCTGGATAAGCGGCCCGTGGATGTGGGCGAACTGGTTGGCGAGGTCGCTGCCCTCGTACGTTCTGACGCTGCGGCACGCCACATAAAGCTGGAATTGGCCGTGGCGAACCATCTGCCGCTCGTGTTCGGCGACTCCGTGCATCTTCAGCAGGTGTTGCTAAACCTCATCGTCAATGGAATGGATGCTCTCAACGGGCACTGGGGAGATCGACGTGTCAGCGTAACGGCGTCGCTCAACGGAGAAGAGACTATCGAAATCGCCGTGAGCGACTCCGGCCAGGGCATTTCCGCCGAACAGCTCACACACATTTTCGATCCCTTCTTCACGACCAAACCTAACGGTATGGGCATGGGTTTGCCGATCTCTCGCATGATCATTGAGGCCCACAAAGGTCGGATCTGGGCAGAGAACAGGAATGAGGGTGGAGCGTCGTTTCGATTTACGCTGCCGATCGCCGAGGTGGGCGCCACAAAATGTGCGTGACCGAGCCCATCGTTCACGTCGTCGACGACGATACATCTTTTCTTACTGCGCTCTCGCGAACTGCGGCGTGAGTTACGCGCACGTTTCGACACACTCACCGAGCGCGAGCACGAAGTGCTTGCACATGTTGTGCAGGGACGAATTAATAAGCAGATTGCCGGATCTCGGCATCCACGAGCGAAACAGTAAAGCTGCATCCTAGTCCGATCATCACCAAATCATAAGGGCGGTCTGTGGCGGAGTTAACGTGCCTGGCGTAGGAGACGACCGTTTTTCTCCGCCGCAGCGCAGACCTTCCCCAAAGGGCAGTAGTCGGCCTCCGTGTTTCCGCATATTGTGCTCTCGATACCTCAGCAAAGGATCATTCACATGAACATTCTCAGCAAGACGGCAAAAACGCTAACCCTGATGTCGGTGATCGCACTTGTTCCTCTTTGTACGCTAGCGGATGAAGGCGGCTCTAGCTATTGGCTCGAAGGCGTGAACGGTAGCCTTGCTGCCTCCAAGCTGACGCCGGGATGTTCTTCAATCAACATATTCTTTTTCGAAAAGCAGCATGAAACCGCCACGGCGCCCCTCCCGAATGGCGGGACAGCGACCGCGAAGGTGAACACGACGATCCCTATTTATATTCCCGGTGTGAGCTGCACGCCGACCACAAAGATTCTGGATGGTCAACTCACCGCGAGCCTGAGTTACCCTGTCGCCTTTGCCCACGCCGACGTCAGCGCAACGGCTGGCGGGCAAAGCGCCAGCCTTCACGATGCCAATACTGGAATGGGTGACATGTACCCGAATGTTAATCTGCGCTGGAACCACGGCGTCCACAACTTCATGGTTTATGAACAGCCCGGCGCGCCGGTCTACACCTACGACCCGACCCGCCTGGCGAATCTCGGCGCCGGACGAATGACGTTGGACCAAGGCGTTGCCTACACGTATCTCAATCCCAAGAACCGGCTTGAATTCTCCGTCCAGCCAGGCTTCACCTACAACTTCATGAACAACAAAACTGAGAAAGTGAAATTTGGTCTTAAGCCGACATTGCGCATAGTGCAAGTTGTAACCATGCAGGGGAACAATCCGAACGAGCCAGCCTACGCAATCGCCGAGAAACAACTTTATTTCCAGCCACTACTTTGAGACGGCCCTGGACATAACCTATTGCTTTCGCAGCGAAGATCGGCTTCTACCTCATCATGATCATGGGATCGGAGCAGGCAGGATTAACCGGCGTCAAGGGGCTCGATCGTCCGCAAGGCTGCTGTGGGGCGATCGGTCTCCAATCTACAAAAATCGTTGGTGTCGATCAAAAACACCCTGGAAAAGAACCAATGAGCGAGCCTTTACAGCAAACAGCCGCGTACATCATGGTCGTTGCTTGGGGAATCAGAGCTGCATGTCCTCGATCTCGTTCTGATAACGCTGCTGTTTGCCAACGTGTCCCTCCCGTTTCCGAAATGGCTCATGCGTACGGAAGAGGAGAGTGCGCTGCAGCCGAGGCCTCTGCCCGAAAGGGCAGTAGACGGTATCAACTTCCCATTCCTATAGTGCTTAGTGAGTTGTGATGCATGCTACCACCACTTACGTCGCAGTAGTTGATGACGACGAAAACATCTGTCGATCGTTCGGTCGGCTGCTACGTGCGGCAGGAATTCAGCCGGTTACTTATGACTCTGCGGAATCGTTTCTCGCGGACACGAAGCATCCCCAGTTCGGCTGCCTTGTGCTCGACATTCAACTTGGAGGCATCTCCGGCATAGAACTCGCTCAGCAGCTGACCGCTGCCGGCGAGTGTACGCCCATCATCTTTATCACGGCTCATGACGATCCCAAAGCACGCAGCGCCGCCAAGGCGTTGGGCTGTGCGGCTTACTTTCGAAAAACGGACTCCGGAAAAGAAGTGCTCGAGACCATTCGGAGGGTAGCGGTCTAACAAACGGATACCGGCGCAGGCGACAGCCCTTCAGGGCATGTTTGGCTGCCAACTGACCTGCAACATCGACAAGGTTTCTGGATTGCGGCCCCGCATTTCGAGTGCACTTGTTTAGCGGTATAAGGAGGTTCCAAACGAGCGCTCTGGTCCAAATCGCGGATCTGTCGCCATATCCGGCGCTCCAGGGCGCATCGCGCGCTTATCACGCGATGATCAAACCGGTAGGCGCCATCTGCAATCTGGATTGCACCTATTGTTACTACCTGCACAAGGAGGACTTGCTGGGCAGTGCCAGCAAATTCCAGATCTCGGAAGAAATCCTCGCGACCCACATCAGGCAATACATCGAAGGACAAGATCGCGATCAAGTGGTGTTCTCCTGGCAGGGCGGCGAACCGACGCTGCTTGGGCTGGAGTTCTTCCAGAAGGTCGTTGAACTCGAACAGAAGTACAAGAAGCCGAAGCAGCGCATCGAGAACGATTTGCAGACGAACGGCACGCTGCTCAACGACGACTGGGGAGCTTTTCTCAAGAAACATAATTTTCTCGTCGGCCTCAGTATCGACGGTCCCAAGGAACTTCACGACCACTACCGCGTCGCTAAGGACGGCAAGCCCACCTTCGATAAGGTTTTCGCAGCCGCCCAGATGCTGCATCGGCATGGCGTGCCATTCAACGCGCTCTGTGTGATCAACCGCGTGAATGCGAAGCGGCCGCTTGATGTTTATCGTTTCCTGAAAAGTGAAATCCGCTCACGCCAGATGCAGTTGATTCCGTGCGTCGAGCCGAAAGTGTTCAAGAGCACTGCGCCGCAGAAGTGGGATCCAGCTAGCCTTCCGCTGCAGGACTCTCCTGCCGCTCATCCGGGCACTCCGGATTCTGTTGTCACCGACTGGTCTGTTGACCCTGACGATTGGGGCTACTTTCTTTGCAAGGTTTGGGATGACTGGTATCGGCGAGATATAGGGAAAGTCTTTGTCAACCAGTTCGAGAACGCAGTCGCCGTGTGGATGGGCAAGGATTCCCAGATGTGTGTGTACCACGAGTTCTGCGGCAAAGGCGTGGCGCTTGAGCATGACGGAAATCTCTATTCCTGCGATCACTATGTCTATCCCGAATACCAGCTCGGCAACATTATGGAAACCTCGGGCTCACGAATGGTTTTCTCCGGGAAACAGCGCAAGTTTGGGCTCAACAAATTTCATTCTTTGCCCCGCCAGTGCAAGCAGTGCGATTTCCTTTTTGCCTGCAATGGAGAGTGTCCTAAGAACCGCGTCATCCACACGGGGGATGGCGAACCGGGGTTGAACTACCTATGCAGTGGACTGCAGAAGTTCTGGCACCACATAGACCCCGACGTAAAGGACATATGTCGCCGCCTGGCTCAAGAAGAAGCACTGCGCCCGGCTTAGAGCAGAACTGTGAAGATCAACTATTTCGGAGGAAATAATATGACGAATCGGAAACGAATACCGTGGCTAATTCCGCTCTGGATATTGGCCATGGGAAGTCAAATGTACGCAGCACAACCTAAACCCGCGCCGTACGGTAAGCCAAATATCGTCGTCGTCATGGGCGACGACATCGGCATTTGGAACGTCGGAGCTTACAACCGCGGCATGATGGCCGGACGCACGCCGAATATCGACAAGCTCGCCCGCGCTGGCATGTTGTTCACCGACTACTACGCGGAGGCAAGCTGCACCGCAGGCCGAGCCGCGTTCATTACCGGTGAGCTTCCGATCCGTACCGGCATGACCACAGTCGGACAGGCGGGTGCGACACTCGGGCTGCCAGCCGAAGCTGCAACCATTGCTACCGTGCTCAAGTCCATGGGCTATGCTACCGGGCAGTTCGGCAAGAATCACCTCGGTGATAGGAACGAATTTCTGCCAACCGTTCATGGTTTCGATGAGTTTTTCGGCAACCTCTATCACCTCGACGCCAGCGAAGATCCTGATCACCCAGGGTACCCGAAACAGTTGTTAAACAAAATCGGGCCGCGCAATCTAGTCCACAGCTGGGCGACGAACGTGGACGATCCCACTGTCGATCCACGTTGGGGCAAGGTCGGTAAACAAAAGGTCGAGGACTCCGGCCCGCTATACGCGAAGCGGATGGAGACGGTGGACGACGAATTCCTCGATGCTTCGATTAAGTTCGTAGACAAGGCTCACCAGGACGGGAAGCCGTTTTTTCTCTGGCTCAATCCCACGCGCATGCACATTGTCACTCATCTTTCGCCGAAATACGAAGCGCTGCGCAATGACGAGAATGGCTGGACCATTGAGGAAGCCGGCATGGCCCAACTGGACGACATGGTGGGATCAGTAATGCAAAAACTAAAGGACATGGGCGTGGATGACAACACCATCGTCCTATTCACTACTGACAATGGCACCGAAGCCTTCACCTGGCCGGATGGCGGACAAACTCCATTCTACGGTGCCAAAGGTACCGGCTATGAAGGAGGTTTCCGCGCGCCCGCTATCGTTTGCTGGCCCGGACACGTCCCCGAAGGAAAGGTGGAGAACGGCATTATGTCTGGTCTCGATTGGTTCCCGACGTTTGTGGCTGCTGCTGGCGACCCAAACCTCAAGGACGAGCTACTGAAGGGCAAGCAGTTCGGCGACCGGACCTACAAGAACCATCTCGATTCGTATAACCAACTGGACATGCTCACCGGCAAAGGGCCATCGGCTCGCCATGAAATCTTCTATTTCACAGAGAGCAATTTGGCCGCTGTGAGGATCGACGACTACAAGTATCAGTTCATCACGCAGCCTGGTGGGTGGATCGGCATCAAGCAGCATCCAGACATGCCGATCCTCACCAACCTCCGCCTTGATCCGTTCGAGCACACGGGATTTCCAGGGGGAATAAGCTCAGACGCCAACATCGGAAGCTACGAGTACTTCGAGTGGTTCAAATTCGAGTTCTGGCGCTTCGTGTTTGTCCAACAGAAGGTAGGCGAGTTGGCCCAAACGGCTCTCGAATACCCGCCGATGCAGAAGGGCGCGAGCTTTAACCTCGATGCCGTGAAGGAAAAGATTTCGGAAGCGATGGCGAAACAAAAGGCAGATTAATTGAAACGCTGAATCCAGAGGGCGGCTCGCAAGGGCCGCCCAACTGTACGAAGAAGTTGGCGATTCAGGAGCGGGGAAAGGCATTTCATTATGAACCAAACAGCGGCGGATCCACGTGTCGAACTGGCACAAGACGGCACCAGCATGGCCAAGTTCCGCACTGGGCTCGCGCTTGACCGCACTACACTGGCTTGGATTCGGACTACTCTGACCTGGGAACGTTTGGTTTTGGCACTATTGGTTTCTTCCGGACCCTGCGTGAGAGGTCTCCCACTCCGGAAGCGGTCCGGATGCACCAGGGCGCCATCACGTTTGGAATTGGCCTCGTCGTTTTGGGCTGCGTTGCGACGGTGGCAGCGGGAATCTCTCACTGGTTTACATTGCGCAGACTTGATCAGGGCCAGGCGCCTGTCCTGTCGCAGTGGCCCTTGAGCATCACAGTGGCCATGTTCTTGGCCGTGATTGGCTTGATATCGCTGTGGTATGTAATTCCGCGGTGAATGGTCGATTTCGGTGATCGCTTCGAGCACAGGCATCCGATAGACAAGCCAGGTATAGCATGAATCTTGACGGTTCCATATCGAGGATTGAAAGGCGAGCGCAGGGAAAGGCGCTACGCAAGAAGTGTCCACGTCATTCGCAAGCCGAATGGAAGCTTCGTTCCAAGTTGGACGATATCATCAAGCTCCTTGAAGAATCGGACGCCGATCGAATCGCGGGCCTCATCCCGCTCAAGTATCAGAGGATGGCCGTCTCGCCGTTTACGTTCTTTCGTGGCAGCGCCATCATCCAGGCGCGGGACCTCGCTAACACAAACGCTTCGGGCATTGTCGTACACGCGTGCGGCGATTGCCATCTAGCGAATTTCGGCGCCTTTGCCTCGCCAGAACGAAAGCTCGTCTTCGACATCAACGATTTCGACGAGACGTACCCCGGTCCGTGGGAATGGGACGTGAAGAGGTTGGTTGCCAGCCTAATGCTAGCAGCCACGGACCGCGGTTTTTCCAAGGGGCAGTCGGATGACGCGGTTCGTGCGGCGGCAGCGGCATATCGAAAGCGGATGGCCGAGTTCGCCGAGATGAAGGCGCTCGACACATGGTACGCGCAAGTGACCGTCGAAGACATTCAGGAATACTTTCGCGACGATCTGGATATGTCGATGCGGCTTTCGAAGAAGTACAAGGAATCCCGCTCACGAAATTCTGAGGCCGTGGTGCCAAAGCTCACGGCCATGGTAGACGGGCAGCGAAAGATCAAGGACGATCCCCCAGTTCTCTACCATCTCCAAAGTTTTACCAAAGATTTCGACAAGGTACGACAGGCGTTTGTTGCGCAATACAAGCAAACACTGAATGCGGATCGCCGATCTTTGTACGAGCGCTATCACTACCACGACAGTGCCGTGAAGGTAGTGGGAGTAGGGAGCGTGGGGACGCGTTGTTTTGTCTCCCTCCTTTTGGCCGATGACGATGATCCGCTCTTCCTGCAATTCAAAGAAGCACGCAGATCCGTGTTGGAACCGCCCGGCGTTAAAAGCCGCTATGAACACCAGGGGCAGCGGGTGGTGGAAGGCCAACGCCTGATGCAGGCCGCAAGCGACATCTTTCTGGGCTGGGCTAGCACGAAGGGACACGATTACTACGTGCGTCAGTTTCGCGATATGAAAGTCTCCGCGGAAATTGAAACGTTCAAGCCGAGCACGCTGGTTGCGTACGCCACCCTGTGCGGCTGGGCTCTGGCGCGTGCCCACGCTAAAACCGGTAGTGCAGTGATGATTGCGGGATACCTGGGATCAGGCGAACAGTTCGACGATGCCCTGACGCAGTACTCCGAGGCCTACGCCGATCAGGTGGAACGTGACTTTAAGACTTTTCAGACTGCGATCCGTTCCGGGCGACTCTCGACGAATCTAGCGAAGAACACGGGATTGGCTTTCTCGGTCTAGCCAGATCCGAGACAACGGAATCCATGAGCGGGCACGGCAACTGATAGGCCCCGTCTCTTAGCTTGAACATATTCCGGGCGAATGGAGAACGGAGATGAACACTGAAATCGAAGCGAACGCAGACGGCAGGTTCTCCGACGTCTCTCTAATCCGTGGTGGTCCGCTCTATCGGATTCTGAAAGCTATCAAACTCATTCGATCGGACCGATGGGAATATCTACGTCAGATCGTTGTCGCCATCGCGATTGGGTGGGGAAGCCAAGGAGGCGGAACCACAGGCGGCAGCCGCAGATTTGCAAAAGGCTGTACAGAATCCTGTGGCTGATCTCATTAGTGTTCCTATTCAGAACAACTCCAATTTTGCCATCGGGCCATTCGACAGAACCCAGGGCATCCTGAACATTCAGCCCGTGATTCCCGTGAAGGTCAGCACGAACTGGAATCTCATTACGCGCATCATCCAGCCGGTTGTCTGGCAGCCTTATTCCAATGCAACAACGGGAGGAGAGTATGGCCTGGGTGACATGAACCCGACGTTTTTCTTGTCGCCCCGCAAGTCAGGGAAGGTGATCTCGGGTTTTGGGTCATCATTCGTCATGCCCACCGCCACGAACGACATTCTTGGACAGGGCAAGTTCAGCATGGGTCCATCCTTGGTGGTATTAACTCAGCCAAAGCACTGGACCCTTGGATTCTTGTTTAACAATGTGTGGTCGGTTGCGGGATCGGGCAGCCGCTCAGATGTTAACCAGATGCTGTTGCAGTACTTCGTTAACTACAACCTGAAAAAAGGCTGGTATTTATCCTCTTCCCCCATCATTACGGCGGATTGGAAAGCGAGCAGTCGAAACATCTGGAACGTGCCGCTTGGTGGTGGTGTAGGCCGTGTGACTAAGTTCGGCTCCCAGGCGGTTAACCTCCTCGCCCAGGTCTATGGCAATGCGGTGCATCCGGCAGGAGCATCGTCCTGGGGCTTGCGTGTGCAGATTGCCTTCCTGTTCCCGAAACTTTCGAAGGAACAGCAGAAGATGATGATAGAGAAGAAACTGAAGGAGTCGGAAAACGAACAGCCCAAGCAGTGAGTGAGGGGAATTGACCCGTGCTTAGCAAAACGATAGTCGCCGCCGTTCTCATAACAATTACAGCAGGCATACATGTCGCCGGATTCGCGCGAATTTTGAGATCGTTATGGCCTCTGACGGTAAAGGCCCTGGACCACGAGTTGCCGACTGCGTTGCTCCTCATGCGTATGGTCTGGCTCTTGATGTTAGTTCATATGGTCGAGGTTGGGGTGTGGGGCGTTGCTCTACCGCCTCACACATTGCTTTCCGGATGCCGAGTCTGCGTTCTACTTTGCGGGTGTTACCTATACATCAGTGGGCTACGGTGATCTGGTGTTGCCGGTCAGATGGCGGATCATTGCTCCGGTTGAGTCACTAACGGGCGTCCTCATGTGCGGTTTGTCTGCAAGTGCCTTCTTCGCCCTCGTTAGCAAAATTGTGAAATCTCGTTGGCTGGTAGAGCAAAGTGACCTTACAAGTGCAAATGAGTAATAGCCCAGGCAGCGGAGCATCCAGCATGTCAGGTGATAGCGCCACTCGTCATTCATATAAAGGAGCGACCGTGAAACGTTCAATTACTAAGCGTTTGTTTGTTCTCCTGTTGTTTACTAATGTTGCTTTCGCTGCCGACCCGCTTCCTTCATGGAACGATGGACCGGCCAAGAAATCCATCCTCGCATTCGTCGCGAGGGTCACAACAGCCGGCTCACCTGATTTCGTGCCTGTCCCAGAACGCATCGCGACCTTCGACAACGACGGTACACTTTGGTGCGAGCAGCCCGCCCCAGTCCAGTTATTTTTCGTGATTGACCGGGTGAAAGCGCTTGGTCCGCAGCATCCTGAATGGAAGACCCAGGAGCCGTTCGCGTCACTGCTCAAGGGGGACTTGAAAGCCGCGATTGCCGGCAGTGAGCGAGCGCTCCTGGAACTTATCATGGCCACCCACACGGGCATGACCACGGTGGAGTTCGAGCAGATCGTGAAGGACTGGATCGCGACCGCAAAACATCCGAAGACCGGCAAGCTCTACACCGACTTGGTTTATCAGCCGATGATCGAACTGCTTGCCTACCTTCGCGCAAACGGGTTTAAGACCTTTATTGTCTCTGGCGGTGGCATTGACTTCATGCGTCCATGGGCAGAGGCGGTGTACGGCATTCCGCCGGAACAGGTTATCGGCAGCAGCGTCAAGACGAAGTTTGAAATACGTGACGGCAAGCCCGTGCTCGTGCGCTTGGCAGAGCCTAATTTCGTTGACGACAAAGCTGGAAAGCCGGTCGGTATCAACCAGCATATCGGCCGACGGCCCATCATGGCGTTCGGGAACTCGGTCGGCGATCAGCAGATGTTGCAATACACACAGGGCGGCAACGGACGGCGCTTCGAACTGCTGGTATTGCACGATGATGCGGCGCGCGAATACGCCTACGGTCCCGCCCGTGGATTGCCGTCGGCAAATCTGGGAGGTGCCTTCACGCCCGAACTGGACGACTACGCGAAGACGAATGGCTGGACCGTAGTTAGCATGAAGGATGACTGGACGCAGGTCTTCCCCTCACAACCTCAAATCACCGCCATTGATATCTTGCTGGAGCCAGACGCCGACATGCTCAAACATGCCGTGGCCAATAACGATCGACTGCTCGCGGTCTACCCGAAAGGCTTTGCCCTGGATGCGGCGCATAGTCCACACATCACGGTGGTACAGCGTTTCGTTCGCACGTCCGATCTTGACCAGGTCTACGCTGCTGTCGAGAAGGTATTGGCCTTCGCCAATGTGAGCGCCATCAAGCTGGAGGCCTTCGAATACTACTATGCCCCGGCTGGCGCGGTTGGCGTTGCCGGCATCTGCGCGAAGCTGAAGCCTGAATTGCTCAAATTGCAGGCGGACCTGATCGCTGCCGTGGCACCATTCACGGTGGAAACCGGTCCCATCAGCGCGTTCACTGCGCCGCACGAAGACCCCGCCAATGATGCGGCCATCATCCAATACGTTTCGACGTTTGTACCGAAGATGTCCGGCGATAAGTTCAATCCACACGTCAGTACCGGTGTCGCGCCGAAAGACTACCTCGACAAAATGCTGGCGGAAACGTTTGAGCCATTCACCTTCTCACCTGCAGGCGCAGCCGTTTACCAGCTTGGCCCGTTCGGCACGGCGGCAAAGAAACTCAAAGAATGGGATTTGAAGCCTTGAGGCGCGCTGCTGGACGGTCCAGCAGAAACGATCACTGGAAAGCCATCTCGCAGCCAAAAGTATAAGGGATGGCGAAAAGGCACAGCAGTGAGAACCACTCGCATGCAAAAACTCCTCGCCTTCGCGCTCGTGAGCGCGCCGGCGGTGAGGCACACGCTGGCGATTCCAAGATCGAAAAGAAGCAAACCGAGATCCGCAATAAGACGCGGGAAACGCTTAAGGCCTGTACAAAGCAGATCCAAAGGCCAAGTCGGAGGTCGAAGGCGGTCTTTGGCAACATGGGAATGAACGTTCTGGTCGCCGGTTCTGGCAGTGGAAAAGGCATGGCAGTCGACAACAAAGCCAAGCATGAGAGTTTCATGGAGATGCTTGAGCTCCAAGCACGGGTGTGAAGAAGTCAGTGTAATTTTTATTTTGACACCGAAAAGGCATTCAACAGTTTCGTGAACTCCGGGTGGCAATTCGGCGGACAAACTACCGCCTCTGCGAAAAACGGAAATAAGGGAGGGGCGATGGGGGGAGCGGCGGCGGTCTCGGATAGTTCGGATGTATCTGCTCTCCGACAAGGGGCTTGCCCTGGAAATGACTGCTAAGAGCACCAAATCTTACAAATACGATGTCGAGCATCTTTCTGCGCGATGCCGCTGGGAACCGTCCAGTCTACGGAGGAACCAAGAAGTTCCAGGAAGACCCTCACTGGAAAGACTACATTCTGTTCTACGAATATTTTCACGGCGACAACGGCGCCGGATTGGGAGCGAGTCACCAGACTGGATGGACTGGGATCATTGCTCGCACGCTTGATTTGTTTGCTCGTGGGAGCGCGACGGATTTCCTCGAAGTCTCTAAGGCTGACCTTGCTGCTCGGATGACTCGCGAGCAAGTTGCTGGGGTCAAGGCAAGTTAGAAATTCTGCCCACGAAACACCTTGAGGCAGCACTGAAAATTTGTCGCCTCCCGATCAGGGAGATCAGGAGGCGACAATTGAAGCCCGGATGGGGGTAATAAAGGTCTCCACCCAGTCCTCCAGCTCTTTCCGACGTTGACTCTCGCCGGAGATGGTCCGCGTGTGCAGTACTATCCCGCTGCTTCCATAAGTTTTACTTGCCTTGCATTACACGTGATCGGGACGCAAGCTTTCACAGTAGTCCCTTCCTGTGGCTGAGAACTAATGGACAACTCGCCACCAACCGCTTGCAGTCTCTCTCTCATACTGATGAGCCCCAGACCACCGCGCTCCATTGCTTCCTGTGGATCGAATCCGAGTCCCAGGTCCCTCACAACGAGTTGAATATGCTGGAACTCTGATTTCAGTTCCACCGTGACCTGCCGAACTCCGCTGTACTTGACAGCATTGTGTACCGCTTCCTGCAAAACGCGAAAGAGACAAAGCGAGGTTTCCTTAGAAAGATCACGTGGTATTCCTGCTTCGACGAAGTGAATCTCCACTCTGTGCTGCTCAGCTATCTCTCGGCACAAGCTGCGTGCCGCTGACGCGAGCCCCAGATACTCGATCTTTGAAGAGTGTAAGCGGTGGGACAGGGCTTGAACGTCATGTCCCAAAGTCGACAGCCGCTCACATTCAAGGTGAACGGCCTTTCGAACCTCAGCATCATCGCCGGAAAGAGATTGCCCCAAGCTGACTGTGATTAGCGCGATTCTCTGGTTGATATCGTCGTGCAGTTCTCGTGCGATCCGCTTTCTCTCCTGCTCTTGGGCTTCAATGAGGCGACCTCCTAAGGTCCGTAACGCTTCTTCACTTTTGTGGTGCTCCGTTGTATCCAAGGTAATTCCCATCAAAAGTGGACGGCCATCAATAGCAAACACGCGCTGACTACCCTTCGACATCACCCAACGTATCGTGCCGCTCGATAGCACGATTCGATATTCCTGGTTGATTTCTTTGCCTTGGCTCATTGCTTCGATCTTCTGCCGAACCGACTCGCGATCCGCGGGGTGCACCATGTCGAGGAAGGTCGTTATATCGATTGTGTCATCCAGCTCGAGGCCGAACAGCTCTTTCAGTTTCGGCGTTGCCCAAATGGCGCCCGTTTCCATGTCTAACGTCCAGAAACCTGCGCCTCCGGCTTCAGCGGCGAGTTGCAGACGCGCTTCACTTTCGCGTAACAGTCGATCCGACACCGCGCGCTCGATCGTGCCGGCAAACACTCCCGCAATGATCCTGAGCCGTTTCTGCAATCGCTCCGGCCATTCGCGCCTTTCTGAGGTGCTGTCGATGCCCCAGAAGCCCAGAGGGCGACCGCAACCAGTGCTCAACGGGATTACGAGTGCGGACACGACGTTGTATTTCTTCCAACTCGCTTTATCAACTGCCGCTTCCTCCGGCGCTGCTTGCGTGTCGGGCAAGTAGATGATCTCGTTCGCGATGAGTTTCTGGTTGCACCAGGGGAAGTTGTCGGTCGCAGTAAACTTTATTGTCGGAGGCGGTGGCAAAGCCGGATCACGAAGGACGTAGCTCAGGACGAAGGTATCGGGATTTTCAATCTCTCGCAGATAGATCGTGGACTCGCCGATTCCTGCAGAATCACAGATCAGTCGCAAAGCCTCTTCAATGCCACGATCCACTTGATCGGCGGGAAGGCTTACTAAACGGGCTGAGATTTCCGCGAGCAGGTCTTCAAAGCTCAAATCCTCTTCGGGCTGAACGCGCCAGAAATGCTTCAATCGTGCAGGATATAGGTTCATAACTGCTCACCCGCTATGGCAATGATTAGCTGATGTCCGAGTCGGTCTGATCAGGAGAAACGTCACTTGTGAGCAAGGGACTCGGAAGCCGTAGCCATAAGCTAGAGCGTTTTGTGTTATGGGTGCTGTGACCGCAATCACAGTGGAGGGGACACTCGAAAAGTAAATTGGAATGTGAGTTGGCATAATATCGCTTGGATTGAAAAAGTCTTTCTCTCTAACGCCGTACACGCAACTTTCTCCATTCGAACGGACATTTCGATCTTTCGATCGCCAAGAACCTTTTTGTTGTTTCTTAGCGGGAAATTCTTCTGGCCCCACATCCCCGAGTTAGTGTTTTCGCCGGCAAAAGCTCGACATGCGCGTCATCAAGGTCCTGTTTTGATTGTCTCCCGGTCGCAAAGCTCATCAGAGTCACTCGTCGATGACAATCGAGTCATTCACCAAGTCTTGCGTGGAATGTTCGAGGCAATTGGATTCGTGTGCTCTGAGTCGGAAGATGGCCAGCAGGCGCTGGCGGATGCCGGGCGGTTCAAACCGGACCTCATCGTGCTCGATTACTCGACGCCCGTGATGAATGGGCTTGAAGCTGCTCCCTTCTTAAAGAAGATACTTCCCTACACCCCGATCATCATGTTCACCATGTTCGCGAATCGCGCATTCGCCACTCAAGCTCTCGCCGCCGAGGTCACGGCAGTAGTCTCTAAAGAACAAGCCGCAACCCATCTGCTTCCCAAAGTTGAATCGTTGCTCAAAGCTACTCCCACATAAAGACGAGGATTTGCTCCGGAGGTTGGGCTAGCTCCTTTTTGAACGTCTCTCGCCCCCCCCGCGATGATGATTAGTTGTTAGGGTGGATCGTTCGAGCCTCGTCAACCGTGAGCTGGGAAGGATCACAATACCCATAGCCTTTCAAACAAGCCGAGTAATTGCGCTTATGCTCGGCGTCAGTCAGTGTCTTGGTTTCGGCCGCAGTCAGGTTGGAATAGTCACACGTATCCTCACTGTTGCGGCACGCCGACAAGTTGCGCTGATGTTCGGAGTAGGCTGTCTGTTTCGCTTGTTGTGGAGTGAGCTTGGAACGGTCGCATTCATCCCAGCCATTCACACAATTTTGCGCGTTGCGCTGGAGACTTGCAGCGTTCGTTTCCTTCGTTTGGACAGGAGTTAACTGGGCCTGATCACATGATCCGGAACCGTCTGCACAGTCGGATGCGTTGAGTTGGCGCCTGGCGATATTCACTTCCTCGATTTCCGACCGAGTCAGTTTGGATCGATCGCACGCGCCCCATCCATCCTTGCAGGCGGTGATATTGCGCTGTTGCTGCGCTGCCGCCATATCTCGGGCTTCCAACCGGGTCAGCCTGGACCGGTCGCACGACAACATGCCCTCATCGCAGTCGGAAACATTCCGCTGGTGATCGGCCACGGCTAATGCAATCGTTTCCGGTTCCGAGAGTTTTGAACGGTCACAGGAATCGTAGCCGTTCCGGCAGTTCACAACATTTTGCCGATGGATAGCGACAGCCACTTCCATCGCTTCCGACGGGCTTAACTTGGATCGATCGCAGGTTTCGTGACCAGCCTTGCAATTCGCCAGATTTTGCACGAGATCGGAGGACTGAGCAAAGGCCAAAATCGACCAAAGACTTAGACAGACTAATGACACGCCAAAGCACTTCCTTAAGCTCACTTTCATGGTTTGTGCCCCCTTCGGGCGAAAGAACAATCACGCTGCGGTTGAAGCGTATAGCACCAGCTCTTGACGGCTCTTCAGTTCCAAGAAATGAACTATCCAAGCTATGCAGCCGCGGACTTTCACTTCGGTTAGACCCAGTTTCAGCGGATACTTTCGTCATTCAAGCCTTTACTCACTAAACGACAGATCGGGCCCAGGACACCCGTTTGTTCCCAAAAGCTGGCCATGCATCCCTCGTCATTATGTTGACCGCAGCGCGTCAGAGTCTCGACAAAAGGATCTCGGGCGGCCCAAATGGTTTCTATTTCTCTCAATAATCATGATCGCAACCATACGTAATAGCTGATCCGACTTGCTCACTTGATGTTGGGTTCTCCCGCCGTGGCCAAGTCCAACGGCCGTGGCTCCTGCGTATTCCCCAAACGAGCACTTTTGCACAGAATTGCCAGAACGTCTGTGTCATCGTGGCCTTGTCAGGTTAAGAAAGACCGCGGAGTTGACTATGGATGCTGTCCTGCGCCCGCTCCTTGTCCGTGCTCGAAGCCTGCGTGCTTTCATCGCTGCGTCGCTGAGGAAGATGCTTCGGATGGAACCGCACGATGGAGATTTCGCATCTCAGCGGGTATGCCCGTTTTGCGGGCGCATCACGCCTCGCTACAACCCATGTTGTCTGGAATGCGGCAAGACTCTTAAAGCAGCCTAAAAGGTGTGGACGTCACGCAGACGCTTCACGCGCGCAGTGATTGGATGGTTCGATAATGTAACGATTCATGCTGTGACAGTAGCGACACGGTATTTCAAGGATTTCCCCAGTGGTTCCTTCTGTTAGGTTCATTGGGAAAGCTCGCAGGCACTCCCCACACGTCAGGACTACGTAGGGCATTGCCTTGGAGTCGTTGCCATTACGCGGAATCCAGGCTGGGGAGCATTCTCGGTAATGGCCACTGCTTCGGGTTTGGCCAGTTAGAAGCAATTGTTGAATGGTCGTTAACAGATTCTTGGATTGGCTACCTTTGGCGAAGAAGCCGTCCGCGATCACGCCAAAGGGAACCTTGTCGCCGACGTACGCGCCGCTCATTGCGACGGTCGATATCTCGGGAAAGCGACGCCGAACTACGGAAAGCAACTCGAAACCTGACATTCCGGGCATATCGAGATCGGAGAGCATTAACTCAGGCAGATTCTTTTTTAGCTGCGAGAGCGCGCAGAATCCGTCTTCTGCAGCGACGACATCATACCCCGCCGCCATCAACGACATGGAAACACTGTCACGTACACTCTGGTCGTCGTCGACCACGAGGATTTGCGTTTTTGTAGGACTGGGCATGGATTTTTCTCCTCTCTGCTCCGCCTGCCCTGCAGAGTAATGATCTAGCCATTCTGCGTCAGCATGAATAGAAGATGGTGGGGCGGGTCTGCTCAGAATTGCTCACAATTGACGCGAGACGACACAGTGGCTCTACAACTCGGCCCGGGAGAATGATGCGGCATCTCAGGTCGGCAGTTAGATTACTTTACTTTGTTCGCTGGTTAAGGCTCAAATCACTCGACGATTTGGAAAAAGCACGCAGCGCCACGCCAATTACCAGGCACAACGCCACTACTCCTAACACGATTGATATCGCCAGAAAACCGCCAGTTTTCATGAATTGAGGTGCCAGCGCGATTGCTGAGGCCTCCGGCGCGAGCAAGCAGAATACAGCCACGCAGATTGCACCCGCACATGTCATAAACGATTTCATAATCTCTCCTCTAAGTTTCTCTGAAGTGCAGTACTCGCAGGTTCTGAGAACCGTCACCTTCTCGACACGCAAGACATTCGCGGCCGAAGACCGCCACCCTGTTGATTTTCGAGGAATGCTTGATACGAGTGTCGAGCCTTATCGTTTCGATTACTGGTCAATCTTGACCACATTGCTTATTACGGGGCTGCACTTCCGCGCGTACGGAATCGCTTTCCATTTGCGTCATCACAGCGGAAGGAAAGATCGCTCGGTAGCGCCGGTTGGCTTAGTTAGTAGGATTGTCGAACTACGATGCGCGGGGCGTCTTGCATGACTGCGCCAATGGGCTAGTCGTTTAGAACGACATTGAGCAGCGAACTGTGGACCTGAAGTGCGCCCTCCGCACCGCCGGCATAGTCAATGAAGCCCAATTTCCTGAATCTATTCATAAAGAAGCTGACACGCGAGCGAGTGGTCCCGACCATCTCAGCCAGCGTCTCTTGGCTGATCTTGGGGATGACAATCTCGGGAATGCCATCCTTACCAAAATGAGCAAGCAAGAGAAGAACCCGGGCCAGCCTCTTTTCGCTCGAGTTGAACAGTTGGTCGACCAGATCCTCTTCATAGCGGATATTGCGAGCTAACAAATAGGCCACGAACTTTTCAGAGAACGCTGGTTCGCGGTGGAGTACATCCATCATCGCCTTCTTCTCGACACGCAGAATCTCGCAATCGGTCATCGCAACCGCAGAGCCCATACGCAAAAGTTGACCTGCCAGTGACCCCTCACCAAAAAAATTCCCCTCGTTGACGATCGCGATCGTCGCCTCCTTACCGATCTTGGATACGACGGTGAGTCTCACTTTGCCTTTCTGGACATAGAAGACGGCATCTGCTCCGTCCCCTTGCGCAAATATCACCCTCTTCTTCGGAACAGACAGAATCTTCCTGCCTTTCCCAATAGTCGCAAGAAAGGTGTTGGGGTCGAATCCGCCGTTTTTCTTGGCTGCCAACGCTGGCATCATCTCCTACCGAGTATAGCCCCCCGACAAAGGCCAGCTTCAAACGCC
>Ga0335084_10000522_pt1 | contig 32751 bp, 31 predicted proteins | sample Lox_Sample_44_FD_206721 | JGI IMG/M metagenome (GOLD analysis project Ga0335084, IMG submission 206721) | Soil microbial communities from Loxahatchee National Wildlife Refuge, Florida, United States - Lox_Sample_4.4 | ecosystem: Environmental > Terrestrial > Soil > Wetlands | place: USA...
CCCTCGATGAGCGCCCCGAGGCGGGCGAGCATCAGCGCCACCGCCTCGGGCTCCATCGCCGCGGCCAGCCGCTCCTGGACGTCCACCACCAGGAGGGCGGTGTCCTCGCGCTTCAGCTGCTGCGGCCTCATACGGCATATCCCATCGCGCCGGAGGTGGCAGGGGCCTGGGGATCGAGCATCACGTTCACGCAGGCCACCGTCCCGGAGGCGAGCGCGCGCTCCAGCGCCGGACGGATCTGCGCCGGCTCGGTGACCTGCTCGCCCCAGCCCCCGAACGCCTTGACCACCTCGTCGTAGCGGGTGGGCGCCAGCAACGTGGCAGGCGACTTCTCCGGTCCGAACATCCCCACCTGCGGCAGCCGGATCTGCCCCCAGGCGGCGTCGTTCCCCACCACGCACATCATCGGGAGCTTGAAGCGGACCGCGGTCTCGAAGTCGAACCCGTTGAGCCCGAACGACCCATCACCCTGCACCACCCAGATCTGGCGTTCGGGATGCAGCAGCTTGGCCGCGAGCGCGAACGGCGCCCCCACCCCGAGACAGCCCAGCGGGCCCGGGTCGAGCCAGCGGCCCGGCGCCTTGAGCGAGAGGACCTTCGCCGCCAGCGCCACCCAGTTCCCACCGTCGGCGATGAACATCGGGTCACGGTCGCCGGCGTTGGCGACCTCCGACAGCTCTCGCGCCAGCCGGTAGTGGTGGATGGGGACGGCGTCGCTCCGCGTCCATTGCTCCATCGCCGCGAGCTTCTTCTGCTCCGCGGCCCGGAGCTGCTGGACGTACGCGGTGCGCGTCACCTTCTTCGCTCCGTCGGCGAAGGCCACGAGCGCCGAGCGGCTGTCAGCGACGATCCCCACGTCCACCGGCCGGTTCCGGCCCACCTCGGTGGGATCGATGTCCACCTGGACGATCTTCGAGGCGGCGCTGAAGGTGGGCTCGGCCCCATAGTTGAGGCGGAAGTCGAACGGGGTGCCGATGACGAACACCACGTCCGCCCCGGTGAGCGCCTCCTTGCGGGTGTGCTGGAAGAACATCGGGTGGTCGGGCGGGAGGCAGCCCCGGCCCGCGCCGTTGAGGTAGGTGGGGATCTGCGCGCGCTCGACGAAGGCCCGGAGCGCGTCGGAGGCGTCGTCCCAGTAGACGCTCGAGCCGGCGATCATCGCCGGACGCTCGGCGGCGGCGAGCAGGGCCAGCGCATCGTCCACCGCGACCGGATCCGGAGCCAGCCGGGCCCGGGTGCGGTAGAGGCGTGGAATCTGAAGCGCGCCCTCGTCGACCCCGTTGCACAGCACGTCCCAGGCGAGCTCGAGGAACACCGGGCCCGGCCGCCCGCTCAGCGCCACCCGGAAGGCCTTCGCCATGTAGAGCGGGATGAGGTCCGGCGACGGCACCCGGTCGGACCACTTGGAGATCCGGTGGAAGAGGTCCACCTGCTCCATCTCCTGGAGGCTGCCGCGGCTCTGGTTGAACAGCGGCGCCGCCCCGCCGAGGAGGATGAGGGGCGAGTTGGCCGCGTTGGCGTTGGCGACTCCGGTCAGCGCGTCGGTGACGCCAGGGCCGGCGGTGACCACCGCCACCCCCACCCCGCGGGTGATGCGGGCGTAGGCGTCGGCGGCGTGGGCAGCGGCCTGCTCGTGCCGGGTGTCGACGACCTCGATGCCCTCCTCCACCAGCCCCGCGTAGATGGGAGCGACGTGCAGGCCGGAGAGGGTGAAGACGTGTCGGACCCGCTCCTCCTTGAGCATTCGCGCCACGAGTTGCCCGCCGGTCACCATCCCCATTGACTCGTCTCCTGCCTGGCGCTCGAGCGCAGGCCGTCGTAGGACTGTGCGCCGCTCGTTTATCTCCCGTGAACGATCCTTTCCAGGACCTCCACCCCCTCGCCGGTGCCTACGCGACGGCGCTTGCCGGGGAGGCGTTCTCCCGCGGCCTGGTCACCACCGCCCCGGACGGGACACGGAAGGCGATCCCCCCGGGCGCCACGCCGGTGGTGCTCCCGGCCCGGGTCATCGCCGAGCGCCACACCCTGGCGTCTACCCTTGCCACTGCCGGGTTCCGGATGGCCCAGGCGACGGTGCTGGGTCCTTCGCCCGAGCTGCTGCTCGGGGCCCTCTCGCCGCTGGAGCGCCGGCTGGTCGAGCGCTCCGCACCGGGCACGCGCCGGCTGGCCATCGCCCGCATCGACTTCCTGGTCTCGAGGCGTCCTGCGGCGCTCGAGCTGAACGCCACCATCCCGGCGATGCCGGGCTACTCGGACATGGCGGCCGGCGCCTTCCTCCACGTCGTGGGCCGGGCCGCGGGGCTCGACGAGGCGGCGGTGCGCCGGCTGGAGCTGGAGAACGGAAGCAACGTCGAGGCGCTCTACCGGGCGTTGCTCGCGGCCTACCTCCAGGAGCGCGGCCACCCCCCGGAGCGCATCGCGGTGCTCTGCCGCCGCGCGGACAGCCAGCTGTCCGAGGTGGACCATCTGGTGAAGCGCTTCGGCGAGCTGGGGACCGAGACCCACCGCGTCTACCTGGACGAGGCCAGTGGCGACGAGCTGTTCACCGCACAGGGGAAGAGCTTCGACTTCGTCTACCGCCACCTCTTCGTCCACCGGCTCGCCGAGACGCCGAGCCCCTTCCTGGAGGCGTTCTTCGCCGGCCAGGCCGCGCCCGGCTCGCTGCTCCTCAATCGGCCCGCGGCGCACGTCGAGGTCAAGAGCAACTTCGCCCTCCTCTCGCGCGCGCTGGAGGAGCCGGCCCTGGCCAGCGCCGCCGGGCTCGGTCCCGACGCGCTCGAGGCGATCCTCCGTGCCGTGCCCTGGACGCGGGTGCTCGCCCCGGGTCCGGTCCGCGGTCCCGGAGGAAGCGTGGTGCCCGACCTCGTGGCCCACGTCGCCGAGCACCCCGAATCCTTCGTCCTCAAGCGTGCCTGGGACTACGGCGGGAAGGCGGTCTTCATCGGCCCGGCCTCCGAGGAACCCGGCTTCGCGACCCGCTCGGAGGCAGCGTTCGGCGAGCGCCTCTGCTGGGCGGAGCTGGTCGGGCGCGCAGCACAGGACACCCGCGGGGGCGGCTTCGTCGTGCAGTCGGTGGTGGACATCCCCAGAGAGCGGCACCTGCTCGCCACACCGACCGGTGCGGTGGAGGCGGAGGTCTTCGTCGACTACTCGGCGTTTGCCTCGGTGGGCGTCGACCCCGAGCCAGCCTGGGGCGGTGTGGTCCGGGCGTCGGCCTCTCGCATCGTCAACATCCAGGGGGGCGGCGGGGTGCTCCCGCTGCTCGAGGAGACGGTCTGGGCGAGGCTCCGGAGTGCGCTCCGGACGGAATCCTGACCCGTCCTGGGGTGTTGGGTGGTGGCTGGCCACCGACCGGTACTGCGTTATGAGTGGTCGCATCGGGGCGGTGCCCCTCAAGGAGATTTCAACGATGGCCTGGGAATTCGATGCACGCAGGGCGGCGCGCGATGGCCGCGACCTCGGCGAGGCGGGTGGCTTCGGCGCCCGCGAGCTCACCGGCGCGACCGCGGCGGGCTTCATGGCCGGCGTCTACCGCTGGATGACGCTGGGGCTGGCGGTGACCGCCGGCGTGGCACTGTACACGGCGAGCAACGTGCAGCTGGCGATGGCGGTGGCCCGGAACGTCTGGCCGCTGCTCCTCGTGCAGTTCCTGGTGGTGCTCGGGCTGTCCTTCATGGCCCAGCGGATCAGCGGGCCGGTGGCAGCGCTGCTCTTCATGGTCTACGCCGGTCTGACCGGCCTCACCTTGAGCGGCATCTTCTTCATCTACTCGGTGGGGTCGATCGGAACGGCGTTCCTGATCACCGCCGGGTCCTTCGCTGCCCTGAGTGTCTACGGCACGGTCACCAAGCGCGACCTGAGCGCCTGGGGCACGTTCCTCTTCATGGGGCTCATCGGGGTGGTGATCGCCAGCATCGTCCAGTTCTGGTGGAGCAGCCCGGCCTTCAGCTTCGCCCTCTCCTGCGCAACGGTGGTCGTGTTCGCCGGCCTGACGGCATACGACACCCAGAAGCTCCGGGTGCTGGGGGCCCAGTACGCGGGGACGGGCCTGACCTCGCTCACCATCGTGGGCGCGCTGAACCTGTACCTCGACTTCATCAACCTCTTCCTCGCGTTGCTCCGGCTATTCGGCGACCGCCGCCGCTGACCAGGGGCGCCGCACGCACCGGAGCTGGGCCCGCGGCCGACCAGCGCCTCCACGCGGGGCCGGGAGTCTCGGGATCCAGGGTCGGGCCGACGAGCCGCCGCCGCCTCGGACCTCCCCTGGATCCGTTCGGATGCCGTCATCGTCCCCTCCTCCTTCGCCTCAGGGTGCCTCGCCGCCCACCCCGCGCCGCATCGCCCACCTCCAGAGCATCGCGTCTGGAACCGGGAGCGCGAGGAAGAGGTGCTCCAGCACCGCGAGGCCGAGGATGGTGGCCACCAGGGTCTTCCCCACTGTCGCGAGCGCTGTCGCGTCCGGCGGCACCGGCTGTGTCACCAGCCAGACGAACACCGCGCCGGCGGCGAGCAGCGACACCGGCATCAGGGGATTCCACCGCGCCCGGCGGAAGTAGCTGAGCATGTACCGCAAGTGCTCGGGGATGAAGCGCTCGGTGAGGTTCCGGACCCCGAGGAACACGTTGAGCTTCGCCGACAGCCGCATCACCCAGAGCACCAGGAAGGTCCGCGCCCCGACCTGGTTCGTCGCGCCCCAGGTCAGCACCAGCACCGCGGCCAGGGTGACGGCCAGCGCCAGCTCGTGGTGGATGACCACCGCCGTCGCGTACCGGAACCGCGCCCAGCCGCGCGCTCCTGGCGGGCAGGCGGTCTTCCTCGGCCCGGTCACCACTCCGAGCAGGAAGGTCAGCTCGTGCCAGCCCCAGAGCACGAGGGCCGAGCTGAAGGCCAGGTAGGCCCCACCACTCGACTCGAGCCCGCTGGACCACCACAGCCCCAACAGCCCGCCGAGCGCGAGCGCGGTGGCGGCTCCAATGCTCACCCGGAAGGTGGACCGGGGCAGCCCGTCCACCCAGAGCACGACCCCGGTGCTCGCCCACCAGGCGACGACGACGAAGAGGGCTGCGCGGGCATGCTCGCTCACGGAGGAGTCCGGGGTCACCAGGCGGGCACGCGGCGCGGCTCGGCCGGCAGGGCGTTGGCCCTGGGCGGGAGGAGGTACAGGCGGATCATGTTCACCGCGACGGCCGCCTTGAGCCCGAGCGCCCGCAGCCGCCCGAGCACCCCGCCCCGCTGCCTCGCCCTGTCGATCTCCACCGCCAGCCGCTGCACCCGCCGCAGCCCCTCGAGGAAGGCCGGGTTCTCCACGTCGATCAGCGCGGGGAACACCTGGCGCGAGATGTCGGTGGTGATCCGGAAGACGTCCATCCCGTACCTCTCCGGGTCGAGGCCCAGCGCCTGGTGGAACTCGGGCCGGGCGTGGTCGCGGACGAACATCGTCGCGAACACGGCGAGCTGGAAGAACCGGATCCAGAGCGTGTTCAGCCCCTGGAGCAGCCTCGGATTGGCGCGCATCAGGAGCGCGAAGGCCTCGCCGTGGCGGAACTCGTCGTTGCACCACTCCTTGAACCACTTGAAGATTGGATGGAAGCGGTGCTCGGGGTGACGCTCGAGGTGTCGGTAGATGCTGATGTAGCGGGCGTAGCCGATCTTCTCCGAGAGGTACGTGGCGTAGAAGATGAACTTGGGCTTGAAGAACGTGTACTTCTTCGCCCGGGTGAGGAAGCCCAGGTCCACCGCCACGCCGAAGTCCTTGAGGCTGTCGTTGATGAAGCCGGCGTGGCGGGCCTCGTCGCGGCTCATGTACTTGAAGAGCGCGCAGAGGTCGGGGTTGCTGCCCCGCTTGCGGATCTCCGCATAGAGCACGCAGCCGGAGAACTCGGCGGTGAGCGAGCTCACCAGGAAGTCGATGAACTCCTTGCGCAGCGCGGGAGGAATCCGCTCGGTGTCCAGGTCCCACTCCTGGTTCCGGACGAAGTGGCGCCGGTTGGTGTCGGCGGCCAGCTCGGCGATCAGCGCGTCCCACTCGGCGCGGACCGACTCGACCTGGATGCGGTTCATCTCCTCGAAGTCGGTGGTGTAGAAGCGCGGGCTGAGCGTCGTCGTCTGCTGGGCCCGGAGAGTGGTCTCGTTGACTGCCACCGGCGTGCGCCGGGTGGTCTCTTGCATCACAGCGGTCACAGCGTCCTCCGGTCGGTGAAGCTGACGTCGAGAAGCGACAGGCAATCGAGATTCCCGGCGAGGCGGGTCCAGCTGCGCTCCAGCCATCCGGCATGGGTCACGGTCGCGGTGCGCCGCTCCACCCGCACTTCGCCGTAGGGCGGGTTGATCTCCGCGCCGTGGACCCGCACCCGGTCCCCCGGGTGGATGGGCACCTCCCCGTCGAGCTCCACGTGCGCCGCCAGGCTCTCGAAGGTGTGCGAGACGCGGACGGTGCACGTGGTGTCAAAGGAGTGCGCGCGCCAGCGGAACAGAGCGCTCATCGTGCCCCCTGGCGCCGTCCCGCCTCGAGCAGCCGGGCGAAGGCGGCGGTGTTGTCCGGCCCGAAGGCGGTGAGGTCGATGCGGCGGTGGGTGGCGAGATCCTCGAGCGCCAGGCGCCCGTCGGCCCTCCGCTCGATCCGGAAGGTCCCGGCCCGCCCGAGCGACTCCAGCTTCCGCTCCCGGAACAACCCCCGCAGCACCCCGCGGATGAAGCCGTTGCTCGCCGGCGGGACGCGGGCCAGCTCACGCCCCGAGGCCGGCTCGAGCATGGCGATGGACCCGTCCGGCCGATCCTCGAACCGCACCTCGATCGCCTCCGCCGGGGCCGTCGCCACGGCGGGGGCCGTCGCACGGGTGAGCCGGGCCCCCGCGGTGAGGACCAGGGTCAGGGCAAGGAGCGCGCCCGCGGCGAGCAGCACGCCCCTCGGGACCGGATTCATCGTCTGGGAATGGCTCATCGCGGGCGTCCTCGGCTCACCCTCCGGCCGCCGTCCCGAGCGCGGGCGACAGCGTGGCCGGAGGCGACACCCCGGCGGCCGTGGACGGGGCGCCCGTCTCGGGCACGGGCGCGCCCGCCGCGACCGGCGTTCCCTCGCTGGCGCTCCAGGCCTGCACCGCGTCGGCGAGGAGCGCCGCGACCCGGGCGACGTCCGGGACGGCCCGCAGCATCGGGTCGGCCCTCCGGAATCGCCATGGCCGCACGTGCGGCCAGAGGTGGGCGTAGGCGATCCGCTCCTGACCGGAGAGCCGGAGGACGATGTCCCCCTCGCCGCGTGGCCCCGACCTCACGTCCGCCGAGGCCAGGCGCCGGAACGGCAGGTTGAAGCTCATGGGCAGGGCGATGCCGAACCGCATCACCACCCGCCGGGTGGTCAGGGTGTAGACGGTGCCCCGGGCGTGCAGCACCGCGAGGAGCACCACCAGCCCGAGGCAGCCCAGCGCCAGCGGCAGCACCGTGGCCGCGGCGACCAGCGCCGCGCCGAGCCGGCCGCTGGCCCCGAAGGAGCCCACGCCTCGCGCGGCGACCACCGCGCCCAGGTAGAGCCCGAGCCAGCCCACGTGGAACGGGCTCCGGCCGAGGCCTTTCCACGAAGGACGACCCTGCCAGAGGATGCGTTCCCCGGGAGGGAGCGGCCGCGGGAGCCCCGGGATGGGCTCGAGCTCGTGCGCGTCGCTCACAGCACCGGCCCCAGCCGGCGAGGCTCGGCGTAGAGCCGGCCCGCGGCGTAGTAGGCGCCGATCTTCTCCTCCTCGAGCAGCGTCACCTGATCGGGGTTCTTCAGCGCCGGGACGCTGCCGAAGTGGCTGGAGCCGAGCGCGTGAACCCGGACCTGCCTCGGGTCGGAGGCGAGGCGGGCCATGGTGATCGGCAACAGGCGGCGGCCTCCGGCGGAGAGCTCGACCTCGAGGTAGCGGACCAGCGCGTCGGCGCGGTCCACCCAGATGTCGGTCACCTTGCCCGCGACCTGCCCGTCCGCGGCGACCACCGCCCAGCCCCGGGGGTCGGGTCCGGCGTCGACCGAGAAGTCCCGGGCCACGCGCATCGGGACGATCGCCAGGTGACCCTCGCGGGTCCGCTCGGGAGCATCCTCCCGCTGAGCGTACGACGCCGGGCCAGCGTTGCAGAGCATCGGGTTGCCCACCGGCTGGAGCGGAAAGCCGCTCGCCGGCGAGGTGCGCTGGGCGCCGATCTCCCGGAGGTCGCGGTTGGCGTTGGGCACCGTGGTCAGGTGCCCCTCCCGCGTGCGGTAGGTCTTCGGCGGAGGAATGAGGATCGGCCCGGTGGGATGGACGATCCGCGGGTTGTCCTCCTCGGTGGGGTACCCCTCGCGACGGTCCTCGCGACGCAGGTAGAAGACCAGGCCAGCGAAGAAGATCCAGAATGCGTACAGGACCACCTGGGCGACGTCGAGGTGCTGGGTCAAGGCGACGGACATCGGTGCTCCTCCCGGGGCGACGGCCCCGCCATCAGTTCGGCAGCTCGGCGAGGCCGAACCGCATCGGTGAGCTGCTGCGCTGGCCGATGCGGACCAGCGGTCCGATCGCCACCAGCGTCCCGAACAACAGTGCGATCTCCAGGTGCCACACCACGCTGTACCCGACGGACGCCGAGGCGAGACCGGGCCCCAGCGCTCCACGCGCCGCGAGCCCCGAGACCAGGTCGCGCAGCGCACCGCCGAGCAGGATTCCTCCACCGGCCGCGGTGGCCTGCACCGCGCCCCAGGCCCCGATGGCCAGGCCGCTCCGGCCCTTCTCGGGCAGAGCCATGGCCGCGGTGAGCGAGCCGACACTGAACCACCCGCCGCCGAAGCCGATGCAGGCGGTGCCCGCCCAGAACAGCGGCAGGGCCGACAGCGGCGCGGAGAAGATGACCAGCGAGAAGCCGCCGATGCCCACCAGCGCCCCCAGCGCGGCGAGGAGGTGCGCGTCGCGGCCGCGCGACAGCGAGCGGGCGGCGAAGTAGAGGCCGGCCAGCGTCCCGCTGGCCATGATCGCGGTGAGCGAGGTGGTCGCCGAGACCGAGAGGCGGAGGACCTCCCCGCCGTAGGGCTCGAGCAGGATGTCCTGCATGTTGAAGCCCGCCGCGCCGAGCCCCACCGCGACCAGCAGCCGGCTCGCCGGGCCGCCGCGGAGGAGCTCGCGGAAGGAGCGGCTGAACGAGGGCGCGGAAGCGGCCTCCTCCCGCGGTGAGGGCAGCTGGGGGGCCTCCTGCTTCCAGAGGGCGACGATGTTCAGCGCCATGGTGCAGAGCGCCGCGCCCTGGATGATCTGGATGAGCTTCAGGTGATCGAAGCTCTGCAGGAGCGCGCCGAAGCAGAGCGAGGCGAGCACCATGCCGACCAGGAGCATCACGTAGAGCAGCGCGACCACCCGGGGCCTCGCCTCGGCCGGCGCGAGGTCGGTGGCCAGCGACACCCCGGCGGTCTGCGCGGTGTGGAGCCCCGCGCCGATCATCAGGAAGGCCAGCGCCGCGGCCAGCTCGCCCACCCAGGGGTAGACCAGCGTCCCCCGCCCCGAGAGCACCAGGAGCGCGAAGGGCAGGATGGCCAGCCCCCCGAACTGGATCAGGGTCCCCATCCACACGTAGGGCACCCGCCGCCACCCGAGCGGCGAGACGTGGTGATCGGAGCGGAAGCCGATCAGCGCCCGGAACGGCGCGGAGAGAATGGGCAGCGCCGCCATCCCGGCCACCAGCCAGGCGGGGATCCCCAGCTCGACGATCATCACCCGGTTCAGCGTGCCATTCAGCAGCACCAGCGAGATGCCGACGGAGATCTGGAACAGCGACAGCCGCAGGAGCCGCGAGAGCGGGAGCTCGGGGGTGGCCGCATCGGCGAACGGCAGGAGCCTGGGGCTCAGCCGGGTCCAGAAGCCGGTGACCGAGCGCGCGTCGCTCATCCGCCTCCCCCGGTGAGCAGACGGATCGCCTGGGACTTGTAGAAGGCGGTGTCGATGCGCTCGGTGCCTTCCACGGTGGCGCCCTGCAGGCGCGGATGGGCGGCGATGCGCCGGCGCAGCGCCCGCTCGGCGATGGGGACGATGGCCGGCGAGCGGTGGCCCCGGGGGAGGAGCTGCCCCAGGAGGTGCATCAGCCGGAGGAGGAACGTCCCCGGGGCGAAGGTGAACAGCAGGCCGCGCGAGGCACGCGCCGACAGCCGGGCGACCATCTCCACCATGTCGTCCGGCTCGTAGTGGATGAGCGAGTCCATGGCCACGACCCAGTCGAACCGCCCAAGCGAAGGCTCGAGCATGTCGCTCACCCGGAAGTCGACCGCGCCGGGCCCGGGGATGACGGGCGCGCGCTCGCGGGCCAGCGCGACCAGGGTCGGCGACAGGTCGATGGCCATCACCTCGGCGCCCCGCCGCGCCGCCTCGACCGCCAGCGCCCCGGTGCCGCAGCCGGCGTCCAGCACCCGCTGCCCGCGGAGGTCCGCGGGGAGGTAGCCCAGCAGAGTGGAGCGCATCCGGTCACGCCCGGCGCGCACCGTGGCCCGGATCCGGCTCACCGGGCCGTCGGAGGTCAGCCGCGCCCAGGCATGGGCCGCGGTGCGATCGAAGTACTGCTCCAGCTGGCTCCGCCGGACGAGGTAGGACGCGGTGTCCATCAGTCGTAGCCCAGGAAGTCGAAGATCTCGCGGTCCTTCATCGACCGCCCATCCAGCGCCGGTGTGCCCTCCCAGAGCTTCATCGCCAGGGCGAGGTACTCGGTCTGCACCCGGTCCAGCTCGGCGCTGGGCTCCATCTCGAAGAGGGTGGACTTCTTGAGGCGGCTCCGCCGGATGACGTCCAGGTCCGGGAAGTGAGCCAGCTTGGCCAGTCCAGCACGCTCGTTGAAGCGGTCGATCTGGTCGGTGGCCGCACTCCGGTTGGCGATGACCCCGCCCAGGCGCACCGCGTAGTTCTTCGACTTGGCCTGGATGGCGGCGATGATCCGGTTCATCGCGAAGATGCTGTCGAAGTCGTTGGCGGTGACGATCAGCGCCCGCTGGGCGTGCTGGAGCGGGGCGGCGAACCCGCCGCACACCACGTCCCCGAGCACGTCGAAGATGACCACCTCGGTGTCCTCGAGCAGACGGTGCTCCTTGAGGAGCTTCACCGTCTGGCCGACGACGTAGCCCCCGCACCCCGTGCCCGCGGGGGGACCGCCGGCCTCCACGCAGAGCACGCCGTTGTACCCCTCGAAGACGAAGTCCTCGGCCCGGAGCTCCTCGGCGTGGAACTCGACCGACTCCAGCGCGTCGATCACCGTGGGCTGGAGCTTCTTGGTGAGGGTGAAGGTCGAGTCGTGCTTCGGATCGCATCCGATCTGCAGCACCCGCTTGCCCAGCTTGCTGAAGGCCACCGAGAGGTTGGACGAGGTGGTGCTCTTGCCGATCCCTCCCTTGCCGTAGACGGCGAAGACCTTCGCCCCCTCGATGGCCACCGGGGCCACCGGATGGAACTGGACGCTGCCGTCGCCATCGCCTGCCTGGGGTCGTGCACTCACGGAGGTCTGCATCGGCTCCTCGCCTCGTCGGTTCTCCGCGTCAGGCTGCGACGCGTGAGCCCAGCCCTTCCAGGTTGTCTTCCAGCTCTTCTCCGGCCCGCCGCAGCGCCTCGAGCGTCGCCTCGTCCGGCTTCCAGTAGTTCCGCTCCCTGGCTTCGAGCAGCCGGTTGGCCAGCTTGAGCGAGGCCTTGGGGTTCAGCCGCGCCAGCCGCTCGCGCATCACCGGGTCGAGCAGGTAGGTCTCGGTCAGCTCGCGGTAGACCCAGGGCTCGACCTGCCCGGTGGTGGCGGACCAGCCGAGGGTGTTGGTCACCTGGGCCTCGATGTGCCTCACTCCCTCGGCGCCGTGCTTCAGCATCTCCTCGGCCCACTTGGGGTTGAGCGAGCGGGTCCGGCTCTCGAGCGAGACCTGCTCGGCGAGGGTGCGAACCCGGCCCTCCCCGCGGGTCTGGTCGCCGATGTAGACCGGGATCTCCGCCCCGCTCCCTTTCGCCTGGCGGACGGCGCGCCCGATGCCGCCAAGCGAGTCGAAGTAGTGGTCGATGGTGGTGACGCCGAGCTCCACCGACTCGAGGTTCTGGTACGCCAGCTCCACCCCGGCGAGGACGGAGCTCATCAGCTCCGGCTGCTTCACCGGAGCGCCGGTCCGGCCGTAGGCGAAGCACTTCCGGCGCTGGAAGGTGTCGCCCAGCTCCTCCTCGTCGCGCCACGCCCCGCTGTCGATCAGCTGGTTGACGTTGGCCCCGTAGACCCCGTCGGCGTTGCTGAAGACACGGAGCGCCGCGGTCTCCAGGTCGCAGCCGTGCGCCTTCTGGTGCTCGAGCGCGTGCCGGCGGACGAAGTTCCTCTCCAGTGGCTCGTCGGCCTGCGCGGCCAGGTAGGCTGCCTCGGCGAGGAGCCGCGTCTGGAGCGGCAGGAGGTCGCGGAAGATGCCGGAGAGGGTGACCAGCACGTCGATCCGCGGCCGGCCCAGCTCCTCGAGCGGGACGAGCTGCGCGCCGCACAGCCGCCCGTAGCTGTCCATCCGCGGCCGCGCGCCGAGCAGGGCCAGCACCTGACCGATGGGGCCCCCACCGGACTTGAGGTTGTCCGCGCCCCACAGGACGATGGCCACCGACTCGGGCAGGGGGTTGCCCTCGGCCACGTGCCGCGCGAGCAGCCGGGAGGCCTGCTCCGCCCCGTCGAGCACCGCGAAGGCGCTGGGGATGGAGAAGGGGTCGAAGCCGTGGAGGTTGCGCCCGGTCGGGAGCACGTCCGGGTTGCGCAGCAGGTCTCCGCCCGGAGCCGGCCGGGTGAACTTTCCGTCGAGCGCGCGCATCAGCGCGGCCAGCTCGTGGTCCACCGAGAGGTCGCGGTTGGTGCGCGCCAGCTGCTGGAGGAGGCCAAGCGCAGGGGCATCGCCCTCGCGTCCGCCGGCCCGAAGCAGGCCTTCCGGATCGTCCCCGGCCACCAGTGCCTCGATGCTCTCGCGGCAGGGGCGGGAGGCGGCCGGCACCGGTGCGCCCTCGGCGATGGCCACCAGGTAGTCCACCCGGGCCCGCGGCGGCATCGGCTCGCCCACCACGTGCAGCCCGCAGGGGATGAGCGTCTGCTCGAGCTCGGCGATCTTCTGCCCCAGCGCCTGCACCTCGTGCTCGGAGGCGGCGGTCCACGCTGGCTCGGCGGGCGCGAGCTCCAGCTCCGCGGCCTGGGCCTGGAGGATCGGCACGAGCCGCGCCGCCTCGCAGTCGCCCGGGCGAAGCGCGCGGAAGCGGTCCAGGGACTCCTTCAGCGAGAGCAGCCCGCGGTACAGCCCGGCCTCGGTCACCGGAGGCGTGAGGTAGCTGACCAGCGTCGCCGCCGACCGCCGCCGCGCCAGCGCGCCCTCGGAGGGGTTGTTGGCCGCGTAGAGGTAGAGGTTGGGGAGGTCGCCGATGAGCCGGTCCGGCCAGCAGGTCGAGGAGAGCCCGGTGTGCTTGCCGGGCATGAATTCCACCGCGCCGTGGGTGCCGAAGTGCAGCACCGCCTGCGCCCCGAAGTCCTCCCGCAGCCAGCGGTAGAAGGCGGAGAAGGCATGGGTGGGGGCGAAGCCGCCCTCGAAGAGCAGGCGCATCGGGTCGCCCTCGTACCCGAACGCCGGCTGCAGCCCGACCACCACCCGGCCGAAGCGCGCCCCGAGGACGAAGATCGATCGCCCGTCGGTCTGGTGCTTCCCCGGCGCCGGGCCCCACTGCCGCTCGATGTCGGCGAGGTGCGGCTCGCGGCGAACGTGGTGGTCGGTGTCGATCCGGGCCAGGACGTTGGCGTCGGTGCCGTGCTCGGCCGAGTTGCCCCCCAGCACCCGCTCGCGCAGCGCGTCCACCGTCTCCGGCACCTCGACGTCGTAGCCCTCGGCTGCCATCGCCCTCAGGGTGTTGTGCAGCGACTCGAAGACCGAGAGGTGGGCGGCGGTGCCCGCCGCGCCGCCGTTGGGTGGGAAGTTGAAGAGCACCACCGCCACGTTCCGCTCGGCACGAGGCGTCTTCCGCAGCTGCACCCACTTCGCCACCCTGGAGACCAGCATCTCCACCCGGTCGTCGATGCCGGTCATCTGGGCGTGGGACGTGCCGCACGCGCCCTGGCGTCCCCCGAAGACGATGGGGCCGGTGGCCCCATCCAGCTCGGGGATGGCGACCATGATGGTGGACTCGAGCGGCGACAGGCCGCTGGACGAGGCACGCCACTGCTCCACCGTCTGGAACTCGAGCGGCTGGGCGGTGACGTACGGCACGTCGAGCCGGGCGAGCATCTCCTCCCCTGCCCTGGCGTCGTTGAAGGCCGGGCCGCCCACCAGGCTGAAGCCGGTGAGCGAGACCACCGCGTCGACCGCCACCTTCCCGTCGCGGAGGAAGAACTTCTCGATGGCCGGTCGGTTGTCGAGACCGCTGGCGAAGGCCGGGAGAACCCGGTAACCCCGCGCCTCGAAGCGCTCGATCACCGCGTCGTAGTGCGCGGAGTCGCCGGAGAGCACGTACGAGCGCATGACCAGGAGCCCCACCGTGCCCTTCGGCCTGGTTGGCTTCGGTAGCTCGCTCACCGACTCGGCAATGCGGGCCGGAACACGGGGATGGTAGAGCCCGGTGTCGGGGTACTCGCGGGGCGGCCTCGCGTTCAGCGTCCCCCGGAGCGGCCGGCGCGGGCCGTCGGCGTAGCGGTTGAGGAGCAGGCGGACCAGATCGGCGATGTTCTCCGCCGAGCCCGAGAGCCAGTACTGGAGCGTGAGGAAGTAGGCCCGGACCTCCTGGGCCTTCCCGGGGATGAGCCGGAGGAGCTTGGGCAGCTTCCGGAGCATCGCCATCTGCTTCGCCCCGCCGTCGCTCGCGCCGCCGGACGCGCTCTTGCCGCGGAGCTTCTTCAAGAGGGCCAGCGGGCCGCGCGCCGTCCCGTCCATCCGGAAGGTGCCCATGCGCGTCTGGCGCATCACCTCCCCCGCGGACATCGCGCACACCATCGCGTCGCAGCCGTCGCGGCGGGCCTGCAGCGCCGGGAGGATCTGACGGATGTGCTCGTCGAGGAACAGCATGTTGGCGAAGATGACGTCGCCCCGGGCGATGTCCGTCCGGCAGGCCTCGAGCGCCGCGGCGTCGTGGAAGTCGGTCGCCAGGTGCAGGCGCAGGTCGAGGCCCGGGAGGTCCTTCCGCAGTTCCTCGCGCGCACGGTCCACCGCGGCCGCGATGTGGCCGTCGAGGGTGATCAACACCACCCGGGCGGCGACGCCATCAGTCCCCCGCCCCAGGGGCCGCGCCCGGCCAGGCTCAGCTTCTGAAGTGCGCCTTGGCATCGTAGAGCGTCTCCAAGGTGATGTTCGGCAGCCCTCGCTCCTCGGCGAAGCGCTCGGTGTTCCGGCGCGCCTTGCCTCGGACGAAGAAGGGGATCTTCTTCAGCTCGTTCTCCGCCTCGGGCGACCAGCGCGTCCCGGCCGCCGTCGCCGCGGTCGTCATCCCTTCGGGCGGCACGGCCAGGACCGCCGAGCGCGCGCCATGGCCGCCGAGGTGCGAGGGGCCAGCCTGGTCGCCGAACTCGAAGTCCTCCCGGAACATCGCCAGGAGGTGCTCCTCGAGCCCCATCATCAGGGGATGCACCCAGGAGTCGAAGAGGACGTTGGCGCCCTCGAAGCCCATCTGCGGCGAGTAGCGGGCGGGGAAGTCCTGCACGTGCACCGGCGCGGAGATGACCGCGCAGGGGATGCCCAGCCGCTTGGCGATGTGGCGCTCCATCTGCGTCCCCAGCACCAGCTCGGGGTGGAGGGCCGCCATCTGCTCCTCGACCGCGAGGTGGTCGTCGGTGATCAGCGCCTCGACGCCATACCTGCTCGCCGCGGAGCGCACCTCGCGGGCCATCTCCCGGCTGTAGGTGCCCAGGCCCACCACGCTGAACCCGAGCTCCTCGGTGGCGATGCGGGCCGCGGCGAGAGCGTGGGTCGCATCCCCGAAGACGAATACCCGCTTGCCGGTGAGGTACGTCGAGTCGACCGAGCGGCTGTACCAGGGAAGCCGAGTGCCCTCCGCCTGGAGGACCGGCCGGGGGTCGACACCGGCGAGCTCGGCCACCCGGGCGACGAACTCGCGGGTCGCGCCCACGCCGAGCGGGGGCACGGACACCGCCGGCTGCTCGAAGGTCCTCGACAGCCAGCGCACCGTCGGGTCGGCGATCTCCGGGTAGAGCGAGACGTTGAACGCCGCCTCGGGGAGCCGGGCGAGGTCGGCGGGGCGCGCGCCCAGCGGGGCGACCACGTTGATCTCGATGCCGAGCCGCCCGAGCAGCTGCGTCACCTCGGTCAGGTCGTCGCGGTGCCGGAACCCGAGCGCGGTGGGGCCGAGCAGATTGCACGTCCCGGGGCGGCGGGCGGGACGCTCGCCGGCGGCCGGCAGCTGCACGCACGCGCGGACCAGCCGGTACAGCGTCTCGCCCGCGCCCCAGTTCTCCTTGTGCTGGTAGGCGGAGAGCTCGAGCGGCACCACCGGCACGGTGAGCCCGATGGCCCGGGCGATGCCCGCCGGGTCGTCCTGGATGAGCTCGGCGGTGCACGAGGCGCCGACCAGCAACACCTCCGGCCGGAAGCGCTCGTACGCCTCGCGGGCCGCGGTCTTGAACAGCTCGGCGGTGTCCTTGCCCAGGTCGCGCGCCTGGAAGGTGGTGTAGGTCACCGGGGGCCGCTCTCCGCGGCGCTCGATCATGGTGAACAGGAGGTCGGCGTAGGTGTCGCCCTGGGGAGCGTGGAGGACGTAGTGCACGCCCTTCATCGCCGTGGCCACGCGCATCGCGCCGACGTGGGGAGGCCCTTCGTAGGTCCAGACGGTCAGCTGCACCTCAGACCTCGAGCCGCGCGCGGCGGACCAGGGGACGGGCGAACAGCTCGGCGAGGTCGCCGGCCTGCTCGTACCCGTGGATGGGACTGAAGACGAGCTCGATGCTCCACTTGGTGGCCAGGCCCTCCACCTCGAGCGGGTTGGCCAGCCCCAGCCCACACACCACCAGGTCGGGGCGGGCGGCCCGGCACCGGTCCAGCTGGCGGTCCACGTCCTGGCCCTCGCTGAGCACCACGTCCGGTGGGAGCAGTTCCAGCTCGGCCGCGAGGTGCTCCTGATGGAGGTACGGCGTCCCCACCTCCACCAGCTCCATCGACAGCTCGCGGCAGAGGAAGCGCGCCAGCGGGACCTCCAGCTGCGAATCGGGGAAGAGGAAGACCCGCTTGCCGCCGAGCAGATTCCGGGCCCGCTCCAGCGCCAGGCGGGCCCGCCCCTCGGCCGGGGCCACCTCCGCCGCCACCCGGGAGCCCGGTACGCCGAAGGCGCTCGCCGCGGCGTCGATCCACCTCCGGGTGCCCTCGACGCCGAAGGGGAACGGCGCGGCGATGCGCCGGGCGCCCCACCCGTCCAGCGCCCGCGCGGTGTCGCCGAGGAACGGCTGGGCGAGCAGGTACGAGGTCCTGGGCCCCACCGAGGGGAGCGCCGACGAGCGGCGCGGGGGGAAGAAGGTCAGCGGGATGCCCAGCGCGGAGAACAGGCGCTGGAACTGGTCCTCCACGACGTCGGGCAAGGTGCCCACCACCATCAGTGAACGGGGCGCTGAGGCGTCCTGCGGCGGCAGCGTGGGGACGAGCGAGGCGAGGCAGGCGTCCTCCCCCTGGGTGAAGGTCGTCTCGATGCCGCTGCCCGAGTAGCTGAGGATGCGGACGGCGGGCCCGAGCTCGCGCGACAGCCGCATCGCCGCCCGCGCGAGGTCGAGCTTGATGACCTCGGAGGGGCAGCTGCCCACCAGGAAGAGCAGCTTGATGTCCGGGCGGCGCTGGAGGAGCCGCCGAACCGAGCGGTCCAGCTCCTCGTTGGCGTCGGTGAGCCCGGCGAGGTCCTTTTCCTCGAGGATGGCGGTGGCGAACCGCGGCTCGGCGAAGATCATCACCCCGGCCGCGGACTGGATGAGGTGGGCGCAGGTCCGCGAGCCCACGACCAGGAAGAACGCGTCCTGGATCTTCCGGTGCAGCCAGACGATGCCGGTCAGCCCGCAGAACACCTCCCGCTGGCCGCGCTCGCGGAGCACCGGGCGAGACGCCGCGGCGACCACCGGCAGGGGCAGCGCCGCGCTCACCGGGCGACCTCCATCGCCGCGCGCCCGGCGAGCCGCTCGGACTGCAGCCGCGCCGCCCGGAGCTTCAGGACGAACTGGGTGGCGTTGATGACGTAGGCGGCGAAGGCGGCCAGGGCGAGCAGCAGCTGTCCCCGGCCGTCCAGGGCCCCGGTGCCGAGCGCGACCAGGTAGGCGGTGTGCAGCGCCAGGACGAGCATGCTGAACACGTCCTCCCAGTAGAACGCCGGCGCGAAGAGGTAGCGGCCGAAGACCGCCTTCTCCCAGATCGCCCCGGTCACCATGATCGCGTAGAGGAAGAGCGTCTTGACCACCACCGAGGCGGTGGCCGCAGCCATCCCCTCCCCGGTGAGCAGCGCGCGGACGACCAGGCCCAGGCTCACCAGGAACACCAGGAACTGCGCCGGCGCGAGGACGCCTTGCACCACGGTCCACGCCGTCGCGTCCCGGCGGCGCCGCTGCTCGGCCGTGTAGAGGGGAGTGGTCAAGCTCCAGGGTCCCTCCCGGGCTCCGGCTTCGGAGTCCGCGCAATGCGTGCGTCACGGACAGTACGGTTCTTGCCCTCGATCGTCAAGTTGGATAGACGTCATGCTAACTTTACACTCGATGCAATCCCGTGCTATCGAGACGGTGCTCTCAGGAGGTCTGCGCGCATGTCTTCACGGGGCATCCGTTCGCCACGCGCTGGGCGTGACACGGCGGGGGTTGAACTTTGCCCGGAGTCTGTTTCGATGCGGACACACCGTCGATCAGTGAGGGGCTAGGTGGGTGCCGTGCGGACCCTGCCCCAGCTCGCAGGGAGGGCCAAGATGACACCAGGAGTGTCGCAGGGCGAAGACCTCTCGGACCGCCGGAACACGTCGCGCGAGGAGAGCCGCTCGGCCAGCCGGAATCCCTCGGAGGTGCTGTCGGTCATCGAGTCGGAGATCATCCCCCGGCTCCGCCTCGCGCATCGGGGCGAGGCGCTCAGCGCACCGGTCTGTGCCGAGTCCCGGCATCCGCCGACCGAGGAGGAGATCGCCGAGTTCGCCCGCATCGCTGCCTGTCACGACCTCCCCGGCGCGCTGGCCTTCATCGAGTCGATGTGCCGGCAGGGCCTGTCGCTCGAGGTGCTGCTGCTCGAGCTGGTGGCGGGCGCCGCACGGCTCCTCGGAGAGCACTGGAAGCAGGACCTCCGGACCTTCAACGAGGTCTCCGCCGGCCTGGGGACGCTCCAGCAGCTGGTCCACATCCTCGGCCCGAGCTTCGCCCCGGCGCTCCCCGACCGCGGGCTGGTGGTGCTGATCCCGGCGCCCGGCGAGCAGCACACGCTCGGCCTCTTCGTGGTGGGCGAGTTCATGCGCCGCGCCGGCTGGGGAGTGCACATCGACCCGGCGATGTCCCAGAGCGAGCTCTACACCCTGCTCGAGACCCGGACCGTGCTCATGCTCGGCATCTCGTTGAGCACCTCCGCGCTGGCGGGCTCGGTGGCCACGCTGGTCGACACCGCGCGCAAGGCGTCGCGGAACCCCCGTCTCTCGGTGGTGCTGGGCGGCTCCGCCGATCTCGATTCACTCGCCGCGAACACCGGGGCTCACCTGGCGGCAAGCGACCCGCGGAAGGCGGTGGCGCTCCTCGAGGGCCGGCCCGGCGTCGACGCCCCAAGCTGATAAGAGCCAGGACCATGAGCCAGCGTTCAGGCGCAGCCCCTCAGGACCAGCCCGCGTGCCCCCCGGGGTGCATCGATCGAAAGGTCGCGTCCGAGGTCATCGCTGCCGCCACCGACCTGGCGCTGGTGGTCGAGAAGGACGGCACCATCCGCGAGGTCACGGTCACCGCCGGAGGACCTGGCGGACCCCCGTGGTCGAGCCTGGTCGGAAAGCGGTTCGAGGAGAGCACCGCCGTGGACAGCCGTTCGAAGGTCGAGCTGCTCCTGAAGGAGGCGCGCGCCGGAGCGGTGACCCGCGCGCGGGAGATGAACCTCAAGCTGGACGGCGGCGCGGAGGTTCCCTTCCGCTTCTCGGCCGTGCCCCTCGGCGAGGCGGACCGGGTGGTGGTGCTGGGCCGCGATCTCCGGCCCATCGCCGCGCTCCAGCAGCAGATGGTGGGGATGCAGCAGGCGATGGACCGCGAGTTCGAGCGGATGCGCCAGGCCGAGACCCGCTACCGGCTCCTCTTCCAGGTGACCTCCGAGGCGGTGCTGGTGCTCGACGCCGCGAGCCTGAAGGTGGTCGAGGCAAACCCGGCGGCCGCCTCCCTCCACGACGAGCCGCCGCCGGCGATGCAGGGTCGGTCGATGCAGGAGCTGGTGGTCCCGAAGAGCTGGCCCGCGGTCCAGGCGCTCCTGGCGGCGGCCGCCGCCGGCGGGCGTCCAGCGGAGACCGCCGTCCAGCTCGCCGGGTCGCGCCGTCCGGTGCACCTCTCGGTGTCCACCTTCCGCCAGTCAGGCGCGCTGCTGCTCCTGGTGCGGCTGCGGCCGGAGGCCGAGACCGGGGTCACCGAGCCGTCGGCGGCTGCGCGGACCGGGCGGGTGATGGCGGTGGTGGACAAGCTGCCGGACGGCTTCGTGGTCATCGGCGAGGACCGCCGCATCCTCCTGGCCAACCCGGCCTTCTGCGACATGGTGCAGCAGACCGGCGAGGCGCAGGTCATCGGCCAGCCTCTGGACCGGTGGCTGGGCCGGCCGGGGGTGGACCTCAACATCCTCATCGCCAACCTCCGCGAGCACGGCTCGGTCCGCAACTTCTCCACGGTGGTGGTGAGCGAGTACCGGCCCGCGCAGCAGGCGGTGGTCTCGGCGGTCTCGGCGCTCACCGCCCGGACGCCCTGCCTCGGCTTCGTCATCCGGACGGTGAACGTCCGCCTGGGGGTGGTGCCCGGGGGCGAGCCGGCGGCGCCGCGCTCGGTGGACCAGCTGGTCGAGCTGGTGGGCCGGGTGTCGCTCAAGGAGATCGTCCGCGAGTCCACCGACCTCATCGAGCGGCTGTGCATCGAGGCAGCGCTCAAGGTCAGCGGGGACAACCGGGCCTCGGCCGCCCAGCTCCTCGGCCTGAGCCGCCAGGGCCTCTACTCCAAGCTGCGGCGGCACGGCCTCGGAGACCTCGACCCCGGGGAGATCGGGTGAAGGCAGTCGCGCCGGCGGCGGTCGCTCCGCCCCTCGCGGAGCGGGCCGTGCCCTCCCCCCGGGCGGTGCTGGAGCTCCTCAAGCCCATCACCTGGTTCCCGCCGATGTGGGCGCTGGCCTGCGGCGTCGTCTCCTCCGGCGTCCCGCTGCTGGCGAACTGGCGGGCGTTCGTCGGCTCGGTACTCCTCGCCGGTCCGCTGGTGTGCGGCACGAGCCAGGCCTGCAACGACTGGTTCGACCGCCACGTCGACGCGATCAACGAGCCGGGGCGTCCCATTCCCTCCGGGCGGGTGCCCGGCCGGTGGGGGCTTTGGATCGCCGTCCTCTGGAGCGGGCTGTCGCTGTTGGTCGCGGCCTCGCTCGGCCCCTGGGTGCTCGCCGCGGCGGTGCTGGGGCTCGCCCTGGCCTGGGCGTACAGCGCGCCGCCGCTGCGGCTGAAGCTCAACGGCTGGTGGGGCTGCTCGGCGGTGGGCCTCTGCTACGAGGGGCTGCCCTGGTTCACCGGGGCCTCGGCGATGCTCGGGCGCTTGCCCGGAGCGCAGGTCCTCGCCCTCGCCCTCCTCTACAGCGCCGGTGCCTTCGGCATCATGGTGCTGAACGACTTCAAGGCGGTGGAGGGAGACCGGGCGCACGGCATCCGCACCCTCCCGGTGACGCTGGGGGTGCGCCGGGCCGCCGCCGTCGCCGCCGGGGTGATGCTCGTCCCCCAGGGGGTGGTCCTGGCGCTCCACCTCCTCTGGGGCAACCCCTTCGCCGCAGCCGCGGTGGGCGCGGCCATCGCCGCGCAGGCCGCGCAGATGCCGATGTTGATGGCCGACCCGAAGCGGCGCGCCCCGCTCTACGGCGCGACCGGGGTGACGCTCTACGTGACGGGGATGATGGTCAGCGCCTTCGCGGTGCGGTGAGGGACGGATGGTCGGTCCGACAGAGGTGTTCGACGCGGTGGTGGTGGGCGGCGGCCCGGCGGGCGCCACGGCCGCGGAGACACTTGCCCGCGCCGGCAGGTCGGTTCTGCTGCTGGACAGGGCCGGCCGCATCAAGCCCTGCGGCGGGGCCATTCCTCCCCGGCTGATCCGTGACTTCGCCATCCCCGACCGGCTGATCTGCGCCCAGATCCGCGCCGCCCGCATGGTGGCCCCCAGCCACCGCGCGGTCGACATGCCCATCGACGGCGGCTACGTGGGGATGGTGGACCGCGAGGTCTTCGACGAGTTCCTCCGCGACCGGGCGGCGAGGGCGGGCGCGGTGCGCCGCACCGGCGTCTACCAGCGCATCGAGCGCGACCCGGCCGGCAGCGCCGAGGTTTGCTTCCGTACCGCCGGCGGCCCGGCCTCGGTGAAGGCGCGGATGGTGGTGGGCGCCGACGGGGCGCTCTCGCAGGTGGCGCGGCAGGAGGTGGCCCCCCAGGGCCCACGCTACGTCTTCGCCTACCACGAGGTGGTGCAGGTGCCGGGCGGCGGAGGCGGCGGTTTCGACGGGAAGCGCTGCGACGTGGTCTACGACGGGGCCATCTCTCCGGACTTCTACGGCTGGGTCTTCCCCCACGGCAGCACGGCCAGCATCGGCTCGGGCAGCGCGCAGAAGGGCTTCAGCCTCAAGCGCTCGGTGGCCGATCTCCGCAAGGCCACCGGGCTCGACGGATGGCAGACGCTCCGCCGCGAGGGCGCACCCATCCCGATGAAGCCGCTCCGCCGCTGGGACAACGGCCGGGACGTGGTGCTGGCCGGCGACGCGGCCGGCGTCGTCGCTCCCGCCTCGGGCGAGGGCATCTACTACGCGATGGTGGGCGGGCAGCTCGCCGCCGAGGCCGGGGTGGCCTTCCTCGAGGAGGGCGAGGCGCGGGCCCTCGCCTCTGCCCGGCGCCGGTTCATGAAGGCACACGGGCGGGTGTTCTGGATCCTGGGGCTGATGCAGCACTTCTGGTACCGCAACGACCGCCGGCGCGAGCGCTTCGTCAGCATCTGCCGCGACAGGGACGTGCAGACGCTCACCTGGCAGGCCTACATGAACAAGGAGCTGGTGCGGAGCAGGCCCGCGGCCCACTTCCGGATCTTCATGAAGGACATGGCCCACCTGCTCGGGCTCGGGACGCCCTGAGCGCGCGCTGGCCCTTGGACGGCTTCCTTCGATCCGGACGGGCGGTGGACGTGGTGCTCGCCTTCGTCGCCTTCGAGGCCGTGGCGCTCCTGCTGCTCCGCCGGCGGACGGGGCTCCGGCCGCTCGACGTGCTCGGTCAGCTCGCGGCGGGGACCGCGCTGGTGCTCGCGGTCCGCTGCGCGCTGACGGGCGCCGATGCGCGATGGACGGCGGGGTTCCTCGCCGCCGCCCTGCCGGCGCATCTCTTCGACCTCGCCAGGCGGGTGCGGCGCCTTACGCCTTCTTCGCCGCCCAGCTCAAGCACGAACCCTCGGGGTTGACCGCACCCGCGAAGAGCTTGCAGCCTCCGCATTCCTTGTACTTTCCCGCTTCGAACTGGGCGCAGTTGCTGCACTTCTTCCCCGGCTGGGTCGACTTCTCCGCGTACTGGAGGTTGCGCCGCATCTGCACGGCTACCGGATCCACCGGAATCTTGCTCTTGCAGTTCAGGGCGGCCTCGGCACGAGCGTCCGTACTGAGGGCCAACGCGAGCACTCCGCTCGCCGCTCCGAGCCCTGCTCCGAGGATCTGGAGCGCCCGCCGGCGGTCGAAGCGCAGGGTCTCGTCGTCGTGTCCGTTCACCTGTTCGTCTCCTGTGGGGTGCGAAGCCGAGCTTCGATGAGTGCCGGCTGCCTTCACCGGCAGTCACAGCACTCTCTGAGACGCGGCCCCTCGAGTCAACATTCAGCGAGACCCCACGTCATCTGGCCGGCGTGGGCTCCTGGGCGGGCGTGGAAGCAGCGCCCTGCTCCGGCGGCCTGGGCGGGGGCTGCGGCTGGGCCCTGGCGAGCACCTGGTAGTCCTTGAGCATGCTCACCCCGAGCAGCGGCTTGTAGGCCCCGGCGTGGCAGGTGCCACAGTGCGCCTTGGGGACATCCCCGTTGGGCCCGAGGCGGTTCTCGGGGAAGGTGCCCGCCAGCGGCTCGAGGTAGTTCTTGTTGATGTCGCGCACCATCCGGATGCCGAACCAGGCCTGCGCCCGCGGCGGAGGGCTCGCGTCCCAGGCTCCGAACGAGCGGCTGTTGTGGCAGTAGGTGCAGTTCACGCCCAGCGCCGAGCTCATGTGCATCATCAGGCTGTAGCTCCACTCGGCCTGCTTGATCGACTGCCGGTCGGTGCCGGGGAGCGCCGCGGTGGCGATGACCCGGATCTGCTCGTCGGAGACCAGGAAGGGTCGAAAGGGGTCCACCGGGAGCGACGAGACGCCCGCGGCGGCATTCGGATGGTTCTGCCCGGCGGAGCTGCCCACCAGCCGGTCCGCCATCGGATCGGGCGGCGGGTCGAACCAGAGGTTCGCCGGGACCGGCTGACCGCGGTGACAGGTGTAGCAAGTGACGCCAGTCTCCTTGAGGTGATCCTTCCAGTCCCCGTTGAGGTGGAGGGTCATCTGGATCATCCGGCGGGCGACGCGTTTCTGGTACGTCTCGTCGGAGTCCATCTTGTTCGGGTCGGCGATGACGTAGCCGTCCTCGTCCTTCATGATCTGCCCCTTGTCGTCCCGCTGCGGCGCATGGCAGTAGACGCAGCCCACCTCCGGGGCGACCCAGGTGGTGATCGCCGCCATCAGCCGGGTGAACTCGCCCGAGGAGAGGTGCCCGAGCACCTGCACGTTCTGGTAGGCGTACGCCGCGAGCTCACCGCCCTCGCCTGCGGCGGGGATGGGATCGGGCACGGTGTTCGCCGCGAGCTTGGCCTCCAGCCGGGTATTGAAGTCCACCTGCTCCATGCCCACCCCACGGAACCCGGTCTGGACCGCGCTGGTGGCCCGGAAGGCGTTGACCAAGGCGAGCATCAGCAGGACGCCCACCACCACGCCCAGCACCGCGAGGATCCGGCCTCTCATTGCTTGATCCCCAGCGGGTTGGCGGCGGAGGCGCCGGTCGCCGGATCCGGCGGGCTCACGTAGGGCATGGTGTACTCGGGCGCGAAGCGGTGCTTGACCGCCCAGAGGTACCAGTTGTCCACCGCGGTCCCGGTGAGGAGGATCCCGATCGCGCCGGTGAGCGTGGTGAGCACCGCGAACCACCAGGCCCAGCGGTGGATGGACTCGAAGGTGGCGTTGAAGCCCATCGTCCACCGCCAGAAGAGCGACGCCCGCTCCTCCGCGGTTCCCCGGTCGACGATCTGGCTGACCTCGCGCTCACCCCCGAGGTGGGAGACGGCGAGCACCGTCGCCCCGTGCATCGCGAAGAGCAAGGTCGACCCGTAGAGGAAGGCGATCGAGAGCGCGTGGAACGGGTTGTAGAAGAGGTTGCCGTAGCGGATGGAGAACGCGGCGGTCCAGTCCAGGTGAGGGAAGATGCCGAACGGCACCGCCTCGCCCCAGCTCCCCATCAGCAGTGGCCGGATGAACCCCAGCGAGAGGTAGAGCAGGATCGCCGAGGCGAAGGCCCACGAGACGTGGGTTCCCATCCCCAGGGCCTTTGCCCGCCGGTAGGTCCGGAGCCACCAGAGGAGGATGGCCACGGTCAGGGTGAAGCCGGCCAGGAGCCACCAGCCTCCCTGGTTCAGCGGCGGGAGGTGCAGGCCGTACGATGGCGGGGGCGGCTCGAGCGCCAGCCACGGCAGCTGCCGCACGAACTGGATGGGGTTCCACCCCACCGAGGCGAACATGTTGAGGCCGATGATCTCGAACGACAGGAAGCCGAAGATCAGCGAGGCCACCCCGAGCCGGCCCAGGTAGATGGGGCCGAACTGCGCGCTGCCGAACCAGCCGATGAGCCGGGACAGACGCCCGGACCGCGAGCGGAAGGCCTGATCCGGTATGGGCGGGCCGAGGTCGATGGGTCCCCGGACCTGAAGCTGGGTGAAGATGTTCTGGTACTGGGCCATGGCAGTCAGTGCTCCAGTCTCAATTCCAGATGGGAAGGTTGAGCCACCAGCTCCACCACTCGGGCCAGCCCCGGCTCCAGAAGGGGCCGCTGATGACGATGCAGACCGCGCTCCAGAACCCGGCGTTCAGCGCCAGGAGCAGCCCCAGCCGGTGGATGCCCAGCGCGCCGATGGAGTAGCCGAGGGTGTCGCGGAAGAAGGCGTCCTCGTACTCGGCGGTCTTCGTCGCCTCCCCCTTCTGGGGATTCACCGCCGAGAGGATGAGCCCTCCATGCAGCGCCAGCGCCAGGCAGGTGGTGAAGAAGAAGCTCACCGCGATCATGTGCGCCGGGTTGTAGTGGAAGTGCAGGTACTGGTAGCCGACGTTGGACACCCAGTCGAGGTGGCTGAAGATGCCGTAGGGGAAGCCGAAGCCCCAGGCGCCCATCAGTACCGGCCGGATCACCACCAGGGTGAAGTAAGCGAAGATCGCCACGCCGTAGGCGATGGGCACGTGGTAGCCCATCCCCAGCTTGCGGCTGATCTCCGCCTGGCGGAGCGCCCAGGAGACGAAGGCGCCCAGCGCGCAGATGGTGATCAGCTGCCAGAAGCCGCCCTCCTGCAGCGGAGCGAACGCCAGTCCGTAGGTGATGGGCGGCGGGGCGATGTTGATCATCCACGGGTTCCAGGTGGGCCCCAGCGCGGCGGCCCAGAGGATCAGCGCGGTCCCCAGGATGGTGAAGAAGGCGGTGGTGACCCCGAAGAACCCCACGTAGAAGGGGCCGATCCAGAAGTCGAACAGGTCTCCGCCGACGAGCGTTCCGCCGCGGACCCGGTAGCGTCTCTCGAAACTGAGCAAGGCCATGTCCGTACCTCCGACGGCGGGCGTCTTCTTCAGTCAACCAGGCGCTTCACGCCGACCGGTGGACCCGGGACCCGGGGAGGATCCCGGGCCCATCCAGCCAGCGATTTGTCTACTTGGCGGGAAGCGCCGAGCGCTGCTGCGCGGCCGCCGCCCCCCTTGAGCCGTCCAGCCAGTTGAAGCGGCTGGTGCTGAGGAGGATGAAGTGGATGAGGAGCGCCAGGACGAAGAGGAAGGTGAACAGCGTCACCAGCGCGGTGCGGGGATCGAACAGTTGCCACAGACGCCACATGGGTCGGTCTCCTCAGGACAACAGGGTGGTCGCGGTCCGTGTGACGTCGATCAGATCCGAGTAGTTCCCTCCCCACGGCCGCCACATCCAAGCCAGGATGTGCGCGACGATCGCGATCGCGATGAAGATGATGAAGCTGGTCATGAAGATCCTGTGGAACTCCTTCGCCTGGGCCTCTGTCAGTCCCGAATAGGACTTGTCTTCTGCCATTCCGCTGCCTCCGTTTTGGCCTGCTCTTCCCGCGCCCATCCCGCGCGGCTAGGACTCACGGCCGTCAGGCCATGAACGCGATTCCCAGCGCGGTCAGCACGCTGCGATTCGTCTCTGCGAACACGTTCTCGTCCGGGCGCTGAGCGCGCCGGCCCGGAATGAGCCGGGCCATCGCGAACACCGGGAGCGTGAGCACGAAGCCCACGACGTGGAGCAGCCGGAACTCGAGCGGGACCCTTCCCGATCGGGTGAGGGGGGCCACGTCCATCGTCCTCTCGTGGATCATCATCGGAGACCTCCGGTGTCGAGACTGGAGAAGTGGTGTGGGTCGCGAGAGCTCATGCCGGGCTCCTTCGTTGCTGCCCCGGGCTGCGGCTGGTGATGTGCGCGGAGGTCACCCGGTCCTCGCCCGCCCGTCGGGCGTCGGCCTCGGCGGCGTCGCGCAGCCGCTTGGCGGCCGAGATGCGGGTGAGCACCGGCAGCGTCTGGAGGATGGCGTCGAGCGAGGCCTCGGCGTCCTCGTCCCAGGGCAATTCCTGGTGGAGCCGGGACGGCGTGGCGTCCACCTGGTCCAGCTCCGTGCCCAGCGGGAGCACCGCGAACAGCGCGTCGAAGAGCGCGTTGCAGACTTCCTGCAACAGGTAGCAGGCCCCGGAGTAGCCCATGAAGGGCGTGCCGGTGTGCCGGCGGATGGCGGTGCCGGGAAAGGAGGCCGGCACGTAGATCGCCTTGCTGCCGACCTCCGCCAGGTACATCCGCTCGTTGTACGAGCCGAAGACCAGGAGCGGCGTCCGCTTCTGCACCGCCTCGCGCACCGCGGCGTTGTCGGTCTTTGCGCCGGGCTTCCGGGCGATGGCGAAGTTGCAGGGCAGCCCGAGCTCGTCCTCGAGGAAGGCGCGGATTCCGCGGGAGTAGGTCTCGTTGGCCACGATTCCGAACGTCGCCGTGCCGAGGAAGTCCTGGGTCACCGAGCGCCACAGGTCCCAGAGCGGCTTCACCGTGGTGTGCTTCTCCTTCTCGATGAACGGCTCGGGGTCGAGGTGGAGCAGCTCCCCGAGGCTGCGGAGGAAGGCGGTGGTGCTGTGCAGGCCGATGGGCGCCTGGAGGTACGGGCGGTCGAGCGCCTCGCAGAGGAGCCGTCCGTACTCGCGGTACATCACGACGTTGACCTCGGCGTCGGCCAGCTTCGGCACGTCGAGCAGGTGGCTCCCCAGCGGGAAGGTGAGGTTCACCTCGGCGCCGATGCCCTCCACCAGACGGCGCACCTCGTGCAGGTCGCTCCAGGTGTTGAAGTAGCCGTAGCTCGGGCCGATGAGGTTGACCTTCGGCCGCTCCCCTTCCTTGCGCGCCCGGGGCTTCGGCACCTTGCCGCTCTTCGGACCGTACTGGGTCCAGAGCCAGAGCATCGCCCGGTTGGCGCTCTGCCACTGGTCCTCGTCGATGGTCCGCGGCAGGAACCGCTGGATGTTCGTCCCCTCGGGAGTGACGCCCCCGCCGATCATCTCGGCGATGGAGCCCGTCACCACCACCGCCGGAAGCGCCGGGTCGAGCACCTTGTGCGCCCGGCGCATCGCCCCCTCGGTGCCCTTCTGCCCCAGCTCCTCCTCGGAGAGGCCGGTGACCACGATCGGCAGCTCGTGCGGGGGCAGCCCGTCGGTGTAGTGCAGCACCGAGGTGACCGGCAGGTTCTCGCAGCCCACCGGCCCGTCGATGATGACCTGCAGCCCCTTCACCGCGGTGAAGACGTAGACCGCCCCCCAGTACCCGCCGGCCCGATCGTGGTCGAGGATCAGCATCCGATCCCCTCCTCCACCTTGGTCGCCCTGGCGAGCTGCTTCAGCTGCTGGGCACGGAACTCGGGGCGGGCCTTGGGGAGGCCCTGCCACACCCCGGCCGCATCCCCCGTGCCCACCCCCTCGAAGAACTCTCGCATCCGCTCGAACCGCGCCTTGTTGCCGAGCGCCGCGTTCACCACCTGCGCCAGCGAGCCCGCGCCGGCCGGGCCCATCAGAGAGCGCGCGGAGATGAGGTTGGTGAAGTACAGCGCGGGGATGGCCCGCTGCTTCGCCTCCTGCACCACCGGCGTCGTGCCGATGGCCAGGTCGGGGGTGAACTCGGCGAGCGCCGCCAGGTCCTGCTCCAGCGAGGCGCGGTACTGCACCCGGGTGCCCCGCCCCTCGAGCCAGAGGCGATCCGGCTCGGACCAGCGGGTGCGGGGGCAGGCGGTGCCCACGTAGCGCACGTCCGCACCGCTCTCCACCAGCAGCCGGGCGACGAGCAGCTCCGACCCCTCGTACCCCGACACCGTGATCCGCCCGCGGATGGGCTTGGCGGCGAGCGCCTGGTCGATGGCCGGGACCGCGGCGTTCTTCGCCGCGTCGATTCTCTCCCGGGGCACCCCGCAGGCCGTTCCGATGGCCTCGAGCCAGTCCGCCGTCCCGTCGCGGCCCACCGGCGCCGAGCCGACGATGGCCCGCCCCGCCTGGTCGAACTCGCGGAACGCCGCAGTGTAGAAGGGGTGGATGGCCGCCACCACCGCGCAATCCAGCGCCGCGTAGAGCTCGCGCCACTCCCGCGGCGGTACCACCGGGCCGGCGGCGAGGCCCATCGGCTCGAGCATCCGCGCGATGGACACCGGATCCACCGGGAACATCTCTCCCACCAGGGTCACCGTGGGCTTGCCGCTCCTCGGGGCGCGCGGCGCCGCCACCGGGCCCTGCTCCGCCTCCTGGCGGGCGTACTGGAGCATCGCCCCGGAGAGCACGTCCTTCGCCTCGGCGTGGGTCGGGACGCCGAAGCCCGGCACGTCGATGCCGATGATCCGGACGCCGTTGATCTCCTTCGGCAGCAGGCGCAACGGCACCCCCGACGCGGTCGGAACGCAGAGATTGGTGACGATGATCGCGTCGTAGTCCTCGGGCCTGGCCAGCTGGTACACGGCCTCGCGCAGATCCTCGAAGAGCTTCCCGGTGACCAGGGTCTCCGAGTTGAACGGCACGTAGCCCACCGTCCGCCGCGCCCCGTAGAAGTGCGAGGTGAAGGTCAGCCCGTAGACGCAGCAGGCCGAGCCGGAGAGCACGGTGGCGGTTCGCCGCATCCGCAGGCCCACCCGCAGCGAGCCGAACGCCGGACACATGCTCTGCGGCTGATCATGCGGGCCGACCGGGTAGTCCCTCGCGTACTGCTCGAGGGTCTCGCTCTTCCCCGCGGCGGCGGCGGCGGCGCGCAGGGTGTCCTTGCCACTGTGGCAGCCCGCGGTGCTCTCCCTGGCGAGGGGCGCTGAGGCGATCTGGCCGGTCCGCTCCATGTGGCTCGCCCTCACACGCCAGCGTCGTAGACGACTTCCAGCGACTTCTTCCGGGCCGCCGTGGGACCGCAGAGGTCCTCCAGCGTGGCGGGCTCGAGCACCACGTTGCGGCCCACCGCATCGCCCTTGAACAGCCCGAGCAGTCCATCCTGATCGAGCGGCGTCGGCGCGAGCGGCGGCGCCTCGGCCACGTTGGTCGCCAGCTCCTCGAAGAGCGGCGCCCAGCTGCCGCCGGGACGGCCGATGATCTCGTACTTGGCGCTCTTCCGCCGGATGTCCTCGTCGGCCGGGATGGCGGCCAGCACCGGGATGCCGACCTTCTCGGCGAAGGCGCGCGCCTCGCCGGTGCCGTCGTCCTTGTTGATGACGATCCCCGCCACGCCCACGTGGCCGCCCAGCTTGCGGAAGTACTGGGTCGCCGAGCAGACGTTGTTCGCCACGTACAGCGATTGAAGGTCATTCGACCCGACGACGATGACCTTCTGGCACATGTCCCGGGCGATCGGCAGACCGAAGCCGCCGCACACCACGTCGCCGAGGAAGTCGAGCAGCACGTAGTCGAAGCCCCAGTCGTTGAACCCGAGCTTCTCCAGGGTCTCGAAGCCGTGGATGATGCCCCGCCCGCCGCAGCCGCGGCCCACCTCCGGGCCGCCCAGCTCCATGGCGTAGACGCCGTCGCGCTTGAAGCAGACGTCGCCGATGGCCACCTCCTCGCCGGCGAGCTTCTTCCTCGCGGAGGTGTTGATGATGGTGGGGCAGGCCTTGCCGCCGAAGAGCAGAGAGGTGGTGTCGCTCTTCGGGTCGCAGCCGATGAGGAGCACCTTCTTGCCCTGCTGGGCCATCATGTAGCTGAGGTTGGCGAGGGTGAAGCTCTTGCCGATGCCGCCCTTGCCGTAGATGGCGATGATCTGCGTGGTCTTGCTCGGCGCGGCGGTCACCGGTGGCGCCGGTTCCACCGCGGCCTCCGCCCGGAGGCGCCGGTCCATCTCGGCGATGGGCCCTCTGACCGCGTCGGTGTTCATCGGCAGGCTCCCCAGTCGAGCAGCATCTTCAGGCACGTCGGATCGGTGAACGCCGTCGCGTACGCCTCGGCGGCGTTGGCGAACGCAGTCCGGTGGGTGATCAGGTCGTCCAGCGAGAGCTTCTGTGCCGCGACCAGCGCGGTGACCGCGGCGAGATCCGTCGGCTGCCACTCGGCGGCGACGCGGATCCGCGCCTCCTTGATGAACGCCGCGGGGAAGGCGAAGGAGATGGTGTCGTAGAAGCCGGCCAGCACCAGCTCGCCGCCGCGGGCGAGACGGCCGATCAACCCGTCGACCAGGACGGCATCGCCGCTCACGTCGACGACGGTGCGGTAGTCACGCCGGGCGTCGTCCGCCGGGCAGAGAACCCGGTACCCCTGGGCGCCCCCGGCACGGACGGGGTTCGTCTCCCAGACCACCGGCGCGCCGCCCGAGCACACCGCCAGGCGGGCCATCAGACGGCCCAGCACGCCGTGGCCCACGATGAGCTCGGGCATCCGCCCATCGCCCCCGGCGATGGCGTGACGGGCGGTCGCCGCGAGCGCGAGCAGCACGCCCTTGTCGCCGAGGGTCTCGTCGATGCGCACCACCCGCGCCTCGGGGACGACGAGCCGCGAGGCCGCTCCGCCGAACAGCCCACGGACCTCGCCGAAGCAGCTCGCGCCGGGGACGAACACCCGGTCTCCGACACGGACCTTGCTCGAGCCCTCGGCGTGCACCACCCGGCCGACCGACTCGTAGCCAGGCACGAGCGGGTAGCCCATGCCGGGGAACGCCGGCATGCGGCCGCTCCAGAGGAGCCGCTCGGTGCCGGTGCTGATGCCGCTCCACTCGACCTGCACCACCAGCTGGCCCGGGCCTGGAGACGGCAGCGCCAGGGTCCGCAGATGGAGTTCTCCCGGAGCAGCGATGACCACGGCGGTGGTATCCATCTGG
>Ga0335084_10000524_pt1 | contig 32715 bp, 28 predicted proteins | sample Lox_Sample_44_FD_206721 | JGI IMG/M metagenome (GOLD analysis project Ga0335084, IMG submission 206721) | Soil microbial communities from Loxahatchee National Wildlife Refuge, Florida, United States - Lox_Sample_4.4 | ecosystem: Environmental > Terrestrial > Soil > Wetlands | place: USA...
GTGGGAGATCGACTGGCTGTACCGCGGGATCCGGATCCCCGAGTGAGCTCGACGCCGGGCTATCACGAGTACTTCGAGTACCGGCGGTATCCGCTGGTGGTGCCGCGGCTCGACAACGGCGTCGACCCGGCCCGCCCGCCGGTCGCGATCGTCGGCGGCGGGCCGATCGGGCTCGCGCTCGCGCTCGGGCTCGCGCGCCACGGCGTCCGCTCGGTCGTGATCGAGGCGGACGACGCGGTGTCCTACGGCAGCCGCGCCGCCTGCATCTCGCGTCGCAGCCTGGAGATCCTTGACCGCCTCGGCGTCGCGCGCGACGTGCTCGTCGAGGCGCTGCCCTGGACCGCGGGGACGAGCTACTACCGCGACGTGCCGGTGTACCGGCTGCAGATGCCGATGGACGCGAACCAGCGGTTCGCGCCGATGGTGAACCTCGAGCAGTGCATCTGCGAGCAGCTCCTCGCCGACCGCGCCGCCGCGCTGCCCGAGCTCGTCGAGATCCGCTGGCAGACGAAGCTTGCTCGCCTGAAGCACGGCGACGACGGGGTCGAGCTCGAGCTCGAGACGGCGCGCGGCCCGTATCGCCTGCGCGCCGACTGGCTGGTCGCCTGCGACGGCGCGCGTTCGGCGGTGCGCCAGGCGCTCGGCCTGCGGTTCGCCGGGTCGACCTACGACGGCACCTACATCATCGTCGACGTCCACCTCAGGTCGGATTACCCGACCGAGCGCCGCGCCTGGTTCGACCCGCCGACCAACCCCGGCTCGACGATCCTCGTGCACAAGCAGCCGCGCGACATCTGGCGGGTCGACTACCAGCTGCGCGACGACGAGGATCCGGAGGAAGCGGTCAGGCCCGAGAACGTGCTGCCGCGCGTGCGCAGCCACCTGCAGTGGATCGGCGAGCGCGATGACTGGACGCCGGTGTGGATCAGCGCCTACCGGGCGAACTGCCTCACCCTCGACAGCTACCGCCACGGGCGGGTGCTGTTCGCCGGTGATGCCGCGCACCTCGTGCCGATCTTCGGCGTGCGCGGAATGAACTCCGGCATCGACGACACGCACAACCTGGCGTGGAAGCTCGCGTGGGTCGTGCAGGGCCGTTCGCCCGCCGCATTGCTCGACTCGTATTCCACCGAGCGCGTGTTCGCCGCGCGCGAGAACATCCGCCACGCGTCGAAGTCGACCGAGTTCATGGCCCCGCCGTCGAGCGCGTTCAAGCTGATGCGCGAGGCGGCGCTCGGGCTCGCCACCCGCGACCCGTTCTTCGCGACGCTGATCAATCCGCGCCAGTCGAGCGCGATCACCTTCGCCGACTCACCGCTCAACGCGGCCGATTCCGACGTGCTCCCCTCCGGGCCGGTGCCCGGCGCGGTGCTCCCGGAATGTCCGGTCGAAACCGCGTCCGGCCCGCGGCATGTCACCGAGCTGCTCGGCAGCGGTTACACCGCGCTCTGCCTCACCGGGAACGATCCACGAGCTGTGCTCTCGGGGCTTCGCGATCTGCCGCTCACGGCTGTCTGGATCGCCCCGCGGAGCACCGCCGGCGCCGAGGCGTCGGACGCGACCGGTCGTCTTTTCCCGCTCTACGGCGCCGCGCCCGCGGCGTGTTACCTCGTGCGCCCCGATGGCCACGTTGCCGGATGCTGGCGCGAGCCGCGGCCAGATTCGCTCCGCGACGCGCTCCGACGTGCACTGCAATAAGGCTGAGCCGATGCTTACCGACCAGGAACTGGACGACGTCTACACGAGCGTCTGTTACGCGATGACCGACCTTGGCGAAGCAAGGCAGCCGCTCTTCCTCGCGCGGCTGACCCTGCTTCTCATGAAGGAAGTCGGCGATGCGGCCCGGATCCGCGCGGCAATCGAGGTGGCGCGGTCACTGGACAAGGGCAGATATTGACTCCTGCATCCCGGGGAGTACAGGTACACCGGCCAGCGGATCATCGGTCGAGCCGCGCGCGGGCCGCGCGTAAGTCGGCCGTCTCGAATCCCTCGTAGAAGCGACCATAAACCTCTGCGAGCGCGGCGCTGCGCTGCTCGCCGTCGTCACCGTCCGCGAGCCGGGTGGCGGCCTTCAACTCGAGCGACAGTGCGCCCTGCTCGCGCGCGAGATCCTGTGACTCGCGGAAGCATTCCTTCGCCCTGCGGTCCCCGAGCATCCGCAGCATCTCCCCTTTGCGACGCAGAACGTCGGACCAGATGAAGTAAACCTGGTTCGCTTCGATGCTTGCAAGCGCCTCCTCGAGCTGCGCGAGCGCGTCGGCGACTCGCCCGAGTTTGGCGGAGATCTCGGCCGCAAGCGAGAGCGCGTGCGGGCGAAAGAGTTCGGCGCCGGTCGCGCGATACGCCTCGAGCCCCTTGAGCAGGCGCACGAGCCCCGCATCGCCCTCGCCCGCATCGGCGAGGGCCCAACCTTCAAGGACGAGACCCCACGCCTTCCAGTACGCGAAGCCATTCTCATCCGCGAGCGCCACAGTCTCGCGCGCCAGCGTCCGCGCCTCGGCCGCCTCACCCCGACATTGGTACACGGCCGCCGACATGCAGAGGGCATACGCGAGACTCAACGGGTGCTTCAACTCTCGCGCGAGCGAGACCGCGGCGCCGCTGAGCTCGACCGCTTGCTCCGGATGGCCCGCGAACCACTCCAGCCATCCGAGATTGACGCGCGCGACGACCATCGGATCGGAGCCATAAACAACCATGTGCTTGCGCGATCGCGAACGATCGTACCGATCGATGGCTTCGCGCAGATGCGCGCGCCCCTCGGCAAGGTTGCCGGAGCAGAAGAGGCACCATCCGAGACGCCTCGTCGCTTCGACCGTCCGGACGGGATCTTCGCTTCGGCGGGCGTCACGCAGGAGCTGCTCGCCGAGCTTGCGAGCGACATCGAGCGGCCCGTGAACCATGTAGAACGATTGCAGGCCGCGCAGCGCCGGAAACAGCTGCGCCGTCTCGCCCACCTCGTCGCACAGATTCCTCGCGCGAGCGTAGGTCTTCGCCACTTCTTCGGCGCCGTACCCGTGCGTCGCAGTGAGGGCGGCACCTAGTCCGATTTGAAGCATCACTTCTGCCTCGCTGCGCGCCGCTCCCTGCGGAAGCCGTGCTATCAGCGCGAGCCCCTGCCGCATATGCGCAGCCGCTTCAATCGCTGCCGACCGCTCCAGCGCCTGCTCGCCCGCGCGCTGCCAGTAGCCGACCGCAGCGTCGTAGACCTCGGCGGCCGTGTAATGGTACGCGAGGAGCTCCGGCCGACTGGCCGCGAGGTCGGGAAACCGCTCATCCAGCACCGAAGCGATCCGGTGGTGATAGTCACGACGGCGCCGTCGCAGCAGCGAGTCGTAGGCTGCTTCCTGGACTAGGTGATGCTTGAAACGGTAGACAGACTCCGGCGGCGAGCCGCCCTCGTAGAGAAGGCCGCTCTGCACCAGGCGGCGCAGGGTCGTCCGCAGCTCGACGTCGTCGAGCGCTGAAACCGCCGCAAGCAAGCGGTAAGTGAACTCGCGACCGATCACGGCACCAAGCTGCGCCACTGGCTTGGCGGTGGACAACCGATCGAGGCGCGCGCTCAACAGGTCGCGCAGGGTACTGGGGATATCCAGCGCAGCGGCGGGCTCGCTCAACTCGTAGCGGTCATCGCGTTGGGTCAGCCCTCCCGAGTCGATGAGCATCCGGGTCAGCTCTTCGATGAACAGTGGGACGCCATCCGTGCGGGCGACAACCTGCGCGATGACCTGCTCGGGAAGCTGTTTGCCAGCGGCAACGTTCGTCGCCACTCTCGCCACCGACCCGGGCGCAAGGCCCCTCAGCATAACCCGGTCGAGGTTTTCGCCGCGCCATGGCGGTTCGAAGTCGGGCCGAAACGTAAAGACGGTGAGTAGCGCGCTGGCGGGTACGTGCTCGATCAGCATCGAAAGGAGCTCGAGCGTCGACGGATCGGCCCAGTGCAAATCCTCGACGATCAAGAGCAGCGGGCGGACCGCCGACACCGCTACCGCCAGCGAGACCGCGGCTTCCATCGTTGCCCGCCTCTGTCTCTCCCGGCCCATCGCTGCGGGTGCATAGGCCTCCGGGAGTGGAATGCCGAGAAACATCGCCAACAGCGGCGCGAGGCGCTCGGGCACGCCATAGGGCACGAGCGCTAGTTCGAGCTTCCGGAGGTTTTCGTGCGGCGGATCCAACCGGCGGAAATCCAACGCCTGCTCAACCATCTCGATGAACGGGTAAAAGGCGCTATGCTGGAAATGTGGTGAGCAGCGCGACTCCCAGCGGAAGTGGGGCCCGAGCGCTACCTTCTCCTTGAGCGCCTGCACCAGCCGCGATTTGCCGATGCCGGCCTCCCCCGAGAGCAGAACGATCTGACCATGGCCTTCGCGGCTCCGCGCCCAGCGCTCCAGCAAAGAAGCGAGCTCTTGCTCCCGACCCACGAGAGCCGCCATGGAGGCAGGTTTCGCCGGACGTCCGTCGGGCGGAGGATCGGCCAGAACTTTATACAGCACGATTGGTTCCGACAGCCCCTTTAGCCACCGGACGCCTGCTGCCTGGGTAGTTACTCGCTCGCGCAGGAGTTGTCGGGTCGCCGCGCTCGCAAGGACCGTGTGCGGGTCGGCTTGTTCCTGGATGCGCGCGGCGACGTTGGGCGTGTCCCCGACGCTCGCCATCGGGTCCCAGGTGTCACCGCGGCCCATTTCACCTACGACGGCACGCCCAGTGTGAATACCGATTCGGACCGCCAACTGAATCTCTTCCTTGGCGCTGCGGACCTCCGGCCGAAGCCGGCGCACAACCTCAACCAGTTCCGCGCCGGCCAAAACCGCGCGTTCCGGGTCATCCTCGTGCGCCGCTGGATAGCCGAAGTAGATGAGCAATCCGTCGCCGATGACTCGCGCGATTCGCCCGCCGTAGCGCTGCACGACTTCGGAGCAGCGTTCCAAATAAATGCGCAGGACCTCGGCGTAGTCCTCCGGATCCAGGCGTTGCGAGAGTGCGGTAGATCCGACCAAGTCGCAAAAGACGACGGTGAGCTGCCGATACTCCGCATCGGCCACCCGGGCCGGGACGCGCTTCGCCGGCCCCGCATCGGCGCGGGCCAGTTCCGCGCGCGCCGGAAGGTGCGTGCCGCACGCACCGCAGAATCGAAAGCTTGCCGGGCTGTCAAACCCGCAGGCGGTGCATCTCACGCTTCCTCCCGTTCGCCGGCGCGCGGGCCCCACCGCGCGCGCCTCCGTCAGCGTCGCCGCATGTCATTTTGACACTGGTCGATCCTGGGTATATATGTAAAGTGGTTGCAAGCGGAGGTCGCGGCCCAGTAGGAGGGTGGTACGGTGCACAGCAACGGCTCGCGGCGGCAACCCTCCCTTCTCGAGAGCGGCAGTGGCAGCTGAGCACTCGCGGGCGTGGCATCCGCGCGGTTTGTTGCAGTGGCACATTCTCTCCCAGCCGAGCTGCGGTCGATGAAACGCTTCTTCGAGTCTCCGCCGAAGCTGACGCTCTCGATCACCAATACCTGCAATCTCGAGTGTGCTCACTGCTACGGAGATTGCACGAAATCACCGTCCCCGGGCGAGCTAGGCACCGCGGAAGTGCTGGCGTTCATCGACTACCTCGTCGACAACAACTTCATCCAAATCTACATCGAGGGCGGCGAACCCCTGCTGCGCCCGGATTTCAACCGCATCCTGAAGTATTGCGGACGCAAGTTGATGACGCTGGTGCGTACCCACGGCACGCTCCTGACGGCGCGGATCGCGCGCGAGTGGAAGACCTTCGGCGTTGGTCGCGTATACGTGGACATCATGGGCGCCACGGCAGAAACCCACGAGAGCCTCACCGGGGTCCGAGGGAGCTTCAGGAAATCCTGCGCCGCGGTGAGTCATCTCAGAGACGCGGGCATCGAAACCGACGCCGTGATCATCATGAATCGACGCAACTTCGGCGAGTTGCAGGCGTACCTGGAGCTGGCGGCGGAGCTTGGCGCGGCGCGGGTGGGAATCCTGCGCTTGTATCCGCTTGGCCGAGCGAAGCGCCGTTGGCACGAGCTCGCGCTCTCGTTGGAGGAGCAGGAAGCGGCGATCGCGCGCCTCGAACCGCCCGAGGGACTGACGATCATGCAGTCGTGGCATCCCAGAGACCGCAACTGCTGCTGGCAGGCCGCGGCCGTCAATCCGTTCGGGGATTCGATCGGGTGCATGTATCTCCGCGAGTACGTCAACTACGGGAATATCCGCACCGTTCCGTTTCTGGATACCTGGCACGGGAGTACGCTGTACAAGAAGCTGCGCTCCGGTGATGTGGACAAATCCTGCGGCGGCTGCCACGCTACGAGCGGCACTCGCGGCGGATGCCGCTCGACCGCGTATGCTTTCCACCGGCGCTGGGACGCGCCGGATCCCTTTTGCAGCACCTTGAACAACGGAGTCGACCTGCGTGTTCTCCCCGACTGGCTTCTACAGCCGGACCCGAAACCTCCGGGTACGCCCGATTCCGGAGATGGCGGCGTGTTTCGTCTTCACGCCGGAGACTCCGAGACTCTACACTCTCAACGCGGCCGCATGGCTCGCCCTCGAGCTGTGCGACGGAAGAAACGGCAAGGCACTTGAAACTGCGTATGTCGACGCGCTGCGCCGCCGCTTGAGCCGCAAAGAGGCGCGGGCCGAGTTGCGGCGCATCGTCGGAGACCTTGAGCGCAAGGGCATCATCGAGCATCGTACGAGAGCATGAATCCCGTTGATCGGAAGGGGAGGTCAGTATGGCTGCGAGCAAAGACTTAGCGAGCATCAAGGAGATTCTCCGCAAGGCTCCGGCGCACAAGCCGCCGGTAGCGAGCGTCTTGAGAGGCGAGCTTCGATCCGACAGCGGAGTCGACCCGGAGGACGGCGATCCGGGGACCGCCAAAGAGGTGCCGTGCGCACCCAATATCGTGATCGTCTGGACCTATGTCATAGGACTGGACCAGTTCGATGCCTTCCACGACTTTCTGAATGCTCACGAGGGGGACCTCGCCGAAGAGGTGGCAAACCTCGGCGTCGGTGCCACGTACCGCGGCACCTACCTCGAGCTGCCCCAGGGCAATCGGCATCGCACGTACTGGGGCTACCCCTCGGTCAGGGCAATCGACAAGTTCAAGGACGGACTGCAGCAGAGCAACAAGAGCGACGATCTGTACACGAACGTAAGGACGCTGATCTCGTTCATCAAGGATCCGGCGCTGACCATGCACCGAGAGCAGCGCGCCGGCTTTCACACCAGCCACGTCAACAAGCGAAGAAAGTCGGACCCCATTCTCGAACTGTTTGCACAGGCTGCCGGCAACACGCGCAGCGTCAAGAGTGGGCGGCGGTCACGCAAGAAGAAGTAGTGGTCACGCCGCTTCGGTAAGAACGCGCGGCGGCGCCGCGCGTCTTCTCCATGAGCATCCCGTGCCTTCCTGGGGAAGGGTGGTGTGGTCCGAGGACGCCCGATTCCGGGCGGTTCGCTTGGCCCCAGCACGCCGCGGCCACGTAAGGCACTGAGTGGGTCAATGCACACGATCTGGGTGCGCGTCGTCGACTCCGAATACCGACCGGTGAAGGGCGCCCGGGTAACCGCGCTCGACTCGCATGGAAACGTGGCGCTGCGGGCCGAGGCCGATCGGTGGGTCGCGGAGGGCGTTGCGGGGGGCCGGTTAACCCTCAACGTCACGGCGGACAAGTACGAGCCGGAGGCACATACCGTAGCGGTCCGGGACGACGTTACCCAGGTCGTGATCGGGCTCCGCCGACCCGGGCAGCTCTCCTATGGCTACGGCAACGACCGGCTGGCGTTCACGCCCAAGAAGAGGTCGTTCATTCTGCACGTGCGCGGGAAGGGCGCCAAGAAGGCGCTTGCCGCCGCTGCGCGGAGCAGGAAAATCGCCTGGAAACGCGCCTCGCCCAGCAGCTCTTCCGGTGAGGACGATGTGCTGGCCCAGTGCAACGGCGGCGCGGAGGCGGTCCGGGCGCTTGTCGAGAACCTTGTCAACGCGAAGTTCAACGTACGAATGGCGCGAGTCATCGCTCATGGCGACGCGCCTCCGATCGGCCTGCTCGGGGAGCTGGTAGTTCGTTTCAAGGCCGACGTAACTCGCCTCGAGGCCGAGCGCATCGCCGCCAGCGTGGGCTGGCTGATCGCCCGGGAGGTGCGCCATGCGGGCAACGCCTACCTGTTGGTGCGGGAGGGCGACCCGTCCTACGAGATGCTCAAGTCGGCCGACGCGCTGCGCGCGAGCGAGCGGGTCGAATACGCGGAACCGAATCTGCTGTTCGCCGTGGAGCTCGACGCCCACATCCCCAACGATCCGTTGTGGCCCCAGGTACCCTATCTCACGCTGGTCAATGCCGACGACGCGTGGGACCGACTCGACGACGTTGCCGTCGCTCTGCGGGGCGGTTCGCCGAACATCGCGATCGCGATCGTCGATCCCGAGGGGGTCACTCCGGATCATCCCGACCTGACGGCCAGCTTGACCGACGGCACGAGCAAGCTGCTCGCCGACATCGATTTCGCGGCCAGCCCGATCGCGTCGCAGACAGTGTCCGCCCTCGAAGGGGATCACGGCACCCAGTGCGCCGGCTCCGCGACCGCGGCGTTCAACGACAGCCGCGGCCTGCCCGGCGTCGCACCGAATTGTCGCCTCATCGGTGCGCACATCAGCAAGGAAGCGCTGGACGAGGTCCTGCTTGCGGACATTTACTTGTGGCTCGCCGGATTCCTGAATGGAAATACCACTCCGGGCTTTCCTGCAACGCCGCCAGCGCAAACGGCGGACGTGATCTCGATGTCATGGGGACCCAACAAGGCTCCTCTCTCCGCGGCGATGCGGGACTGCTTCGATTTTCTGACCACCTACGGTCGTAGCGGCAAGGGTTGTGTGCTGTGCTTTTCGATCGGGAACAACGGTTATGTCGATTTCACCGACCCTGTCGGTGCAAAGTTTCGCGCATGGCCGACCTACGCGAAGACGATCGCCGTCGGCGCGAGCATCAGCGTCAACCCGACGAGTCCGGTCGCCCGCTCGTATTTTGGCGATCCGAACGGAAACACGATCAACATCCCTGCCACTGTCGACACTCGCGCCCTCTATAGCCCTTACGGTGCGCAGGCCCTGCGAAAGCCCGACCTCGTGTCCCCGTCGAGCACGGCTTTCCTCAGGAACGGGCAGGCGGCAACCCAGCTCGACCCAATCCTCGCGGCGGTACGCGTCGGGAGCGGCGCCATAGACGGCTGTCCAGGCGCCGCGCCGTGCAAGGATTATTCAAGCACCTTCGGCGGCACGAGCCACTCGACACCCACGGTGGCGGGCGCGGTCGCGCTCATCCTTTCAGCCCGGCCCGACCTGAACTGGGTGCAGGTCCGGGACATCCTGCGCCACTCGTGTGCCCGAATCGACGCCGCCCAGGCGAACGCCATAGGACAGTGGAAGGATCTCGACGGCGACGGCGTCATTGACTACAGCCGCTGGTATGGCGCAGGTCGCCTCGACGTGGACGAGGCAGTCAGACTGGTGCTCGATCCGAACCTGCCGCTCGCCGACGTCTACGTGCGCGAGAATCTGGCCGATGTCGGAGACGTTCCGTCTGGGGGCACCTGGTGGGAGAGTCCGGACATCTGGGTCCGTCAGGACGCCTCCGAGCCGATCCCCGCCATCTCATGGACCACTGCGCCTCCGCACGAGAGCGCGAGACGCGGCCAGGACAACGCGGTCTTCTGCCGCGTCCGCAACCGAGGTCAGGCGCCAGCGGCCGTCGTTTACGTCCGCGCGATGATCGCGAACTGGCCAGGGTTCGAGTTCCAGTATCCGGGCGACTTCCAGCCCTCCACGCGAGTGGGCGGGCCAATTCCGAGTCTCCTAGCCCCGGGCACTTACCTGATCGGCGAAGTTGCGGTGACCGACCTGGCCCCGGGCGCTGATCGGGTCGTGAAGATGATATGGCCCGCGGCGCTGGTTCCTCCCGCAACGGTTTCGGTAATGGGTACCGACGTGCTCTGGCACCCATGCCTGCTCCTCGAGGCCTCACCCCACGACGGGCCAGCTCCGGTGACGGGGTCCGCGGTGCCGGTTCAGGGTGACAACAACATCGCCCAGCGGAATATAACCATCCTGGATCAGAACGAAGTCGAAGGGGACGCCTTTGTAGGCGTCGTGGTCGGCACAAATCACGAAGCGGGCGTGGCGACGCTCGTGCTGAACACGTCGCGACTTGGCGGCGCAGAAACCCTTTGCTTGCGCGCGTCGGGGGACGACCTGATGACGCAGCTCATCGCCGGCGTGAGACGCGCGGTCAAGGCGCGCGCGCGGAGCGATGCGCCTCCAGTCGAGAACCAAGGTAGCGAACTGGTGGTCGAGAAGCCGACGACGCTTCGCGTGGAGCAAGGGGGGCGTGAGATGGTGGTCGTCGCCGCGCCCGGGTCGCGAATCTTTTCCCGCGAGGCTCGGGCGTCGTCCCTGACGATGGCCATGGTCCAGCATCGGGGGCTGGAAGCGATCGAGATCCGGGGGCTGCAGGGTCAGCTCGAGATTCCCTTCGCGCTGACTCCGAGTCAACAAGCCCTCCTGCTAGTGGCGATCCCCTCTTCTGCGTCCGGAGACCTGTGGATCAGCCAGCGTCGTGGCGACGGAGCTTTGTCGGCCGGATACGGCATACGGCGGAACGAATAATGATGCCACGGCGACTGCGGCCGCCCCGGCGAAGCTCGTCGCGTCGCGTGAACATCAGTGCTCTTGAGCCGCAACCATAACGTCGAACCGCCCAACCCGCTCGATCTCGGCGCTGATGAGGTCGCCGGGCTGCACCGGCCCGACGCCCTCCGGCGTGCCGGAGAAGATCAGGTCGCCGGGATAGAGCGTGTACATGCTGGTCGCGTACTCGATCAGCTTGTGCACGTTGTAGACCATCCGCGCGGTCGTGCTGTCCTGCCGGGTCTCGCCGTTGACCTTGAGCGATAGCCGCAGGTTGTTCGGGTCGGGCACCTCGTCCTTCGTCGTCAGCCACGGCCCGCACACCGCGTACGTGTCCACCGACTTCCGCCACGAGGGCATCTCCGGCCCGCGGATCGTCATGTCGAGCCCGATCGCGTAGCCGGCGACGAAGTCGAGCGCGTTCTCGAGCGTCGCCCTTCGGCACTCGCGCCCGATCACGACCGCGAGCTCGACCTCGTGATCGTTGCGCCGATCGGGCATCCGCAGGCGGATCGGCTCGCCCGGCCCGATCAGCGCGCTCGTCGCCTTCAGGAACAGTCCCCAGTCGGTGATGTGGTTGAGCTTGCGCCCACCGCCGAGCTTCGGGTCGGCCTTCGCCTCGTCGATGTGCGCCTGGTAGTTGATCGGCGCGTTCACGATCTTGGTCGGGTTCGCGACCGGCGACTTGAGCTTGACGCCCGCGAGCTTGCGGCGTGGTGCGCCCGACTCGAGCGCGCGCACGCGCTCGAGCACGCGCTCGAGGTTCGCGATCAGGGGGTCGCCGGGCGCGAGCGGCCAGCGCTGTTGCGGGATGGCCTCGAGCGCCGCGGTCACGTCCAGAACCTCGTCGCCCTTCACCAGGCCGAGGCGCTCGTCGTCGAAGCGGCAGATCCTCATGCGGGTTCCTCCAGCAGTACGGCGCCGTTCTCGACCTTCACCCGATAGACGCGGATGTCGACCGTGCACGGCGCGCCGACCGCCTTGCCGGTCGCGATCTGGAACAGGCCCTGGTGCAGCGGGCACTCGATCTTGTCGTCGTCGATGAAGCCGTCGGCGAGGCTCGCCTGCCCGTGGGTACAGGTGTCGTGCGTCGCGTAGATCGTGCCGCCGAGGTGGTACAGGCACACCGGCTCGTCGCCGAGGAACGTCCGGAAGGTCCCGTCCTCGGGGACCTCGGCAAGCTTGGCGACTTCGACCCACCTGGCCATGTCAGCGCGGCTTGCCGTGCAGCGCCCAGTGCGCGGGCCAGGTCGTCCCGTCGCGCTTGCCGAATCCGGCGGCGGCGGCGTGCTCGAACGCCTCGAGCGCCCGCTCGGTCACCGGCATGTCGACGCCGAGCGCTTGACCCGCCGCGATCATCGTCCGCAGGTCCTTGCGCATCGAGTCGATGTCGAAGCCCACCGGGCCGGTGTCCTTCCCTTCGAGCGCGGCCGCGACCACCGATCCGCGGGCCTTGAGGACGTTCGGTCCGCCGGAGGTGTCGGCGAAGATGTCGATCACCCGCTTCGGATCGAGCTTCAGCGGCTGCACCAGGGCGAGCGCTTCGCCGAACGCCTGCCAGTACACGAGAAGCGGCAGATTGATCGCGAGCTTCATGCGCGCGCCGGCACCCGCCGGGCCGACGTGCTCGATCCGGCGGCACATCTGCTCGAGCAGGGGCTTCGCGCGCGCGAAATCGGCGTCGGTCGCGCCGACGAAGCCGAAGAGTTTGCCGTCGCGGGCCGGGCCCGTCGTCCCGCCCACCGGGCATTCGACGATCGCCGCGCCCTTCGCGCGCACCTTTTGCGCGAGCGCCTGCTCGGTCTCGGGTTGCACGGTGCTCATCTCGATGAAGAGTTTCCCCTTCACGTCGCCCGCGAGCAGGCCGGGCGGCCCACCTGCTGCGCCGACATACGTCGCGTCGATCGCCGCAGCGTCGGTGAGGATCGTGATGATCGCCTCCGATGCGGCCGCGAGCGCGGTGGGCGTTTCCGCCGTGCTCGCGCCCGCGGCGACGAGCGGCGCGAGCTTCGCCTTCGTGCGGTTCCAGACGGAGACCGTATGCCCCTGTCCGAGCAGACGTGTGGCGATGGCCGCGCCCATGCGGCCGGTTCCGGCGATTCCGACGTTCACGATGCCTCTCCTCTGGACCGAACGAGCGGCGAATGCTAGCGCACCGCCGCGCGCGGCACCATTCGGCGCGGACATGCCCCCCATGCTTAAAAGGCATCGGCCGCCCGCGGCGCGCGGGTGTCACGGAGTGTGCGCTACACTCAGCGCCCCGCCGGACAGAACCGCGCGAGAACGCAGCGCAGGAACGGCGGTGGAGGAGGATACGATGGGCGAACCGCGGAGCGAGATCCGCGACGGGATGCGCATCGAGTGGGACGTCCCGATCGCGATGGACGACGGCCTCGTCTTGCGCGCCGACGTCTTCGGGCCGCTCGCCGACGGGCGCCATCCGGTCATTCTCTCCTACGGCCCCTACGCCAAGGGGCTCGCGTTCCAGGACGGCTACCCGAGTGCGTGGCAGCGCATGGTGGCCGAGCACCCGGACGTCGCGCACGGCTCCTCGAACAAGTACCAGAGCTGGGAGGTCGTCGACCCGGAGAAATGGGTGAGCGACGGCTACGTGTGCGTGCGCGTCGACTCGCGCGGCGCCGGACGCTCACCGGGCTACATCGACCACTTCTCGCCGCGCGAGACGAAGGATTTCCACGACTGCATCGAGTGGGCCGGCGTGCAGCCCTGGTCGAACGGCAAGGTCGGGCTGAACGGCATCTCCTACTACGGCATCAACCAGTGGCACGTGGCCTCGCTGCAACCGCCGCATCTCGCGGCGATGTGCGTGTGGGAAGGCGCGGCGGACTGGTACCGCGACATGACCCACCACGGCGGCATCCTCTCCACGTTCTGGGCGAACTGGTACGACATGCAGGTGAAGACCGTCCAGTACGGCCTCGGCGAGCGCGGGCCGCGGAGCCGTGCGACGGGCGAACTCGTGTGCGGCGACGAGACGCTGTCGGAGAGAGCGCTCTACGCGAACCGCTGCGACTTCGGCGACGAGATCCTCGCCCATCCGCTCGACGACGGGTACCACAAGGCCCGCTCGCCGGTGTGGGAGAGGATCACCGCGCCGCTCCTCACCGCGGCGAACTGGGGCGGGCAGGGCCTGCATCCGCGCGGCAACTTCGAGGGCTTCGTCCGCGCCGCGTCGCAGGAGAAGTGGCTCGAGGCGCATGGCATCGAGCACTGGACCCACTTCTACACCGACTACGGCCGCCTCCTGCAGAAGCGCTTCTTCGACTACTTCCTCAAGGGCGAGAGAAACGGCTGGGACCGGCAACCGCGCGTGCAGCTCCAGGTGCGCCGCCCCGAGAAATTCGTCGAGCGGCACGAGGGCGAGTGGCCGATCGCGCGCACGCAGTGGACGAAATTCCATCTCGACCCGGCGGGCCAGGTGTTGAGCCGTGCACCGGCGAAAGCGGCGGCGACGATCGCGTTCGACGCGCTCGGCGACGGCCTCACCTTCCTCTCGCCGCCGCTCGAGCGCGAGACCGAGATTACCGGGCCGCTCGCGGCGAAGCTCTCCGTCTCGTCGACGACGAACGACGCGGATCTCTTCCTCGTGTTCCGCGTGTTCACGCCGGACCTGCGCGAGATCACCTTCATGGGCGCGATCGATCCGCACACGCCGATCGCCCAAGGGTGGCTCCGGGCATCGCACCGCAAGCTCGACCCGAAGCTCTCGACCGAGTACCGGCCGTATCACACGCACGATGCGGCGCAGCCGCTGACGCCCGGCGAGCCGGTCGCGCTCGACGTCGAGCTGTGGCCGACCTCGATCGTCGTCCCGGCCGGGCACCGGATCGCGCTCAGCGTGCGCGGCCGCGACTACGAATGGCAGAACTCGACCGGCGCGCGCCTCTCGAACTTCAAGAACGAGCTGCGCGGCTGCGGCCCGTTCCTGCACGACGATCCGCGCGACCGGCCGGCGGCCGTGTTCGGCGGCCGGACCACGCTGCACGTCGGGCCCGACCGGCCGGCCTACGTCCTGGTGCCGATCATCCCGCCTAGATGAGGACCACCCCATGAAGCTCTACGGTTTCTGGCGCTCGCTCGCGAGCTTCCGCGTCCGCATCGCGCTCAACCTGAAGGGGATCGCGTTCGACGAGACGGTGGTCGATCTCCTCGCCGGCCAGCAGTTCGCCGACGGCTATCGCGGCGTCAACCCGCAGGCGGTCGTCCCGGCGCTCCTTGACGGCGACGGGGCGCCGCTCTTCCAGTCGCTTGCGATCATCGAGTACCTCGACGAGACCCACCCCGAGCCGCCGCTCCTGCCGCGCGAGCCGCGCGCCCGCGCACGCGTCCGCGGCCTGGCGATGATCACCGCGTGCGACGTGCATCCGCTGATCGTGCCGAGGGTGCGCAACTACCTCGGGAACGAGCTCAAGCTCGACGAGCCGACCAAGCTCAAGTGGATCCGGCACTGGTTCAACGAGGGCTCGCGCGCGATCGAGTCGCATCTCGCGCTCGAGAAAGACACCGGGCGGTTCTGCCACGGCGACCGGGTCACGCTCGCCGACGTGTGCGTCGTCTCGCACGCGGTCGGCGCGAAGCTCTTCGAGTGCGACCCGGCGCCGTTCCCGACCTTCCACCGCATCGTCGACGAGTGCTTCAAGATCGACGCCTTCGCCCGCGCGCATCCGCTCAAGCAGCCGGGCGCACAGCAAAAACACTGAGCCTCGCATCAATCGTCCATAGGAGGAAGAGACCATGACCATCAGCCGTAGGAAGTTCCTGCAGGGCATCGGCGCCGGGGTCGCCGCGGCGCACGCGCCGTGGGCCGCCGCCCAGGGCGAGCCGATCCGCGTCGGGCTCATGACCGTGAAGACCGGGCCGCTCGCCTCGGGCGGCCTCGACATGGAGCGCGCGCTCGTCATGTATCTGCGCGAGCGCAACAACATGCTGGCCGGCCGCAAGGTCGTCCTGTTCGTCGGGGACAGCGGCGGCGTCCCGGCGCAAGCGCGCACCAAGCTGCAGGAGCTCGCCGAGAAGGACCGCATCCAGGTGCTGATCGGACCGCTCGCCACCGCCGAGGCGCTCGCGAGCGACGACTACATCCGGAGCCAGCAGCTGCCGACGATCTCGGTCGCCGCCGCCGAGGACCTGACCCAGCGCAGGCCGAACCCCTGGTTCGTGCGCCCCACCTCGACCTCCTCGCAGTGCGCCCAGCCGCTCGCCGATTACTGCGCGAAGACGCTGAAGTACCGGCGCATGGCGGTGATCGCGGACGACTTCGCCTACGGTCACGAGATGTGCGCCGGGTTCCAGCGCGTATTCGAGGAGGCGGGAGGCAAGATCGTGCAGAAGATGTTCCCGCCCCTCACGGTGCCCGACTACGCCACCTACCTCGCGCAGCTCAAGCCGAACATCGACGCCCTCTTCCTCGGCTTCGCCGGCTCCAACGGCTTCCGGTACCTCCGCCAGTTCAACGAGTACGGACTGCGCGGCAAGATCAACGTGGTGGGCGGGATGACCGCGCTCGACGAGGCGGTATTGCGCAACATGGGCGACGAGGCGCTCGGCATCGTCACCGCATGCTGGTACTCCGCCGAGCTCGACAACCCGGTGAACCGCAAGTTCGCCCCGGCGTTCCGCGCCGAGGCGAAGTACGACCCGGGCTTCTACGCCGCGGCAACCTATACGGACGCCGCGGTGCTGGAGGCCGCGCTGAACGCCGTGCAGGGCAAGATCGAGGACAAGAAGGCGTTCATGGCCGCGCTCAGGAACACGAAGGTCCTCGCCTGCCGCGGCCCGGTGTCGTTCGACGACTACGGCAACGTCGTCGGGAACGTCTACATCCGGCAGGTCGAGCGCAAGGACGGACGGCTCGTGAACTCGGTGATCTACACCTATCCCGCCGTCAGCCAGTTCTGGACCTACGACCCGAAGGCGTTCCTCCAGAACCCGGTGTACTCGCGCGACTTCCCGCCGGCGAAGAATCTCGAGCCCTGATCGGCCGCGCCCGGCGAACGCCGGGCGCCGGGCCGGCGGCCCGGTGCCCGGTGCGCGCCTGACCGAAGCCCGCCACCGAATGCAGTTCTGGGCCATCCAGACGCTGAACAGCCTCGCCCTCGGCGGGCTGCTGTTCCTGCTGTCGTCGGGGTTCTCGCTGATCTTCGGGCTGATGCGGATCGCGAACCTGACGCACGGCGCGCTCTTCATGCTCGGCGCTTATCTCGGCGCGAGCATCCTCAAGGTCGTCCCCAACCTCTGGCTCTCGGCGCTCCTGGGCGGCCTCGTCGTCGCGGCGTTCGGCGGGCTCGTCGAGCGCTTCATCCTGCGCAAGCTCGCCGGTAACGTGCTCGGCCAGGTGCTCGTCACCCTCGGCATCGCGTTCATGATCGCGGACTTCTGCCTCATCGTCTGGGGCGGCGACCCGATCCCGGTGCCGACGCCGGCATACTTGCAGCAGCCGCTGCGCTTTGCGGGGCTCGCGTTCCCGACCTATCGGCTGGTGGTCATCGTGATCGCCGTCGCGGTGGCGGTCGGCCTGTATCTCCTGATGGAGCGCACGCGCCTCGGCGCGATGATCCGCGCCGGCGTCGACGACATGCAGATGGCGCGCGCGGTCGGCATCCCGGTGTCGACGCTCTTCACCACCGTGTTCTGCCTCGGCGCCGCGCTCGCGGGTGCCGGCGGCATCATCGGCGGGCCGATGCTGTCCGCCTACCCCGGACTCGACGCGGACATGCTGCCGCTCGCGCTGATCGTCGTGATCCTCGGCGGCGTCGGGAGCCTGGTCGGCGCGTTCGTCGGCAGTTTCATCATCGGTTTCGTCTACACGTTCGGCGTCGCGCTGCTGCCCGACCTCGCGTACGTGATCCTGTTCTTGCCGATGATCTTCGTGATCGCGTTCCGCCCGCGCGGGTTGTTCGGGCGGTTTGCCGCGTGAAGCACCGGGCGAGGCGGCGCGCATGACTCGCGGCACCTGGCTCACCGCGCTCGGCGTCGCGCTCGCCGCGCTGCCCTGGATCGCCGGCGAGTTCTACGTCAACCTCGCGAGCCAGGTGCTGATCGCGGCGATCTTCGCCGCGAGCATCAACCTGCTGCTCGGGTATGGCGGGCTACCGACGCTCGGCCACGCGTCGTACGTCGGCGTAGCCGCCTACGTTTCCGCGTGGCTGTACCTCAAGCTCGGCCTCGGGCACTGGCTCACTGCGCCGATCGCGCTCGCCGCCACGACCCTCATGGCGTGTCTCTTCGGCCTGATCGCGCTCCGCGCCACCGGGCTCGGCTTCCTGATGCTGACGCTCGCGCTCTCGCAGGTGCTCTGGGGCACCGCCTACCGCTGGGTGTCGGTCACCGACGGCGACAACGGCCTGCGCGGCCTCACGCGGCCGGCGCCGTTCGGCATCAGCCTCGACGACTCGACCGCGTTCTACTACTTCGCGCTGATCGTGACCGCGCTCTCGATCTGGCTGATGGCGCGCTTCGTCGACTCGCCGTTCGGCGCGGCGCTGCGCGGGACGCGCGACCAGCCCCGGCGGATGGCCGCGCTCGGCCACAACGTCGCCACCATCCGGTGGCTGACGTTCATCTACGCCGGCTTCTGGGGCGCGGTCTCGGGATTGCTGTTCGTCTACTATCACAAGTACATCCATCCGATCTCGCTATCGCTCCAGAGCTCCGCCGAGGGCCTGCTCGCGGTGATCGCCGGCGGCTCGGGCACGCTCGCCGGGCCGATCGTCGGCGCCGCGATCGTCGTGATCCTCAAGAACTACGTTTCGGCCTACATCGAGCGCTGGAACATGCTGCTCGGCTTCGTGTTCGTGCTGATCGTCGTGTTCATGCCCGAGGGGCTCGTGCCGGGGCTGCGGCGCTGGTGGGCGGCCTGGAAGGCGCGCCGATCGTGACCCTCGCGCTCGAAATCACCGGGCTGCGGAAGGCGTTCGGCGGCCTGCCGGCGACCAACGACGTCTCGCTCACGGTGATGCCGGGCGAGCGGCGCCTCATCATCGGCCCGAACGGCGCCGGCAAGACGACCTTGTTCAATCTCATCACCGGCGATCTCGCGGCCGACGCCGGCACGATCCGGGTCTTCGGGCAGGACGCCTCGCGCCTGCTCCCCTACCAGCGCGCACACCTCGGGATGGCGCGCACCTACCAGATCATCACGCTGTTCGGCAAGGACACGCTCGAGCACAACGTCGTGCTGTCGCTGCTCGGGCTATCGCCCGCGCGCTGGAACACGTTCCGCCCGCTCGCCGCCTTCGGCCACCTGCGCGAGGAGGCGCGAGGCGTCCTCGAGCGCGTCGGGCTCGAGCGGCTCGCCGCCCGGCCGATCGGCGAGGTGTCCTACGGCGAGCGTCGCCGGCTGGAGATCGCGATGGCGCTCGCGCAGAACCCGCGCATTCTGCTCCTCGACGAGCCGTTCGCCGGGCTCTCGCGCGAGGAGCGGGCGCAGCTCAAGGGGCTCGTCGCCGGCATCCCGCGCGAGGTGACCGTCGTCCTGATCGAGCACGATATGGATACCGCGCTCGACCTCGCCGAGCAGATCACGGTCCTTCACTACGGGAGCGTCATCGTCGAGGGCACGCGCGCCGAGGTCGTCGCCGACCCGAAGACGCGCGAGGTCTACCTCGGGGATACGTGACCGCGATGACCGAAGCCCTTGCCCTCGACGCCGTCGATGCGCTCTACGGCGACAGCCACGTCCTCCACGGCGTCTCGTTCGCGCTGCAGGCGGGGCGGGTGCTCGCGCTCCTCGGGCGCAACGGCGCCGGGAAGACGACCTGCATGAACACCATCATCGGCTTCCTCCAGCCGCGCGCGGGCACGATCCGACTGTTCGGGGAGGAAGTCGCGCATCTGCCGACCGAGACGATCGCGCACAAGGGCGTTGGACTCGTGCCGCAGGGCCGGCGCGTGTTCCCGACCCTGACCGTGCGCGAGAACCTCATCGTCGCGCAGCGCGCGCGAGCGGAGAGCGCCCGGCCGTGGACCCTCGAGCGCGTGTTCGACGTCTTCCCGCGCCTGCAGGAGCGCCAGCATCAGGCGGCCGGATCGCTCTCCGGCGGCGAGCAGCAGATGCTCGCCATCGGCCGCGCGCTGATGGGCAACCCGCGCGTGCTGCTGATGGACGAGCCGTCGGAAGGCCTCGCGCCGCTGATCGTCGCCGAGGTCGGGCGCACGATCGCGCGCCTGAAGGAGGAGGGCCAGTCGATCGTGCTCGTCGAGCAGAACCTCAAGCTCGCGTTCGGGCTCGCCGACGAGGTGGTGATCCTGAATACCGGCCGGGTGGTCTTCGTCGGCGGCGCGGGTGACGTGCGCGAGGAGATGATCACCCAGCACCTCGGGGTGGTCTAGCCGCAGGCCCTCGCGGGAGGGCCGCCGCCGCGCACCGCAGCCGCCCTCAGCGCGTGCGGGCGGACAGCAGCCGGGCGAGCTCGGCCTCCTCTTCGGGCTTCATGCCGTAGGAGTGCTCGGCGTCGGGGAAGCGGCCTTCGCGCACTTCCGCGGCGTAGCGTCTGAGCGCGTCCACCGCAACCTCCGAGATCTGCGCGTAGCGCTTGGTGAACTTCGGTTTGAACTGGTCGAACACGCCGAGGAGGTCGAACGCGAGCAGCAGCTGGCCACAGCTCGCCGGCCCGGCGCCGATCGCGAAGGTGAAGATCTTCACCGCGTCGTCGACCGCCTTGGCCACCGGCGCGGGCACCGCCTCGATCTCGAAGCCCACCGCGCCGGCTTCCTCGATCGCGATGCCGTCCTCGATGACGCGCATCGCTTCGGCCGCGGTACGGCCCTGGAGCTTGAAACCACCGTACTGGTGCACGAAATGCGGGCACATGCCGACGTGGCTCATGACCGGCACGCCGGCATCGGCGATCGCCTTGATGACCGGCACCTTCTCCTTGCCACCCTGCATCTTGACGACGTCCGCGCCCCCCTCTTTCATCAGGCGCAGCGCATTCGCCACGCCGCTCTCCGGCGTGGCGTAGCTGCCGTAGGTCATCGCGACCAGGATCATGCAGCTCGGCGCACCACGACGCACCGCCTGCGCGTGCGCGATCATCATGTCGATCGTCACCGGCAGCGTATTGGGGAAGCCGTAGCTGACCATCCCGAGGCTGTCGCCGACCGCCGCGATGTCGATCCCGGCGCGCTCGGCCCAGACCGCGGACGGGTAGTCGGGAATCGAAGCCATCACGACCTTCTCGCCGGCCTTCTTCTTCAGGGCGAGATCGGGGACGGTGAGCTTCTTGCGTTCCTCCGCCATCGTCGTCCCCGGTCGCCGGCGTCGCGCCTCAGGCGCGGAACGCGGTCTTGTCGGTGCCTTGATAGAGCGCCTTCACTTGCCGTGCGACGGCATCGGCATGCGCGGCGAGCGCGGTGGCGTCGAGATCGGCGGTGGGGCGCGGCTCGTGATCGAAGTGGTTGTAGCGATCGACGCCGCGCACGAGCGTCGCGGAGTCGCGGACCTTCACCTGCTTCACGTAGGTCGGGATATAGCGGATCGCGAATCCGATCCGTCGGTCGTTCGAGCGATTCGGCTCGGACCCGTGCACCAGCTTGATGTGGTGGAGCGACATCTCGCCCGGCTCGAGCAGGATCGGCACGGCCTTCGACTGATCGACGTCGACCGCGATCTCCTGTCCGCGCGAGAGCAGGTTGTCCTGGTGGAAGGTGTCGACGTGCGCGAGCTGGTCCCCGGCGTGCGTGCCGGGGATGACCTTCATGCAGCCGCTCACGAGATCGCTGCGGGTGAAGGCGACCCAGGCGGTGATCACGTCGTGCGGCTCGAGCCCCCAGTAGGTCGAGTCCTGGTGCCAGGAGATGAACCCGGGATTGGTCGCCTCCTTGATGAAGAAGTTGGTGGTCCAGCACAGGATGTCCGGCCCGATCACGTCCTCGATCGCCTCGAGGATCTTCGGGTGATGAACCAGCTCGTCCGCCCAGGTGAACAGGAGATGCGTCTTGTGGCGCCAGTTGCCCTGGAGCGGCTCGCCTTTGACGGCCTCGTGCGCTTCGAGCGCCACGCGGTAGTGCTGCGCCTCCGCCGCGGACATGACGCGCACCGGCGAGTAATAGCCGTTGCGGTGGTAGGCTGCAACTGCTTCGCTGGAGAGAAGCTTCGGCATGACGCCGTCTCAGGAAACCCGGACGGCGCATGATATCGGTTGCGCCGCGCGCTCTCAATTCGGCAATGCAGCAAGAGACCGGCTGGACGCGAGCGATGCGCGAGCGGCAACGCCGCGCAAACGTGGGCGCCCGCGGCGCAGCGTCTCGCCGGGACGTGGTAGCTTTACCGCGCCGCGCTCCGGTCCGCCTGCAGCGTCGACGACCTCAGCAAGGGAGAAGCCCGATGATGTTCACCTGCGCGCCGCTGTGCGCGGATCCTGCCCACAGCCACGCGCGCCTGCGCCGTACGCGCGATTCGGCGACCTCGAGGGTAGTGAAGAACCGCCGCGGGAAGCTCGTCTGCGTCGACCTGCACTGTCACTACCTGAACCGCGACGTCGCGGCGAAGGTCGCGCACCTCAACCCGGCGCAGTACGAGCCGAGCGTGCAGTTCGCCAACCAGCTGACCCGCGACGTCAACGTGAAGCAGATGCAGGATCGCGGGGCGAAGCTCTCGACGATCGACGTGCGGCTGAAGGACATGGACCGCATGGGGATCGACATCCAGGCGGTGTCGCCGGCGCCCAACCAGACCTACTACTGGACCGAGGCGGGCCTCGGGCTCGAGCTCGCCCGCGGCGTGAACGATCGGCTCGCGCAGATCGTCGCGACCTGGCCCGACCGGTTCGTGGCACTCGGCACGGTGCCGCTGCAGAACGTCGAGCTTGCGGTCGGCGAGCTCGAGCGCTGCGTCAAGCAACTCGGCTTGCGCGGGGTCGAGATCAATCCCAGCGTCAATGGGATGGAGCTCACCGACTCCCGGCTCAACCTGGAGAAGTTCTTCGCCAAGGTGCAGGAGCTCGACGTAGTGATCTTCATGCACCCGATCGGCTACACCCAGGGCGAGCGGCTGGTCGATCACTACTTCAACAACGTGATCGGCAACCCGCTCGAGACGACCGTGGCCACGGCCCACCTGATCTTCGACGGCGTGATGGAGCGGTATCCGAAGCTCAAGGTCGTGCTGCCGCACGCCGGCGGCTATCTCGCGCACTATTGGGCGCGGATGGATCACGCCCACCGCGCCCGGCCCGACTGCCGTACGGTGATCAAGAAGGCGCCGACGAGCTACCTGAAGAGGTTCTACTTCGACACGATCACCTTCGACACGACGATGCTGCGGCAGCTGATCGACAGGTACGGGGCGCGCCAGGTGGTGCTCGGCACCGACTATCCGTACGACATGGGGATGTACGAGCCGGTCCGTCACGTCGGCGGCGTTCCCCGGCTGAGCGCCGCCGACCGGGCGCTGATCCTCGGCGGCAACGCCGCGCGCCTGCTCAAGATCAAGCGGTGAGCGAGCGGTTCAGGCTGAAGGTCAACGGCGCCGACCGCGAGGTCGCGGCGGAGCCGAACACGCCGCTCGTCTACCTCCTTCGCAACGACCTCGACCTCAAGGGGACGCGGTTCGGCTGCGGCAGCGGCCACTGCGGCGCGTGCACCGTGCTCGTCGACGGCAACGCCGTCCAGTCGTGCGACACGCCGCTCTGGTCGGCGGCGGGGCGCGAGATCACGACGATCGAAGGCCTCGGCTCGATCGAGCACCCGCACCCGCTGCAGCAGGCGTTCCTCGACGAGCAGGCGGCGCAGTGCGGCTATTGCATCAACGGCATCATGATGTCGGCCGCAGCGCTCTTGCGCAAGAATCGCGACCCGGGCGACGCGGAGATCGCCACCGCGCTCGAGCGCAACCTGTGCCGCTGCGGCACGCATGCCCGGATCCTGCGCGCGATCCGCCGCGCCGCCGCCGCATTGCGGGCGCCGCCCGAGGAATGAGCGTGCCGCCGCTGCCCGCGAATCTCAAGGCGAACCCCCGCCTCGACCGGTGGGTCCGGTTCGATGCCGATCAGGTCGTGACCATCCTCTCGGGCAAGGTCGAAATCGGGCAGGGCATCGTCACCGCGATCGCCCAGGTCGCCGCCGAGGAGCTGGACCTCGCGCTCGAGCGGGTGATCGCACGGCCGACCGATACCTCGGCGTCGCCGAACGAGGGCTTCACCGCCGGCAGCATGTCGGTGGAAATGGGTGCCTCGGCGATGCGCATGGCGTGCGCCGAGGTGCGGAAGCTCTTCCTGGAAGCCGCAGCACGACGGCTGGAAGTGAGCGCCGCCGAGCTGACGGTGCGCGACGGAACGATCGGGGTGCCGGGCACCGATCTCCGCACGAGCTACTGGGCGCTTGCGGGCGAGGTCAGCCTCGCGCGCGACGCGACCGGCGAGGCGACGCCCAAACCGGCCGCGAGCTACGCCGTCGTGGGTCGCAGCGCCCCGCGGCGCGATCTGCCCGCGAAGCTCACGGGCGCGGCCTACGTCCACGACATGGCGCTGCCCGGGATGGTGCACGGCCGGGTGCTCCGGCCGCCGTCGTACGCGGCCCGGCTCGCGAGCTTCGACGCGGACGCGGTGCGCGCGGCGCCCGGCGTGGTCGCGGTGGTCGTGAACGGCCGCTTCGTCGGCGTCTGCGCCGAGCGCGAAGAGCAGGCAGTGAAGGCGCTCGAAGTCGCCCGAGGCGCTGCGCGCTGGGAGGAGACCGCGTCGATGCCCGAGCCGGCCGAGATCCGCGAGCTGCTGCCGCAGATGAAGGCCGAGACGAAGACGGTGACCTCCAAGCACAAAGCGGGCGCGCCCGCCGTCAAGCGGCTCGAGGCGACGTACTCGCGGCCGTACCTCGCGCACGCGTCGATCGGTCCGTCGTGCGCCGCCGCACAGTTCCAGGGCGGCAGGCTCACCGTGTGGTCGCACGCGCAGGGACCGTTTCCGCTGCGCGGCCAGATCGCCCGCGTCACCGGCATGAAGGACGAGGACGTCACCGTCGTCCACCGCGACGGCGCGGGCTGCTACGGCCACAACGGCGCCGACGACGCGGCGCTCGACGCGGCCCTGCTCGCGCGCGCGTGCGCCCGGCCGGTGCTCCTGCAGTGGACGCGCGAGGACGAGCTCGCGTGGTCGCCGTTCGGCTCGGCGATGGTCGTGAAGCTGGCGGGCGGCCTCGACGCCGCCGGGACGATCGTCGAGTGGCGGCACGAGCTGTGGAGCCACTCGCACGTGCGGCGCCCAGGCGCCGGTGACGGCGTCAATCTCCTCGCCGCCTGGCATCTCGACCCGCCGTTCGCCGCCTCGACGCCGCGCGACGCCCCCTGGCCGCCCGGCGCCGGCGATCGCAACTCGCCGCCGATCTACGACATTCCGCACGAAGTCGTGTATCACTTCGTGCCGGAGATGCCGCTCCGGGTCTCGGCGCTGCGCACGCTCGGCGCATTCGCGAACGTGTTCGCGATCGAGTCCTTCATGGACGAGCTCGCCGCCGCGGCCGGCGAGGATCCGGTGGCGTTCCGCCTGAAGCATCTCGCGGACCCGCGGGCCCGCGCGGTGATCGAAGCGGCGGCGCGCGCTGCGCAATGGGAGGTCGGCGCGAGCGGCGAGGGCGCGCGCGGCCGCGGCATCGGCTTCGCGCGCTACAAGAACGCGAGCGCCTACTGCGCAGTAGTTGCCGAGATCGAGGTGGCCGAGCAGATCCGCGTGCGGCGCGCGGTCGCGGCGGTCGACGCGGGCGGGACGATCAATCCCGACGGGTTACGCAACCAGGTCGAAGGCGGGATCGTCCAGGCGGCGAGCTGGACGCTGAAGGAGGCGGTGCGCTGGGACGCGACGCGCGTGCTGACGCGCTCGTGGGAGGACTACCCGATCCTGCGGTTCGAGGAGATCCCGGCGATCGAGGTCGTCATCGTCGACCGCCCGGGCGAGCCCGGGCTCGGTGCAGGCGAGTGCGCGGCCGGTCCGACGGGCGCGGCGATCGCGAACGCGCTCGCGCACGCGCTCGGCGTCCGCGCCCGCGACCTGCCGCTGACGGCCGAGCGCGTCGCGCAGGCGATCGCCTGAGGACTAGAATTCCGCGCGCACGTCACGCGCGGAAAGGCGTCCCGCATGCGCGAGTCGAGAACGATGCCCGACATGCCCCTGGAACGGATTTCGACGCATCGCCGGCAACTGATCGGCGCGATCGGCGCCGCCGCCACCGGCGCATGGCTCGGCGGCTGCGCGACGGCGCCGATGCTTCCCCCGCGGCCGGTGGATCCGGCGCTCGCGCCGCGCGTCGGCGATACCTGGGTGTACGAGTACTCGAGCATCTTCCGGGCCGTCCCGCCCCGCAACCTGGAGGTCCGGCTGCAGGAAGTCGGCGCGGCGGGGTTGCGCGACCGGATCGCGATCGTCGGCGGGCCGGACGGCGAAGCGCACACGTTCACCTCCGCGCTGGAAATGGCCGAGCGGCCGCTCGCCGGGATCGTGCTCTACGATCTTTCACCTTATCTCCAGGCCTTCGGTCCGCTTCCGGCCGAAGGCCCGGTCGCGGTACCGGCGCCGAACTGGGGAGCTCCTTTCAACGGCCTCGCGAAGCGCCGGGGCGTCGAGCGCGTGACCGTGCCGGCCGGCAGCTTCGATGCGACCCGGTTCGACTACGACATCTCGCGCACGCCGGGTGGTGTCCTGCAGCCGAGGAGCGATCCGGTCTTCACGCTTGCGACCGCGTGGTACGCGCCGGCGGTGAAGCGCTCCGTGCAATGGCAGGTCACGACCCGCGCCGGCGCGCTCAACATTCTCGTCGGGGACACGTACCGGCTCGCGAGCTACCGCCTCGCGTGAACACGAGAAAGCGTCCGCCATTCGCCAGCTTGATCGAACCCCGCGCACCGCACCGGTATCGGCATCCCGGCGTCGGCTGATCGGCGCCCTCGGCGCCGGCGCCCTCGGCGCTTCGCTTGGCGGCTGTGCCGCACCGCCGCCCCCGCCGCCGCTGCGGCCGATCGACCGCGCGACGGCGCCGCGCGTGGGAGACACCTGGCAGTACGCGTTCAGGAGCGTCTTCAGGGCGCCCGCGGCGCGCACGCTCGAGGTGCGAGTGCTGGAAGTCGGGAACGAGGGCCTGCGCGACCGGATCGCCGCGGTCGGTGAACCGGATGGCGAAGAGCACGCCTTCACCTCGGCGCTGGAGATGGTCGAGCGCCCGCTCGGCACCGAGCGACGACTGGCCGACCGGGTGGTTCCGAGGTTGACGGTCTTCGAGTTCTCGCCCTACCTGCAGGGGTTCGGCGCGCTGCCCGACGGCGGTGCGGTCGCGACGCCCGCCCCCGCCTGGGGCGGACCGTTTACCGGCCGTGCTTCGCTGCGCGGCAGCGAGCGCGTCGCCGTACCGGCGGGCAGCTTCGACGCGGTCCGGATGGACTACGAGATCTCGCGCCCCACGACGGTCACCCTGCGACCGCAGATCGATCCGGTTTTCACCCTCGGGACGGTCTGGTACGCGGCCGCGGTGAGACGGCCGGTGCGGTGGACGGTCGTGACGCGCGCCGGCGCGCTGAACATCCTCGTCGACGACACTTACGAGCTCGCGGCCTATCGCCCGGCCTGACGGCCGGCCGCCTCGCCCACCGGCCCCGCCCCGAGCATTCCGACCGCTGCGAAGAGCGCCCTCACCGCCTGCTCGTCGATCCCGCGGGTGATGAACACGAGCCGCGAGCCCCGGTCGTCCGAGGGCCACGCCGCGAGCGTCACCGGCGGATGGAAGACGTGCTGCACGCCCTGCACGAGGACTGGCCCGGCTTCGCCTTCGACGTTCAAGAGGCCCTTCACGCGCAGCAGGTCAGGGCCACGGAGCGACGTGAGCAGCTCCATCGACGCGGCGAACGTCTGCCATGCGAACGGGCGGTCGAACCGGAGCGTGAACGTCGTGATGCCGCGATCGTGGCGCGGCGCGAGCGCGCCGAGGTAGGCGCCTTCGCCTGAGCCCGCGCCGAGCCACCGTCCGATCTGCGCCGCGCCCGCGTGCGCGCTCGCGAGGCCGATGCCGGTGAGGAACGTCGGATCGATCTCGCCCTGCACGACGTCGGCGACCTCGGCGCGCGGGTTGAGCGCGTGCAGCCGCTCGCGCACCGCTCCGGCGTCCGCGAGGTCGGTCTTGGTGATGAGCAGCCGGTCGGCAAGGGCGGCCTGCTTCACCGCCTCCGCTTCGCGGTCGAGCTGGCCGGGGCCGTTCACCGCGTCGACCAGCGTCACGACGCCGTCGAGCCGGTAGTGCGACGCGAGCAGCGTATCGGTCGCGAGCGTCTGGATCACCGGCGCCGGATCGGCGAGGCCGCTCGTCTCGAGCAGCACGCGGTCGAAGTCGATCACCTCGCCCGCCCGGCGCTCGGCGAAGAGCGTGCGCAAGGTCTCCTGCAGGTCGGTGCGGACGACGCAGCAGAGGCAGCCATTCGAGAGCAGGGTCACGTTCTCGGACGACGCGGCGATCAGATCGTGGTCGATGCCGACCTCGCCGAACTCGTTGACGATCACCGCCGCGCGGTTCATGCCCGCTTGGGCGAGGAGCCGGCCGATGAGCGTCGTCTTGCCGCTGCCGAGGAAGCCGGTGACTACGGTGATCGGCAGCCTCCCGGCCAAGGGATCGCGGCCGGGGCTACCGATGCGGGACGCGCCCTCATGAGGCGGCGCGTCCTCTGTGATCGGGGTGTGCGAGGAGGGGGTCTGCCCCCTCGCAGCGTTCCGGCTAGAGGGTGAGCTCAAGGGTGTACAGGCCGCCTGCGAAGCGGTCGACGGTGAACACGATCCCGCGGTCGTCGACGTACACGTCGTTCAGCTGGATCGCGCCCGCGGGCGAGAGCTTCGGCGCGCCGGGAACGAAGTAGGCGACCTCCTGCGGCTGGAACGGGTCCGATACGTCGTACGCGCGCACGCCGGCGTTGAAGAACGTGCCGATGACGATCGTGTCGGAGCGCCACGACGTCGGCACCGGCAGGTTCTCGTGCAGGTTGTGCGCGCCGAACCTGCCGCCGCGCTTCGCGAACGTCGCAGGCGGCGGTGGCGGGAAGGTGGCGATCGGCACGAGGTTGGTCTCGAGCCGCGCGTCGACCACCCGCACGAGCTTCGGCCAGTCCTTGCCGTCGTCCTGGACGCATTCGTCGCTCACGATCAGGAGCTGCGGGCCGAAGAGCGGCAGGACGGTGTGGGCGAAGCCGTTGAAGGGCGGCGAGTAGCTCCATCTCGACACGAGCTTCGGGCGCGACTTGTCCGCGATGTCGAGGATGATCGCGCCGCCGTCGATGTAGCCGATGTACGCGCGGTCCGGCCGCGCGGGAAACACGTTGGTGTTGTGCGCGCGGAAGCCGGTGTCGAACTGCGGTGCGAGCCGCGCCGGCGGCCGCGCCTCGTCACCGTCGCGCGTGCCGGGCAGCCACCAGCGGCCCGCCTCGACCGGTTTCGACGGGTTGCGCACGTCGACGATGCGGTAGAACTGGTCGTCCTTCGGGTTGCGCGGCTTGAAGTCGGCGGCGCCGCTCGCCATGTGCACGTACGCCCCGTCGACGAACCACACCGCGTGCACGCCGCGCGAGTGCGGGCCCGAGGCGTCGAAGTGCGCGATCCGCTTCGGTGCTTCGGGGGTCGAGATGTCGAAGAGGTCGAAGCCGGCAGGCTGCGTGTTCACCGCGCTCGTCTGATAGGCGACCGCCATCATGTCGCCGACGACGTCGAGCGAGTTCGAGCGCATCTTCGCGTGCGGGAGATCGGTCTGCACCACGACCTTCGGCGCGCGCGGATCGGTGACGTCGACGGCGGTGAAGTTCTTCGGCGCAGACTCGTGCGCGAGCCAGAGGATGCGCCGCCCGTCGCGGGCCGCCTGCATCGCCATGCCTTCGCCCATCCCGCCGAAGCCCTGCAGCTCGTGGTGCGCGAGCAGATTCATGTTCCAGGCGAGCGTCTGATCGGCGCGCGCGCCGGGACCGAGGGTTGGGGTGGGTTTCATCGTGGGTCGGGGGTCGGCGAGCGAAAGGCGCGATTCTGGAGCGGGGCGCTGGCAGATGGCAATGCCCGGGGGCAACGCATTCGGGTCCGGGTCCGTCTAGGATACGCGTTCCAGCTTGCGCCGGACGGCGCCCGGAATCGGCCAGTGCGCGGCCACCGCGTCGCAGCAAGATCACCACGGGAGGAAGACCATGCACCTCAAGGGAGCGTGCGCCGCGATGCTCGCCATCGTCGCGGTCGTGTGCACCGGCGGCGCCGTCGCACAGAGCTATCCGTCCAAGCCCCCGCGGTTGATCGTCACCTATCCGCCCGGCGGCTCGTCCGACCTGATGGGCCGCGTGCTCGGACAGAAGCTCTCCGAGCTGTGGGGGCAGCAGGTCATCATCGAGTCGAAACCGGGCGCCGCCGGCTCGATCGGCATGGAGTTCGCAGCGCGCCAGCCGGCGGACGGTTACGCGTTCGTGATCGGCAACTTCGGACCGGTTGCGATCAACCCGCTGCTCTCCAAGCTGCCCTATGACATCCAGAAGGACTTCCTGCCGGTGTCGATGCTCTGCACCGGCCCGAACATCCTGGTCGTGAACTCGGCGACGCCGGTGAACAACGTGCAGGAGCTCGTCACCCTCGCGCAGAAGGACGCCGGCAAGCTCAATTTCGGCACCAGCGGTCCGGGCAGCATGTCGCACCTGGTCGGCGAGATGTTCAAGCGCCAGGCTCAGATCAACATCGTGCAAGTCCCCTACAAGGGCGGTGTGCTCGCGGTGCAGGACCTGATGGCGGGCCAGGTGCAGCTCATCTTCTCCGACGCCTTGCCGGTGATGCAGCACATCCGCGCCGGCAAGCTGCGGCCGCTCGGCATCACCAGCAAGGAGCGCTCGCCGCTCTCCCCGGAGATCCCGACGATGGCCGAGCAGGGCTTCCCCGAGCTCGTGGCGGTGAACTGGTGGGGCGTGCTCGTGCCCGCCGGCACGCCGCGGCCGATCATCGAGAAGCTGAACGCCGACCTCGCCAAGGTGCTCGCGAACGCGGACCTCAAGGAGAAGTACGCGCAGCTCGGGGTCGAGCCGGTGTCGAGTACCCCCGAGTTCTTCGGGGAGTTCATCAGGATCGAGGCGGCGCGCTACGCGAGGCTGATCAAGGACGCGAACATCAAGGTCGAGTGAGGCGCCTGCGGCGCCGCGGAGCGAGCCCGGCCATCGCGCCGAGCACGGCGCCCACCGCCGCGGTGTCGTCCTGTCCGTGGCCGATGGCGATCGCGGCGGTGTAGAGCGGCGCGGTCGCGGCGAAGAGCGGGGTGGCGCAGCCGAGCTCGCGCGCGAACTCGCCGATGATCTTCATGTCCTTCTGCCACAGGTCGATGGTGATCATCGCGTTGGAATAGTCGTCCTTCACGATCGAGGGGCCGCGGACCTGCAGCATGCGCGAGCCGCCGGCGCCGTCGGCGACGACGCGCAGCGTGAGCGCCGGGTCGAGCCCGGACTTCTTCGCGAGCACCAGCGCTTCCGCGGCGGCGACGTTGTGGATCGCCACCAGGAGGTTGGCGACGTACTTCGTCCTGGAGCCGTTGCCGAACTTGCCGACATAGTGGTGCCCGCGCGCGAAGCCTTCGAACACCGCGGTGCACTGCTTGTACGCCGCGCGCGGCCCGCTCGCGTAGACGAGGAGGTCCTTCGCCCGCGCCTGCGCGCCGGTGCCGCTCAGCGGGCAGTCGAGCATCGTCACACCGATCTGTGCGAGACGCCGCTGCGCGGTGTGCTTCACATCGAGCGGCAGCGTGCTCGTCTCCACCACGACGAGGTCGCGCGGCCTCGCGCGCGCGATCTCCTCGACCACCGTCTCGAGCGCGCCGGCCGAGGGCAGGGAAGTGACGACGATCGGCGCGCGGCGCGCGACGTCGCCGTTCGACCGCGCGACGATGCCCCCGGCGCGCCGGTGCGCCGCACGCGCCTTCGGTACCACGTCGTGGCCGACGACGCGGAAGCCCGCCCTCATCAGGTTCGACGCCATCGCCGAGCCCATGATGCCGAGCCCGATCATGCCCACCGCGCTCTTCATGCCGTCCGTCCTCCCGGGTTGCCTGCGGGGTTGCCTGCGCCCGCGATCTTCGGCATCCTCGCGCGTGAGGTCAAGGACGCCGCGAAAGGATGTACGATGCCCGCGTACTGGGTGGCACGGAGCAAGGTGAACGACCCGGTCGAGTACAAGAAGTACACCGACCGGGTACCGGCCATCATCGCGAGCCACGGCGGCAAGGTGCTTGCCCGCGGCGGGCGCTACCGGATCATGGAAGGCCCCGAAACCTTCGGGCGCTTCATCGTGATCGAGTTCCCGACCTTCGAGCAGGCGGTGGCGTGCTTCGAATCGAAGGCGTACCAGGACGCGTCGAAGTTCCGGCGCGGCGGCGCCGGCATCGTCGAGAACGTGATCGTGGACGGCGGCGACGCGACGGCACGATGAAGAGAAGATGACTAGCTTAGCTAGGAGGCGGCCGTGGCGCTCACCCAGGTCGATCATTTCCTGATCCAGACGGCCGACCTCGGCAAGACGCGCGACTGGTACGTCCGCGCGCTCGGGATGACCGAAGGCTGGCATCCGGACTTCAAGTTCCCCGTGGTCTGGCTCTACATCGGCGAGAAGGACGTGCTGCATCTCACCGAAGGCGGCGCGAACGTCTCCGAGAATCGCAAGCGGTACCTCGGGCAGCAGTCGGAGGCGACTTCGGGCAGCGGCGTCGTCGACCACATCGCGTTCCGGGCGCACGGGCTCGCGGACACGATGGCGCACCTGCGCTCGCTCCACATCGACTTCAAGGAGCGGATGGTGAGCGACCAGGGGCTCTATCAGCTCTTCATGTTCGACCCGAACGGCGTGAAGATCGAGCTCAACTTCGACAATGCCGAGGCGATGGCGCTCGGCATCAAGCCGGAGGTGATCGCCTCAGGGCTGCCGGGCTAGCGCCCGCCGGCGCGGAAGCGCGCGATCCGGTGAGTGCTTCGGCGCCTTCACTAGCCAGGTGGAGCCTATCGCGATGCGACCGACCACAACGTTACGCCAACTGATCGCTCGACC
>Ga0335084_10000526_pt1 | contig 32688 bp, 31 predicted proteins | sample Lox_Sample_44_FD_206721 | JGI IMG/M metagenome (GOLD analysis project Ga0335084, IMG submission 206721) | Soil microbial communities from Loxahatchee National Wildlife Refuge, Florida, United States - Lox_Sample_4.4 | ecosystem: Environmental > Terrestrial > Soil > Wetlands | place: USA...
TACGTCCCCTTGAATTGGTGTTCGGTTCAATCGCACAGAGAACCGAAACTCGCAGCGCTCAGCGATACAGCAGCACCGCGTCGCGCTCGTCGCGCCAGGAGGCTTCATCCGGCTCGGTCAGCGCATCGAGATCGGCGGGCGTGGCGCGGGGATCATCGACCCAGCGTCGCACCAGCTCGCTGCCGTTGATGAGGTCGATCGCGAGCCGGTCGCACTCGTACTCGTAGGCAAAGTCGCGCCACAGAGCGTAGCCGGAAAGCTGCATGGCGAGCGCCTTGAGCGCGAGCGCCTGCACGCGCCACGGGCGGAAAGCGTCGTGCGCGTAGTAGTGATTGCCTTCCACGTGGATCTGCACACCCGCGCACAGCTTGCCCGCGTGCTTGTGGAAAGTGGGTTCGAACCAGCAGGGCCGCAGCCGGCATCCATGCAACCAGTGCGGGGCCAGCGCGTGCATCTGCGCGACGAGCTTGTGCACATCGAGGTCTGGCGCGCCGAAGAGCTCGAGCGGACGCGTGGTGCCGCGGCCTTCGGACAAGGTGGTCCCCTCGCACATCACCGTGCCCGGATAGCAGCGCGCCATCCACAGATTGGGCGCATTGGGGCTGGGGTTCACCCACGTACGCTCTTCGAGCGGCCAGCCGAATCCCGGCGCTTGCGCGGGCTGCCAACCCTGCATCTCGATGATCCGGTAATCCAGGTCGAGGCCCAGCGTCGTGACGAACCAGCTTGCCAGCTCGCCCATCGTGAGTCCGTGGCGCATCGGCAAGGCGCCGGCGCCGACGAAGCTCTCCCAGCCTGCGCGCAGACGCAGCCCCTCGACGGGCCGGCCAATCGGATTCGGTCGATCGAGCACCCACACCGTCTTCTGCGCCTTCGCCGCTTCCTCCAGCACGTAGCGCAGCGTCGTGATGAACGTATAGACGCGGCAGCCGAGGTCCTGCAAATCGACCAGCAGCACGTCGAAGCTGTCCATCATCGCACCTGTGGGCCGGCGCACAGCGCCGTACAGGCTGAACACGGGAATACCGTGCTCGGCATCGCTGAAGTCCGGCGATTCGATCATGTTGTCCTGCTTGTCTCCGCGCAGACCGTGCTGGGGACCGAAGGCCGCGGCGATGCGAAGATCGTCCAGCGACGCGAGCGCATCGAGCGAATGCGTGAGATCGCGCGTCACCGACGCGGGATGAGCGAGCAGCGCGACGCGCCGTCCCTTGAGCGGCTTGCGGAGAGCACGGTCCTCGAGGAGCCGGTCGATGCCGAATTTCACGGCGATTCCTTGCCCCCACCCTTTCCCTCCCCCGCAAGCGGGGGAGGGTTAGAGTCGGGAGTAGGTTTCCCCTCTGCCGCAAGCGGGCGCGGGTTGGGGTTGGGAGAAGGTTCTCCCTCCCCCGCAAGCGAGGGACGGTTGGGGTCGAGAGAAAGCTTCCCCTCCCCCGCTTGCGGGGGAGGGTTAGGGTGGGGGCGGCGCTCCGCACCCGCAGGCAACTCCAGCGCGAAGCCAGCAGCGTGGTGAAAATCGGGTTTGCCGCGCGGGTGCGCGAGCGCCCAGTAGGACAGCCGGTGCTCCGCGTCCTCGATGACGGCGGACAGCGCGAGCCGCAGGCCGTCTGCGAGCGCGGACACCGCATCGAGGTCGACGACAGCCTCCAGCGTCACGCTGGTGGCGCCGCGGCGCACCGAGATCGATGGCGGCGCAGCTTCGAGCGGCGTCATCCCCTCGCGATAGGCGCTGAAACGGTAGATCGCCCATTCGCTGGACGGAGAGAAGTTGAACTCGAAGTAGCTGGCATCCCGTCCCGACGCGGGATTGGCGACGAACGCCTCGAAGCAGGTGTGTTGCCACAGCCTGTCTGCGCGGCGCGGCGGGGATTGCGCCGGAATCAAGAGCCGGTCGACGCGGCCTTGGACCGTGTAGAGGATTTCGAGCGCTGCATCGCGCCTGCGCAATGCTTGCACGTTGATGCTGCTGACCGCTTCACAGGGGGTCGCAGGGTGGCAGATGAGCGGGACGGATTGCGCCACCACGATCCCCTCACCCTGCAATCCAACCCAGGGCGGGCTCGGCTACTTCGGCATGACGCGCGTAGCTTGCCACGACACGAACTGCGGCCCGCCAGCACGCTTTGCCCAGATCGCGTGATACAGCAGATGCAGCGACAGCTCCTGGCCTCTGGCCGTCACCTCGAAGTTCGCGCTGGCGGTGACGATTGCGATGCATCCATACGTGCGCACCTTTGCGTCGCCGCGCTTCATGCTGCGGTACTTCACATTGCCCGAGCGAATGGATTCGATGAAGCTCGCTTTGGTGTCTACCAGTGTGCTGGAATGGACGTAGACGAGGTCGTCGCCGAACAGTCTCTGCATGGCGGCGACGTCGCCTGCCATCTGCGCGGCGAAACGCGCGTCCTCGGCTTTGAGCGCCTCTTCGGCCGTGATCGTTCCCGTGCAGTCCTGGGCTCCGCCGGCGCCGGCGGGCACCATGTACATGGGGGCAAAGCTACGCAAAGCGCGCATCGGTATTTTCAGCATGTCGGTCTCCTGTGGTGTCGTGAAATCAGCTTCGCCGCACGCCCATGCGCCGCTCTTTTGCGCGCACCAGGCTGCTGATCACTTCGTTGTACGGGGCAGCCAATCCGACTGCGGCTGCCGCGGGCGGGATGGCGCCGTTGATGGCGTCGATCTCCGAACTGCGCCCGGCCATGTGGTCGAGCAGCATCGAAGGGCGGGCATTCGGGATCTTCATCCCGAACTCGCGCACATAGACCACCGGATCGCGAAAATCCAATTTGACCTTGCGTGCTCGCGCGACCTCGAACGCTTCCACCGCGCAGCCCGAAGCGACCCGCCACGCGTCGGCATCCTCGATGACTTCGATCACCGTGCGCTCGGTCACCGCGCACGTGCCCGAGTAGCACACGTTGCAGATCAGCTTCTCCCACACGAGCTGGTCGATGTCGTCGAAGCACTTCACTTTGAAGCCACCGGAGCGCCACACTTCGGCGATCTTCTCGAGGCGCGGGCTCACCGGCCCGCTCAGCTCGCCGAGCCGCACCAGCTCCCACCCGTTGTGATGGGCATGACCAGGCCCTCTCATCGACGCGCCGAATCCGCCCACCACACCGACCACGACGCGCTCGCGGCCCAGTACGCGCGCCGCGGTATCCGGCCCGCCCAGGCCGTTCTGGATCGACAGCACCACGCTGTGCGGGCCGACCAACGGCTTGACCGACTCGGCCGCCTGTGCGACATGCATCGCTTTGGTCGCGATGATGATCAGCTCGCAGATGCCCGCCTCCGCGGGCTGAGTGGTGGCGTGCAGGCGCACGGTTCGATCGCCGGAAGCGCCTTCGACACGCAGGCCGTTCTTGCGTATCGCGTCGATGTGCTCGGCCCAGGTGTCGCTGGCCCAGACCTCGTGTCCCGCCGCAGCCAACAGCCCTGCGTACACGGAGCCCATGGCCCCGACGCCGATGACAGCGATCTTCATCGTCGCACTATCAATGGATCTGCTGGATGCCCGCCAGCAGCCAGCCGCTGCGGCCGCTCTTCGGCTTGACCAGATTCCAGACTTCCTCGACCGGCTCGCCGCCGGCCTGCTCGTTTTCCCGGATGGTGCCGCTGAACTTCACGCTGGCGAGGTAATCGGTTGAACTCTCCTCGATCCCCAGCAGCTCGGCGTCCAGCGCGACCACGTCGGTGTGGTTGGCCGCGCCTTTGCTCTCATCGATCTGCATCCTGAGTTCGGCGAACACTTCGGGCGTGGTGAACTCCCGGATGTCGGCCAGGTTCCTGGCGTCCCACGCTTCCTGCAACCGGATGAAATTGACCTTGGCGCTGCGGATGAACGCAGGCGTGTCGAATCCCGCGGGCACACCCCAGGGCACTGCGGTCGAACTCAGCGACGCGACCGATCCCGGCCGCGCGGGCTCGGATGGGGAATCGTAGGGAACGAGCGGTGCATTTCCGACGCCAGCAACCGGTGCATTTCCGACCCTAGCACCGGCGCTGTCATAAACCGGCCCGGCGTTGCGCTCCAGAGCCGGTCTGGCAGCTCCGCCCCGCAGGACGCGCCAGATCCACAGGGCGGCAAATGCCAGCAGCGCCAACACGATCACGCTGCCAAGGGCCTCGGCGAGAGCGCCGCCCAGACCAAAGTGCGACAGAAGCGCAGCGAGGCCCAAGCCCGCCGCGATGCCGGCGATCGGGCCGAGCCAGCGGTTGCCCGTCGGCTGGGGCTGAGCGGGCGGCTGCGAGGGCTGCCTCTGCCCCGCCTGCTGCGCGGGTGCCGCCTGCGTCGCCGCGTCCCTGGAGGGCGCCGCCGATTGCTGCCGCGTCACGTTGGGAGACTGGCGGCCGAAGCTTCTGCCACCACCCATGCGCGCCGCCTCGACATCCTGCATGACCATCCCCGCCCCGACGAGGACCGCAAACGCGCCCGCAATCCAGACCCGCGAACCGAGGTTGAAACTTTTCCCGACGTTGGAACTTTTCCCGATGTGGAAACTTATCATGGCGCTGTGGATATCTCCGAAATCGTGTTGAAGGCACCGCCGAAACATGTGGGCGTAAAGGCCGGTTGCAAGCATACACCGGCACAGACCGAACTGTTTCGCTGCGCCGAATTGCGGTAGGCTGATGCCATGCTGGTGAGATTCGACAGCGACGCGGGCGGCTTCACGATGTTCGGGGAGCCCGCGGTCAAGCTCCTCAGGATGATGGGCCACAGCGGGACGGTACCCAGTGCGATCCTGGCGCGAGATATCCCCGCCGCTCTCGCACGCCTCAAAGCAGCCGTGGACGCCGACCCCGAGGCCCCGCTGCCGGGACCGGAGCCCAGCGACCAGGACGCCGAGCCGCGGCCAAAGATCTCGGTACGGCAGCGCGCCTATCCGCTCATCGACCTGCTCACCCGCGCCGAGAAGCGCGGCTGTGACGTGATGTGGAGCCAAGCGTGAAACAGGATCCGCGCTTTCCAAATCTGTTCATCCTCGACCACCCGCTGATTCAGCACAAGCTCACGCACATGCGGGACAAGACCACCTCCACGCGCACTTTCCGCCAGCTGCTGCGGGAGATCACGCTGCTGATGGGCTACGAGGTGACGCGCAATCTCCCGCTCACCACGCGCACGATCGAAACACCGCTCGCCACCATGCAGGCGCCGGTCATCGCCGGGAAAAAGCTCACCGTCGTGCCCGTGCTGCGCGCCGGTATCGGCATGGCAGACGGGCTGCTGGAGCTGATCCCCTCCGCGCGCGTGGGACACATCGGCCTTTACCGCGACGAAAACCACCGGCCCGTGGAGTATGTGGTGCGGCTGCCCGAAGTGGAAGGCCGCATCTTCATCCTGTGCGACCCGATGATCGGCACGGGGTACTCGGCCGCACACGCGGTCGAGGTGCTCAAGAAGCGCGGCGTTTCGGGCAAGGACATCCTGTTTCTCGCCCTGGTCGCCTCGCCCGAGGGTGTACAGGTGTTCCAGGAGAGGCATGGCGACGTGCCGATGTTCGTCGGCGCTCTCGACGACCACCTGGACGAACACGCCTACATCGTCCCGGGGCTCGGGGATGCAGGAGATCGTCTGTTCGGAACCAAGAACTGAGCAGCAGCGCGTCGGACCACGAAGCGGGCTCGAGCCGCTCTCATATGAGCGAGACTGCGCGACCGAGCCGCGCCGACTCCTGCGCAGCCAGGGCGAAGCGCAAGATCTCGCGCCCCTGTTCACCGGTCAGCACCGGCGGACGGCCCTCGAGCAGGGCATCGATATGCTGGCGGGTGGATTCCACGAAGCTGCTTTCCCAGCCGCTCGCCATGTCGGAGAACCCGCGCATCTCGCCATCCGCGTACAGCATGACCGGCGGCTGGTCGGAGATCTTGCCGTGGCCACGCGTGATCCAGAGCACGCCGCGAGTGCCGGTGATCTCCAGGCGGTCGTCCTGAGCGTAGTGCATCGTGTCGATCTTCAGCTCACGCGAGTAGACTGCTTCGAGATTGCCGTAGCGCCCGCCCGCGAACTTCCACGAAACGATAGCCGGGCTGTCGACCACCTTGCCCGGCGCCACCTCGGTGCGGTCGATCCACGCGTGCACTTGTTCGGCCATGCCCATGAAGTGCCAGGCCAGCGCGAACTTGTGGTGCCCGTCGTCGAAAGTGATCGGCCCTCCCCCGCTGCGGGCCGGATCGAGACGCCAGGCCTGGGCCGCGGGCGGCACGATCCACGCCGTCGGGCTCACGCCGAAGTTGCTCTTGATGCGGATGGTCAATGGATCGCCGATCGCACCCGAGTCGATCAGCGCCTTGGCCTTCATCACCGGCGGATAGAACAGGAAGTTTTCGAACACGCGGAGCACAACGCCGGCGCGGCGCGCCTGCGCGATCATCTCGTCTGCCTGCGCCAGGTCGAGCGCCATCGGCTTCTGCACGGAAACGTGCTTGCCGGCCCGAACCGCAGCCAGCGTCGCCGGATGATGAAGATGGTGCGGGAGGAGAATCTCGACCAGATTCACCTCCTCGCAAGCCAGCAGGTCGGCATAATCGGTGAACACAAACCGCTTCGAAACACCCCAGCGTTGCGCTTGACGCAGCGCGATGTCGGCATCCGCGTCGCACACGGCCGCGATCTCCGCCCTCGGGTTGCTCGAGTACTCGATGGCGTGCAGGTCCGAGATGCGCCCCGCTCCGATGAAGCCCACCTTAATCTTGTCCATTTCTTTCTCCCGGTGATAGCAGCGGCGGCACTGCCCCGTCTGCGCGCTTCAATCGGTCGAGCGCCCCCCGTATTGTGCAATGGGTCCCGGCCAAACGTACTGCCCGGTTCGATTTGGGCATAATCCATTGCATGAACGCGCGCGCCATGACAAACCGATGCAGCCCGATAACGCCTACGACATCCTGATCATCGGCGGCGGGATCAACGGCGCCGGAATTGCACGCGACGCCGCGGGCCGCGGCTTGCGGGTGGCGCTGTGCGAGCGGGGCGACTTCGCGGGCGCCACGTCATCGGCCAGCACCAAGCTGATCCACGGCGGGCTGCGTTATCTCGAGCACGGCGAGTTGCGCATGGTGCGCGACGCGCTCGGCGAGCGCGAGGCGCTGCTGGCCATTGCGCCACACATCTCGCGCCAGCTGCGCTTTGTCTTGCCTCACGTGCGCGAGCTGCGGCCAGCGTGGATGATCCGGCTCGGGCTGCTGCTCTACGACCATCTGGGCGCTCGCTCCAGTCTGCCCGCGTCGCATAGCTTGGATCTCCACACCTCGCACTACGGCGAGGCGCTCAAGCCCGAGCTGCGCAAAGGCTTCGTCTACTCCGACGGCTGGGTCGACGACGCCCGTCTGGTCATCCTCAACCTGCGCTCTGCTCAGTTCCACGGCGCCACCATCCTGCCGCGCACGCGCTTCGTAGCCGCCCGGCCAGAGCGCCGAAGCTGGCACGCGCGCCTGCAACGCAGCGATGGTCGGTGGATGGATATGCGCGCCCGCATGCTGGTCAATGCAGCTGGCCCTTGGGTCGACGACGTGCTGTCCGCCACATCGGCGGCTCCGTCGCGCCCGAGCGTGCGGCTGGTCAAGGGCAGCCACATCGTCGTGCAGCGCTTGTACGACGGCGATCACGCCTATCTGCTGCAGAACAACGACCGGCGCGTGGTGTTCGTGATTCCGTTCGGAACCAACCACACCGTGATCGGAACCACCGACCTGGCCGTGGACTCGCCGCTGGTACCCATGACCAGCAGCCCGGCCGAGGTGGAATACCTGTGCCAGGCCGCCGAGCGCTACCTGCGAGTGCCGGTTGCGCCCGAGCAGGTGGTCTGGAGCTATGCCGGCGTGCGCGCGCTGTTCGATGATCGGCACCGCGATCCCGCCTCCATCACGCGCGATTACACGCTGGCGCTCGACGAGGTGAATGGCTCCATCGTGCTGTCGATCCTGGGAGGCAAGCTCACGGTGTACCGGCGTCTGGCGGAGGCGGCCTTGGCCAAGCTCCGGCCGTGGCTCGAGACGCGCCGCGGCGTGTGGACCGCGGGCGAGCCGCTCCCTGGAGGGGACCTCGGAGCGGGAGGAATGGGCGCGCTCTTGGATCGGCTGCACGTGCGATATCCAGGTCTACCACCGCTGCTGCTGCAGACCCTGGCGCAGCGCCACGGCGCGCTAAGCGACGAAGTTCTCGGCGATGCGCGCAGCGAAGAGGACTTAGGCATTCACTTCGGCGCCCATCTATTCGGGCGCGAAGTGGATTACCTCATCCGTCATGAATGGGCGCAGACCGGCGACGACGTGCTGTGGCGGCGAACCAAAGCCGGCCTCGACATGCTAGCGGCTGAGCGCATCCGCGTGCACGACTACGTGCGCGAGCACGCCGGCCAGATCCCTCCCCCGCTGGCGAAGGAGAGTGAGTAAGGGGGCGATGCTAGATCCCTCCCCCGCTCGCGGGGGAGGGTGAGGGAGGGGGCGATGCAATCCTCAGCTGCGGCCGAAACGCTCGAGGCAGGACTTTTCATCCATCATCACGAAGCCCTTGCCCTTGCAGGCGTTGTGTCCCTTGCAAGAGTTCATCGAGGTCTTGCATTCCGCCTGGCCCTTGCAGGCGTTGGCGCCGTAACACTTCACCTTCACGGTGCCACCATCGTCGGCCGCCATGCTGGGCACGCCGGTCACGAATAGCGCCGCCGCAGCGGTCGCCAGCGCCGCACCCATCAGTCTCCGATTCCTGTTCATCGTTGCAGCTCCTTTCGTAGAATAGGTTGTGGGATCCCCGGCCGGAGCGCTACTCTGTAGAGCCGCGTACACGGAGACTCCGATTCCTTCTACGCGCGCGGTCCGGGTTCGGATGCAGAGGAGCCGACGATGATCGATAAAGTCCTGGTCGCATACGACGGCACGCGCGAGGGCCGGACGGGCCTGTTTGAGTTCGCCGAGACTGTCGCCCTCAAAGAAGCGGAAATCCACCTGCTCGCCGTGGTGGCAATGCCCGCCGGCGCTTTTCTCTCCGACGGCTTCGCGCCCGATGCAGTGATGGAGGAAGAGAAGAGCCGCTACGAGGAGATCGCGCGGGAGGGCGTGCAGTTGCTGGCCGAGCGTGGCTACCGGGCCACACCGCATCTGGCCTACGGGGACCCGACTGAGGAGATCGTTCGGATGGCGGTCGAACTGCCCGCGAACCTGATCGTCGTGGGACACAAGCGCCACCGCTCGCTGGCTGCGCGCTGGTGGAAAAGCTCGGTGGGGATTTCGCTGCTGGAGCAGTCGCCCTGCAGCATCCTGGTGGCGGTGTGCGACTAGCGCTTAGGGCTCAAGCGCTCTCGGTTAACTCGGCGCTCGCCTGCAGGCGCGTGGCTATGGTCTGAGCCACCTGCGCGAGGGACTGTTCGGTCTGCGCTTCGAACCAGCGATCGGACAGCGGGATGACGTGGTTGCGACCCTCGAAGGCGATGAGGAAGCGGTGCTGTGGACCCGCCCGTTCGTAGTCCAGGCCCGCGCGCGGCAGCATGGCCGTCAGCAGCTCCAGCAAAGTGCCTGCCTTGAGTTCCATGCTCTGAGACATCTGATCTCCAGCGATTCGCCCTCTCGCCCTCGGACCATCGATCGTGCTTGGGGGTTCCGCAACCAATGGTTTTTTGGCACCCCAATTAGTTTTGGCACCCAATGCAGGGAGCGTTCCATGTCGTGAAAAGTGTCTGCAGCCAGAGGCTTATCGACCATTCGCGGAGCGCGTTGAGCGACGCTGAGCGACCATCCGCAGCGTGCAGTGTCATGCGCGGGACCATCTCGCATGCGTCCGGGATGCGCTGGGCGAGGCGGCTCGAGAGTTGCACAGGTGCTCTGGACGATGCGCCACTGGAGGTGCATGCTAGGCGCCTCGCCGGTTGGGGCCCGGCGCGAAGTCGAGGGCTCGGTCCATGCCAGTGACTTAGCGTGGACCAACTCGAAGCTGCATCCGCGTCGGCTCTGCGGGCGAGCACAACGCTGTACAACACAAAAGACTGGGAGGAAACGCAACCATGGCCACTGCTAACTCTGCTGTAGCCCCGCGATGGTGGGTTCCGGGCGACTGGAACGGGTTCTTCGGGCTGTTCACCAATGTTCTCCTCAATGTCATTGTCCTGACCACGCTGTGCTTGTTCGTCGTCCACCTTCCACCCGAGACGGTGTTCGGGCGGGTGCTGCCGGCGATGGGGATTGCGCTGCCGATAGGCAACCTGTTCTACGCTTACCTGGCGTGGCAGCTCGCCAAGAAAGAGGGACGCTCTACCGTAACGGCGATGCCGTACGGCCCGAGCGTGCCGCACATGTTCATCGTGGTGCTGGTGATCATGCTGCCGGTGTACCTGGAGACCAAGGATCCGATACTGGCCTGGCAGGCAGGGTTGGCTTGGTGCTTCATCATCGGCGTGATCGTCCTGTTGGGCGCGTTCGTCGGCCCGTGGATCCGCAAGATGACCCCGCGCGCCGCGATGCTGGGCACGCTGGCCGGGATCTCGATCGCGTTCATATCCATGAGCCCGGCGTTCCAAATGTGGGAAGTGCCCTGGATTGCATTTGTCTGCTTCGCCATCGTGCTCATCGCCTGGACCGCAAACATCCGGCTGCCCGGCGGCATTCCCGGCGGCCTCGCAGCGGTGATCGTGGGCGCCGCGATCGGTTGGGTCGCAGCGGCCTTCGGGTGGAGCGACTACATGAAGGGCGCGGGCGTGATCAAGGCGTTCGACAGCTTCGGGTTGCATCTGCCATGGCCTTCTCTGGACGTATTCGCCGGCCTGGCCAGCATCAAGCTTCTGCTGGCCACCGCCATTCCGCTGGGGATTTACAACTTCACGGAAGCGATGAACAACGTGGAGAGCGCCTCGGCTGCGGGCGACAACTACAACCTGCGCAAGATACTGCTGGCCGACGGCATCGGAGCGCTCGCGGCCTCGCTGTTGGGCAGCCCGTTCCCGCCCGCCGTATACATCGGACATCCAGGCTGGAAGTCGGTCGGCGGCCGCATCGGCTACTCGCTGGCGACCGGGGTGTGCATCGCGCTGGTCTGCTTCCTCGGCCTCACGGCTCTGCTGCTGAACGTGATTCCGCTGGTGGCCATCCTGCCGATTTTGCTCTACATCGGGCTCGTGATCGGCGCGCAGGCGTTCCAGGCCAGCCCGTCCAACCATGCGCCGGCGGTCGTGCTTGCGATCATCCCGAACATCGCGCTGTGGGCTCAGATCAAGATCGACACCACGCTCAGCATCGCCGGCACCAACGTGGACAAAGTCGGCATCGACGCACTGAGACAGGTGGACGTCTGGTACACCGGGATGGCGCTTCTGGGCGGAGGGTCTGTCCTCGCAGGCATGGTGCTGGGCGCGCTCGCTGCATTCATCATCGACCGCAAGCTGATGCACGCCGCCACCACCGCCTTCATCGGAGCCGCGCTGTCGTACGTCGGACTGATCCACGGGACCCATCTCGGCTGGGCGGTGTCGCCGCTGGTGGCGCTGGGCTACGTGATGTTTGGCATCGTCTGCCTGGTGCTGTCGTGGCAGACGGGGCCGTCCAGCGCAAAGAGCTGAGGATCGGATACAAGCAGTTCACCCCTCGCGCGCGGGGGAGAGCAGAGGTCAGGGTCTACAGCAGTTCACCCTCTCTCGCGCGCTGCGCGGGGGAGAGCAGACATCAGGTACTACCAGCAGTTCACCCTCCCTCGCGCGCTGCGCGGGGGAGAGCAGACATCAGGTACTACCAGCAGTTCACCCTCCCTCGCGCGCTGCGCGGGGGAGACCAGACATCAGGTACTACCAGCAGTTCACCCTCCCTCGCGCGCTGCGCGGGGGAGAGCAGACATCAGGTACTACCAGCAGTTCACCCTCCCTCGCGCTTTGCGCGGGGGAGGGTTGGGGAGGGGGCACCTGCCATGCGGGACTCCGTTGCACAGCAACGTGCGCGCACACTGAGAAACCGAGCCACCGACACCGAGCGGCACCTTTGGCAACATCTACGGCGTCGGCAGCTGGCAGGGTTCCGATTCCGGCGGCAAGTGCCTATCGCGGGCTATATCGTCGACTTCGCGTGCCTTGACGCGAAACTTGTCATCGAACTCGACGGTGGACAGCACCAAGAACAGCATCGATACGACCAGCGTCGCGATCATCGGCTCGAAGCCCAGGGTTTTCGCGTGCTCAGATTTTGGGACAACCAGGTACTTCAGGAGATGCAGTCGGTGCTGGAGGTGATTTCACGCGCTCTGGAATCGAGCAGCCCCCATCCTAGCCTTCCCCCGCAAGCGGGGGAAGGAAGCGCGAGTCCAACTAAAATACCGACCGAGTAGGGAGCCTTCTTCTGAAGGACGTACTAATCCCCTGGCGCTTCACCCGGTTACGGTCTCTTCGCTTCACCCTCCCCGGCGCCGTGCGCGGGGGAGGGATAGGGAGGGGGCCTCGCTCAAACCGTGATGTGAGTCCCGGCCGCGCCCGACAGGGCGCGGCCGAGATTCGGCGGATCGGTGATGATGGCGCGGCCGTGCGGTGTGCCTTCCAGGAATGAGATCACCGCGTCGATCTTGGGCGCCATGCTGCCCTTCGCGAAGTGCCCCTCGGCAACGTATCGGCGCAGCTCGGGAAGTGCCACGCGCTCGAGCCATTTCTGGCTCGGCTTGTTGAAGTCGATCGCGACCTTCTCGACTCCGGTGGAGATGACGAACAGCTCGGCTTGCAGATCGCGCGCCAGCAGACTCGACGCGAGGTCTTTGTCGATTACCGCTTCCAGCCCCTGCAGCTCGCCTTTCTTGTCCTCCAGCACCGGGATGCCCCCTCCGCCGCAGGCCACGACGATGTAGCCCATCTCGATCATCGACTTGATCACGTCCAGCTCGATGATCCGCTTGGGCTGCGGCGACGGCACCACTCGACGCCAGCCGCGGCCCGCGTCCTCCTTCACCGTCCAGCCGAGGCTCGCAGCGAGCTCTTTAGCCCTCGCCTCCTCCATCTGCGCACCGATCGGCTTGCTCGGATCGCGGAACGCGGGATCCTTCGGATCCACGAGCACCTGCGTCACCAGCGCCACCACCTTGCGCGCGAGCCGGCGCCGGCGAAACTCGTTGTAGAGCGAGCGCTGGAACATGTAGCCGATGGCGCCCTGAGTGTCGGCGTCCGCATAGTCCACCGGCACCTCGGGCACTTCGCCCTTGGCGATACCCGAGCGGCGCAGGATGAACCCGACCTGCGGCCCATTGCCATGCGTAAGCACCACCGTCCATCCCGCCTCGACCATGTCGGCGACGTAGTGCGAGGTCTTCGCCGCCGCGTTGAACTGGTCTGGAATCGATTGATGATCTTCGTCGATGATGAGTGAATTGCCCCCCACCGCGACGATCGCAGTGCGGCTGCCATTTGTCATACCCCCTCCTCCGGCCACCGCCCCCTCCCTCTCCCTCCCCCGCGCGGGGAAGGGTTGGGGTGGGAGATGCGCCTCGCTGTTGCCGAATCAGCCGCTACGTTCGCTCCGCGCCGCCGACGCGAGCGGCAAGCGCAACGATGGCTTGGATAAAACACTCGAGCGGCGCGCGCGTGATGCCGGCGCCGATCTGCCCCACACCCGCCTCGCGGTGGGCGATACCCGTGTTGATGATCGGCGCGATGTTCGTGTCGAGCACTTTGCGCGCGTCGATCCCCGCTGGGGTGCCGGTGAAGTTCATCGCCGGAAGGGTGAATCCATTGTTGCGTCCCAGCGTGATGTGCGTCATTTCGCGCGTGTTGTCGATGGCGTCCTGCGGGGTGCCACCGACAAACTGGACGATGGCGGGGGCCGTGGCCATGGCGAAACCGCCCAGCCCCGCGGTCTCCGTGATCGAGCTGTCGCCCATGTCCGGGGCCGCATGCTCGGGGCCGTAGCTGGGGAAGTACAAGCCGTGCACCACCGGGGCCTGCGCTTCGAACCAGCGCTCGCCAGTACCGGACAGTCGAATGCCGAAACGCACGCCGTTGCGCGACATGGCAGTGACCATGCTGCTGTTGGGCACGCCGTGCGCCGCATCCAGCATGACCTTGCACGCGGCCATCGACAGGTTGAGGAAGAAGTGGTCGTTGCCGGCGATGAAGGTGATGGCTTCGGCCATCCCAACTTGGTCGAACCCGCAGCTCAGCGCCGCGGGCACCAGCTTCTTCAGAAACAGCGAGGAGGCGGCCGCGTTGCGGTTGTGGCCCTCGTCGCCCATTTGCAAGGCCTGCGCCATCATGGGCTTCAGCTCCAGAGGCCCCAGCCTGGCGAGCGCAGCGCTGAGCGCCGGCGCCATGACTCCGGCCATCCACTGCAGGCGCTTGATCACCTCCGGCGAATTGGCGCCGAAGCGCAGCGCTTTGCCCAGCCCCTCGTTCATGTTGCAGTAGGCACGGTTGCCGCCGGCCGCGTTGTCGACGATCCACACCGGCATCGATGGGCTGATGATGCCCGCCATCGGGCCCACCGCAGCGTGGTGGTGCGTCGGCTCGAAGGCAATGGCGCCGCTGTCGGCGAGGCGGCGTGCAGCCGCCGCATCCGCGGCCCAGCCTTCGTACAGGATCGCGCCGATCACCGCGCCTTGCATCGGTCCGCACATCTCATTCCAGGAAATGGGCGGGCCCGCATGCAGGATCATGCGCTCCGCCAAACCCGGCACCTCTGCGCGTGCAACTCCAATCCCGACCAGCATCGGCTGAGCAGCGAGATAATTCGAATAGGCCGTTTGGTTGGCGCTTTCCACAGCTGGATGCTGCACCAGCTCGGCCAGCGCCCACCCCGCCTCGCGGTCGCCCCCCGCCGGCGGCGTCCACTCGACTTGTATCGCCTTTCCGCCAGCCTGCACGATGGACTCGGCGAACGACACGAGCCCGACGTTGAGGATGGTCTGGCCTTCTTGAAACAGGGTGCTCACGGATTTCGCATTCTCAGACTGAGAGTTCATCAAGCGCCGCACCTCAACTGCGCCCGGGTGCGCGCCCCGACACCATGCTGGCGGCGAGCCTGACCGCTTGTGCATTGCTTTGAGTCAGCACCATGCCCGCCTGCGTCAAAGCATTGGTCTGCAGATCGAGCCCTTGCGGGTCGCCTTCGGTGCCGCAGACATGTCCGACGAAGGCGAGGTTGCGGTTGCCGCGTGCCGCGATCTCCCGGGCACGCCGCAAGGCGGGGACCAGCTCGCCGGCCGGGTCGGCATTGCTGCCGTAGCCAAGCACCACGTCGAGCAGGATGACCGCGGTCTGCGGATCCTCGGCCTCTTTGGCGATGCGCTCGTTGCGCAGCCGGAAATCGATCATCGGATGCGGGCGGCCGCGCGTGAAGACGTCGTCGCCCAGATCGATCAGCGTGTGATGGTGACTGTGCCACAGGTCCTCGAGCCGACCCTGCGCACGCACGGGCGTGTTCGAGTAGACGTCGGCCAGGCGCTCGTCCAGCAGTAGCGCGGCCTCGTAGCAGAAGGTGCCACCGCTGTATAGCCCGCGGATATAGCGCTGGTCGGCAGCAAGCGGCGGCAATCCGACCAGCGACGGTGGAACGTCACCGTAGGATTGGCGCGGGAGCTCGCCCCTGGCGATGTCCACGGCCGCGCGCGCCGCGTCCTCCAACGTCCGTGCGCCGTGCACGCCGCCGCCCGAAATCTTGCGCGGATCGGCGCCGAGAAAGTTGACCACCACCGGCTTGCCCGCCTTGCGCGCTTGGCTCAGGATGCGCTCGGCCACCTCGGCTGCGGGCGGTTTCGAGATGAGCACGATGACGCGGGTCGCCGGGTCCGCGGCCAGATCCTTCAGGCCCTTCGACATCGAGATGCCGCCGATCTTCGCATGCAGATCGCGCCCGCCGGTCCCGATCGCCTGGGACACCCCCAGTCCCAGCCGGTCGACCAGCACCGTGACCTGCTGCAAGCCCGTGCCAGACGCCCCGATCGCGCCGATCGGTCCGCGCTTGACGACGTTGGCGAACGCGAGAGGCACACCGTTGATGATCGCAGTGCCGCAGTCCGGGCCCATGAGGATCAGATCCCGCTGACTGGCCGCGCGCTTGAGGCGCAGCTCCTCTTCCTCGGACACGTTGTCGCTGAACAGCATGACGTTGAGCCCCAAACGCAACGCCTTCATGGCCTCGGCCGCGGCGTACTCGCCCGGCGTCGAGATCAACGCCATGTTGGCTGCACCCGCTTCGGCCAGCGCCATCTGCACGCTGCGTGGTTTGTGCGCGGCGGATTCTTGCCCCACCCCGCTGTCTGCTTGGCGCGTCAGGTTCTTCAACGCCTCCTCGATAGCGCCCACGAGAGCGGATTGCTCTCCGCGCACCACGATCAGCAGGTCGGCCGCGGTGGCGCCGGTACCGCTGACGCCAAATCCGGCTTCGGTCAACAAGGCCAGATTGTTTTCCGTCGCCATCACGGCGGAGGCCTGCTCCACACCCGGAAGTTTGGCCAGCAGCGCGGACAGCTGCATCAGCGACACCGAGTCGCGGTACTCCTTGGGGACGACCTTGAACGCGGTGGCCATCGGTCGCGCTCTTTCTAGGCGGCAGCCAAACGGGATGCGGACGCGTCGGCGACCAGCAGCGAGGGACGCAGACCGAACAGCAGACCCACCAGCGAATCGGCACCGGAGCTATGGCCGACGCGTACAAGCCGCGCTGCAGTCTCTTGCAGCCACAGCTGATCGCGCCCCGCTATCGCCAGCACGACCTGCGCCAGCGACTCGGAGAATTCGCCTGCCAGCGCATTGAGCATGAACTGTCGGCTGATTGCATTGGCCGCAGCGGCCAGGCGCGTCACCGGAGCGATAAGCCCTTCCAGGAATGAGCGCAGCCGGGCCTCGCGCGGGCAGCGGGCATGCAGCGCAGCCAGATAACCGACGATGAAATCGTCGCCCGAAGGCGTGAGCCCGGGGCCGAGGCCCGCGAGCTGCGCGAGCGCCTGCGCGGCGGCAGCGCAATCGAAGCTCAAGCCCGCGCGGCTGAGTGCGGGTAGCGCCTCGCTGAGGCGCCTGCGCATGGCCTGCTCCAGCGACGAACCGGCAACCACATCGCGCAACAGCAGCGGAGCAAAACCGCCTTGAGGCGCTTGCTGCTGCAGCACCAAGCGCGCGGCGTGCATTGCTCGCGCGCTGGCCTCAGCATCCTGGTCGATGGCGCAGCCGTCCAGCCCGCAATGCCAGTCTGCGGCGCTGGACAGATCTATCGCCATGCCGGCCTCGGGAATGCGCAGCAGCGACTCGTCGGCCGCAACCGCCTGGCCTGGACGCAGCCACACCTGAAAATCCTCCGGCTCGGGCAACACGCAGCGGATGCCATGGGGCAGATGGCCCGGCTCACGGCCCAGCAACGTCACCAGCGCTCCGTCGTTCAGCTCGACGTTGCACGCCTGCCGGTAGACGCTGTGGACGCTGCCCGTGACAGAGTGAACCAGCGCACGGCTGCCGATGCTGAGCGCGGGTAAGCGCCGTAGCTGGATCCCGCCCCGGATGAAGACCTGCCGGGGTGAGGACGCCGGGATGCGGTGTATGTAGGCGCCGTTGCCCAATTGCGAAAGACTCAAGCGGCTCCCAGCGCAGCCAGCGCACGCTTGGAATCCGACACCCAACCGAAGATCCCTCCCTGCGCCTTGATCATCGCCAGCGCGGCCTTCTGGAATTCGGGGAAATAGGAGCCCACGCAGTCGGAGAGCACGACGCACTCGAAGCCGCGGTCGTTGGCCTCGCGCACCGTGGTGTTGACGCACACCTCGGTGGTCACGCCGCAAACGATCAGGGTCTCGATGCCGTGGTTGCGCAGAACCAGCTCGAGGTCGGTGGCATAGAAGGCGCCCTTGCCCGGCTTGTCGATGACGGTCTCGCCCGGCTTGGGGTAAAGCTCGGGCACGATGTCGTGGCCGAGCTCTCCGCGCACGAGGATGCGGCCCATCGGTCCGGGGTCGCCGATACGGGTCTTGCCTCGGCCGCGCACGAGCTTGGTTGGCGGGCAGTCGTTCAGGTCGGGCCGGTGACCCTCGCGCGTGTGGATGATCATCATCCCCCGCTTGCGTGCGGCATCCAGCACGCGTCGCGTCGGAGCGACCGTGGCCTGCAGCGGCGTCACGTCGTTGCCCAATGCCTCGCCGAACCCGCCGGGCAGCACGAAGTCGCGCTGCATGTCGATGATCAGCAGGGCGGTTTTCTTCGGATCGAACTCGAGCTCATAAGGCTCCGCTTCCATTGTCTTCTGTTCCATGGCTTGCCCTCCTGTCCACGTGAAGCCCACGGGCCGAACCAGCCCGGGCGAGCCGAGCCCGCGACGCACTGGCTTTCCGTCATGCGCTATGTATACTGAATGGTATACAAGCTGCAGCGCAGGGGAAAGCGGTGTCGATGACGATTGCCTCGCTTCTCGCCGATTACCGGAGCGGAACGCGCACGCCCTCGGGAGTCGTCGAGGGGCTTCTGGCCCGGGGTGACGACGGCAACTACGCGAGCGCGTGGATCCACCGGGTCGACGAGGCCACTTTGACGCGCAGAGCGAAGGAGCTGGAGAATCGGGCGCGCGCCGATCCGCGGGTCCTGGACCGCTTGCCCCTGTATGGAATTCCCTACGCGGTCAAAGACAACATCGATGTTGCGGGACTTCCAACCACCGCGGCCTGCCCCGCGTTCTCGTATGTGCCGCAGCGCTCGGCCAGCGTCATCGACAAGCTGGAAACGGCGGGCGCCGTCCTGATCGGCAAGACGAACCTGGATCAGTTCGCGACCGGGCTCGTCGGCACGCGCTCGCCTTTCGGCGTGGTGCCCAACACCTTCCGACCCGAGTACATCTCCGGCGGATCGAGCTCGGGCTCGGCTGTGGTGGTGGCACGCGGGTTGGCGAGCTTCGCCCTGGGCACGGATACGGCGGGCTCGGGGCGCGTGCCGGCCGGGCTCAACAATCTGGTGGGCCTGAAACCGACGCGCGGGTTGATCAGCGGGCGCGGTGTGGTGCCGGCGTGCCAATCGCTGGACTGCGTTTCGGTGTTCGCCCTGACCACACCGGACGCGGTGGCGGTGTTCGATGCAGCGCGGGGCTATGACCAAGCCGACCCGTACTCACGCGTGCTCGACCTGTGGCCGACTTCCTGTGGCGCGCAGTTTCGCTTCGCGCTGCCCAGCCCGCTGGAGTTCTACGGCGACGAGCGCGCCAAGCGCGCCTTCGACGACGCGGCGCACGTGCTCGAAGGCCTCGGCGGGCAGCCGTCGAAGACCGACTTCACGCTGTTTTTGGATGCCGCGTCGCTGCTCTACGAAGGTCCGTGGATAGCCGAGCGCATGGCGGCGATCAGGCCGTTCTTCGAGCGCCACGCGGACCAGATCCATCCCGTGGTGCGCGAGATCATCGCAGGCGCGCTCAAGTATTCCGCGACCGATCTGTTCCAGGGCATCACCCGCCTGCACACGCTCAAGAAGGCCGCAGCGCGGCTCTGGGAATATGCCGACGTCCTGGTGGTCCCCACCGCACCGACCGCGTATACGATCGAGGCGGTGCTGGCCGAACCGTTCCAGACCAACCGCCGGCTCGGCCACTACACCAACTTCGTCAACCTGCTCGACCTCGCAGCCATCGCCGTGCCGGCCTCGATCCGGCCCGATGGATTGCCCTGCGGCATCACGCTGATCGGTCCCGCCGGCAGCGACCTCATGCTGGCGGATCTGGCGCAGCGCTTCCATCAGCGCACGGGCTTGAAGCTGGGCGCTCTCGACGAAAATCTCCCGCCGCCAGCGGCGATCAGATCCGGGGAGGACGCGATCAAGGTAGCGGTGGTGGGCGCCCATCTATCCGGGCTCCCCCTCAATCACGAGCTTTCGCAGCGCGGCGCCCGCCTGGAGCGCGTCGCGCGCACCGCCGCGCGCTACCGCCTTTACGCCCTGCCCGGCACGACACCGCCGAAACCGGGCATGGTGCGCGAGAGCGCCGGCGGCGGTCACGCCATCGAACTGGAGGTCTGGCGCATCCCGGCCGCGGCATTCGGGCCGTTCGTGGCAGGCATTCCCTCTCCGCTCGGCATCGGCCGCATCGAGCTGGAGGACGGCGAATGGGTGCAGGGCTTCCTGTGCGAGGCGTGGGCAGTAGCCGGCGCCGAAGACATCTCGCGCTTCGGCGGGTGGCGCGCGTTTCTCGTCGGCAAGGCTGCGGCATAGCACCAGCGCAACGCCGAGCTTGCGTGCGGTACGGGGTATACTGACACGCGGTTCCGGTCCTGGGCGTCGGGGAGGATTGCCTACCGGAGCGTTTCTAGTCAGAACAACATGAAGCGCCGCAACCTGCTCCAGGTCGCGCTCGCGCTAGTCGGCGCGGCCCTGCTATCCGGCCACTCGCCCTACCGACAGTGGAGCGCGTTGAGGGCGAAGCACTGGCTGATCGTCGCCGCCCGTGACGATGCCGAGGCCTCTCGGCTGGCCGGCGCGGCGGCGGCGCTGTTGGCCGCACGGCTGCCGGAGAGCCAAGCGATGGCCGTGGAAGCCGAGAACGATCGCGAAGTCGTGCAGTTGCTGCGAACGCGGCAGCTGGAACTGGCGATGATGAGCATCGACGCGGCCAACGACGCGCTCCAGGGAAGCGGGGCCCTGCTCCGCGAGGGTTCTGTTCCGCTTCGCACCGTGGCCCCGTTCGGCCCTCACCTGCTTGTCGCCCTCGACGACTACGCCACCGACAAGGCTGCACGCATCGCGGCCGCGCTCGCGGGCTTTCGCTGGCGGGATGGCTCGGCCCCCACCCGCAGGTCCGGTCCGCAATCCAAGGTCCCGCTGCACGCGGGGGCCACCCGTTTCAAGCAAGCGCTCGAGTCGAAGACGGGGCAGTAGCGTCGTCCGGCGCGCGCGCAAGTCTCGCCCCGGGTCGTTCTAGCGACACGCCGATTTCGCCGCGCACTGGCGTCCTCTCATTCCACCTGGTCCGATCGCGTCGCGCGCCGACGCCATAACACCCACGCGACCCCCAGTATCGCCAGGCCGAAACATCCGATCGATGCAGCCGCGATCCACCATCCGTTGCGCGTCTTGGACAGGTGCTTGCGGTAGGCTTGGTAGTCGGGATCGAGCGCGTGCTCGCGTTCGCGCAGGGCTTCGAACTCGCTCACCCATCGCGGCACCGCACGCGCGGCCCGCGCAGGTTCACTGCCCCAGACAAGGTTGACGGGGAGCGAGAGCGTTGTTGCGGGTTGGCGCTGGCCGACACGCGTGGCGACCAGACGGATCTCGTCCACCGGCGTTGGCTGCTCTGGCCAGTGGAAGATCAGCGTCGCGTCCGTGCCTCCATCCAAGCGCAGCTCGCGCTCGCGGATGGTTGCGACCGGCACCTCCTGGCCCTGGTAGTAGGCTTCGGCGAGCACCCGCACGGGCGTGCCGCTATGGACCTGGAAGCGGAGGTAGAACGGCTCCTTGTAGTGCAGGCGCGCGTCGGTAGCCGGGTCGGTCTCCAGCACCGTCAATGCGACGGCGGGCGCGTGAGCGGCTTCCTCGCCGCGAGCGGCGGCGCACACAGCGATCAGCAGCAACAGCAGGGCCGCTTGGCGGCTCGAAGTCATTGGCATGGCGGGCGTTCGTTCTTTTGCTTGGCCGCGCGAGCGCGGAATCGTGGCGGAGGAAGCAGGAGGTGGGCCAGCGCCTCTCTACTACCGCTCCCCCACAGCCTTCAGAAATCGCTCCTTGTCGTCCTCGCTGCTCAGCTGCTCGGCGAGCAGCAGAAAAAACTGCCGCCGGCTCGTGGATTCGGCGGCCGCCTTCTTCACCACGATCCGCGCGATCGGCCCGAGGTACGACGCCAACCGGCGGGAGGTATCCTCGATTTCCTTCGGAGTCGGCGGCTGCGAGGCGCTTTCGTCTCGGTCCGGCGCCGCTTCGGGCTTCTCCGGCTGCGCAGGGGCGACGCCGGACAACCGCTGCCGGCTGGCCAGGAACTGCCTCTTCTCCGCTGCGCTGCCCAAACTTTCCGCGAGCAAGGCGTACAGCGTGTCGAGCTCCGTGGTGTTCTTGGCGCCGCGCCGCACGATCACTTTCGCCACAGGCCCGAGGTAATGCATGAGCTGCTGCTCGATCTGTTTGAGCACCTCGGCATCCCATCCGGCGGGCGGCACCGTGGTCACGCCCGGAGCGGAGTCGGTCTGTGATGGCCGGGCCGCACCGCTGCCGGCGGGCGGCGGGCTGGCCGCATCGATGATGGTTTCTTCCGATACGACCGGACTCACCGGCGCAGAGTACGCCTCCATGATCGCCCCGCGCAGCTCGTGAGCGCCGCGGTATCGCTCCTCGGGCTTTTTCGCCAGCGCCCTGGACAGCACCGCGTCGAAGCGCGTCGACGCGAGCTCGGGAGCAACCTTCGACGGGTCCACGTGCGGCTCGTAGCAGCTCTTGTAGGCGACGGTCTCGGTCGTGCCGGTGAACGGCTTGACCCCGGTGAGCAGCTGATAGAGGACGACGCCGGAGGAGAAGACGTCGGCGCGTTTGTCTATCGCGCCTCCGCCGTACTGCTCGGGCGCCATGTAGCCCGGAGTGCCCATGATCGTGCCGAGGTGGGTGAGCTTGGAGGAATCCAGATGGGCGATGCCGAAGTCGGCGATCTTGAGCTTCCCGTTGCTCATGATGATGATGTTGGCGGGCTTGATATCGCGGTGGATCACGCCCTGCTCGTGCGCATAGTCCAGGGCCTCGAGGAGCTGGGTCATGATGCTGACCACGTCGCTCAGCCCGAAGCGCGTGCCGCGCTGAAAATACTCCCGCAGCCCTTTGCCCTGGACGTACTCCATGGCGATGTAGGCCACCGCCTCGTCTTCGCCATACTCGTAGACTGCCACGATGCCTGGATGGGTCAGCCTCCCAGCAGCCTGCGCCTCGTTCTTGAAGCGTGCAATCAGGGTCGCTGAGTGGTCATCGTCGATGTGCTCCTTGCGGATCACCTTCAGCGCGACGGTGCGGCGGATATGGGGGTCGAAGCCCTTGTAGACGACCCCCATTGCGCCCTTGCCGAGCACTTCGACGATCGAATACTTGCCCAGGCGTTCCGGCAGAGGCATTGCGGTGGCGAAACGTGTCGACGTGGTTGGCTGGGATCAGTCTTCCAGCATCTTCATCGCCTTGCTCAGGCTCTTTCGCAGGCGACCAAACGACTCCGCGAGCACACCGATCTCGTCGTGGGTGCGGACGCTGAACTCGGGCACGTCCTGTTCGCCGAGACTGACCCGGTCGGCAAGCTTGGACAGCTGCGTCACCGGTCGGATGACGATGTGCTGCAGCATCAGGTTCAGCGCGATGAAGATGAAGGCGAAGATCCCGGTGAGCGAGAGCATGAACACCTTGAATGCTTCGTTGGCGCGCTGGATCGGTACCGCGGTGGGCACCGACATGATCTGGGCGCCCACGATCTCGTTGAGCTGCCAGCCGAAGCCATTGGCGTTGCCATAGTGGTCGAGCATGGTCCTTGGCGCGGCCTCCACCGTGCTGTGGCAGGACAGGCAGGACTCGCTCTTCACCTGGATCGGGCGGGCGAGGTAAAGCACCCGGCCGGTGGGAGTCTCGCGTTCGCCCAGCACCTCCTTCTGCGCGGCATCCTGCCGGAACTTGCCCACCAAGTCGGCCTCCCAGTCGGTGGCGCGGTCGCGCGGGTTGGTCGGGTTGAGCGTAGCCTCCTTGTAGCTGTACTCCGGGTATTTCTTGCGCAGATCGCTGAAGTACTCGGTGGCGGCGTACGCCGGCACCGACTGCGGCAAGAAGACGTACTTCATCTGCGTATCGAGCAGCGGCTTGATCTGGGTGCTGGTATAGCTGCGCGTGGACAGTGCCGCTTCCATCATGATGCGCGCGTTCTGCACGATCTCATCGCGGGCGTTGTTCTGCAGCAGCGTATAGGACACCGCGCCGGCCACGGCGAGACCAGCCAGGAATACGCCGATGAAGACGAGGTTGAACTTGACCACCAGCTTCATTGCTACGCTCCCTTGCCGGCGCTCGCCGGCGTCATCGAGTCCCGGTCGGCAGGCCGCTCTTGTTGGACAGCGGCGGATTCTGATACTTCTCGGGATTGATCAAACGGTCCCATTCAGGATGGTCCTTGAGTCCGGCTGCAATTGCACTGCGGAATGCAGGGTCGCCGAGCTTGCTCTGCCAGTGGTTCACCATCGCCCGGCGCACCGCCGGTACGCTGTTTACCCAATCCTGCACTTCGGCATAGGTGAAGTCGCCGGAGCGCTTGGGCGCAACGCCGCGCTCCTTGTACCTGGCCATGCGCGAAGGCAGGGTATCCATGAAGCTGCGGGGGAGCGCAGCCAGAAACGCCTGCGACGGACGCGCCACCACCGCGCAGCGCTGATCCTGTCTGCAGCTGAAGAACTGTGAGCCCTTGATCCGGATGGGGTCGCCCACCCTGCTGGAGCTCGACACCTGTACGACACGCGCTTCGCCGCTTTCCATGAACACCGATGCCTCCGAGCCGGACACCTGCACCACGGCTATCGCGTCGCCAGTGCTCAGCTCGACCAGCGGACTGGTGTAGCGGCCGATGACGCGGGTCGGCTGACGCGAGGTTGAGGCCTTCATCCACCCTCGCAGCAAGAACAGCTCGCCCGCCCCTGGCGATCTGGCAGCGCTGCCCGGGTAGGTCAGCACCAGAAAGCGACTCTGCGCGGCGAGGTCGATGACGGTGCCATCGGTGAACTCGAGCTGGGACAGCGCCTTGTCGCCCAGTTCGAGAATGTCGCCCGCCTCCAGCCTGACGCCCTCCGACAGCGTGTAGCGCGAGGGGCCCCGCAGCAGCGAGGCACTGCCCTCCAGCAGCGTCACTGTCCCGATCGACTCGGCGGCGGCCGCGGCCGAGAGAAACAGGCACGCCAGGATCAGGCAGTTGCCGGCGGTAAGCCGCAACGGCCGCAACCAACTGCAACGCAGGCAGCTCACCGTCAGCATGATCGGTCAATACTAGGCTCGCCGGGGAAACCCTGTCAAACAAGGGTTTGCGTGATCTGCATCACATGCCCTCGACGGCGCCATTGTGTATACTCGAAACGAAGTTTTCGCGTGTTGAATCGCGCGCTCCAGCGCGATCAAGGGTTGCCGTCAACAGACCGCCATGCCGTCCTCGTACGAATCCCGGGTCGTCCTGTTCGTCGATATCTGCGGCAGCACTCAACTGTACGAGACGCTCGGCGATGAGCGCGCATCCAGGCGGGTCATGCGCTGCCTCGAGATGCTGCGGCGGCATGTCGAAGAGGCCTCGGGCCGAGTGATCCAGCGCGTCGGCGACGAGCTGATGTGCCTGTTCGACTCGGCAGACTCGGCGCTGGACGCCGCACGCATCATGCAGGAGTGGGTTTCCCGGCAAGAAGGGCTCGATCAGCCAGCGCTCGCCATACGCGTGGGCTGTCACTTCGGCCCCGTCATCGAAGATGCCGGCGACCTGTTCGGCGATTGCGTCAACGTTGCCGCCCGCGCCGCCGCGTTCGCGGAGGCGGGCCAAGTGATCACCACCGAGCAGACCGTGGCGCATCTGTCCCTCGCGCTGCGCGACGGCGTACGTCCCCTCGGTCGCTTTCCGGTCAAGGGCAAGCAGCAGGACCTCAGGATGTACGAGTTCGTCTGGCAAGACAGCGAGGAGGCGACCACGGCCTCGGGAACGCGTACCGGTGGTTTCGAGCGCTCGGCGCGGCTGACGCTGAAGTACGCGGGCCGCGAGCTTACGCTGCAGAGCCGGGATCGTCCGGCACTGCTGCTCGGACGCGACGCGGGATGCGACGTCGTCATCCCGGATCCGAAAGCTTCTCGCCGCCACGCCCGCATCGAGACTCGACTCGACAAGTTCGTGCTGGTCGATCAGAGCGTCAACGGCACTTTCGTCAAGATCGCCGACGAAGAGGAGATCGTCCTTCGGCGCGAAGAGCTCATCTTGTATGCCCACGGCCGGATCACATTGGGACACCGCGGCAATGGCCAGCACGCCTGGCTGCTCGAGTTCGATTGCCGCTGACCTGAGCGAGAATCGGCGCACAGGAACGCCACGGTGCGGGGAGCGCCGGGTGCTACAATCATCGCGCCGTGTCGCGTAGCCAGACCTCATCCGGCTCACCGCCGGACCCACAGCGGGAGTCGAGTACATGCCAAGCAAGAAAAGAACGTTCGCGGCGCTTTGCCTTTCAGCCGTACTCCTGCCCGCCGCCGTGTGGGCGTTCAATACCAGCTTCCTGCGCGACGCGCCGCTCGCCTATTTCACCGACACGGACTGGAGCATGTTCAAGGACACCCTGTATCGGGCGCTGAACGGCGGCGCCGATGGGGTCTCGGCACCTTGGAGCAATCCTTCCAGCGGCGCTAGCGGTGAGGTCATGCCTCTGAACACCCGCGAAGTCAACGGCATGACCTGCCGCGAGACCCGCCTTGTCAACCGCGCGCAGGGCCTGAGCGCACAAGGCGAGTACCTGTTGTGCAAAGCCGCCGACGGTGAGTGGACGATCGGCGGGCCGACGAATTGAGCAATCCCGGCTTTCCGTTCCAGCAGGTCGACGTATTTTCGGCGGTCCCGTTCAAGGGCAACCCGGTCGCGGTCGTCCTCGACGCCGACACCCTGTCCACCGATCAGATGCAGGCCATCGCGCGCTGGACCAACCTGTCGGAGACCACCTTTGTCTGCAGCCCGGCAAGCCCGCGTGCCGACTACCGCCTGCGCATCTTCACACCCAAGAGCGAGTTACAGTTCGCCGGCCATCCGACCATAGGCTCGGCACACGCAGCCCTACGCCACGGACTGCGACCGAAGACCTCCGGCCTGTTGGTTCAGGAGTGCGGCAAGGGACTGGTGACCCTCAGCATCGACGGCGAACGCCTGTTTCTCGCGTTGCCGACGCCCGCGCTGCGCGACGTCGTGGCTCCCGGTCCGGGTGAATTGGCTGCTGCCGTTGGGCTCTCGGCAGACCGTGTGCGTGCCAGTGCCATCATCGACGTGGGGGTCGCATGGATCACGCTGCAGCTCGCGGACGCCGGCCTGGTACGCGGGCTGCGGCCCGATCAAGCTCGGATCCGCGCGCTGACTCCGCCCGGTGTCGTGGGCGTGACGGTGTTTGGATTGGCTGCGCCGGGAACGCAGCCGGAGATCGAAGTGCGCTCGTTCGCGCCGGCCGAAGGCGTGCCCGAAGACCCGGTGTGCGGGAGCGGCAACGGCTGCGTAGCGGCGCTCGTCAGGCGCGAGCGGCTGCTTACGCGCTCGACCTATATCGCGGGTCAGGGTTCTTGCGTCGGCCGCGACGGCCGGGTGGAAGTGCGCTTCGGCGACGACGAGACGATCTGGCTGGGCGGGCACGCAGTGACCTGCGTGGAAGGCATGCTGCGCATCTAATTACCTTAGGGCGCGGTCACCCTGAGGTTCACCGGGACGCGCCCGCCCTGGGAATCGATGACGTACATCTTCACCTTCGGCAGGATCTTCTCCATCGCGTCCAAGTAGATCCTCGAGCGCGTCACCTCCGGGGCCTTCTGGTACTCCTTGAGCACAGCCAGGAAGCGGTTAGTGTTGCCGACAGCTTCCGCGATGCGCTGTTGCTTGTAGTTTTGCGCCTCGCTGACCCTTTGGTGCGCCTCGCCACGAGCGCGCGGGATCTGATCGTTGGTATAGGCGCGCGCCTCGTTCTGCAACTTCTCGCGGTCTGCCATGGCGTCGGCCACGTCCTGGAACGCCTGCGCCACGGACCCGTCCAGGGTGATGTTCATGATGTTGACCGAAGAGATCTGGATGCCACTGCGGTAACGGTCCAAGATCTCCTGGGTCTTCAGCTTGACTCGCGCCTGGATGGCGAGCCGCCCGGTAGTCAATACCTCGTCGATCGGCATGGCCACCACCGTCTCCGTCAGGACGCTCTGCGCCATGGTTCCGACCAGCGTCTCGGGCCGCTCGATCTGAAACAAGAAGTCGGACGGGTTGAGGATGACGTACTGGACCGCCACTGCAACGCTGAGGATGTTGGTATCGCCGGTCAGCACCTCGACGCCGGTCATCGCCTGCGCGTCGTCCTCCGGCAGGGCGAAGCCCACGCCGACCTTCATCACGCTGGTGGTCTTGAGCACGTCGACCCGGTCCACCGGCCAGGGCAGGCGGTAATGCATGCCTGGGCCAACGCGGGCCGCGATGGCTCCGAACCGTCGCACCACGCCATGCTCGTCGGCATTCACGACGTAGAAGCCGGTGAAAAAGTAGGCGCCCAGCGCAACGAGGGCGAACAGGCCAATCCAGTAGCGCCGCCCGCCAGGCCATGAACGCGGCGGTGGAGTCGGCCCTGCGTCCTGCCGCTCCACGACTCGCTCGCTATCCAAGCGGGTGGTCATGGCATCTTCGGCTGCGAGCCGGGCGGGACGTCTTCGGCCGGCGCTGATCCCGCTCCCGGCCGGCCGTGACGCGCGATGGAAACCGCCTGCGCCGGGCGGTGCGGCTTCACGGTCACCATTTTCGAATCGCGTTCCGACGCGCCGCTGGAACGCGGTTGCGGGCGGAGCATGCGCAGCACCTCGGCGTCGGCGGGAAGGAACAGCGTGGTGCTCTCGTCGAGGAACTTCTCATAGGCCTGAAGGGTGCGCAGGAACTTGTAGAACGCGGGGTTCTGGCTGAACGCAGCGGCGTAGATGCGCGAGGCTTCGGCGTCGCCTTCGGCCTTGAGGCGCTGGGCCTGCGCATAGGACTCCGCTTCGATGCGGCTCTTCTCCCGGTCGGCCTCGGCGACGATCTTCCGCGACTGGAACTCACCCGCGGTGCGGTACTCCTTGGCCATCTTGCCTCGCTCCGCCTTCATGCGGTCGAAGACGTGCACTCGGTTCTGCTCGGGAAGGCTGAGGTCCAAGAGCTCTACGTCGACGATCTCGATGCCGTAGGCGTTGCGCGCGAAGCGGGCGACGCGCTCGCGGATCTCGGACACGATGCTCCTGAACCGCTCCGCGTTGCCGTCCGGGGCGATCAACGACGAGGCCGGGTGGCTGCCGAGGACGGCGCCGATCTCTCCGACGATCACGTCGGCTAGCGGAGAGTCAGCGTTGGGTCGCGTGACCAGCGTAGCCAGGAAACGCTCGGGCTCAGCGATGCGCCAGGTGGCAACGCTTTCGACCATGATGTTCTTCTTGTCCACCGTCAGATATTCGGCTGGCGCGGGCCGCGAATAGGTCAGGCGCTTGTCCAGCCTCACCACCCGGTCGAACGGCGCCTTGAGGTGCAGGCCGGGCTCCGAGACGACTCGCACCACGTTCCCGAAGCGAGTGACGAGGCCGTACTCTTTCACATCCACGGTGAACAAACCGGCGACCAGCGCCCATAACACCAGCGCAGGCGCGGCCGCCAATAGCGCAAGGCGTAGCCTGGAGCGGGCGACAGGTCTAGTCGGCGGAGCTTGGTCAGCTGGGCGGTCCATCTACTTGCTCCGGCTCGTCCCGACCGGCTGCAGCAGCCACATGTCGAAGTCCTTGATCTCGCCCGCGCCCGGTCTGACGAACTTCTGCAGACCAGGGAGCGTTTCCTCCAGGGTCTCTACCTGCAACCGAAACCTGGTCAACTCCGGCGAGCCTCTGTACGCGCCCAGCCTGAGCAGGAAGCTCGCCGCGTCGCCCTGCGCATGCAGAATCTGCTGCTCCTTGAACGCCAAGGCCTGCTCCACCATGGCGGCAGCCTCACCCCTGGCCTGGTTCACAGCCTCCACCGCGAAGATGTTGGCCCGGTTGATCGTGCGCAGTTTGTCTTCCTGGGCGCTGGCGACGTCGCGGAATGCGTCGTGGACCTCGGTCGGCGGGTGGACGTAGAGCAAATGAAAGGAAAGGATCTCGACTCCGGTTTGCGTCTTGTCCAGCACCGACTGGATGGCCTGTCCGACCTGCTCCTCCAGGCCGCTGCGCTCCGAAGTGTAGATGGCCTCGATGCCGCTCCGGGCGACGACGTCCCGCAGCGCCGCCAGGCTCACGCCGCGCACGAACGCGTCGGGCTCGGCCAGATTGAAGGCGAAGGCCACCGCATCCTTGACGCGGTACTGCACGGCCCAGCGCAAATCGATGAGGTTGCCGTCGCCGGTGAGCAGGAACGGCTCCTCGGGCGCCGCCTCCTTCTGGAACCAGGCTCCCGGTGTGGCGGGATTGGAGCCCGGGGCTGGAGTCCAACCCGCGACCGTGCGCTCGCTGCCCGCTATCCGCGGGCCAATGGATTTGCTCTGGCTGTTCGAGAAACCGAACTCGATCCGCTGCACCCGCTCCTTGGGGACGATGCGGTGCGTCTCGAACGGCCATGGCAGCCGGTAGTGCAGGCCCGGTCCGAGCTCGGGCGAGACGATGCGGCCGAAGCGCATCCGCACGCCGACCTCGCCCGGTTGGACCGTGAGCAGCCCGCTGCCCACGTACAGGACGGCGATGACAGCACCGGCGGCAAGCGCCAGCCTCGCCGGAGTCAGGCGCAGACCCGTCAGACGGGTGAGCCGGTCCCGTAGCCACAGCCATTCGTCCGGCACACGCGTGCGCCGCATGCTCAGCAGAAGCAGGCCGATCAGCACCAGCGCGCCAGCCAGCTTGATCGGTTCTGGAATGAAGGCCGTGGCGGTACCGAAGGTCGCGCGCGGATCCACGTTCCACGTCCGGTATACCCAGTTGAGCACGTAGCCCGACAGGATGGCGACGACAACGATCGACGCCAGATAGATTGCTACCACTCTGCGGCCGAGAAACTTCAGCAGCACCACTATGCTGCCAATGTTGGTGGCGGGTCCTGCGAGCAGAAATACCAGCGCAGCGCCGGGGCTCAGTCCCTTCAGCACGAGCGCAGCGGCGAGCGGTGTGGCTTCCGAAGCACACACGTAGATCGGGATACCGATGGCGAGCATCACGAGCATGGAACCCAGCTCGCTGCTCAGGTATCGCTCGAAGAAGGTGGGCGGCAGGGAGGCCGCAACGATCCCGGACAGGACGATCCCGAGCACTATCCAATACCCCGTATCGTCCAGCAACTGATGAAACGCGTAATGGTAAACGCGCTTGGCCGTCTGCCGGACGCTCACGGCGGCCGCGGCGACGCTGTGTTCCTTGGCCGCGGCGACGCGGTTGGGTTGTCCCAGCGCGTCTTCAGACCGAGCATGAGAGTGATCATGCGCGGGGTCATGAACGTGACTCGGATCGTGAGGACTGGTTCCATACGATTCGATCTGGCCCGCAGCGAGATGCGCCTCTGTCTCCGGACGCGCGGGCGTCTTCCGGGTACCGAACAGATTGATCCCGATGCCGGCGGCGACGGCCGTGAAAACCGCAGCCACCGGACGGAACACGGTGACGATGGGATCCATCAGGGCGTAGCTGAGGCTGATGGAATCGGCCCCCGTCTCGGGCGTGGCGATGAGAAATGCAGCCGTCGCACCCGGGGTGGCGCCCTGCCGGCGCAAGGCCAGAGCAGCCGGCACCACACCGCAGGAGCACAAGGGCAACGGCGCACCGATGGACGACGCCCACAGCACCGATTTGATCTTGCCGGTGCCGAACAGTTTCGCCAGCGCCTTCTCGGGGACGACGACAGCAAGCACCCCGGCGACGAGAAAGCCGAAGAGCAGGAAGATGGACGCCTGCTTGGTGATGTTCCAGATTTCCCACAGCACCTGGACGAGAAAATCAATCATCATCGGCTCTCATCGTCTACGCCGGCTGGCGGTCGCGTCCGCGGGCCACCAGCCGGCAAGCTCTTCACCCTGCTGCACACCTCACTTGGGCAGATACTTCTTGTCCAGTTGGCACGCCACCGAGTACTGCGGGTCGACCACGTTTGCGATCTCGATCTCCGCAGCCTGCCCCAGCAGCTGCAGCGCTTCGATCTTGTCGAAGCCGTAGTCCTCGACCAACCAGTTGATCAGATCGACGCAGGCCAACCGCAGCGCGTCGATCAGGGGCCGGGTGCTGCCGATCGACATGATCAGGCGATCGTTTATCAGCCGCGGCCAGCTGATCTTCTTGCCCTTGATCACGTTCACGGTGAAGCGGACGTTGAACGAGGTCTCGATGGCGGCGCCATCGATCTCTCCATCGCCCTGCGCCGCGTGGCCGTCGCCCAGCATGAACAACGCGCCTTTCTCGAACACCGGGAAGTACATGGTGACGCCTTCAATCACTTCGTTGAAGTCCATGTTCGCGCCGTGCGGGCCCGGGACCAGCGAGCTGATGCATTCCTTGCCCGAAGGGGCCGTGCCGATCGTGCCGAAGAAAGGCCGCAGCGGAACTTCGACGCGGCCGATCTTGCTGTTGGGCAAATCGAGCGTGCCGACGCGGCGGCCCTTGTCGATGCGCCAGATGAACAGCCGGTCCGGCGCCGGCGGCGTGATCATCATCGTCTTGTACTCGGGCGCCAGCGCGCCGAAGTAGGGGATCGAGCCGCCCCAGCCCCAGTCGCGGTTGAAGTCGATCTTGTCGATGTGAACGACCAGCGTGTCGCCTGGCTCGGCGCCCTCGATGTAGAACGGCCCCGTCTGCGGGTTGACCCGGCTGAGATCGATCTTCGGGAACAGGGTCTTGTCGTTTACGGTGAACACATCGCTGGTTGCGTCTTTGGTGCTGGTGACGACCGAGTCCCCGGGTTTGATGCGCAGCACCGGCGCATGCGCATAGCAATACGTGAACTTGACGTTGTCCCCGGGGTCGTACTTGTATTCCGCCGCGACGGCAGTCCCGCTCAGAGCGACTGCGAGCGCGACCGGGAACAGCGCCGAAACCGATGTTAGCCTCCTGTGTTTTGTTT
>Ga0335084_10000527_pt1 | contig 32664 bp, 23 predicted proteins | sample Lox_Sample_44_FD_206721 | JGI IMG/M metagenome (GOLD analysis project Ga0335084, IMG submission 206721) | Soil microbial communities from Loxahatchee National Wildlife Refuge, Florida, United States - Lox_Sample_4.4 | ecosystem: Environmental > Terrestrial > Soil > Wetlands | place: USA...
GGGTCTTGTGCGCGATGGAGCCCCTTTGGGGTTGTCGCTCACGGGGGGCGATGCCTGATCCCGGGCGCTGCGCGGAGCGACGGTACTGGTGGAGCTGACCAGGATCGAACTGGCGCGCGTCTGGGCCTCGTCGGTCGCTGCGCGACCGGCGACCGGACGTTTTAAAGAAAAATCGAGCCCGCGGTTCTCAACTGGCGAGTTTGCTTGGTTCGCGGCGCGAGGAGTCTCCCGAGGTAATCGAGGGAGGAGCCTCGCGCCGCGGGAGCGAAGCGCGGAGCTCGGGGTCAGGTGAGCGATCGAGCCCCTTTGGGCGAGTCGCTCACCGGTGGCGAAGCCAGATCCCGGGCGCAGCGCGGAGCGACGGTACTGGTGGAGCTGAGCGGGATCGAACCGCCGACCTCCTGAGTGCGATTCAGGCGCTCTCCCAAACTGAGCTACAGCCCCACGGAGGAGGGCGCAGGATAGCATGACGGGTGGGCCTCGAAAAGCGGCCCGAGCGGTCAGAAAATCCTCCCGATCGTCGTCGACTCCCATAGGATTTTCCTCTTGGAACACGGAATCGATCTCGGCGGATTTCTCCTTGCGTTCGCGGCCGCGCTCGCGGGGGCGAAGCTCTTCGGTGAGCTCGCGGAGCGCGCTGGGCAACCCGCCGTCCTCGGGGAGCTCCTGGTGGGCGTCTTCCTCGGCCCGTCGGTTCTCGGTCTGGTTCCGCTTTCCGACGGTGTGCTGCTTCTCGCCGAAATCGGCGTGATCCTTCTCCTCTTCGAGGTGGGGCTCGAAACGGACTTGACCGAGCTCGTGCGCGTCGGCGGCCCGGCGCTCCTGGTGGCGCTTGCCGGCATGGTGCTGCCATTTCTGGGAGGCTGGAGTCTGGCGCTCGCGGCGGGACAGTCCTCACTGACCGCGATCTTCGTCGGTGCCGCGATGACGGCCACCTCGATCGGAATCACGGCAAGAATCCTGTCGGAGCTGTCCGTGCTCAAAACGCGCGAGGGTCAGATCATCCTCGGGGCCGCGGTCGTCGACGACGTGCTCGGGCTCGTGGTTCTCGCGGTGGTGGCGCAGATCGCCGAGAAGGGCGGCGTGGCCGCCGGCGCGGCGATTCGAGCGACGGTCTTTTCGATCGGGTTCCTGGCCGTGGCCCTCGCGGTTGGCATCCCGCTCGGGCAGCGTCTCGTTCGGGTCGTTGGCCACGCGAACGTGCGGGGCGTGCTCGTCGCGGCGTCGGTTTCGTTCGCCCTGCTGATCGCCTGGGCGGCGAAGGCCGCGGGCTCGGCGCCGATCGTCGGGGCATTCGCCGCAGGCGTCGCGTTGGCCCGGACGAATCGGCGTCACGACATCGACACGGCGCTGAAGCCCGCCGTCGACCTCTTCGCTCCCGTGTTCTTCGTCGCCGTGGGGGCGCAGGTGGACGTCAAGCTTCTGAACCCCCTGGTCGCGGAAAACCGGTCTTCCCTGTTGCTCGCCGGTGCGCTGACCCTCGCGGGCTTCCTCGGCAAGTTCCTCGCGGGGTTCTGCGTCTGGGGAAGGGTCCGACGCGCGTTCATCGGCGCGGGCATGGTGCCCCGGGGAGAGGTGGGGTTGATCTTCGCCTCGATCGGGCGGGAGACCGGGGCGCTCGAGCCCCGGGTCTTCGTGGCCGTCGTCATCGCCGTCTTTGCGACGACGTTCCTGGCCCCTCCGCTGTTGAAGGCGCTGGCTCCTCGGAAGGCCTGAGCGTCGACCTCGGCCGTTGCCCGCGGGGTCGCGCGGTTACCGCTCGGCGAGGTCTGCCAGGGTGGCGCCGAGCAGGGCCCGGCGCTCCTTGCGGAGACGAGCGAAGAGGGGCTCGAGAACCAGGACGACGCGGTCCTCGCCCTGGGGGTTGATCGTGAACAGGTCCGGAGAAATCGCGTCGACGATCTCGGCGACCGTGATCTGCCACGGCTTGTGTGCCAGCCGGTATCCATTGGTCGGATCCCCCTCGATCAGGCCCGTATCGAGGAGTCGCTTCAGGATCTTCTCGGCTTCGTCGGCGCCGGCCTCTTGCCCGTCGTAGAGCTCGCGGAAAGCGTGGACCTCTCCTTCCGATAGCCGCAACATCATCCGAATCGCATTTTCCGCTCGGCCCGCGCGCACACCGGCGGCCAGGCCGGGCCGTCCCGCGTGGGCTTGCACGGCGCGCGTCAGCTCGACCCCCAGAAGAATCAGGACCCAGACGAGGTAGACGGAGAGTAAGGACAGGAGGATCAGGGTGAGATAACCGGTGATCAGGTTCATTTCGCCGAGGCCATGAACGTACAGGCCGAAGATCCCGCGCAGCAGCTCGAGCCCGATCGCGATCGTTCCTCCCGCCACGGCGGCCGCGCTCCAATGAACGTAGGCGTTGGGCAGGAATCGGTAGAGCAGCGTCAGCGCGCCCCACTCGAGCGCGAAGCGAAACGCGTGCTCCGCCTCCGGGGAGGCGAGAAGGCCCGCCCCCGCCGGCAGGTGCCGCAGCCGCCGCAGGCCGAGGCCGACCGCGCCGACCAGAAGCGCCAGCGCGAGCAGCATGAGCGAGTAGATCGCAATCCGCGGCAGCCAGGCGCGCCGGCGGGGCGCGCCCCAGACGGCATTGAAGGTTCCCTCGACGATGAAGAACAGGCGGACCGAGGACAGCAGCAGGATCGCCAGTCCGATACCCGTGATCGCGGTCGATTCCCCGATGAACTCCCGGAGGTTTTCGGAGATGCGGGCGGCATGGAAGGGGAGGACGCGATTGACGAGGTCCACGATTTCGGTGACGTTCTCCTGGAAGAAGGCGGCGACCAGCAGCGAGAACGTGGCCAGTAGCGGCACGGCGAGCAGCAACGTGGTGAAGGCGAGCGAGCCGGCCAGGTCGAGCCCGCGGTCCGCGCGAAAGCTGTGGTAGGTCTCCGCAATGACGTTGCGCAACGTCAGGCCGGTCCGCAGGAGGCTCGCCGGCGCCCACGGTCTTCGTTGCCGCGTCCTCTGGACGATGAGTGTGACCGGCCGCTTCATTTCCCGTCCAAGAGTCTCCAGGGTATATGATGCCGTGGTTTCGACCGGGAGGTGTTATGGCCAAGGAAACTCCATTCGACCGGGCGAGGGACTTCGTCGAGGAAAAGATCGATCAGACGAAGGACGTGTTGGGCGACTCCTATTCCCGCGCGCGGGATCAGTTCGACGATGTCGGCGAGGACGTGCGCAAGAACCTGAAGAAGACCGCGCGGCGCCTCGAGCAAGATTACGGGCCCGTCTGGGAGGACGTGCGCCGCTACGTGCGGGACAATCCCGGGACGGCCCTGGCGATCTCGATCGGCGTCGGATTCCTTTTCGGCTTCCTGATCCGCGGCAGCGACGATTAGAAGAACCGGGGCGCCAGGGACCGCCGTCGGACCTCGGTCTCGCTGCGCCTCCCGCCTTTCACCTTCCCTGCTCGCCGCGGGCGGGCGATAATCGCCGCGTGACATTCCGAAAAGAAGGCCACCCGGCGCTTTCGACGTTCGCGTCGAGCGCGGGTTGAGCCTGCAAGATCGGTCAGTTCGACCTTTCCGCGCTTCTCGCGAAGCTTCCTCCCGCGGCGGATCCGAATCTGCTGGTCGGGAGCGCTACGGCCGACGATGCCGCCGTCTACCGCCTCGGCGGGGGGCAGGCCCTCGTGCAGACGGTGGACTTCTTCACGCCGGTGGTGGACGATCCGTTCCTCTTCGGGTCGATCGCGGCTGCCAACGCGCTTTCGGACATCTACGCGATGGGAGCCCGCCCGATCCTCGCGCTCGCCCTGGCAGCGTTTCCGATGTCGGTTCTTCCTCCCGAAATGCTCGAGGAGATTCTTCGAGGCGGGGCCGAAAAAGTGGCCGAGGCGGGCGCGGTCGTGGGCGGGGGACACTCGATCGATCACGACATCCCCTTGTATGGACTGACGGTGACGGGAACCGTCGCGGAGTCGAAGGTCGTGCGCAACACGGGCGCCCGTCCCGGAGACGCGCTCGTGCTTTCCAAGCCCCTCGGCACCGGTGTCACGGTCTGCGCGGGCAGAGCGGATACGGCCGCCGCGGAAGGCGTGTCGGGCATCCTGCACAAGCGGCTCCTCTCCGACGAGGCGCTGCACGAGGCCTCGTCTCAGATGGCGGAGTTGAACCGCGCCGCCGCCGAGGCGATGGAAGGCTTCGAGGTTCACGCGGCGACCGACGTGACGGGCTTCGGGCTGCTCGGCCACGCGCACGAGATGATGGAGGCCTCGGGAGTGACAGCGGAGTTTCGGGTCGCGAGCATTCCGTTGCTCTCGGAGGCTCGTCGGCTCGCTTCCCGAGGCATCGCGCCCGGAGGCTCACGGGTCAACGTTCGGAATCTCGCACCGCGGGTCGAGCGCGGAGCCGGCGTGACCGACGAAGATTTCCTGCTGCTGTGCGACGCGCAGACCTCCGGGGGACTGCTGGTTGCCCTTCCGGAGGCGCAGGCCGAGGCGTACGCGGCCGCCTGTCGGAAGCGGGGCGCGGCCCACGCCGCGGTCGTGGGAAGAGTGCTCCCGCGGGCAGGCAAGCCCCTCTCCGTGACGAAGGGGTAGGCTCCCCCTCCTCGGGAAGGCAGTGGACCGGCCTGTCGGCTCCGGTCGGGAAGGAGACGCGATGAAGAAGCGGAACGAGGAGGAATGGGTCGAGATCGCCGGGGTCGGTCCGGACGAGGAGGCAGAACTGATCGCCGGACTGCTCGAGTCCGAGGGAATTCCCTGTGAGGTCGAGGGTCCCTCGCTGACGCCGTTTCCCGAGGACCTCGGCGCCTTTGGCGCCAGTCGCGTGATGGTCCCGCCGGACCGGGCCGAAGAGGCGCGCGCCTTGATCGCGAGCCGGCGGCGCGAGTACGAGGCGCGAGGCGGATCGCGAGGGGACGCCGCGGAGGAGCCCGAGGAGTGAGGAACCTCGCGCCGGGCTCGCGCCTGGGCCGCTTTCAGATCGTATCGGTCATCGGCGAGGGAGCGATGGGGGTCGTCTACCTCGCCAACGATCCCGAGATCGAGCGCCCGGTCGCCGTCAAGACGCTCCGCGCGATGTCCGAAGCGAGTCCCGCCGCGCGCGCCGATCTGGAAGCGCGCTTCCTCAAGGAAGCGAAGCTCGCGGGCCGCCTGCAGCACCCGAACGTCGTCACGGTCTACGAGGTCGGACGCGAGCAGGACACCTCCTTCATCGCGATGGAGTACGTCGAGGGCGCGTCGTTGAATCAGGTGGCGGCCGAGGGGCGGCTGGACACCGCAGCGCGCGTCGAGATCATCCGGCAGGTGGCCCAGGCCCTACAGCACGCGCACGAGCGCGGCGTCCTCCACCGCGACATCAAGCCCGGCAACATCCTGGTCACCCGAGACCGGCGAGTGAAGGTCGCCGACTTCGGGATCGGGAAGCTGTTGTCGAGCGGCACCGGGGATCTGACGCGCACCGGCCAGATGCTCGGCAGTCCCGCCTACATGTCCCCCGAGCAGATCCGCGGCGAGAAGCTGGATGGGAGGTCAGACCTGTTCTCTCTCGCCGTGGTGTCCTACGAGCTGTTGACGGGGTCGCGCCCGTTCCCGGGCGACTCGATCACCACACTCGTCTACCAGATCCTGCACACGGAGCCCCGCGACCCTCTGGAGCTGCGGAGGGACCTGCCGTCGGCCACCCGAGACGTGTTCACCCGGCTCCTGGCGAAGTCCCCCGACAAGCGCCCAGCGGACGCGGCGGAGTTTCTGCGCGAGATCCGGAGGATCGAGGCGGAGCTTCGAAGCACGGAGCCCACGCAGGCCATCACCGTCGTTCGCGCTCCGTCGCCACCAGCGGTTCCGGTGCCGAAGCCCGCGCCGCCCCCCGCGCCTGCGGTTGCCGCGCCGCCTCCGCGCCCTTCGGGGCCGCCGGCGGCCCCGGCGATGCCCTTGGAGCGGAGGCCCGAGAAGCCGGCCCACGCGCGCAGCACCGGCCCCCTCTACCTCTTCGGAATGGCGGCGCTTCTGGTCGCGATCGCCCTGCTCGTCTGGATCTGGCGGGCGTCCGAGAAGCGGGAGGAGAGGCTGGCGGCGGCGGTCACGGCGGCGCCGAGCCCCGTATCGGCCCCGGCGGCCGCCTCGCCAACGGCAGCGGCGATCCCGACGCCGGAGCCGATGCCGACGGCCGAGAGCCTTCCAACCCCCGGCCCGGCGGCGGCGGCGGACGCGATCGTCGGTGCGACGCGTCTCGAGCGTGCCGCGCCGACGCGGGCACGCGCCGTTCCTTCTCCTGGTGTCGCGGCGACGCCTTCGCCCGCTGCAACCGCCTCGGCGCCTCCCCCGGTTGTCGTTGCCTCGGGCACGGAGGCCGGAGCCTCCACATCCAGTCGCGGGTCGGTTCCGCCCCCGGACAACGTCTACCGGACACGCCGCTTCGCCAAATTTGCTTCCAGTCCCGATCAGGCGCGGATCTACTTGGACGGTCGCTACGTCGGTATCGCCGACGATTGGGACGATCGCGGCGGGGGCAAGACGCTTCCCTTTGTCGGCGATGGTGTGCATCGGGTGCGAATGGAGCTGCCGGGATACCGGACCTTGAACCTCGATGTCATCGTGACGTCGAGCGCTCGCGATGACACGGTCGACATCGACGACGAGCTGAAGCGAGAGTCGCGGGTCGACTACCCGAAACTCAAGGGCCCGTTCGATCGCACCGAGGGACCGGTGGAGTTCGTGGTCGTGCCGCCCGATGCGGTCGTTTCCGAGGGAGGCAAACCCCTCGGGCCCGCCTCGTCCTTCGGCTCGGCATCGCCGCTCAAGCTTCCGGGTCCCACCGTGCACGATCTCCTCATCTCGGCTCCTGGCTACGAGCCGAGACCGCTCCGCATTCTCGTTTCCTCCAACGCCGATCGGCCGAAGGCAACCGTGAAGCTCGCCCTGAAGGCGCTCAAGCCCTGACGGGCAGGGCGAGCCCGAGTCGGGCGGCGCTCTCCCCGCGTCCAACCTTCGGAGTTAGACTTCGCTCCTCGAGGGAGAACGGCTTGGAATCGAGTCCGGGTCTCGTTCAGGCACCGATTCGCTGGACCGAGGCGGTGATGCGCGCGCCCCGGCGGGGCCGGAGTCCCGAAGGCGTGCTGACCGTGGGTGTGCTGCCGGGCGAGGGGATCGGGCGCGAGGTCGTCGCGGCGGCCCTGCGCGTGCTCGCCGCAATCGAGTCGGCCTGCGGCCGGCGGTTCGAGATCCGGACCGGGGGGGCGATCGGGCGGGAGGCCGAGGTTCTTTCCGGCCGCCCTCTGACGGAGGAAGTCGTTTCGTTCTGCCGGGAAGTCTTCGACGGCGGCGGAGCGGTTCTGGCCGGGCCCGGCGGCGGCCGATTCGTCTACGAGCTGCGGCGCCGCTTCGATCTCTACTGCAAGATCAGTCCCCTCTGCCCCCGCGACGCGCTCGCTTCGGTGGGACCGCTCAAGCCGTCGACGGGCGGCGCCCGGACCGACGTTCTGATCGTCCGCGAGAACGTGGGCGGGGTCTACCAGGGCCAGTGGGGCGATGCCGTGGAAGCGGGGGAGGGCCGCGTCTGCGAGCACCGCTTCCGGTATACGGAGCGTCAGGTGCGCCGGATCCTCGAGTCGGCGGCCGCGCTCGCCAAAGCGAGGCGGGGCCTCCTGGCCGTCGTCGTGAAGGAAGGAGGGATTCCCGGCGTCAGTGCCCTCTGGCGCGAGGTGTCCGAGGAGGTGGCGTCGCGCGCCGGGGTTCGCGCCTGCTCGGTCGACATCGACCTGATGGCGTACCGACTGATCCGAGAACCCACGAGCTTCGACGTCGTCGTCGCGCCGAATCTCTTCGGCGATGTCCTGGCGGACCTCGGGGCGGCGCTGCTCGGGTCGCGCGGCGTTTCCTTCTCCGGAAACTTCTCGGAGGACGGCGCGGCCGTGTACCAGACCAATCACGGATCCGCGGTCGACCTGGCGGGCCTCGACCGGGCCAACCCAATCGGGCAGATCGAGGCGCTGGCCATGATGCTTCGCGAGTCCTTCGGGCTCACCCGCGAGGCAGGCTGGATCGAGACGGGCGTGGACGAGGCTCTTCGCCTGGGGTTTCGGACCTTCGACGTCCTGGAGGAGGGAACGACGCTGGTGGGAACGGCGGAGATGGGGCAGCGGATCTCGGCGGCCGTGGCCCGAGTCGCCGGCTCGTCCACCGCCGAATGAGGCCGCTCCTTCTCCTCGTCGACCTCCAAAACGATTTTCTGTCGGCGCCCGGGCTCGAGCCCGCCCGTGGTGAGATCATCCGGGGCGCCGCGCGCCTGCTCGCGGGTGCGCGGGCCCGATCGGTACCGGTGGTGCACGCGGTCACCGCGGTGCATCCCGAGGCGGATGATCGGATGCCTCACTGGAAGGTCCTGGGACGGTGGGCCTGCGTGCAGGGCACCCTCGGCCAGGCCCCGCCGGCAGAGCTTGTGCCGGCGGGCGCGGAGGCCGTCGTCTCGAAGACGTTCTTCAGCGCGTTCTCCTCGGCGGATCTGGATTCCGCGATCGCCCGCGCGGGCGCCGATACGATCCTGCTCGCCGGCGTGCACCTGCACGGCTGCGTCCGGGCGACCGTCCTGGATGCCTATCAGCGGGGCCTGACGGTCTGCGTCGCCGAGGACGCCGTCGGAAGCGACGATCCGCTTCATGCCGCGATCACGCGGCGGTATCTGGAAGGCCGCGCGGCCCGGTTCGCGCCGGCGGAACAGCTGCTGGCGGAGCTGACCTCGGGCCGCGGCGCCGTCACGGGCGCCGAGTCGAAACTCCCTGCGGCTCTCATCGGTAGCCGAATCCTCCGGCGCGACGATCTGCCCGAGGTGGTCCACCGGTCGCCCCGTGAGACCGAGCGTCTGCTGTTCGCCGTCCCGGTCGGCGGCCGTGAAGAAGCCGCCGAGGCTTCCGGGGCGGCGCGCGCGGCGCGAAGAGACTGGAACATTCCGCCCGAGGAGCGTTCGAGGCGCCTCGCGCGGTTCGCAGAGCTGCTGGAGGAGAAGGCCGCGCAGTTGGCGCGCGACCTCGCCGTGGACGTGGGCAAGCCGCTGACACAGGGCGAGGGGGAAGTCCGGCGGGCGGCGGCGCTGCTTCGCACCGCTCCGTCTTCGCCGGAAGGCAAGCCCTCTTCCGCCGGTCCTGCCTCGTCTTGGCGGCGGGTGCCGCTCGGCGTCGTGGCGGTCGTGACTCCTTGGAACAATCCGGTGGCGATACCGATGGGCAAGATCGCCCCGGCCGTCTCGCTCGGAAACGCCGTCGTTTGGAAACCGGCTCCGGCTGGAATGCGTGTGGCGATCGAGGTCGCGTCCCTCGCTCGGCAGGCGGGGCTGCCCGACGGCCTGCTCAATCTGGTCGCCGGCGACCACCGAACGGCAGCCGCCGTGATGAGCGACGCGGGCATCGACGGAGTTTCGCTGTCGGGCTCGTCCCGTGCGGGTTGGGCGGCGCAGGAGATCTGCTCTCGGCGTCGCGTGCCGCTGCAGGCCGAACTGGGCGGGAACAACGCCGCCATCGTCTGGGAAGGCGCGGATCTCCCGAGAACGGCCGAGCTGCTGGCGCGCGGCGCGTTTTGTTTTGCGGGCCAGCGGTGCACGGCCAATCGCCGCGTCGTCGCCGACGCTCGCCTGTTCGACTCCCTCGTCGAGCAACTGACCGGCTGGACCGCCGCCTTGCGCTGGGGCGACCCTCTCGATCCGGCGACCGAAGTGGGGCCGCTGATTTCTGGGGAGGCGCGCGAGCGTGTCGAGGCAGCCGTGGCGCGGGCCTCGGCGCACGCCGACCGAATCCTCGTCCCCCACGGCGGAGGGACTCCCCTCCCTTCCGTCGAGCGGGGTGCCTACTATCCGCCGACGATCGTCGTCGGGGCCGACCGGGCGAGCGAGATCGTGCGGGAGGAGACCTTCGGTCCGGTTCTCGTCCTGCAAAGGGCGCGAGATTTCGAGGAGGCGTTGGAACTCTGCAACGGTGTCCGCCAAGGGCTCGTCGCGGCCCTCTTCTCGGGGCCGGGCGTGTGGCGCAGCCAGTTCCGCGAAAGGGCGCGAGCCGGCGTGCTCAAGTGGGATGTCGCGACGGCCGACGCGGACGCGCTGGCGCCCTTCGGCGGCTGGAAGGAGTCGGGCCTCGGGCCTCCGGAGCGCGGTCCAGGCGACCACGACTTCTACATGCGGATTCAGTCGCTCTACGGAGAGGCGTAGCCGTGTCGAGTGATGTCCTTTCCCGCGCTCCGATGTCCCCGGGCGCCGCTCCTCCCGCGCCGGCGCTCTCGCCGTTCCCACAAGGCGCGATGGAAGGCTCGATCGCAAGCCGTTTCGAGGAAATGGCGAGAGAGCACCCGGGGCGAGCCGCGCTGCGCGAGCCGGCCGGTGTCTGGACCTATGCCGCGTTGAACGCCGCCGCCAATCGCGTCGGGCGGGCGCTCCTCGCCGGCGCCGACACCTCGGGGCCGATCGCCTTGCTGCTCGGAACGGGGGCGCCGCTCTTTGCGGGGATGCTCGGGACGCTCAAGGCCGGACGCTTCTACGTGCCCCTCGATTCGACCCTCGGTGCGGCGCGTCTCTTCGCGATCTGGCGCGAGCTCGGTGCGGGCGCGCTCCTGACCGACGAGAGCCATCTCGGCCCGGCGCGGGACCTCGCCTCGGGCCGGGTGCCGATCCTTCGCGCGGACGAGATCATCGCGCAAGGACCTTGCGAGAATCTCGGTCTTGCGGTGTCGCCGGAGGCTCTGGCCTACGTGCTGTTCACCTCGGGCTCGACGGGCGCTCCCAAGGGCGTGATGCAGAGTCACCGGAACGTCCTGCACAACGTGTGGAAGCTGACCAAAGGGCTGCGGATCGGACCGGACGATCGGCTGACCCTTCTTTCGTCTCCGAGCTTCGGCGCTTCGGTTTCCGACATCTACGGGGCGCTGTTGAACGGCGCCTGCCTTTGCCCTCTTTCGCTCCGCGGCGACGGCTTGAGGCTTCTGTCGGCCTCGCTCGAGCGGGAGGGGGTCACGATCTACCACTCCGTTCCGAGTGTTTTTCGCGCGTTCGCCTCGAACCTCGACGGCCGAGAAGATCTCTCGAGAGTCCGGGTCCTCAAGCTCGGGGGCGAGCCGGTCCTGGCTCAGGACTTCGAGCTCTATCGCCGCCGCTTTCCGCGGTCCACCGTCTTTCACGTCGGCCTGGGCATGACGGAGATGAACGTGGTCCGCCAGTGGTTCGCGGATCACGACACACCCTGGCCGTCGTCTCCTCCGCTGGGCTACGCCGTCGACGGCACGGAGGTCGTGCTCCTGGACGACGCCGGACGGGAGACGGCGCAAGAGGGTGAGATCGCGGTCATCGCCTCCACCCTCCCGGTCGGCTACTGGAGGGATCCGGCCCGAACCGCCGAGGCTTTCCCGGCGGCGCCGGGGCGGCCGGGTGCCCGGATCTTTCGCACGGGCGATCTGGGCCGAATGCTTCCCGATGGGGGCCTCCTCTACCTCGGTCGCAAGGACATGCGCGTGAAGGTTCGGGGGCACCGGGTCGAGACCTCGGAGGTCGAGGCGGCCCTGGCCGGTGTGGCCGGAATCCGGGAGGCCGCCGTCGTCGGCCGGGAGAGGGCAAGCGGGACGCGTCTGGTCGCCTACGTCGTCGCAGCGACGGTTCCGGCTCCGGGAATCGGCGCGTTGCGACGAGAGCTGGCCCGGCTGCTTCCGGACTACATGGTCCCCGCGTCGTTCGTCTTCCTGGGTGAGCTTCCGCGGACCGCGTCGGGGAAGGTGGACCGCGGGGCATTGCCTCCCGCAGATCGCGCGCGGCCGCCACTGGAAGCGCCGTTCGTCGCGCCGCGGGACGATCGGGAGGAAGCGGTGGCACGGGTCTTTGCGGAGGTCCTGGAGCTCGAGTGTGTGGGCGCCAACGACGACTTCTTCGACCTGGGCGGAAGCTCGCTGTCCGCCGTCGAGGCGCTGGCCCGGCTGTCGGATCTGCTCGAGGCCGATCTTTCGGCGGCCGACCTGCTCGAGGCTCCGACTCCGGCGGCGCTCTCGCTGCGGGCGCGCTGGAAGGAGGCGTCTTCGGCCGGCGGCCTCGTCCGTTTGAAGGGAGGACATCGCCCTCCCGTCTTTCTCATTCCCGGCGGCACCGGCGACGGCGCCGATCTGCTCCTCGGGGCGCGCCTGGCGCGGCGCGTGGGCCCGGGGTTTCCCGTCCTCGGCTTTCGGTCGGGGCCGGCGCCGCACCCGTCACTCGAGCGACTGACCTCCCGATTCCTCGAGCAGTTGCGCGAGGTCGAGCCGCGTGGCCCCTACTTTCTGGTGGGCGAGTGCGTTGGCGGGATTCTGGCGCTTGCAGCGGCCCGACGCCTGCGCGAGGAGGGGCGGCCGCCGGCCCTGCTCGTCTTGCTCGACACGCCTTGTCCGGAGCCGCTCAGCCGCCTTCGGCGCGCCGCCGCGCGGCTTGGCAAGCTCTGGGGCGGCGATCTCTTCCGGCGCCTTCGAGGCCACCTCGAGCTTCTCCGCTCGATTGACCCGGCCTTGCGACGCGCGTACGCGGTCGAGAAGGCGCGTGTCGCGGCTCGCGCCCTCGGGCGCGCCGGCCGGGAGGAGCGCCGCCGCGCGCTCGAGCGCGGAGCCTCCTACGCGAACCGGCTCCGGGCTTCGCGGCCTGCGCCGTTCGACGGGGCAATCCGTCTGATCCAGAGCCAGGAAGGTGAGCGGAACGGGTATGGAGCGGCCTGGGCTCGGATCGCCCCGCGGCTCGAGGTCGTCACGGTGCCGGGCGATCATTCGAGCTACCTGAGAGAGCATGTGGAGGAGGCCGCGGACGTGCTCCGGCGTTGGCTGGAGCTGGCAGGCGGGTCGGCGGACACCGAGGCGGGAGCGCAGAAACGAGCGGCGTCCCCCGCGAGCTCTGTTTTCCCGGTCCCCGACTAGCCCGGCCCGGCCATCATTCTCCAGCGCGCGAGCCGCTCGGCGGTCTCGGCGCAGCGCCGCGCGGCGAGCCGGCACAGAAGCGCCGAGAGGTCGGCGCATCCTTCCGGGTCCGAGCTCTCGAGCTTCTCGAACCGCGGGCGGGAGAGGACCAGGAGCACCGTTTCCTCATGGGCGCGCGCGTCGGCCGAGCGGCCGTGGGCCTCTCGATCGAGGATCGCCATTTCGCCGAAGATCTCGCCGGCAGACAGGATCGCGAAAGCCTCCTCCCCGCCGGCGAGCTGCCGCGAGATCCGGACGCGCCCCTGCGCCACGGCATAGAGAGCGTCTCCCGCATCTCCCTCGCGGAAGATGATCGCCTCGGCCGGGTAGCGGCGCTCCTCCGCGAAGGCGGCGAACAAGAAACGGTCCGAAGCCGAGAGCCCGCCCGTCGAGAGCAGGCGCGACTTCTCCTCGGCCGACAGGACCGTCGCGTCGCCGCCGTCGGCGCGGGGTAGGCTCGCGGCAGGGCGCGACTCGGGAAAGAAGTCGCGGAAGAGGTCGTTCAACCGCGCCAGACGCCGGGCGAGGCAGGAGCGCAGGTGGCGCAACCACGCCGCGCGATCCGCGTCGTCGGACAGGAAGAGAGGCGTGAAGCCGAGGAGTGTGACGGCCTTCGGCGCGCGTGCGTCGGCGGCGCGCGGCAGCCCGAGGAGCGCCTCCTCGCCGACGAAGTCCCCCTCCCGCGCCTCGCCGAGCGCCTGGGTCCCGACGGGCGTCTGGCGGGCCAATTGGATCTGTCCCGAAAGGACGAGCGAGATCTCGGCCGAGGGGTCTCCCGTCCGGTAGAGGAAGCTCCCGCCGGCGAGCCGACGCAACTCTCCTCCGGAGGCCGCCGCGAGGAGCGCCCGGTCCCCGAGACCCTTGAGCGCCGGCAGCTCGGCCAGGCGCCGGGCACGCTCGAGCACGCCTTCGCCGCTCGAGCCGCGCGACAGCAACGCGCGAACCGCCGCGGCGGTTCGGTCGGGCCACGCGAGGCCGGGGGAACGCTCCTGGGCCGCGGCCTGGAGGCGCGCCTGGGCAGCCGAGGCGGACTCCTGCCAGCCGGCAATTTCGCCGGGCGCCAAGGCACGTGCCGCCTTGAGGAACCGCGCGTCGTTCGCCTCGGGTACGCCGTCGGGGCGCAACAGCGTGGCCTCGAGCAGGTCACCGACGGCGTCGTGGAAGCGCCGCTCGAGAAACGCCAGCCGGCCGCGGGCCGAGGCCGCGCGCGGGTCGAAGGGGTTGTCGCGCCGCGCCTCGTCCAGGAGCCGCCGCGCCGACTCCAGGTCGTGAGACTCGAGCGCGAGCAGTCCGAGAAGTACCGAGTCGGCGCTCTGAACCGCGAGCGCCCGCGCCTCCTCGCTTCGTCCGGAGGCGAGCAGGACCCGGGCCAGGGAAGAGGCCGCCTCGGCTCGGTCGGCCAGGTCGAGCGCCGCCGCGTGCCGGTAGAGCAGATCGGCCTCGGCCAGTAGGCCCGCCTCCTCGCACCGCCGCGCCGCCTCGCGCGCCGCCTGGGACGACGCGGTGCTCAAGGCATCGGTCCTTCTTTGCGGCGGATGAGCTCCAAGATCTGTCGGTCGATCTTCCCGTCCTGGCGGATGCGCGTGTCGTAGTTCTCCCAGCCCATGTAGTCCGCCAGCGCCGCCGTGGAGGCGGCGTCCCAGACTCCGTCGGTTCGGCCCTGGTAGAACCCCTTCTTCTTCAGCAGGAGCTGAAGGTACTTCGCGTCCTCGCCCGCGATCGGGATGAGGTCGCCGGGATCGCTCCGATCGAAGTGAACCTTCTGAAGCTCGTAGAGCCGAAAGATCTCCGCGATCGGGTCCGGGGCGTCGTAGACGGAGATGTCGATATATCGGTCGCTCTTGGCGTCGTAGGAGGCGCCTGCACGCACGACCAGGAGGGCCGCCGACTGACGTCCCCGGCGGTCTCCACCCGCCTCCGCGCCGGCCTTGATCGCCTCGAGAAGCCGCCCGGCGAGAGGGCCGCGAGTCGAGAGAAAGGCCCTCTCCATCGCGGTCACGGTTTGCTCGGAGACGAGGATGTTTCCGGCAATCGCATAGTCCGGCCCCGTTCGCCCGCCCGCCCAGGGGAAGCATTTCTTTCCCGTGAAGCTCGCGGCGCGGCCCTTTCCGTCCACGATTCCCACCTGCCGTTGCTCCCGATCGGGATCGTCGCGCCCGATGATCGTCAGGACCTCTTCCGGTGTCGCCCCGAGCCCGAGCAGTTCGAGCCCCCGGGTACCAAAGTCCGAGTTCGAGAAGGACTGGGTCGCGACGGCCCCGACCCCGGCTCGGGCGTAGGGCACGACGATCCGGACGTTGGGGAACTTCGACTGCACCGCGACACCGAGATCGCCATTGGCCGGATCGCGGGCGACGATGGAAAACGTGGAAACGAGAGCGGGAGCGGGGCTCGAGACCGGGGGAGCGCCGGGGAGCGCCCGATCGGGCGAACCGGCGCTCGGCAAGAGCAAGAACGTGGCGAGCAGTTGCGCGGTCCGCATGCGAGGCCTCCGGAATGGGAACGGATTCTATTGGAGGAGATCCCGGCGCCGGCAGACCCGGCCCCGCCTTCCTGGCCTCCAAGCGTCTTGTGCTAATTTCCCCTTCCGCATGTCCGCCCCTCCGAGCGCCCCCGTCTCCGAGATCCGCGGCCGAGCCGCCGAGGCTCCGGTTGTCGAGACCCCATTCGACCCGAGGAGGAAGGAGGTGCCCGCGTGAATCCGGAGAATCTCCACTACACGCAGAGCCACGAGTGGGTGAGGATCGATGGGGACGTCGGCACGATCGGCATCACCGACCACGCGCAGAAGGAGCTGGGCGAGATCGTCTACCTGGAGCTGCCGGAAGTGGGCCATGTCTTCAGCGCGGAAGACGAGTTTGGCACGGTCGAGTCGGTCAAGGCGGTGTCCGAGCTCTTCTCGCCGATATCGGGAGAGGTCACGGAAGTGAACAAGGGGGCCGTCGCCGAGCCCGGAATCGTCAACGACGACCCTTTCGGGGACGGCTGGCTCATCCGAATCCGGCTCTCGACCGACGAAGAAGTCGGGAAGCTCATGAGCGCCGCGCAATACGCCGAGTACGTGGCGAGCGAAGAGAAATGAGACGCGTCAACGAAGTGGTGCCCGCGGGAAGTCTCGTGCTCCGCCGGCGCTCGGGTCGGGTCTAGCGCCGGCGCGGCCGATCCTAGCCGCCTTTCACGATATTCTTGCTCGCCAGGTTCCGCATGAACCAGTTCCAGCGCCGTTGCCCTCTCTGCTCGGGGGACATGATCCGCTCGCGCAGCGCCAACTCGGGCTATACGTCCTACTTCTGGAAGAAGCCCTGGAAGACGGGCATCTTTCAATGGGGCGTCGAACGGATCTATCCCTGGGCGTGCATGGGCTGTGGCGTCGTGCTCCTGTACCTCGACCGGCTTCCCGCCGTCGCTGAGGAGTTCCGAAACGTGCGGGAGAGCGAGAAGGAGACCTCGAGGTCCATCGAACCGGCCCCCATCAAGTCGTGATCGCCATCGGCTATCTCGACGGGAGGCGGCTCTCCCGCGCCCTGATTGCGGGGGCGCGTTTCGTGGCCGACCGCGCCGAGCCCTTGAACAAGATCAACGTGTTTCCGGTGCCCGACGGCGATACCGGGACCAACCTCGCCTCGACCCTCCAGAAGATCGCGGCCGGCATCGCACGGGTGCGCCAGCGGCACGTCCGCGAGATGTCCCGCACGCTGGCCGACGAGGCGGTCGGAGGCGCTCGCGGCAACTCGGGCGCCATCCTCGCGCAGTTCTTCTGCGGCTTCGCGGACGGCCTCCCCGATCGCCCCCGCGTCTCGACACGGGACTTCGGGCAGGCCGTCGTCGGCGCGGCCGAGTCGGCCTACCAGGCCATCGCCCGGCCGGTCGAGGGCACCATTCTGACGGTCATTCGCGACTGGGCCCGCCACGTGTCGACGCGCTCGCAGTCGGTTTCGGATTTCGAGAAGCTGCTGCCCGAGTCGCTCGAGCAGGCGAAGGTCGCGCTCGCCGATACGCCCCGGCAGATGGCGGCTCTGAAGAAGGCCGGCGTCGTGGACGCCGGGGCGCAGGGCTTCGTGTTCCTGCTCGAGGGAATCGTCAAGTACCTGCGCGAGGCGGCGCGCGGCGCGCTGCCGGAGGCGCCGCCCGCGGACTTGAAGGCTGCCGTCTTTGACAAGACGCCCGAGGAGATCCTCTTCCGGTTCTGCACCGAAGCCCTGCTCGAGGGTGACCGGGTGGACCGCGACGCGCTCCGCCGGGAGGTGGCGCTGATGGGCGACTCGATCGTCATCGCGGGAAGTACCTCGCGCCTGCGTCTGCATGTTCACACCAACGAGCCCGAAAAGGTGTTCGAGGCAGCGGCCCGATTCGCCGAGGTGGCGCAGACGAAGGTCGAGGACATGCGGGCCCAACACGAGACGCGCTTCGATCAGAACCGGGCGCAGCGGGTCGCGATCGTCACCGATTCGACCTGCGACCTGCCGCAGTCGCTCTTCGAGGAGCTCGGGGTCGCCATGGTCCCGGTGCGCGTCTTCTTCGGCTCGGAGAACTACCTCGACAAGGTCACCATCACGCCGGCGGAGTTCTACGCGCGCTTTGCGGTGACCGACGAGGCGCCGAAGACCTCTCAGCCGCCGCCCGCCGACTTTCATCAGGTCTACCGCTACATGTCCACTCATGCCGGAACGGTCGTCTCGATCCACCTTTCGGCGGCCTTCTCGGGAACCTACCAGGCGGCCCTCGTGGGGGCCCGCGGAATCGAGAAGACACGGTTCGTGCACGTGGACAGCCGCAGCGTTTCGGTCGGCCTTGGATTGATCGTGCGCGCCGCCGCGGAAGCCGCCGCGGCGGGCAAGGACGCCGACGAGGTCGTTCGCGTCGCGCAAGACGCGGCCAATCGCACGCGCGCCTTCGTGGCCGTGCCCACACTCGAGCACCTCGTGCGGGGCGGGCGGGTTTCGCCGCTGAAGGGTCTGTTCGCGCGGTGGCTCGGCCTGCTCCCGGTGCTGACGATATCTCCCGAGGGGAAGGTCTACGCGGGCTCCAAGGCTCGGGGATTCGAGGCGGCGCGCCGGAAGATGATGAACTTGCTCTTCGAGGCCGCGGAGCAGGCGGGCGCCGGCCCTCGCCGATTCGGCGTGGCGCACTGCGACGCCGCGGAGCTCGCCGAGAGCCTCGCCCGCCAGATCCGCGAACGGTCCCCCGAATCCGACGTGATGATCGTCGAGTGCGGGCCGGCCCTGGGGGCCCACGGTGGCCCGGGAGCGGTCGCCGTGGCCGTCCTGGCCTAGTCCCCGCGCCCGCGGTGCAGGAGATCTTCACGGTCGGGCACTCGAACCGCTCTCTGGAGAGTTTTCTCGCGATCCTGAAGGCCCATGGGATCGCGCGGATCCTGGACATCCGCCGTTTCCCCGGATCGCGGAAGTGGCCGCACTTCGGCGCGGCCGAGCTCGGGCGGAGTCTTCCCGCCGCGGGCGTCGGCTACGTGGGCCTCCCGGAGCTCGGCGGCCGGCGCCCGGCCCGTCCGGACTCGCCCCACACGTCCTGGCGGAATCCGGGCTTTCGCGGATACGCGGACTTCATGGACACGCCCGCGTTCGCCGAGGGGCTCGCCAAGGCGATGGCGCTCGCTGGGGAGACGCCCTCCGCGTTGATGTGCGCCGAAGCCCTGCCCTGGCGCTGTCACCGGTCGCTGGTCGCGGACGCGCTCGACGCCCGCGGATGGCGCGTCTGGGACATCCTTTCGGAGGTCGAGGCGCGCGAGCATCGTCTCCCGGCCTTCGCGCGGCCTCGCGGCACCCGCGTCCTCTACGACGGACCGGCCCGGCAAGGCGAACTATGACAATATTGATATAGTTCGGGCGGGGCTAGACTTCGAGCGCTCCCTCGCCCACCCGGATCACCCGGCCTCCCACGACCACGTCCGAGACGTTCGCGCCCTTGACCCGCACCTCGGCGTAGAGCGTGGAGGGGCGATTCAGGCAGTGTCCTTGCTCGATGACCAGGGAGGTGACGGGCGTCACCGTGACGGCGGCGTTCGACACGAGGTAGGCCGCCAGAGCCCCCGCGGCGGCGCCGGCGCCCGGGATCTCGACGGAACCGCCCGTATCGAAGGCGCGGGCGTGCGCCGCCGAGGACGCGGCGATCGTCTCCTTGGTGAACGCATAGATCAACGACGCCTCGCGTCCCTCCAGGACTCCGCGCAGCAGATCGTAGCGCGGGCGCGCATTCTGAAGGTCCGAGAGCGTGGCGACGGGCACGATCAGGGTCGGCAGCCCCGTCGAGACTTCCTGGACGGGCTGATTGGTCGCGAGCACGGCTTCCTCTTGGAGGCTCAACCCGGCCGCGGCCCGAGAGATCTCCTCCGGGGCGAGCCGCTCGCCGTAGACCGGCGCCTGCTGCCTCAAGCGAAGCATCCCGATCCGGCCGGACTGGACGCGCATCTCCACATGGACGAGCCCGTCGTCCCCCTCGTGGGCCAGACGGGTGACGGGCTCCTCCAGCGCAAGCCGCGTCTGCGTCGCATGGACGAAGTGGGCGCCGAGCGACGGGTGCCCGGCGAACGGAATGGCCCGGTCCCGGGAGAAGATCCGCAGCCGGAAGGCGGCTCCCGGCTTCTTCGACGGGAGGAGGAAGGCCGTCGCCGCATGATCCATCTCGCGTGCGAGGGCCTGCATCGTCTCCGGGGAGAGGCCCTCGGCCTCGGGGAAGACGGCCAGAGGATTGCCCGCCAGCGGGCGGTCGGCGAAGACGTCGACCAGAACGAAGGCGCGCTTCGAGGTCACTCCAAGCGCCGGGCGGCGAGCAGGAGGACGTCCCGCTCTCCCACCGTTGCTCCGGTCTTCTTGCCCTCGGCCACGATCTTGGCGAAGGCGGCGGGGATCGGCCGTTCCCGCGCCTCCCGGGCGAGCCAGACGAGCAATTCGCCGGTCGGAATCGGCCGCGTGGAGAAGCGGATCTCGGCGAGCCCCCGCGACGGGAGCAAGACGAGGTCGCCCGCCGCCGTGGCGAGCTCGGCCGAGAAGACGCCGCTCTCCGACTTCACGGCGGAAGGAACGGGGCGGCCGTCGCGCAGCAGAAGAGGCAATTCCTCGCCCGCCGCGGCGACGTGAAGCGTCTCGCCCGTCCAGGCGGCCGCCGCGACCTGGCAGGACCGCTCTGCTTCGAGGATCCTCCTCACGATCTCGACCGGGGAGTGCGTGCCCAGGAGCCCCCTTCCCACTGCGATCGACTTCAGCAGCGGCCCGAAGGTCTCCTCGGGCGGGCGCGGGTCTTCGACGATCAGGCACGCGAGCCGTCCCGCGCGGGCCTCGACGGCGTAGGAGAGGATGTTCCACTCCTCCGAACGCCAGCGCAGCGGCGCCGACTCGAAGCCCGGCGTCTCCGGCCAGGCGGCGGGGGTCATGAGCGCCGCCGCGCTGCGGATCACCGCCGCCGCTCCCTCCCGCCGCGCCGTCGCGACCGCCGCCTCGTGCTGGCGCACTCCCTCGACGGCCAGCGCGGCGTGCGTTCCGACCTCCTGGAGGAACTCCTCGTCCTCCTTGGTGAAGGCGCCACGCCTCTTGTTCAAGATCTCGACGACGCCCACGATCTCGCCGGCGGGGGTTCGCAGAGGGGCGGCCAGGATCGATTGGGTGCGGAAGCCCGAGGAGGCGTCGACGTTGGCGTGGAACCGCGGATCGCGGTAGGCGTCCGTGGTGTTGATGATCGTTCCCTTTTCGGCCACGGCCCCGGCGATCCCGCGCCCGACCTTCAGGCGGATGGGCTCGACGCTGCCGCCTTCGAGGATCTGGCTGACGAGTTCGTCGGTGCCCGGCTCTCGCAGGAAGATCGTCCCCCGTTCCGCGTCGGTCTCGGAGGTCGCCGTCTTCAAGATGATCCGCAGCGTCTCGGTCGGGTCGAAGGTGGCGGCAAGCGACTTGTTGGCCTCCAGGATCACCATCAGCTTGACCATCTTGGCGCGCGTGACGGAAACCTCCGCCAGGACCCGGTCGAGCACCTGCCCCTCGAAGCGCGCGATCGAGTCGGCGAGCGCTTCGGCGTCGGTGAAGCGCGCGGCCGGATCCTTGGCGACGGCGCGGTCGAGGATCGACAGCAGCTCCGGCGGCAGGTCCGGTCGCAGCGTTTCCGCCTTCGGCGGCGCCTCGGCCAAGACGCGCCGCACCAGGCGAGCCGTGTCGTTGTCGTCGAACGGAACTCGGCCGGTGAACATCTCGTAGAGGAGAACGCCCATGGCGTAGACGTCGGTCGCCACACTCGGGTCCTGGCCCCGCAGGAGCTCCGGCGCCAGGAATTGGGGCGTTCCGGGCACCGCGTCTTCCTTTTCCCCGCGGTAGAGGGCCTTTTCGACCGCGATCCCGAAGTCCATCAGGTGCGGAATGCCGTCCTCCGTCACGATGACGTTCTCCGGCTTCAGGTCCCGGTGCAGAACGCCGATGCGGTGGGCCGCCGCGAGACCCCCGCAGATCCCCTTGGCGAGAACGAGGCCGCGCCCGAGGGGCAGGACGCGCTCTTCGTCCTCGATCTCCTTCAGGGTGCGGCCAGGCAGAAACTCCATCGAGACGAATTCTTCGCCTTCCAGCTCGACGAGGTCGAAGACGCGGCACACGTTGGGATGAGTGACGCGCCGCGAGAGGATGATTTCGCGGCGGAGGGTTTCCCTCCGCTCGGGGGACATGCGGTCCGGCCGGATTCGTTTCAGGGCGATGTCGATGTCCAGGCGCAGGTCCCGTGCCCGGTAGACCACCCCCATGCCTCCGAAACCGAGAACGCGGTCGATTCGGTATCGGTCTCCGAGTAGCGTGCCGGTCTTCAGAGGCCGGTCGGAGAGGCCCTCCTTCTCCTTGCCGTTCTGTGTGGGCCTTTCGCTCTCCCGGGGCATGGCGGAAGTCTATGATCGAAGGCTGCGGTTCCCCTTCGAAAGTTGACTCGCGAAGGTCCCCGGGTCGGGTTAAGCTAGGCGCGTTTCCCGACCTTTGACTCCAGGCCTTGAGCTTGATTGGGGAGGAGGAACCGTGACCAGACCGCAACGGGTCCGCCGTTTCTGGGTTTCCCTTGCCTGCCTCGGCTTTCTCGTCGCCTCTCCGGCCTTCCCCGCGGGGTTCCAGATCATGACGCAGGGGGCGCGAGCCACCGGGATGGGGCTCGCCTTCGCTGCGGTCGCCGACGATCCGACGGCGATCTTCTACAACCCGGCAGGCATGGGATTCCAGGAGCACTACTCCGTCGAACTCGGCTCCGGCTTCATCTCGAAGCTCAACGGGAAGTTCTACGGCACGAACCCGTTTCCGGGCGACGGTGCCAACGGCAGCCAGCACCTGACGACCTTCGTCGTGCCCAATTTTTATATGGTCGTGCCTCTGTTGCAGGACCTGAACCTCGGGGTCGGGCTGTTCTCGCCCTACGGCCTCGGCTTCCGGTGGGACAACACGGACAATCAGTGGCCCGGGCGCTTCATCTCGACCAACGCCGTCATCCAGACGATGGACCTCAATCCCGTGATCTCCTGGAAGCTCCTGCCGCAACTCTCGATTGCCGCAGGCGCCGACTATCGCCTTTCCAAGGTGCAGCTCGAGCGCAACCTCGGAACCTTCGACCCGCTGACGAACTCCTTCGTCGACACGGCGTACCTGAAGTTGAACAGCAGCATCTGGGACAACAGCGGATGGGGTTGGAACGCGGCGATCATGATCAAGCCGGCGCCGACCTTCTCGATCGGCGCCTCCTACCGGAGCAAGATCGACGTCGACTACGCCGGAACCGCGACCTTCACCCAGATCCCGACGGGAAACGCCGTCTTCGACAACATCGTCGCCTCGCTTCTCCCGTCGAGCCCCCAGAGCGTCTCGACGACGATCAATTTTCCCGCGAGCCTGAACCTCGGCATGGCCTGGGTGGCCCAGAACACGACCGTCTCGATCGAGGCGGACTGGACGCAATGGTCCGATTTCCACAACCTGCAGATCAATTTCACCAACCCGGCGATTCCGAGTTCGGACCGGGTCACGGCCTGGCAGGATTCGTGGGCATACCGCTTCGGTGTCGAGCAGCGCTTCGGCAAGTGGAGGCTCCAGGCGGGCTACTACTACGACAACACACCGCAGCCGAAGGTGGACGCCGGCCCGATCCTGGCCGACAACGACCGGATGGGCTACACCTTCGGCTTTACCTACGGAACCGAGAAGTTCAGCGTCAACATCTCCGACCTGTACCTGACCGTCAAGGATCAGACGACGCCGTACCCCAACACCGACGGGTTCTACGGGCAGTACAAGAAGGAAGCCGTCAACATCGCGATGTTCAGCCTCCGGTTCGCTTTCTGAGCAGGAGAAAGCCATGAAGAGAAAAGCCATCCTCCGCGCCGCCGCCCTCACCGTTCTTGCGGCGGCCGCCGCCGGCCCGGCATTCGGTCAAACGACCTTCTCGAAATACGTCGCCCTGGGGGACAGCATCACGGCGAGCTTCCAGGGGCTTTGCCTCGTCACGCGGAATCAGAACGCGAGCTATCCGCTCCTCGTCTCGCAGCAGCTCGGGATCACGGATTTCCAGCAGCCGCTCTTCGCCGAGGGACCCTTGAGCGCCGACCCGAATATCAACAAGTGCGTGGGCTTCGTCGTCAGCGGCAACGCCATCACGGTCGGAGCCGTCTCCGATCAGTTGCAGCCCACGAACCTGACGCTCCCGAGGCCCTACGACAACCTAGGGATTGTGGGTGCCACGGCCGCCGAGCTGATCACCATCACGAAGGCCGACCCCACCGGGAACACCGCGAACAAGTTCGCGTTTGCCATCCTCCGGAACAACGGGCCTTCGGGAAACCCGCTGAACGGGACCAACGCCATCCAGCAGGCGGCTTCCCTTGCCCCGAACCTCGTCACCCTTTGGATCGGGAGCGACGACGTGCTCGGCGCCCTTCTCTACGCCATCGCCTTGGACGGCGTGACGATGACTCCGGTCGCTTCCTTCACCCAGAGCTACACCCAGATCATCCAGACGATCCAGTCGACCGGCGCCACGATCGTGACCTTGAACATTCCTTCCGTCGATGCGGTTCCCTTCGCCAACACGATCCCGCCGGTCGTTCTCGACCCCTCGACGAACGAGCCCATCATCGTGGGCGGTGCGCCCGTTCCGCTGCTCGGCCCGGGCGATGCGGCCTTTCCCTGCCCGGATGGACAAACCGCCTGTCCGCTGCCGCCGGGAACCCTCGTGACGCTGGCCGCCAACAGCCCGCAGGCGGCGCTCGGCGGAAAGTCACTGCTTCAGGTGGGCTTCGGCATTCCCTGCGCGGTCGCACCGTTGCCCCAGTGCAACAAGCCTCTGCCGGACGGCCAGTTCAACCCTCCATCGACGATCATTCCGGGCGTGCTGCTGTATCCGGATGAGGTGGACCGGATCCGCGCCCGGACCGACGAGCTGAACGCCGTGATCGCCAACGTCGGCGGAGCGGCCGGAGCGATCCCGATCGACATCCACACGATCTTCAACGGGATCGCGGCCCACGGATACGAGATTGGCGGCCTGACGCTGACCACCAAGTTCGCGACGGGGGGCATCTTCTCCGCCGACGGCTTCCATCCCAACTGCATCGCCCAGGCCATCGTGGCAGACGCCGTGATCAACGCCCTCAATGCGGCCAAGCACCTTTCGATCCCTCAGCCCAACATGGCTTCGGCGCTCTTCACGCCCAACGTGCCGCCTGGTGCGGCCTCGGCGACCGCGCCCGGGCTCGACTTCTCGGACCAAATGCGCCGGCAGCTCTACGCCGCTTTTCCCCCGGTGACCGCCGGCATCCAGGTCCTGGAGCCTGAGGCCCCGATCTCCCGGGTCGATCCCAGAGCCCGCCCCGAGAAGAACCGAACGGTCGAGCGGCCGGGCGAGCGGAAGAACTAGCAGGGAGGGGCCCCGCTCGGGGCTGCGGGCGGTTCTGGGAAGCCGAGTGGACGCCGGCCGCGCTCTTTGCTAGATTTCGCCGTCCTTTTCGAGGTTGGAGAGAACCCCATGATGATCCCGGCTACCCAAATCCGCGTCGGCACCCTGGTGATCCACAACGGCGAGCTGCACCGCGTGCACGACATGGTGCACAAGACCCCCGGAAACCTGCGCGGTTTCGTTCAGGTCAAGATGCGGAACCTCCGCTCGGGCTCCATGGCCGACCACCGCTTCGGCTCGACCGACCGGGTGGAGAAGGCCTCGCTCGACGAGCGGGAGATGGAGTACCTCTACTCCGATGCGGCAGGGCATCACTTCATGGACCAGCAGACGTACGATCAGTTCACGCTCTCCGACGAGGTGATCGGCGAGCAGATGAAGTACCTCCTGCCCAACACGGTGATCCACGTCGATTTCTACGAGGGGAATCCCGTGGGCATCGAGCTGCCCAACACGGTGACGCTCAAGGTCGTCGAGACACAGCCGGGGATGAAGGGGGCGACCGCGTCGGCTTCCTACAAGCCGGCCACCCTGGAGACGGGACTCCAGGTGATGGTGCCCCAGTTCATCGAGGCTGGAATCCGAATCAAGATCGACACGCGGGACGACACCTACCTCGAGAGAGCGTAGGCGCCGACCGCGATCGACTGTCGGCCGATCGGCTGGATTCTCTGTCCGTATGCTGCAATGGCATGCGAAGCTCCGATTGCCCCTTTTCGCTTGACCTCGCTTTGAAGCCTCTTGAATAATCCTCCCCGTGCGGAAGCTGCGGGCTACCCGGGCAGCCCTTATCGCCCTGCTCCTAGTAGCAGTGTGGCCGGCCCGAACCGAGGGTAAGCCCCAGAAGAAAGGGGCCCACAAGGCCGGGACCGGCCCTTCGGCAGCTTCGGCAATTGTCTCGGGCAAGCACTCTGTCGCTCACGCCAAGGCGACGAAGGCCGGGAAGAGCCCTCAAAAGACGAAGGTTGCGGCCTCGGGCAAGCACAAACGCGCCAAACGAATCATTCGCCAGAACGCGGACAACGAGGTGGTGCTCGAGTGGATCCAGGCGACGCGCCGCCCCCAGCCGTATGGGCCGTTTCTCCCGCCCTCCGCTCGCTTGATGCTTGCCGAAGCAGAGGAGCAGGCACCGGCACCGGAGGTTGCTTGCCCGCCCGTTGACGTCGTTTTGGAGGCCCACGTCCATGACGAGAGCGCCGAGACCGTCGGGTCGCCGGGCTCGGAAGAGGGGCTCGGGGCCGAGGAGGAGGCGGCGCGAGACTCGCGGACCGAGAGCCTCGTTGCCATTGCCCGGCGAATCGGCTCCTTTTTCCGCCCGAAGTCGTCCTCGGCGCGCGTCACCCCCGACGACGTCGACTTGGGAGACCTGCTTTCAGCCAATCTCAAGATTCCCGTCGAGGGCGTGGACGCCGAGAAGCTGCGCGACTCCTTCCTGGACCGACGCGGCCGGTACCGCAAGCACCTGGCCATCGACATCGGGGCGCCCCGCGGTACGCCGGTCATCGCGACGGCCGACGGCGAAATCGTGCGGCTACGCCGGGAGAAGAAGGGCGGAATCACGATCTATCAGAAGGACGCGACCGGCAAGTACCTGTTCTTCTACTGCCACCTCCAGCGTTATGCCAAAGGCCTCGCGGTCGGTCAGCAGGTGTCCGCCGGCGACGTCATCGGGTACGTCGGCGCGACGGGCCACGTGATCGGCGGGCCGCACCTGCACTTCTCGATCACGCGGGTTCCCGAGGACGACGATTTCCGAGAGGGCCTGGCGGTGAACCCCTACCTGCTCTTCCTGGCGGGGGTGCCTTAGCCTCAGGACGCGCCGGAGCTTCCGCCCTCGAGCAGCCGGGAGAGCCAGAGGTTGGTCAGTTTCTCCGCGACGGTGTTCTGGCGGAGGCGCGCGGCGAGGTTTCCCCAATCCATCTCGTCGAGCTTCTGATCCTGGTTGAAGCAGGAGAACACGATCTCCTTCTGCTCCCCGGTCTCGGGGTCGATGTGCCTCTGGAGGCACTGGGCGCAGACCTCTTTCATCATGCACTGCATCGGCGAGTTGATGGAGCCGATGCCCTCGTGCCTCGGGTCGAGGAAGGGCGCCAACACGTTGTGGCGGGCGCGGGCGACGGCGGCCATCATCCGGTCCGAGCCGATGGCGATCAGCCTTCCGACCTCGGAGAGCGCGATGGGCGTGTCACCGAGGTGACCCGTCGCATACGCGAGCATCGCCTCGACGATGTTTCCCACGAAGGAGCGGTCGCTCGGTCGGCGCACGGGGATCGGCTCGCCGCGGTCCACCGACAGGATGAGCACGTCGGAGGCCGCTTCGAGCTCCTCGCGCTTGTAGAAGTCCTCGGCCTTCTTGTAGCCGGCGAAGTAGATGACGCGGTTGCCGCGGGACTTCGCCTTCTTGCCGATCGAGAACAGGACGGCGTTGCCCAGGCCGCCGCCGCAGAGCATCACGGTGCCGTTCTCGGGCAGCTCCGTGGCGGAGCCGGTCGGGCCCATGACGACGACCGGCTCGCCGGGCTTCAAGACGGTGCAGAGACTCGAAGACGCTCCGATTTCCAGTGCGATGAGCGAGAGGAGCCCGCGCCCGGCATCCACCCAGGCGCCCGTCAGCGCCAGCGGCTCGATCAGCAGCGGAGACCCTCCGACAACGGGGGCGTGCGCCTCGAGGTTCTGCAGACGGAAGAACTGGCCCGGTTGGAAGTTCGCGGCCGCGGCCGGCGCCTTGACGACGACCTCGATGATCGTCGGTGTCAGCCGGTTGACCGCCACGACGGTTGCGCGCAGACGCTCCTCGATGCGCGCGCGAAAGCGCGTCCACTCCTCTTCGGAGACCACCGGCCGGGCGCCCGGGAAGAGAACCGCCGCGATCGCCGGGTAACCCTTTCTGGCGGAGGCCATGGCCTTGACGACGTTGCCGTTGAAGGCCGGATGGTTGTCCCCGAAGAACGTGACGAGCTTGCCGCCGCGCTGGTAGCCCGTGAAGAAGGCGTCCTCGGCGTCGGGGGGCGCGCTCGCGAGCGAGACCGAGCCGTCGGCGCCGATCGTTGCGCGGTGCGGCTGGAAGAACCGCCTCTTCTCGTCCATCGGGAACGTGCCGGGGAACTCCTTCTCGTAGGTGATGTTCGGCGTCGTGCCGGCCGCCACGAGACAGGCCCGGGCGGGCAACTCGACGATCTCGCCGCCCGGCAGCCGCCGGAAGCGCACCGCGGTGAGCTTCCCGTCGGCGTCCGGAACCGCCTCCACGGGATCGAGATCCTCGATGAAGGTGATCCCCTCCTCGAGAGCCTTGATGACCTCCTCGTGATTCAGGCGATAGGCCGGAGACTCCTCCATCCGGCGCCGATACACGATCGAGACGCCGCCCCACTCCTGGCACAGCGCGGCGAAGTCGGGCTTCTCGCCCCGGGCCGCGGCGCGCTCCCGCTCCAGACGCACCGCGGCGCCGTGCGCGAGGAGCCGGTCGAGAAGCTCCCGCTCTTCCGCGTCGAGCGATGCGCGCACGGCCTTTTCGCCCCGCTCCGCGACGAGGGTCTCGTAGCGGCCGAGCGTCTTCTCGCACTGAAGCGGGTAGTAGGCGAGTAGCTCCGTCGCCGTGTCGATGGCGGTCAAGCCCCCGCCGATCACGACGGCCGGCAGTTCGGCGTACAGGTTGGCGAGGGCCCCCCGCTTGAAGGCGCCCGTCAGCTGCAGGGCCATCAGGAAGTCCGAGGCCTTGCGCACCCCTCGGATGATGTTGTTCTTCATCGGGATGATCGTGGGGCGCCCCGCTCCGGCGGCCACCGCGATGTGGTCGAAGCCCGCGGCGAAGGCCTGCTCCGCGGTCAAGGTTCCCCCGAACCGCACGCCGCCCTGGATCGAGAAACGCTGGCGGCGGGAAAGCGTCAAGTGGAGCAGCGTCAGGAAGTTCTTGTCCCACCGAACGGTAATCCCGTACTCCGACACGCCGCCAAAACCGGCGAGCGGCCGGGCGTCGAGAGGCCGGGAGAGCGTGCTCCAATCGCGCAGCGGCTCGATCCCGTTTCCGTCCTGCCCGGTCCAGGAGGCGGGAAGCGGCTCGATCTTGAGCCCGTCGATCCCGACGACGCCGCACCCCTCGTTGAGCAGGTAGTGCGCGAGCGTGTACCCCGCGGGGCCGAGCCCGACGACGAGCACGTTCTTGCCGTTGTAGGGGAGGGGATAGGGACGCGTCGGGTGAAGGGGATTCCAGCGCGTGAGCAAGCCGTAGATCTCGATTCCCCAGGGGAGTACCAGCACGCCGGTCAGCACTCCCGTCTCGATCTGCGGGATGTTGACCGGCTCCTGCTTCTGGAAGATGCAGCCCTTCATGCAGTCGTTGCAGATGCGGTGGCCGGTGCCGGGACACATCGGGTTGTCGACGCAGACGAGAGCGAGCGCGCCGATCGAGTCTCCCTCGCGCCGGAGCTCGTGCATTTCCGAGATCTTCTCGTCGAGGGGGCAGCCCGTCAGGGGCACGCCGAGCGGATTCTTCGAGAGCGCGCCCGTCTTCGTGTCGAAGAGGCCCTTGGCGCAGGAGTCCTTCTCCCGCTCGTGGCAGAGCAGGCAGTAGTGCGTTTGCCCGAGCACTTCGCGGCGAGTCATGCGGGGATCCGTCAACAGGAACCCATCCCGCCGGCGGCGGCGCGAGGAGGGGCCGACGCGGGCCTCGGGAAACTGCGGGAAGGGACGCTCGGTCTCGACTAAGTGTTGATAGTCGAGCATCTCGGGCAGGTGGAACGAGCTCCAGCCCGCGACCTCCCGCTTCCAGTCCGGGTAACGCAGGCGCGCGCCGCACCACTGCGCATAGAGCTGGAGAAGCTTCTCGAGAAAGGCGAGGAGCTCCTCGTCCGAGTCCCCGGCCGGACTGGGCATCCCCGTCGCCGCCGAGGAGCGGGCCCGGGAAGCGAGTTGCGCCGCGCCCGCCCGAGCCTCCGGGTCGACCCGCGGGACCTTCTTCTGACGAAGGGCCGCGAGGAAGGCGCTTTCGAGGTCGAGGAGCGCCATTGCGGTCTGCGAGGTCGCCTTTTCCGGGTCCTCCCGCCAAGGGAGCTGCGGGAACAGGTCTCGCTCGAGCGCCGTGGCCGCCTCGCGCAGTGCCTCGCGCTCCGCGGGCTCGTCGGGGACGGCGCTCTTGACGGCACGGCGCTGCAGGAAATCGCGGCGGAACCGGAACAGGACGGCCTCGGGCCCGGCGCTCGACGCCTGGGCGCGCCACTCCGCCTCGATGTCGAAGAGCCGGACGAGGAACCGAGAGAGGTGTCGGGCGGCCTCGACCAGCAGGCGAGAGAGCGCCAGGGGCGAGACCGCGGCAGGGTCCTGCCGGTAGGCCGTGAGCCGTGCCGCGAGGGGGGCGTCCTCGCGAGCGAGCTCGTCGAAGAACACGCGGTCGAGCTCCGCGAGCTTCTCCTCGCGGTGCAGGTCCTGGTATCGGAATCCCGGAACGCCGAGAGGGAAGTCCCTCTCGGCGGTCAATGGCAGAGTGGCGGTCTCCAAGCAAGCGGATTCTAACCCGAGGCGTCCCTGGTGCACCCGTTTGGCGCCCCCTTTTCCTGGTGCAAGGACACCTTGACAACGGCAAAATCAATAATAGGATTCGTTACTGATATGGAAACGGCCCCCCAGCGCCGCCAGACTCGCCAGCGGCGGCTCGTCTACGAGACCGTGGCCGAGACGGTCACGCATCCGACCGCCGAGTGGGTCTTCGAGCGGGTGCGCCGTCGGATGCCGCGGGTTTCGCTCGGCACCGTCTACCGGAATCTGCAGCTGCTCGTCGCGGAGGGGCTGCTGCGCTCCTGGATGCGCGGGCGCACCACCCGCTACGACGCGGACCTCTCGGCCCACGACCACTTCTCCTGCCGCGAGTGCGGCCTCCTGCTCGACCTCGAGCGGGCGCCGCGTACCTTCTCGGAGGAGCGGCGGCTGCGGGCGCGGGGCCACGAGATCGAAGACCGGGTGCTGGAATTCGTCGGAATCTGCCGGGACTGCCGGCACCGGCGGAAGACAGGCGGAAAGAAACGGTGGCCCAACGGAAGGGGCCGAAACACCTCGCTGTCGAGCTTTCAATTTAATCGATCGAGCAACCGGAGCGATTTTCGCTGATGTGGGTGGCTCGCGCGCCTGACACGCGCGCGCAGCGGACGCGCTCCTCGCTTTGGGCGGTACGACGCAGGACTTTGGCAGAACGTTTCATTCACAGGAGGAGATGAGGCCATGTCTGAGAGCAAGTGTCCGGTCATGCATGCGAATGGTGGCGGTACGTCGAACCGAGACTGGTGGCCGAACCAGTTACGGCTCGGGGTGCTGCGGCAGCGTTCTTCCTTGTCCGACCCGATGGGCAAGGACTTCGACTACGCGAAAGAGTTCAAGAGCCTCGACCTGAAGGCCGTCAAGAAGGATCTGACGGCGCTGATGACCGACTCGCAGGACTGGTGGCCGGCGGACTTCGGCCACTACGGACCCTTGTTCATTCGCATGGCGTGGCACAGCGCCGGCACGTACCGGATCAACGACGGCCGCGGCGGCGCCGGCGCCGGCCAGCAGCGCTTTGCGCCCTTGAACAGCTGGCCCGACAACGCCAGCCTCGACAAGGCGCGGAGACTCCTCTGGCCGATCAAGCAGAAGTACGGCCGGAAGATCTCGTGGGCCGACCTCATGATCCTCGCGGGCAACGTGGCGCTCGAATCGATGGGTTTCAAGACGTTCGGTTTCGGCGGGGGACGTGAGGACGTCTGGGAACCGGAAGAGGTCGACTGGGGCTCCGAGCATAAGTGGCTGGCGGAACAGCGCTACTCGGGCGACCGGGATCTCGCAAAGCCGTTCGCCGCGGTCCAGATGGGACTCATCTACGTCAACCCCCAAGGCCCCAACGCCAATCCGGATCCGATCGCAGCGGCCAAAGACATCCGCGAGACGTTTGCCCGCATGGCGATGAACGACGAGGAGACCGTCGCCCTGATCGCGGGCGGCCATACCTTCGGCAAGACCCACGGCGCCGGCCCCGAGTCCTACTTGGGGCCTGAGCCCGAGGCGGCCGGCCTCGACGAGCAAGGCCTCGGCTGGAAGAGCGGCTTTGGCACGGGCAAGGGCGGCGACACGATCACGAGCGGCCTGGAGATCACCTGGACCACGACGCCGACGAAGTGGAGCAACAACTACTTCCAGAACCTCTTCGGCTACGAGTGGGAGCTGACCAAGAGCCCGGCCGGCGCGTATCAGTGGAAACCGAAGGGGGAGGCGGGCGCCGGCGCGGTGCCGGATGCCCACGACCGGTCGAAGCATCACGCGCCCGGTATGCTGACCACGGACCTCTCCCTGCGGTTCGACCCGGTCTACGAAAAGATCTCGAGGCGCTTCTTCGAGCACCCGGACCAGTTCGCTGACGCGTTCGCACGGGCGTGGTTCAAGCTGACGCACCGCGACATGGGCCCGCGCCCGCGCTATCTCGGCCCGGAAGTTCCGGCCGAGGAGCTTCTCTGGCAGGACCCTATTCCCGCTGTCAATCACAAGCTGATCGATTCGAAGGACATCGCCTCCCTCAAGGGCAAGATCCTCGCGTCCGGTCTATCGGTTTCGGAGCTGGTGTCGACCGCCTGGGCCTCGGCGTCCACTTTCCGGGGCTCCGACAAGCGCGGCGGCGCCAACGGCGCGCGCATTCGCCTGGCGCCGCAGAGGCAGTGGGCCGTCAACGAGCCGGTCCAGCTGGCGAAGAGGCTCAACACGCTGGAGGCCATCCAGATCGAGTTCAACGGGGCGCAGTCCGGCGGCAAGAAGGTCTCGCTCGCCGACCTGATCGTCCTGGCCGGGTGCGCCGGCGTCGAGAAGGCCGCGAAGAACGCCGGGGTGGACGTGACGGTGCCGTTCAC
>Ga0335084_10000528_pt1 | contig 32654 bp, 26 predicted proteins | sample Lox_Sample_44_FD_206721 | JGI IMG/M metagenome (GOLD analysis project Ga0335084, IMG submission 206721) | Soil microbial communities from Loxahatchee National Wildlife Refuge, Florida, United States - Lox_Sample_4.4 | ecosystem: Environmental > Terrestrial > Soil > Wetlands | place: USA...
CGGCCAGGACAGCTTCTACATCTCGTCGCAGCTGGTGCGGGAGGTGGCCTCGCTCGGCGGCGACGTGTCCGAGCTGGTGCCGCCGAACGTGTTCCGGGCGCTGCAGGAGAAGTTCCCGTCGAAGAACGGCGGCTGAGGCGGGCGGTCAGCCGGCGAGGCCCGCGCGGCGCAGCTCGGTCCGGATGCGCTCGACGAACTCGGTGGGGACGGCGTCCGGCTCGAGGCCGACGTTGAGGTGTCCTCCCGGGATGGGGAAGAGGCCAGTCCAGAAGTTCCCGTAGCGGATCCAGACGTGATCCAGCCCCCCGCAGTCGAGCTCGCCTCGCCGGCGGAGCAGGCCGAGCACAGTCGGATTGACCAGGAGCTCCTCGTATCGGTCGGTCTCCTGGACGCTGGCGCCGGCCAGTCCGGGCCGTTCCCGCAGAAACAGGTCCTCGTCGCGGAGGACGGCGACGTAACGGACCTGGGGCGAGAGGGCGAAGAGCGTGTCCTGGAGCTCGTTCATGGTCCGGAGCCTACCCTCGACGCGCGAACCACCAGGAGGGCGCCTCAGGGGCCTACCGGGGCCCCGTCAGCCCCGGGCGGTCGGGATGGAACTGTACCCTCGCCCACCTTGAGCCGCGTCGGTCCGGACTGGTACGGGTGGTTCCATGAAGCTCGCCCGCCGCCTTGCCGAGATCCAGCCGTCGCCCACCCTGGCCCTGAACGCACGGGCGAAGGCCCTGGCCGCCGCGGGGAAGGACGTGGCCGGGCTGTCGGCCGGTGAGCCGGACTTCGACACCCCCGAGCACGTGAAGGAGGCGGCGATCCAGGCGCTTCGCGAGGGCTTCACCAAGTACACCGCGACCAACGGCATCCCCGAGCTCCGCGCGGCGATCGCCAAGAAGCTCCGCGAGGAGAACCAGCTCGACTTCACTCCCGAACAGGTCATCGTCACCAACGGGGGCAAGCACGCGCTCTACAACTGCTTCCAGGCGCTGGTCTCGGACGGCGACGAGGTGGTGATGTTCGCCCCCTACTGGGTGAGCTACCCGGAGCAGGTGCTGCTCGCCGGGGGGCGTCCGGTGGTGGTGCCCACCCGGGTCGAGGATGGCTTTCAGCCGGATCCGGACGCACTGGCGAAGGCCATCACTCCGCGCACCCGGGCGGTCATCTTCAACAGCCCGAGCAACCCGACCGGAGCGGTGCTCCCGAAGGAGAACCTCCTCGAGCTGGCGGCGGTGATGGCCGTCCATCCGGACGTCTTGGTCATCACCGACGACATCTACGAGAAGCTGCTCTACACCGGGCAGCCCTTCGTCAACATTGCCAACGTGGCGCCCGCGCTCCGCAGCCGGACCCTGGTGGTGAACGGGATGAGCAAGGCCTACGCGATGACCGGCTGGCGGATGGGCTACGCCGCGGGGCCGAAGGCGCTCATCACCGGGATGCAGCTGGTCCAGGACCAGGCGACGTCCAACGTGAACAGCATCACCCAGCGGGCCGCCCTGGCGGCGCTCACCGGTCCGCAGGAGCCCATCCAGGCGATGGTCAAGGAGTTCCACCAGCGCCGGGACATCCTCCACGCCGGCCTCTCCCAGATTCCGGGGGTTCGCTGCGCCCGGCCGGAGGGCGCCTTCTACGCCTTCCCGGACGTGAGCGCGTGGCTCGGCAAGAGCTGGAAGGGCAAGCGCCTCGACTCCGCGCACGACGTCTCCGAGCGGCTGCTCGAGGATCTCCTGGTGGCGGCCGTCCCGGGCGAGCCGTTCGGGGCGCCTGGCCACCTCCGGTTCTCCTTCGCTGCCTCTCGCGCCACGCTGAACAAGGGACTCCAGCGGCTGCGGGACTTTGCCGCGGCACTGACCTAGCCGGGGGCCTCGGAGCTCGCGTCGCCGGACCGGGGCGGCTGGATCCGTCTGCCGGATCTGTTACAGGGACCCCTCCGATGCCCAAGCGAACCGATATTCACAAGGTCCTGGTCATCGGATCCGGGCCGATCGTCATCGGCCAGGCCTCCGAGTTCGACTACTCCGGCACCCAGGCGATCAAGGCGCTGCGCGAGGAGGGCGTGCAGGTCGTCCTCCTCAACAGCAACCCGGCCACGGTGATGACCGATCCGGAGTTCGCGCACCGGACCTACATCGAGCCGATCACCGTCGAGGCCGCCGAGCAGATCATCGAGCGCGAGCGCCCGGATGCGCTGCTCCCCACCATGGGCGGGCAGACCGCGCTCAACCTCGCCAAGGCACTCGCCGAGGCGGGCATCCTCGAGCGTTACGGGGTGAAGTTGATCGGTGCCTCGCTCCAGGCCATCAACAAGGCCGAGGACCGGCAGCTCTTCAAGGCGGCGATGCAGAAGATCGGCATCCCGCTCCCGAAGAGCGGCTACGCCACCTCGCTCGACGAGGCGAAGGCCATCGTCAAGGACATCGGGTTTCCGGCCATCGTCCGTCCCAGCTTCACCCTCGGCGGGACCGGCGGCGGGGTGGCCTACAACTCCGACGAGTTCGAGGCCATCTGCCTCGCCGGTCTCAAGGCCAGCCCCACCTCCACGCTCCTGGTGGAGGAGAGCGTCCTGGGGTGGAAGGAGTTCGAGCTGGAGGTGGTCCGTGACACCGCGGACAACGTGATCATCATCTGCTCCATCGAGAACCTGGACCCGATGGGGGTGCACACCGGTGACAGCATCACCGTGGCCCCGGCGCAGACCTTGACCGACAAGGAGTACCAGCGGCTCCGGCAGGCATCGCTGGCCATCATCCGGGAGATCGGCGTCGACACCGGGGGGTCCAACATCCAGTTCGGGATCGACCCGAAGGATGGCCGGATGGTGGTCATCGAGATGAACCCCCGCGTCAGCCGCTCCAGTGCGCTGGCCTCCAAGGCCACCGGGTACCCCATCGCGAAGATCGCCGCCAAGCTGGCGATGGGCTACCGGCTGGACGAGCTGAAGAACGACATCACCCGCGACACGCCGGCCTCGTTCGAGCCGACGCTGGACTACGTGGTGGTGAAGATTCCCCGCTTCAACTTCGAGAAGTTCCCCCGCGCGGCACGGACGCTGACCACCTCGATGCGCAGCGTGGGCGAGGTGATGGCCATCGGCCGGACGTTCCGCGAGGCGTACATGAAGGCGCTGCGGAGCACCGAGTCGGGCGCGCTGTCCTCCTTCGAGCCGCTCGAGCTGCCGGCCGACCCGGTGGCCCGGACCGAGCGGGTGCGAGACCTGCTCCGAGTGCCGCGGCCCGAGCGGCCGCAGGCGCTCTTCCATGCCTTCCGGGAGGGGATGAGCGTCGAGGAGGCCTTCCAGCTCTCGGCAATCGACCCCTGGTTCCTCCGCAACATCCGCGATCTGGCCCTGGAGGCGAAGTCGCTGTGGGGAGGGAAGCTCGGCGAGCTGGACGATGCCCGCCTCCACCGGCTGAAGGCGGACGGCTTCTCGGACCGGCTGCTGGCCTTCCTGCTGGGGACGACCGAGGGCGAGATCCGGGCGCACCGGCACCGCCGCAACATCCGCCCGGCCTACAAGCGGGTGGACACCTGCGCGGCCGAGTTCGAGGCCTACACCCCCTACCTCTATTCCTCGTACGAGGAGGAGGACGAGGCGCCGCCCACCGAGCGGAAGAAGGTGATGATCCTCGGCAGCGGGCCGATCCGCATCGGCCAGGGCATCGAATTCGACTACTGCTGCGTCCACGCCGTCTTCGCCCTGCGCGCCGCCGGCTACGAGACGGTGATGGTGAACTGCAACCCGGAGACGGTCTCCACCGACTACGACACCTCGGACCGGCTGTACTTCGAGCCGCTCACGCTCGAGGACGTGCTGGAGATCGCCCACCGGGAGAAGCCCATCGGGGCCATCGTGCAGTTCGGCGGCCAGACGCCCTTGCGGTTGTCGGTGCCGCTGGAGAAGGCGGGCCTGCCGATCCTCGGGACCACCCCGGACGCCATCGACCGGGCCGAGGACCGCGAGCGCTTCTCCAAGCTCATCGAGAAGCTCGGCCTGAAGCAGCCGGAGAACGGCGTGGCCCGGAGCCCCGACGAGGCGCACGGCACCGCCCAGAAGATCGGCTACCCGGTGATGGTTCGGCCCTCCTACGTGCTCGGCGGGCGGGCGATGGAGGTGGTCTACGACTCCGAGAGCCTGGAGCGGTACATGCGCGAGGCGGTGAAGGCCTCGCCCGAGCACCCGGTGCTCATCGACCGCTTCCTGAAGGACGCGATCGAGGTGGACCTGGACCTGGTGGCCGACCGGACCGGCGAGGTGCTGGTGGGCGGCGTCCTCGAGCACATCGAAGAGGCGGGCATCCACTCCGGCGACGCCTCCGCCACGCTCCCCCCGCACTCGCTCTCCCCGGAGCTGGTGGAGCGGATGAAGGACCAGGCCACGGCGCTGGCCCGCGAGCTGAACGTGGTGGGCCTGATGAACGTGCAGTTCGCCATCCAGGGGAAAGCCATCTACGTCCTGGAGGTGAACCCACGCGCCTCACGCACCGTCCCCTTCATCTCCAAGGCGACCGGGGTGGAGCTGGCGAAGATCGCTGCGCTGTGCATGGTGGGAAAGACGCTCCGCGAGCTGAACGCTCCGCGCGAGGTGGAGATGAAGCACGTGGCGGTGAAGGAGTCGGTCTTCCCCTTCGCCCGCTTCCCCGGGGTGGACGTCATCCTCGGCCCGGAGATGAAGTCCACCGGCGAGGTGATGGGCATCGCCGACGACTACTACTCGGCGTTCGCCAAGAGCGAGGCGGCGGCCGGGTCGGCGCTGCCGAGGTCGGGCACGGTGTTCATCTCGGTGAAGGACGAGGACAAGCCGGCGATGGTGGACCTCGCCAAGCGGCTCCGGGCGCTCGGGTTCCGCATCGTCGCCACCGGTGGCACCCACCACTACCTGGCGAACAAGGGCATCCCCACCGAGCACGTGCTGAAGGTCACCGAGGGCCGGCCGCACGTGGTGGACAAGATCGTGGACGGCGAGGTGGACCTGGTCATCAATACGACCTTTGGGAAGAAGGAGATCGCCGACAGCTTCAGCATCCGTCGCGAGTCGCTGATGCACTCCGTTCCCTACTACACGACGGTGCAGGCGGCCCGGATGGCGGTGGGGGCGATCGAGGCGCTGGTGCGCGGGCGGATTCCGGTGATGGCGCTCCAGGACGCCCTGGGCTTGAAGCGCTGAGCCTGGCTGGCTAGGGTCCGCGGCCCCGTATGAGCCGCATTCCCATCACCGCCTCCGGCCTCCGGCGCCTCAAGGAGGAGCTGAAGCAGCTGCAGACCGTGGAGCGGTTGAAGATCTCCAGGGAGATCGAGGTCGCCCGAGCGCACGGGGACCTCCGGGAGAACGCCGAGTACCACGCGGCCAAGGAGAAGCAGTCGCACATCGAGGGTCGCATCCTCACCCTCAACGACTCGATCGCCCGGGCCGAGGTGATCGACGTCTCCAAGCTCGCGGGTGACAAGGTGGTCTTCGGGGCGACGGTCAAGCTGCTCGACATCGAGAGCGAGAGGGAGGTGACGTACACCCTGGTGGGCGAGCTCGAGGCGGACATCAAGCGCCGGCTCGTCTCGGTCACCTCGCCGCTGGCCCGGGGGCTGATCGGCAAGGCGGTCGGCGACCTGGCGACCGTGCAGAGCCCGAGCGGCCCGCGGGAGTACGAGGTGGTCGAGGTCCTCTTCGAGGAGCTGGACGCCGAGGAGTAGGGCGGGGGACCGCGGGAGTAGGCTCCTCGCCGTTGGTCCGTGGCGATGTCCTCCGCCTCCTACCTCCAGCCCCTGGTCGCTCCCTTGCGTTTCCTCGCGCAGAGCGATTTCACGCGCCTGTCGACGGTGAAGGGGCTCGAGGCGCTGGTTCGCACGGCGCTCGAGGGGGCCCGGACGGCGCAGTCCGGGGGCGACGTGCAGCTTCTCGAACGGGTCATCCGGGCCCTGGAGCGCGAGGGCCCAGAGTCACAACAGGTAGCGCTGCGTGCGCTGGCCCCGCGCGTCCGCGAGGTGGGCGTGGCCTCCACGCCCCGAGGAGTGATCTCCGGCGGCGCCACCCCGGAAGCCACCGCTCCGCGCAGACCGCACGGGTCGGAACCTCCGGCTCTCGCTTCGCGTAAGCCGCCGCCGGCACTGCGCGCCCCCCCCGCCGCCCGCGGCCTTCCGGTCCCGGCGAAGCGCGCCCGCCCCCCTGTGTCGCCGTCGCTCCTGGACGAGTCGCCCTCGCCGCCACGCAAGACCCGCCGGCCAGCCCGGTCGCGCGCACCGACGCCCCAGCCCGAGGAGGTGGCCCGGCCCATCGCCGCGGGGCCGAGCCGGGGACCGCTCTCGCAACCCATCGGCGCCGGTGGCATCCGGGTCCCGCCCCGTCTGGTCGAGGCGCTGAGCAAGAAGGGGCTGCAGCGGGTGGGGGACCTCCTTTTCCTGCTCCCCCGGACCTACGAGGACCGCCGGCGGCTCTCGACGCTCCGGGAGCTGCGGCCCGGGGAGCATGGGGTGGCGGTGGGCACGGTCCGGATGGCTCGGGATCTCATGATTCGCCCCGGCAAGCGCGGCTTCCAGGCCGTGCTCGCCGACGACACCGGGAGCATCGCGCTCACCTGGTTTCAGAGCGGCCCGTGGATGAAGTCCCGTGTGCCGGTCGGCAAGCGTCTCATCGTCTCCGGTGAGCTCCGGGCGGCGGCAGGCGGCCGGGAGATGGTGCATCCGGAGGTCGAGCCGGCGGACGAGGGGAGCGGGCCGTCGCTTCACACCGGTCGCATCGTCCCGGTCTATCCGGGGTTCGAGCGCCACGAGCAACGACAGGTCCGCGCACTGGTGGCGCGGGTGGCCGCGGCGCACCTGGGCGCGGTGGAGGACCCGCTCCCGGACGATCTTCGCCAGCGCCTGGCGTTGCCCCGGCTGGCCGAGGCACTGGCCCGCATCCACCAACCTGCTCCGGACGACGATCTCGCGGCGCTGGAGCAGCACCGCAGCCCCGCGCACCGGCGGCTCGCCTTCGACGAGCTGTTCCTGCTCCACCTGGGGCTGGCCCTCCGCCGCCAGGGGGTGAAGCACGAGCCGGGCATCGCCTTCCATGTCGACGGCGAGCGACTGGCCCGGGCGCGGGGGCTGCTCCCGTTCACGCTGACCCGCGCGCAGGCTCGGGCGGTGGCGGAGATCGGCCGGGACATGGCGCGGCCCGAGCCGATGCACCGGCTCCTCCAGGGCGATGTGGGCTCGGGGAAGACGGCGGTGGCGGCGGTCGCCGCGGCGCTCGCGGTGGAGGACGGCTGGCAGGTGGCGCTGATGGCGCCGACCGAGATCCTCGCCGCACAGCACCACGCCACCTTCGCCCGGGTGTTCGGCCCCGCTGCAGTGGAGGTGACGCTGGTCACCGGGAGCGGGACGGGGAGCGAGAAGCGGCGGGCGCGGCAGGCGCTGGAGTCGGGCCGGGCACGCATCGCGGTGGGCACCCAGGCGCTCATCCAGGAGGGCATCGCCTTCGAGCGGCTGGGGCTGGTGCTCATCGACGAGCAGCACCGGTTCGGGGTGCTGCAGCGACAGGCGCTCGGGCACAAGGGTCGCCGGCCGGACGTCCTGGTGATGACCGCCACCCCGATTCCTCGCACCCTGGCGATGACCCTGTACGGGGACCTCGACCTCTCGGTGCTGGACGAGCTCCCCCCCGGACGGACGCCCATCACCACCCGGGTGGCGACCCCCTCGCGGCAGCCCGAGGTGTGGGAGGCGGTGGAGCTCGAGCTCCGGAAGGGCCGCCAGGCGTACGTGCTCTATCCGCTGGTGGAGGCCTCGGAGAAGGTCGACCTCGCCGACGCGACCCGCGGCGCCGAGGAGCTCCAGGGGCGGTGGCCGCACCGCCGGGTCGAGCTGCTCCACGGGCGGCTCAAACAGCAGGACAAGGACCAGGTGATGGACGCCTTCCGGACCGGCGAGGTGGACGTGCTGGTCTGCACCACGGTGGTCGAGGTGGGGGTGGACGTGGCCAACGCCTCGGTCATGGTCATCCAGAACGCCGAGCGCTTCGGGCTGTCGCAGCTCCACCAGCTGCGGGGTCGGGTGGGGCGGGGTGCGGCGGCCTCGTTCTGCTACCTGCTGCCGTCGCCCGCCGGTGGGCCCGACGCGCGAGAAAGGCTGGAGGTCCTCGAGCAGAGCACCGACGGGTTCGTCATCGCCGAGAAGGACCTCGAATTTCGTGGACCGGGCGAATTCCTGGGAACGCGGCAGAGCGGGCTGCCCGAGCTGAGCGTGGCCAACCTCGCCCGGGACCAGGCGCTTTCGGCGGTGGCGGCCGAGGAGGCGAAGGCCATCGCCGCGGCCGACCCCCGGCTCACCCGGCCCGAGCACCGGGGGATGCTGCGGGCCCTGGAGGAGCGGTGGGAGGGGAAGCTCTCCCTGGCGAGGGTGGGGTAGCCAGGCCCGCGGCGGCGTTTTACGTTGGCACCGGCATGGAGGACGGCCGTCTCATTCTGGGGTTGCGCCGGAGCGGCATCCGGGACGAGCGGGTGCTCGCCGCGATGACCCTGCTGTCGCGCGCGGACTTCGTGCCGGACCGGCTCCGCGACATCGCCGCGCAGGACGAGGCGCTGCCCATCGGGGAGGCGCAGACCATCAGCCAGCCCTACGTGGTGGCCCTGATGAGCGAGGCGCTGGAGGTTCGGCCCGGCGACCGGATCCTCGAGATCGGCACCGGCTCCGGCTACCAGGCGGCGGTGCTGCACCTGCTGGGGGCGGACGTGTACAGCATCGAGGTCCGGGAGGGGCTGGCGCGGAGCGCGGCCGAGCACCTCCAGCCGTTCGCCGGGCCCAGGCTCCACCTCCGCATTGGGGATGGCTTCGACGGGTGGCCGGAGGCGGCGCCGTTCGACGCGATCGTGCTGACCGCGGCCCCCGAGCGGCTCCCGCTGACGCTGGTGGAGCAGCTGGCACCCGGTGGTCGGCTGGTGGGGCCCATCGGCGGCCAGCTCGAGGGTCAGGAGCTGGTCCGGCTGCGCAAGGGGGCTGACGGGCAGCTGCAGAGCGAGCGGCTGCTCTCGGTGCGGTTCGTCCCGATGACCCCGGCGCCCCTTCCGACCTGAGGCCCGACCGCGCGTGCGCCCCTGTCCCGTCTGCGAGGCACCGGTCACCGGCTGGATGTGCGAGGTGTGCGGGAAGCAGGTGGGTCCATCTCCGGCCTCGGCGAGCCTCACCGTTCCCCTGGAGGGGCTGGAGTCGACTCAGCTTCCGCCGGACGGGCTCGGCCTGGACATCGAGCCGGCGCCGGATCTCGAGCTCACCGCGACCGGTCCGGTGCCGGAGGTGCCCGGTGAGCCCCTGCTCGGATGGGAGATGACGCACGTCGGTCTGGGTCCGGACGTGCGGGCCGGTGGGCTCCCGGACCTCGACGCCGGTCGTGCCGCGCCCGAGGGGCCGCCGACGGTGGCGCCCTCGGTGCTGACCTGCCGGTACTGCCGCAACGTCCAGGCATCGGGGCTGTTCTGTGACCGGTGCGGCATGCGGCTGCCCTGGGCGGCGCCGGCATCGGCGGTCAAGGCCGAGGTGGCCGACGCGACCGAGCGCAGGGTGTGCAAGCGCTGCGGTGAGCGCAGCCCGGTGTCGCTGGAGCGGTGTGGGGGCTGCGGTGCGCTGCTGGTGACCGAGCCGTAGGTCAGGGCGGCCCCATCCAGCTAGCCATCGCGGGCCCGGCTGCCGTAGGGTCCGCCCCCGCTTGCAGACCGAACCTTCGATGGAGCTGTCGCCCGAGGTGGCCCGGGCGCGGCTGAGCCAGCTCCAGGCCCAGCTGGCGGTACGCCAGAGCACGACGCACTTCGCCCGGGCAGGGGTGGCGCTGGTGGCCTGCACGATCTTCACCGGGGCGGCGGCGAAGCTCTTCTGGGACTCGATCCGCTTCCCGGTGCTGGGCGCGGGGTCGGTGGTGGTGGCCATCGGGCTGGTGGTGTTCGCCTGGATCCAGTACCGGCGCGGGCAGGCGCACCATCGCCGTGAGCTGGAGCTGTTCGCCTCGCTGCAGGCGGTCCACCGGGCGCTCCACCTGGACGATCCGGCGGCGCTGCTTCCCCGATGAGCGCCAGGTCCGGGCGGCTCATCGTCCTGGAGGGCATCGACGGCTCCGGGACCACCACCCAGGCGGCGCGGCTGGCCACCTCGCTGCGTGAGGCCGGGCAGGCGGTGGTGAGCACGCGCGAGCCGTCGGACGGGCCGATCGGGATGGTGCTCCGGCAGGCGTTGACCCGCAGGCTGGTGGGGCTGTCGGACCGGATGCTGGCGCTGCTGTTCGCGGCGGACCGCCTGGACCACCTCGCCTCGGTGGTGGAGCCGGCGCTGGCCGAGGGCAAGGTGGTGGTGTCGGACCGCTACGTGCTCTCGTCGCTGGCCTACCAGGGCATGCGGCTGCCGCTCCGCTGGGTGGAGGCGTTGAATGCGGCGGCGCGGCCGGCGGACCTGACGCTGTACCTGGAGGTCGACCCCCGGACGGCGGCGCGGCGGCGGCACGGCCGCGGCGGAGCGGCGGAGCTGTTCGACGCCGACGACGTCCAACGCTCGGTGGCCCGCGCCTACGCTCGGGTGGTACGGAAGCACGCCCGGGCGCAGCGGGTGGTCCGGGTGGACGGCCGGGCGGCGCCGGACGAGGTCGCGCGGGAGATCCTCTCCCGGGTCCGCGCCGTGCTGTCCCGGCGGGCGGGGAAGTAGAGTGCCCGGCGGGATGGCACGGACGGGCGCGGCGGCGATCATCATCGGCAACGAGGTCCTCTCGGCGAAGGTGGAGGACGTCAACGGACCGCACCTCGTGCGCCGGCTCCGCGAGCACGGCGTCCCGCTGCGGGCGATCTTCGTGGTCCCGGACGAGATCGAGGCCATCGTCGGGGCGGTGGTGAACGCCCGCGCGGTCGCCCGGTGGATCGTCACCAGCGGTGGCATCGGTCCGACGCACGACGACGTGACGGTGCGCGGGGTGGCACTGGCGCTGGGCCGCGAGGTGGTGCGGCTGCCGCGCATCGTCGAGCTGCTGTCCCAGGCCCACTCCGGCTCGATGCCCGCCGAGGCGCTGCGGCTCGCCGAGGCGCCGGAGGGAACCGAGCTGCTCGCACCCGAGGGAACGGTCTATCCGGTGCTCGCGGTGGAGGGGATGTTCCTGCTCCCCGGCGTCCCGTCGCTGTTCAAGATGCAGCTGGAGACGGTGCTCTCGTCGCTGCCGAAGGGCGCGGTGCACGTCCGTTCCCTCTACCTGTCACGGGGCGAGGCGGAGATCGCCGCGACCTTGGACCGGGTGGCGCTGGGGATGCCCGACGTGGGCATCGGCAGCTACCCGGCGGTGACCTCGGGAGCCGACCACCGCGTCCGGGTGACGGTGGAGGGCGCCGAACCAGAGCGCGTGGAGCTGGTGGTGGCGCGACTGCAGAGCGAGCTGCCTGAAGGTGCGGTGCTGCGGGTCGAATGAGCGGCGGGTGAGGTCCTCGGGCCTCCAGCATCCCGGGGCCGGTGAGCGCCTCAAACCGCGCGTTCCGGCAGCGTCGGCCCCACCCGCTCCCGGAGGGTGAACAGCTCCTCCGAGACCGAGAACGTGACCAGCGCCCGGAGATCCGTCCGCTCGCGCACCGCTCGAATCACGCTCTCCGGCGACTCGGGCGCCTTCGACGTGGCAAACGCCGGGTCTTCCCGGAGGACCATCGTCAGCGCCACCGCCGGATCGCCGCAGACGAGCAACCCCGCCCGGTTCCCCGAGGCGAACAGACCCTGGAGCGTCCTGCCGAGGTCCGGCATCGGGCCCCGGGTCACCTCCCGCGCCGGCCCCTCGAGCGCGCGCAGCGACCTCCGCGGCAGCAGCTTCCGGAGCGTCCGGATCCGTTCCTCGTCCCTGTGCCCGAGCCCCTCGAAGTCCGCCACCACCAGGCGGATGCAATCTCCGAGCAGGTCGGCCAGCTCCGGTTCGGGGAGCTTCGCGGCGAGCGCCGTCCGCTCGAGCAATGCGAACACCGCCCGGCCAATGAGGAACTTCTGCTCCCGCGAGTTGAATCGCCGCACCACGTCCTGGCCCACGCAGATGCTCGGCGGATCGCTCGTCTCGGCGACCATGAGGCCCCGGCGCGCCTGGTAGACGTCGAAGTGGTCCACCCCGAATCCCTCGGCCACCAGGCGGATCGCCCGCACCACGGGGTGGTCCGATCGCAACCGGTCCGCGCGTGGATCCACCCCCAGGGTCTCGAAGTCCGGGGGGTGGAGCCTGGAGACCTGGTCGCCGACCGCCAGGAGCACGTCCTTCAACGGATTTCGCGCGTCCGGATGAAGCAGGAGATCCAGCGACGTACGGTCGACGCGGGCGTGCGGCTCGGTGGGGAGCCGGCTCCTCCAGTCGAGATGGAGGTGCATCGCCCTCGGCGTGCCCGCGCTCAGGAAGGCGCTCGCCGCCGCACAGCAGAAGCTCCGGTCGAGCAGCCGCTGGGAATCCCAGATCTCGTAGAGGGTCTCCAGGCTGAGGAGCCGCGTGGGGTCGAGGGCAAGCACCTCGCGGTGCGCGTCGACGGCGAGGTCGACCGAGCCCGGATCCTTGCTCAGCATGTCCGCCAGCGCGGTGCGGGCCTCCACGCTGCCAGGGTCCAGCTCCACCGCGGTGCGACAGGCGGCCACCGCCCGCGAGAGGTCGCCCAGGGTACGCAGGTAGAGCTCGGCCAGCCGGACGCGGATCCGCGACGCGGCCGCGGGAGGGCAGGGCGGCTGGGCGCGCTCGTCGAGCAGCTGCAGCAGCATCGCCATCCGTCCCCGCCGCTCGAAGAGCGAGACGATCCGGTCCAGGGCCTCGGGCTCCTCGAGGAGCAGCGGGAGCGCCTCCCTGGCCTCCGCGACCGAGCGCTCGGCGTCGTCGAAGCCCTCGCTGAAGGCCTCGGCCAGGCGGAGCGAGGTGCGGGCCCGGTCCACCGACCTGGTCTCCATCGCCCGCAGCTGCTGGAGGCAGTCCACCACCCCGGTCCAGTTGCGTGAGGCCCGGTGCAACGTGGCGAGCCGGTCGAGCGGCTCGGCGGAGACCACCGAGGCGAGCGCGGCGTTGAACGCCGCCACCGCGCGGGCAGGCTGGTCCAGGTGCTCCTGGTAGAGGATGCCCAGCCGGAGCTGGAGGGCGGCCAGCGTCTCGGCGTCGCCCCCGATCCGGAGGCGGTCCTCCAGCGCCTCGGCGGCGTCGGACCAGCGGCCCTGCTCGCCGGCGAGCACCGCCCGCAGCTCCAGCGCGTCGGCGTGTTCGGGCTCGGCCTCGAGCGCCCGTCCCAGGGCGGTGAGCGCCCGCCCGCGGTCGCCCACTCCATCGAGCCAGCCCTGGGCGGCCTTGAAGTACTCGTCCGCGGCGCCGGGGCGGTCGCCGGACGCCAGGCGGGTCTGCCCGCGCCGCTCGTTGAGCGAGGCCAGCTCGGCGGCGCCGCCCTTCCTGGCAAGGAGCGATTCCACCGCCTCGGAGGCCTCGACCTCCAGCGGGTCGAGGTCGAGCACTCGCTCGAACGCGTCGATGGCGCGCTCGGGCTTCTGCAGGACGTCCATCCACAGCCGCCCCGCCTCGAGCCAGGCCTGCACCGCACCCTCCCGGCTCCGGGTGGCGGCTGCTTCCGCCTCCCAGGCGAGCGCGGCGGCCTCGGTCTCCTCCATCCGCAACCGGACGCGGCGGACGCCCTGCAACGCCACCAGCTCCGCGGGCTCGAGCGCCAGCGCGGCCTGGTAGGCGCCGAGGGCCAGGGGAAGCGTCTCCGGGGATCCCTCCCCGAGCTGCCCCAGACGCAGATGCAGCTCGAGCCGCGCCGCGGGCGCCTGGGTGACCGCGAGCCGACGCTCGTAGAACTCGCGCAGCCCCTCCACGTCGCCCGCCTGGCGGAGTGAGCGCTCGAGCTGGAAGGCGGTGCGGGGGTCCTCGGGGTCCACCGCGAAGGCGCGCCGCAGATGTTCCAACCGCTCGTCGAGGCGGGGGCGACCCTGCTCCAGCTCGGCCGAGAGCCTCAGCGCCGCAGCCAGCCCCGGGTCGCCCACCCGCGCCGCGAGCCGCAGCCGCACCTCGGCACGCCGCGCCCGGTCCGCCGCCCGGGTGTGCTCGAGGAGGAGGAGCGCCCCGACGTCCTCCGGTTGCAGCTCGAGCGCCGACTCGGCCACCGCCGCAGCGCGGTCGAGGTGGCCGGCGGCGAGCAGGGCGTGAGCGAGCCGGAGCCGGGCGGCGAGGCGCTCGGAGGGGCTCCCGGCCACCGTGGCCCGCTCGAGCGATTGCAGCGCGTCCGGTCCCCCGTCGAGACCGGAGAGCGCCTCCAGCTCGCGGAGCGCCGGGATGTGATCCGGAGCCACCCGGAGCACCGCCTCGAGCGTGGCGGCGGCGGCATCGCGGTCGGCGAGCGCATCCAGCTGCAGGGTGGCGACCTCGAACAGCGCGTCGGCGCGGGCCCGTGGGTCGGTCCGTGTCCGGGCCATCCGATCGAGGGTGGCGACCAGGCCGGCCCAGTCCCCCTGTCCGCGCTGGATGCGGGAGAGGGCCCGGAGCGCGGCCCCGTGGTCCGGGTCACGCCGGAGCACCTCGTCCCAGGCGGTGCGGGCCGCGTCGAGGTCCAGCAGCCGGACCTCCTCCAGCTCGGCGATGCGGGCCCAGAGCTGCACGGCGCGGGTGGGCCCGGCGAGGCCAGCCTCGCGGCGGTACATCTGCCCGAGCTCCTTCCAGCGTCCCTCGCGCGCGTAGAGGCGCCCCAGTGCCTGCAGCGCCGGGAGGTAGGTGGGGTCCGCGGTGAGGAGCCGCTCGAGCACACCGATGGCGGCCCCCACGTCGTTCAGCCGCTCCTCGAGCACCTGCGCCGCGCGGTGCCGGAGCGCGATGGCCTGCCCCTGGTCGGTGGAGAGCTCGGCCTGGCGCTCGAGGAGGGGCACCAGCTCGTCCCAGGCCTCGCGGCGCTCGGCGAGGCGGGCCAGGTGGACCAGTGAGGGGAGGTGGTCGGGTGAGAGGTCCAGCGCGCGGCGGAGCGCGTCGGCGGCGAGGTCGAGTGCCCCGAGGTGCTCCTCCGCCTCCTGGGCGATGCGCCCCAGGGCAGCGACGCCGTCGGCCGGGGAGGTGATGGAGAGCAGCTCCTCCTCGTGGAGCGCGATGAGCTCGGTCCAGCGCTGCTCGCGCCGCAGCACCCTCTCGAGCCCCTGCCGCGCCGGGAGGTAGCCGGGGACGAGCTGGAGCGCCTCGCGGAATCGGCCCAGCGCCTCGTCGGTGCGGTGCAGGCGGGCGTCGAGGATCTCCGCGGACCGGAAGTGCAGCTCGGCCCGCGTCCGCGGGTCTCCCACTCCGGCCAGCTCGGCGTCGTACACCGCGACCAGGGCTGGCCAGTCCTGGGTCTTGGCGTGGAGCCGCCCGAGCCCGGCGAGCGCCGCTGGATGGCCCGGCACCCTCGCCAGCACGGCCTCGTAGCGCTGCACCGCCTGCGGGTCCCGGTGGAGGGTGTCCTCGAGGAGCGAGGCGAGCCGCAGCTGCACCGTCAGCCACTCGCGCTCGTCGCGCACCGAGGTGGCGAGCGAGGCGAGCACGTCGGCCAGCTCCTCGGGTCGGCCCAGCGACTCGTGCAGGGTGCCGAGCGCGGTGAGGACGGCGGTGTCCTCGGGGTTCTGGTGGCGGGCGGCGTTGAGCGCGGCGACCGCGTCCTCGGGTCGCTCCTGCCGGACGTAGGCCCGGGCGAGCGCGGCGTACGCCGGAACCGAGGTGGGCCCCCCCAGCTCGGCCTCTGCGGCGAGCACCCCGATGAGGCCCTCGTCGTCCCCCGCGGCCTCGGCGGCTCGCCGCAGCGCCCCGAGGGTGACCGGGTCCCTCCGATCGAGGGTGAAGGCCTCGCGCCAGCGGTTCAGGGCCTCCTTCTGCTGGCCGAGTCGCTGGTGCAGGGTGGCCGCAGTCTGGAGCGCGTGCGAGGCGAGCCGCGGGTCGGACAGCGCCCGGGCGAGCAGGACCTGGACCCGGAGCAGCCCGGGAAGGTCGCCGTGGGCGGCGAGCATCCCCTCCGCCTGGATCAGAAGGCCCAGGTCCGCCGGCTCGAGCTCGAGCGCGGCGGAAAGAACCTGGGTGGCCTCGTCCCACCGGTCGAGCCGGTCCGCCAGCACCTCTGCCTTCTCGAACAGCAGGGCAGCGCGCGACCTCTCGCCCTCGGTGGCGGCCAGCTCGGCGTCGAGGAGCTGCAGCACCATGGGCCAGTTCCCGACGTCGGAGAAGATGCGCCGCGCCGAGCGGAGGTTCTCCACGAAGCGGGGCGCCAGCCGGAACGCGGACTGGAACGCGGCGGCCGCGGCGCGGAGGTTCCCCAGCGGACGTTCCCAGAGCAGGCCCAGCTCGTGGTAGAGGCGCGCGCTGCGCGGATCGGGCTCCAGCGCCTTCGCTTCCCGCTCGAGCGCGGCGACGCGGGCCCGGACCTCGGCGGCTTCGGTCTCGCCGGAGCCGGCGGAGCGCGGGGCGGGCGTCTCTCGCTCGGGCGGAGCGGTCATGCAGCGTGGGCCGCGGCCAGGAGCGCCCCCGAATCGATGAGCGCCGAGACCGCCTCGATGTCGCGGTGGATCTCCCGGTCCTCCTCCATGGTGGGGACGACCTGGCGGACGCAGGCGTGGGCCGCGGCCACGCCCCGTCCCGCCCGGAGCGGTTTGCGGAAGTCGAGCGCCTGGGCGGCGACCAGCACCTCCACCGCGAGGCAGCTCCGGGTGAAGTCCACGACCTGGCGGGACTTGAGCGCGGCGGTCATCCCCATGCTGACGTGGTCCTCACGACCGGCGGAGGAGGGAATGGAGTCCACCGAGGCGGGGTGGCTCAGCACGCGGGACTCGGCGACCAGCGCGGCCGAGGTGACCTGGGCGATCATGAACCCGGAGTTGAGCCCCGAGTTCCTCGCCAGGAACGGAGGGAGCCCGCTCAGCGCCGGGTTCACCAGCTGCTCCACCCGGCGTTCGCTGATCGCCGCGAGCTGGGTGCAGGCGATGGCCAGCACGTCGAGGACCAGCGACACCGGCTGGCCGTGGAAGTTCCCACCGGAGACGATGAGGTCCTCGCCGGGGAAGACCAGCGGGTTGTCGGTGGCCGAGTTCACCTCGATGGAGAGGACCCGCCGAGCATGCTGCAGGCCGTCTCGGACCGCTCCATGCACCTGTGGCATGCAGCGCAGCGAGTAGGGATCCTGCACCTTGGAACAATCGACGTGGCTCTCGACGATCTCCGAGTCGCGCAGCAGCCCGCGCAGGTGCTCGGCGACCGCCATCTGGCCCGGGTGCGGCCGCGCCGCCTGGATCTGGGCGATGAACGGGCGGTGGCTGCCGAGCAACCCCTCGAGGGTCATCGCCCCGGCGAGGTCCGCGGTCTCGGCCAGCGCCTCGCCGCGGAGCAGCGCCAGGGCGCCCACCGCGCACATCGCCTGCGTGCCGTTGACCAGCGCCAGGCCCTCCTTCGCCTCCAGGACCACCGGCTCGAGGCCGGCGCGGGCCAGCGCGGCCCGACCCGGGAGCCGCTCGCCGCCCACGAATGCCTCGCCCTCGCCGATGAGCACCAGGGCCAGGTGGGCGAGCGGCGCGAGGTCACCCGAGGCTCCGACGCTGCCGCGCTCGGGGACCACCGGGATGACGCCCCGGTTCAGCATCTCGAGGGCGAGCTGGAGCGTCCGGGGACGGATGCCGGAGTGCCCCTTGGCCAGCACGTTGCAGCGCAGGAGCAGGAGCGCCCGGGCCTCGGGGACGCTCAGGGGCGTCCCGACGCCCGCGGCATGGGAGAGCAGGAGGTTCCGCTGAAGCGTCCGGAGGTCCTTCCGGTCGATGCGGACCTCGGCCAGGGTGCCGAAGCCAGTGTTGATGCCGTAGGCCGCCGCCTCGCCCGCGGCGACGCGGTCCACCAGCGCCCGCGCCCGCTCCACCCGCGCCAGGGCCTCGGGCGCGAGGGCAACGTGGTAGTCGCCAAGGCTCACGTCGCGGATCTCCTCCAGGCTCAACGTCTCGCCGTCCAGGAGCAATCGCCGGTCGGTCATGGGCGGCGGAAGGTACCCCGAGGCGCGGCTCTGCGTCTAAGGTTGCTGCCCGCAGGCGCGCCTGCTGCAAGGGGCAAGGAGGGGCGACTCAGCGTGGCACTGTGGGTCCAGAAATACGGGGGCACCTCGGTGGCGGACCCGGAGCGCATCCGGGCCGTGGCACGGAGGTGTCTCCAGGCACGGGCGGCGGGGCACGACCTGGTGGTGGTGGTCTCGGCGATGTCCGGTGAGACGAACCGCTTGCTGAGGCTGGTGCAGGCGGTGAACGAGCGGCCGAGCGAGCGCGAGCAGGACGTGGTGGTCGCCACCGGGGAACAGGTGACCATCGGCCTGCTCTCCCTGGCGATCCAGGCCGCGGGTGGCAGGGCCAGCAGCTTCCTCGCCCATCAGTGCCGCATCGTGACCGACAGCACGTTCAGCAAGGCGCGCATCAAGCGCATCGACGAGGAGCCGCTGCGCGCTGCGCTTGCCCGCGGGGACGTGGCGGTGGTGGCCGGGTTCCAGGGCATCGACGAGGCGGGGAACGTCACCACCCTCGGCCGTGGCGGCTCGGACACCACCGCGGTGGCGCTGGCGGCGGCGCTCCACGCCGAGCGGTGCGAGATCTACACCGACGTCGACGGGGTCTACACCGCGGACCCCAACGTCTGCCCCGCGGCACGGAAGCTGGAGCGCATCAGCTACGAGGAGATGCTCGAGGAGGCATCGCTGGGAGCAAAGGTGCTGCAGATCCGCTCGGTGGAGTTCGCGATGAAGTACCGGGTCCCCCTGTGGGTGAAGTCGTCCTTCACCGACGACCCGGGAACGCTGGTGTGCGAGGAGGACGCGGCGATGGAGGACGTGCTGGTCAGCGGCATCACCTACGACCGCAACGAGGCCCGGCTGGTGCTGCGCGGCGTGCCGGACAGGCCGGGGGTGGCGGCGCGCATCTTCGGGGCGCTCGACGAACGGAGCATCGTGGTGGACATCATCGTCCAGACCGCGCAGCAGGACGGCCGGGCCGACCTGAGCTTCACCGTGGGCCGGGCGGACTTCGCCGCGGCGCGGGAGGCCATGGACCGGCTGGTGCCCGAGCTCGGGCTCCGGGCGGTGGAGAGCGACGATCAGATCGCGAAGATCTCCATCGTCGGCGTCGGGATGCGGAACCACTCCGGGGTGGCGGCGCGGATGTTCGAGGTCCTCGGCAAGGAGGGAATCAACATCCAGATGATCTCCACCTCGGAGATCAAGGTCTCGTGCGTGGTGGCGGCCAAGTACAGCGAGCTGGCGGTGCGGGCGCTGCACACCGCGTTCGGCCTGGACCGGGCGGAGGCGGCAGGGGGCCGGTGAGGGACGGACGCACCGCGGCCCTCGCCGTCGGGCTGCTCCTGGCGCTCGGGGCCGGGTGGTGGCTGCAGTCACGCTGGCCAGGGACGGCCGCGGCCCTGGACTGCCCTGCGAAGCGGGTCCGCTGGTCGGGCGAGGGTGCGCTGGGTGTCGCCCGCTGCGACCAGGGTGGGGTGCCGCCGGCCGCGGTCCGCAACGCCCTCGGGCTCCGGCTCCCGCTGAACGAGGTGGCCGAGTCCGAGCTGGCGCGGCTCCCCGGTGTGGGACCGATGGCGGCGCACGCGCTGGTGCAGGCGCGACCCTTCCGCAGCTGGGGCGAGGTCGACGCGGTCAAGGGGGTGGGTCCCGCCCGGCTCCGGACGCTGCAGCAGGCCACCGAACTCGATCCCTGAAACCTTTCCTGCTAACGCTTCGTCTCGACCCGCGTGCAGATCGCCTGTCCCAACTGCCACACCCGCTACGCGCTGGATGACCGCCTCGTCCCCACGGGTGGGGCACCGGTGCAGTGCACGCGCTGCGGGCTGGTATTCACCGCCCAGCGGGGTGACGCGCCTTCGGGGCCCGGGCAGCAGCCTGCGCCCTCGGGGACGCTGCCCTTCGGGAGCGCGGCCCGCACCGCGGGGCCGATCCGCACCGAGGCCTACGGCCAGAGCCCTCCGCCATCGCCGTCGACCCAGGTCTTCGGTGCCGGCCCGGCCGCGGCACCGGCACCGCCGGGCCCCGCGGGAGGGCGAACGCAGGTCTTCGGGTCGGGGACGGCCGAGGGGGCGCGCACCCAGGTGTTCGGTGCCGGCGCAGCGCCTCCTCCACGCTCCGCCCCGGCGTCCGCCGCCAATCGCACCCAGGTCTTCGGGGGTGGCGGCGGGCCGGCCTCTCCCCCCGAGCCTCCGGCGGCAGCGCGCACGCAGGTGTTCGGGGGCGGGGCCCCGCCCCAGTCCGCGAACCGGACGCAGGTCTTCGGGGGGACGCCGGCACGCCCTCCTCCGCCGCCCGAGCCCTCGCCCGCGGCGCGGACGCAGGTGTTCGGTGGCGCGGCGGCTTCGGGTACCAGCGCGCCGCCACCCGCCATGCGGACCGCGGTGTTCGGTGGGGCGGCCGCGCAGCCTCCTGAGGGAGTGGACCTTCCTCCGATGCCCGAGGAGGAGTTCCTCGCCGCCGGCGCACCGTCGCTGGATCTCCCGGGTACGGGCCCCGAGCCGCTGAGCGTCCCGGGCATCGCCTCCACCAGGCCCTCGCGGCCGGACCCGGCGGAGCGGGCGCTGGCCGAGCAGCTCCGCCGGCGCAATGCCCGGGCGGTCTGGGGGGTGCTCGGGTTCCTTCTGTTCGCCGGATTCGCCTACGCGGGGTGGAGCTGGTTCGCCGGCCGGGGCGCCGTGCCTGCCTCCGTCCGGGCCGACCGCGACGCGGCCTTCGCGCTCCTCCGCCGCGACGACCCGCAGTCGCGGGCGGCGGCGCTCAAGGTCCTCGACGCCCTGGTGGTGCGGTACCCGCAGTGGGTGGGGGCCAGGGCCACGCAGGCGCTCGCCCAGACCCTGGAGCTCGATGACCAGCGAGCGCTGCTCCGGCGCAGCCTGCTCGACGCCGAGACGCTGCGGACGCAGCTGGCGCGTCTGGAGGCGGAGAAGACGCCCACCGACTGGAGGACCCAGGCCGACGCCGCCCGGCTTCGGCTGGATCAGCTCAAGAAGCAGACCGACCCGATGGTGGACGGGGTGAACGCGCTGGAGACGAGGCTGAACGCCAGCCGCGATGCGCTCAACCGGCTGCCACCCGGCACCGAGGACGACGAGCTGGCGCGTCTGCGTGCCGACGCGGTGTTCGCCGGCGTCGCGGGCCGGGCCGAGCGGGCCATCTCCGACGCCGAGCGCTACCGGCAGCTCGGGGGAAAGGACGGCTGGGCCGAGGTGGCCTATGCCGAGTACGTCCTCAGCGCCAAGAGCGCGCCGCCCGACAGCCTGGAGCAGGCGGTCCGCTCGATGAACGACCTCATGGGCCGCGACACGACGTTCATCCGGCCCTACGTGCTGTCTGGACGGCTGCTCCTCACGCTCCGCCAGAAGGACGCGGCGCTGTCCAAGCTCGACGCCGCGGTGACCTTGAACCCGAGGCACGTCCTCGCGCAGGCGCTCATCGACCAGGAGCGGGCCAGGTAATCGTTACAGCCGCCCCCCCGAGGGAGGGGCGCATCCGCCCGGAACTCCTGTCCCGGCGCCCGGGCATGGGCGTTGCTGCCGCCCCCTGGCTCCCGGGAGGGCGCGGATGGCGACGGTGGCGTTCTGGGCGGCGGCGGTGCTGCTGGCGCAGACCTATTTCCTGTACCCGCTGTGGCTGGTGCTTCTGGCACGGGTGAGACCCGGCCGGTGGCGGTCGCCGGTGGGGCCGCAGCTGTGGCCCACGGTGTCGCTGGTGGTGGCCGCCCATGACGAGGTGGGGTGCATCGGCGACAAGCTGCGGAACAGCCTGGCGCTCGACTATCCGCCGGACCAACTCGAGGTGCTCATCGGGTCCGACGGCAGCACCGACGGGACGGACGCCATCGTCGGGGCGTACCCGGACCCGCGGGTGCAGCTGTCGGCGGCGCCCCGTGCGGGGAAGACCAGCGTCCTGAACCGGTGCATCCCGGCCGCGCGTGGGGAGGTGGTGGTGCTCTCGGACGCCAACACCCGCATCGATCCGGGGGCGCTGCGGGCTCTGGTCCGTCACTTCGACGACCCCCAGGTGGGGGCGGTGTGCGGGCGCCTGCAGCTCTACAACCCGACGCGTGCCGAGTACGAGGAGAGCGCGTACTGGAAGTACGAGTCCTGGCTGAAGGCGCTGGAGGGGACGCAAGGGGCGGTGGTCGGTGCCAACGGCGGGCTCTATGCCCTCCGACGCTCGCTCTTCACCCGGCTGCCACCGTCGACCATCGTCGACGACTTCGTGATTCCCCTGCGCCTGCTCGACCAGGGGTACCACGTGCTCTACGAGCCGGGGGCGCTGGCGTCCGAGGAGACGACGGAGGACTACGGCCGGGAGTTCGGCCGCAGGGCGCGCATCGCGGCGGGGAACTTCCAGAGCCTCGGGCTGGTGCCAGGACTGCTCTCGCCGCTCCGGGGCTTCCCGGCGTTCGCCTTCTGGTCCCACAAGATCTTGCGCTGGTGCGCGCCGGCGCTGCTGCTGGTGGTGCTGGCGGCGAACGTGGCGCTCCTCGACCGGCCGTTCTACCGCGTCACCCTGGCCGCCCAGCTCGGCTTCTACGCGCTGGCGGCGCTGGGGAGCCTGGGGATCGGACCCTCGCGGCTGCAGCGGATCGCGAGCGCCGCCTACTACTTCGTGACGATGAACCTCGCCCTCGTGGTCGGCTTCTGGCGATTCCTGCGACACTCGCAGGGAGCCGCCTGGGAGCGGACTGCCCGCGCCTGAGGGGAGGGCAGTGATGCGAGTGGGGCTGGCGCAGCCGCCCTGACTCAGATGTCTCCGCCCTGCGGCTGAGGGGAGAGGACCGGCAGCGGCGAGCGGACGCCCTCGGGCGCGGGGGGAAGCACCGCGCCGAAAGCGGCGAAGAGCTGGCCGGTGAGCACCGCCCTCCCGGTGCCGGAGGAGCCACGGATCCAGTCGTTGAGCACCTGGCCGGAGCCGGGGTCGCTCCGCAGACCGGGTCGCTCGAGGTTCATCCGGTAGCGCATCACGCCGCGGCTGACGCGGTGGATGATGGAGACGGTCCCCTCGCCGTCCACGCTCTCCACCAGGGCGATGTGGGTCAGGCCGTCGTCGAGCTTCCCGTCGTGGTCCCGGTCGTAGGTGTCGTGGAAGAAGACCAGGTCGCCGGGGTCCGGGCGGCCGGTACGGAAGAGTCGTCCTCGCGCCGAGGTCCACCGCCACACCGCGGTGACCCCGTTGTCGCCGGGGCGAGCGGACCCGGTGAGCGGCACTCCGACGCTGGCGTACACCCCGAGCACCAGGCCGCTGCAGTCGTCGGGGAAGCGCTGGCCGGGCCACTGGACCGAGGTTTGCCCGAGGAGGCGGCGGGCGGTGGCCACCACCCGCCATCGGGTCTCGACACTGGCCGCCGGGTCAGCCTCGACCGTCGGCTCCTGGGCGGCAGGGGTCAGGGGAACACCTGAGCGGGTGGTGGCGCACGCGGCGCACACGAGCAGGGCACAGGCGGCGACGAGACGGGACACGGCAGCGCCGCATCGTGACCTCGGCCGGGCAGCCGTCAAGAAACCCCCCGGGGGGCGGTTGTTGGAGGGTGACGCCCTCCCGCGTAAAGTCGAGGGCTCGACCCCCATGTCCGAGAAGCCGCGCATCGTCGGGATCGACCTCGGGACCACCAATACCCTGGTGGCCTCGGTGCGAAACCGCATTCCCAAGGTGGTACCCACCGACCGGGGGAACCTCGTGCTCCCGTCGGTGGTGGCGCTGAGCGACAAGGGAGACCTCCTGGTCGGCAAGATGGCCAAGGACCAGATGGTGGTGAACCCCAAGAACACCGTCTACGGGACCAAGCGGCTCATCGGGCGGCAGTACGCGAGCCGGGTGGTGCAGGAGCTCAAGGAGTACTTCACCTACGACATCATGGAGGGCAGCAAGGGCGACGTCGCGGTCAACCTGGGCGGGACCACCTACTCGCTGGAGGAGATCGGCGCGTTCATCCTCGGCCACGCCAAGCGCATCTCCGAGCAGTTCCTGGGCGGCCCGTGCCCCGAGGCGGTGATCTCGGTGCCCGCCTACTACAACGATCTGCAGCGGGCGGCGGTGAAGGAGGCCGGACGGCTGGCGGGCTTCGAGGTGAAGCGCATCGTCAACGAGCCGACCGCGGCGGCGCTGGCCTACGGGTTCAACCGGGGGCTGGATCAGAACGTGCTGGTCTACGACCTGGGCGGCGGCACGTTCGACGTCTCGGTGCTGCAGATCACCGGCAACGTGTTCGAGGTGCTGGCCACCGGTGGCGACACCTTCCTCGGTGGCGTGGACTTCGACAATCGGATCATCGACTACGTGCTGGAGTCGTTCCAGCAGCAGACCCGGGTGGACCTGAGCCAGAGCCCCATCGCCATGCAGCGGATCAAGAACGCTGCCGAGGCGGCGAAGATCGACCTCACCCTCATCCCCAACGTGGTGATCGAGCTGCCGTACATCGAGGAGCGGAAGGGCAAGCCGCTGGACCTGCGCATCCCGCTGTCGCGCGAGCAGCTGAACGCGCTGACCCGCGACCTGGTGGACCGGACCTTCGACCTCTGCGACCGGGTGCTCTCGGACAAGGGCATCTCCAAGTCGAGCATCGACGAGATCATCCTGGTCGGCGGTCAGTCGCGGATGCCGCTGGTGCAGCAGGAGATCACCCGCCACTTCGGCAAGCCGCCGCGCAAGGGCGTGCACCCGGACGAGTCGGTGGCGCTGGGGGCGGCGCTGCTGGCCGAGTCGCTGGGGAACATCGACGCGGTGACCCTGCTCGACGCCCTCTCGATGCCCATCGGCTTCGCGATGGCCAACGGGCGGTTCCGGAAGATCATCGACAAGAACTCGGTGATTCCCCTCACCACCAGCTTCCGGCTGCCGGGGCCCAGGGAGGACAGCCCGGTCATCGAGCTGGACATCTTCCAGGGCGACTCGGAGTTCATCGTCGACAACGAGTACCTGGGCACGGTGAAGGTGCCGGCCTCGGCGGCGGGCAGGCGCATCGACTTCCGGTTGAACGAGGAGTGCCTGCTGGAGGTGGTGGTGGAGCTGAGCACCGGTCCGCGGCACGTGGCGCTGGCCACCCGGGACACGCCGGACACGCTGAAGAGGCTGCTGGCCGAGGAGAAGGCGGCCCGGGCGCGGCCGGTGGGTGCCACGGCGCAGACCGACAGCGGGCTCTTCCGGAGCATTCGCCGCATCCTCGGACGGGACTGAGCTAAGTCGGTTCCATGCCGGTCTTCCCCTCCCGCGGCTGGGCCGAGGCGGCGATGGCGATGGTGAATGCCGATCCAGAGAGCGTGGCCGCGGGCCGCGGCTGGAGGGGCGACTTCGGGGTGGTGATCGAGGCCGAGGCCGGAAAGCTGGGCGAGCACTTCGTGGTCTGGGTGCGGCCGGAGGCGGGGCGCATCGCCGAGCTGCGGGTGTTGGTGGACCCGGACGACCTGGACGAGTTCGAGCCGGCGTACCGGATCCGCGCGCCGTACTCGGTGTGGAAGGGGCTGCTCCGGGGAAGCGAGGACCCGGTGGAGGCGATCCTCAAGCGGAGGCTCCGGGTGGACGGCGACGTGCAGCCCATCCTCGAGCGGATGCGCTACAAGGACATCGCCACCCGGGTGCTCTCCAATCTGGAGACCCGGTTCATCGACGAGTGAGGGGCGGTCATGGCCGGAAAGCGGAGCAGCTTGCGCGCGCAGGCGCTGGGGATGTCCCAGAAGGCGTTCGAGCGGCTGATGGCCGACGAGCAGCGGGCCCAGTGGGTGGCCCAGGCGCTGGGGCGGGTGCAGCGCGGAAAGAAGGCGCTGGACCGGGGCCAGGAGGAGCTGATGCACGTGCTCCAGCTGGCGGCGAAGAGCGACTTCGGAAAGATGGGGAAGCAGCTGTCGGCGCTGAAGCGGCGGACCCGCGAGCTGGAGGAGCGGGTGGACCTGCTGCTGAAGCCGCCGCCTTCCAGTGATTGACAGGCGAGGGCGGGGTCTGGCACGTATGCCCGCCTTGCAGTCGGGGCGTATAGCTCAGCGGTAGAGCACTGCCTTCACACGGCAGGGGTCGCAGGTTCAAACCCTGCTGCGCCCACTGGGTGTCCATTCCGTCGGAACTGGCCTCGTCCCGCCGGACGTCCGATTCCGAAGAGCAGCTCGCTCCACGCCTTGCTCAGTCCGTGAACGTCGCAGCGTGGGTCGGGCACCGGTGCGTCTCCAGCTCCTTGTCCAGGTCCTCGAGTGCGTCCTGGGCAGAGTCCAGCTGCTCTCTCAAGGCCTCCTTCTCCACGGGACGCGCGTCCGGCAGCGCGAGCTGGTCCAGAAGATGGACCTCCTGCTCTGCCAGCGCGGCCTCGGTGTCCCGGAGCTCGACACACCGTTCTGACACAGCCGGCTCGGTTGCCGGCTCGCCGACGGCTGTCGCCGCCTCCGACAGCTCGCTGGGGGGAACGCTGGCGGCAGGGGATGAGGACCCCATCGGCAGGAGTCCCAGGAGCAGGAGCGGCAGGTACTTCGCCTTCATCGAGGGAAGGCGGGTGCAATCGCCAGGCCGAGTCCGGACGAGCGGGTTCCGCACCTCCCGGCGGTGGGCGCCGGGTCATGACAGTCCCCTGGTGAGAGAAGCACCCGGCGACGGTGTGACACGATGTGTGTCGTCCGCCGACGCTGGACGGGGCGCCGGCGGACGACCGGAGGACCGCTCGAGGACTCTCGCCCCTGCCCGCCGCTTCAGTGCGGCGTGCAATCGGCCGCGGGAGGAGCGGCGCGTCCGACCTCGGCATCGAGAGAGGGGGCCCGATCGAAGTCGAAGAGGTCCTCGAGGGTGTCCGCGTGCTCGTCGCGGCGGGTCAGGTGGAGCGTCTTCCCGCCCACGCCGAGGAACCGCTTCTCGATGAACGCGAGCAGCGACGTGTGGTCCCCCACGGTGTGAGAGACGTAGTGGGGCTTGGAGAAGGCCGAGACTGCGACGAAGGGAACCCGGACCCCGAGCTGATCGAAGCTGGCGCAGTGCGCGGGGTACGGGCCGGTCGGATTCGCGGCCAGCTCCGGGCAGAGCTGGATGGCGTCCTTCAGCGTGGTGTCGGTCGTGGAGAGAGGATTTGCCGCGCACTCCGCTCCGCCGCCCGGCTGCAGGCTGGCGGGCGGATTCGACAGGTCCGCGCACTGGCCAGGGGAGATCCCGTCCGGAGTCCGCGCATGGCCCTGGCGCGCGCGCGGCGGACGGGCGTGATCATAGAAGCCACCGTGCTCGTCGTAGGTGATGAAGATGACGGTGTCCTTCCAGTACGGACCGCTCCGCACGGCGTTGACCACCTGGGAGACGAAGGCCTGGCCGCGCTGGATGTCCGTCGGCGGATGCTCGTCGTTCTCGCCCTGGATCCCGAAGAGCCCGAAGTTGGGGTCGACGAAGGAGACCTGGGGCAGGGGCGGCAGGGTGGGGGCACCGGCCGCCTGGGCGAGGAACACCGGCAGGGGGAAGAAGTGGGGATCGATCCCGGTCGCGCTGAAGAGCCGGAACGTGCCGCCCTGGGGTGCGTCCTGGAAGTAGTCGGCCCAGGAGACGTGGTTCTGGTCCAGCAGGTCGAAGATGGTGCCGGTGATCGGCTTGTACCCACCGGGAGGAGGGAAGGTGTCGCTGGTGGTCAGGTGCCCGAAGGAGGTCGCCGCCGCCAGATAGGAGCGGTTGGGGAAGGTGGGCCCGAGGACGGAGGAGAAGTAGCGGTCGCTGATCGCGAACCGCTCCGCCAGCCCGTAATAGAACGGGATCTCCTCCTGGTTGTAGAAGGCCATGGTCTGGTCCTCGGTCGGGTTCTCGCCCCCGGTGTCCGGCTGCTCGGTGGCGTCGTTCACCCGCACGTAGCCGTCGTTGCGCGGGAACCAGAGCGTCCAGTTGGGGAAGTGGTAGTTCACCTCCTGGTGGGTCCCGAACCACGAGTGGTCGAGATCGGGAGCGACGCACCGCCGGGAATCGTGGAAGGCCCGGACCGAGAAGCTTCCCAGGTCCCGGTTGCTGTTGGAGCAGACGAGCTTGCCGTCGCGCGAGACGGAGCACGACAGTCCGTCCACGCAGCGGTGATCGCCTTCGCGGCAGCCCTCCTCGTCGCGATCCCGGTCGCCGTCCGAGTGCCGGGGGCCGTGGTAGGGGCTGCCCGGAGCGTAGGCGAGGGCGCCGAAGTAGTTGTCGAAGGAGTGGTTCTCCTGCATCACCACGATGATGTGCTTCACCTTGCTCAGGTCGCCGTCGGCACGAGCCTTGCCCGACCCCAGCAGCGAGAAGAGAAGGACCACCACGGTAACCGACGCTCGTCTCATGTCTGACCGTCTCCAGGGTTCCAGAGGAGCCGCGGACAGTGAACGGCACCGGTGTCGGTCCTGCTCCGCAGAGGTGACGTTCAGGCAGTCGCAGAGACAGTCGCTTCGTGCCATCGAGTGGATCCTCGTGGCGGGGTCGCTTCCACCGTCGCCTTCGAGGGGAGGAGCCTGCCCATGCTCGTCGCACAGCCCCCGGGGCCCGAGGACGCGTCCCACGCTGGCCTCTTCGCACCCCGCAGGCCGGACGATCGTTCGAGCCATGCGCAACGGCAGGCCATCGGCTACCTGGGTCTGCTGCTTCCGGTCCTTCTCGGGCTCTTCGCCTGGTGGAGATCGGTCGGAGACTTCCCCGGCTGGCGCCCCCTCGACTCGGTCAGCGAGTACTACCACTCGGGTGCCGTCGCCATCCTGACCGGCGTCCTGGCGGCGCTCGCCGTCTTTCTCATCACCTATCGGGGCTACGAGAACGACGGGCAGCGCCTCGACCGTCGGACGGGCAAGGTCGCGGGGTGCGCCGCGCTGGGCGTCAGCCTCTTTCCGACGGCGGCGATCCCGCCCCTGACCGCTCCGCTCTGGTGGGCGGAGTGGATGAAGCCGGTCCACTACGGGTCCGCGGTGGCGCTCTTCGGGTCCTTCATCTTCTATTCACTCGTCCTGTTTCGCCGGAGTGACCCGGCGAAGGGCGGTCCGACCGAGGACAAGAAGCGAAGGAACCTCGTCTACCTGAGCTGTGGGGTGGGGATGGTGCTCTGCGTCGCCTGGGCCGGTCTCGCCGGTCTTGCGGACCGGCCCATCTTCTGGCCGGAGGTGCTCGCACTGTGGCTGTTCGGATTCTCCTGGCTCACCAAGGGACGGGCGGAGTGGACCCTGCGCGAGGTGGGGAAGCGGCTCCGGGGAAAGGCCGCGGTGTCGCCGGCGCCCGGATTCCGCCCCTGAACCGCGGTTGCCCGGAATGGCACGGTCGCGTTCCAATCCCATCGTGGGCGTGGCGCGAACAGCACGGGTGTCAGCGGTGAGTTGCCTGCTGGCGCTCGGTCTGGCCGGGTGCGGCGCGGGTCAGCCCCTCACGCTCGAGGGCGTCTACGCGGCCTCCTTCACGGGCGTCGAGTCCAGCGAGCGTCTCGTCCTCCATTCGGACACCGAGTGGACCGAGCTCTGGACTGACGTGGTCCGGGGCCAGTCGGAGCCGCCCGCAAAGCCGGCGGTCGATTTCGGTCGCAAGATGCTTCTCTTCGCCGCGCTGGGGACTCGCCTCAGCGGCGGCTTCCAGGTCGGCATCACCGAGGCAGTCCTCGACGGGGACCTGCTCCGGGTCGAGGTTCGAGAGAGTCAGTGGCCAGGATGTCCGACGATCGCGGCGCTGACCCAGCCGGTCGTCGCCGTGGCCGTCGAGCGGGGGAACTGGACCGTGTCATTCCACGACGTTGTGCGTTCCGTTCCCTGTGGCCAGTGAGCGCCCCGGCCCCCCCCCGGCTTGACAAGAAATTGTTTGAGGTTTATTTCGCGCGCTTCCCGTGAGGTCCGTCGTGAGAACGCAACTGTCGATCGATTGCAGGTTCGAGGCGCCCAGCGCGTCCGGGCAGGCGTCCGGTCGCGTTCTCCGCGTCCATCCCCGACTTCCGGGTGAGCCAGTCTCAGACCTCTAGGCGCGTCTGAGCCTGTCACTCCCGGAGGCCGGGTTCTCGCGAGGGAATCCGGCCTTCGACGTTCCAGAGACATGGCGGTGCGCCCCAGCGGCGCCGCGGTGACTCCGGGGAGCACCCGCGTTCCACAGCGCGGGCGTTCTCGCTCCGGGTTCCCACCGTCGGTTTGCCGCACATCGGGCTCCGCTCGGCGAAGGGAACGGCCGTCGACAGTTCTCACCGCTCGGTGACGAGCACTGGTCTGAGGAACCAGCCACATGGGGTTCGAGTCCCCGAAGCGACGTCGGTCACGTCAGAGGCGCCGGCGCGAGCCGGTGACGCCAGTCCGGCCGCAGGAGGCGACCGGCCCGCACCGAACGCCACGTCCCGGTCATCCCCGGAGCGACGTCGCCGACGCCAGGCGACGGCCATCCAACGGACCGCCGGGGCGTCGCGCCGGAGCACGCCGGCGAGCTCCCGCGGAGGGGGACGGACGACGACGCCCGTGAGCGTCCGGCGCCTCACCTTTTTGTTTTCCGGCCTGTCGTTGCAACACCAAGGAAGGAAGGAGGTCAGTCATGCGAATCGATGTTGCCGTCAACCAGCGAGCCCTGGTCCTCGTCGACCAGGTGCCGGCGCGCTACCTCGGCCCGGGCCGTCACCGGATCCGGGTCGCCCCGTGGCGAGCGCTCGAGGTCCGCCTGTACGAGACCGAGCGTCTCGTGGCGGAGCTCCGTCCGGAGGAGCTGGCCCTGGTCCCGGAGCGCGAGCTGGCGCGGCTGACCCTGACTCCGGATCAGCGGGCGGTGCTCTGGCGGCGCGGACGTCCGGTGAAGTGGCTCCAGGCGGGAATGCACCTCGTCTGGACCGTGGATCCGACCGTCAGCCTCGAGGTGCTGGACGTGTCGGGTGTCGAGGCCGCGCCGCTCCGCGACGAGGTCAAGGCGCTCGTCCCGGCCGGCGACTACGTCGAGGCCACCGCGGCCGAGGGGACCGCCGTCCTCCGGTACGTCGATGGCGCGCTCGAGGCCGTGCTCGGCCCCGGGCGTCACGCGGCGTGGACCGTGCGCCGGAAGGTCCAGCTCTCGGTGATCGACACCCGCGAGAAGCAGCTCGCGGTGAACGGGCAGGAGGTGATGACCCGCGACCGCGTGTCGCTGCGTCTGAACCTCGTGGCGGCCTGGCGGGTGGCGGACGTGCGCCGCCTGGCCACCGTGGCCCGGGCGCCGGACGAGGTGCTCTACGTGGCGGTGCAGCTCGCCGCGCGTGAGGCCGTGTCGACCCGCACCCTGGACGAGCTGCTCGCAGCGCGGGAGCAGCTCGGCCTGCAGCTGGTGCCCACCGTGCGCGAGCGCGCGCAGAGCGTGGGCCTCGAGCTGCTCGACCTCGGCGTCAAGGACCTCGTGCTCCCGGGAGAGATGAAGACCCTGCTCAACCGGGTGATCGAGGCCCAGAAGGAGGCCGAGGCCAACGTCATTCTCCGCCGTGAGGAGACCGCGGCCACCCGGTCGATGGCCCAGACCGCCAAGGTGCTCGGCGAGAACCCGCTGCTCGTCCGCCTCAAGGAGCTCGAGGCGTACAAGGAGCTCGCCGCCAAGGTGGGCCAGGTGCACGTCGTGCTCGGCGAGGGCGCGCTGCCGCAGCTGCAGCTGAAGTCGTGAAGGGGCCCGCCCGGAAATCGCCCGGGCGGGCCCTGGTTCTTTCCGGTCAGGCCGCGTGCGCGCTGAGCTGGGCAGGGCGGGCAGGGACCGAGCAGAGGAGAAGCAGCCGGTCGCCGCGCGCCTCGTCGATCCCCAGCCGCCGGAACAGCTCCCCGTTCTCTCCGTGCGACTCGTCGAGGATCCGGCGGCGCTCGGCGGCGGAGTGGCGGACGCTCCTGGCCAGGCGCGACAGGATGAAGGGACGTTCCGCGCACCCCGAAGCTCCGAGCCATGCCCGGGCGGCGTCCGCCAGCGAGAGGAACTCCTCGCGGAAGGAGCCGTCGGGCGCGGGCTGCACGTCCGTCCAGAACGCGCGGGCGGTGCGGACGGCCACCGGTGTGGCGATGCTGGTGAAGAGGATGAGGCGCTTCCGCCGCGCCGCCTCCTCCGCCTGCGCGTCGGCGGTGAACCGCGCCAGGACGGCCGCTCCACTCCGCTCGTCCCGGGCACCGCTCAGCCCCAGGTAGCGTGCTTCCTGGCGTGCGGGTCCGACCGGGAGACGCACCCGCGCGACGAGCAGGAAGGCGCAGGGCCCGTCCGCATCGCTGGCCAGGTACAGCAGATCACAACGGAGGAGCTCGTCGGGGAGCACCGCGCATCCGGGCGCGTAGCTCGGCGCGACCAGCCTCGCCAGCCGGTCGATCAGGTCCTGAGTCCATGCCCCCTTCTCGAGTGTCTTCACGGAGATGTCGCTCATGGGAGCGCCGTCCCGCAGCACGATGGATGCCAAACGGCGACCACGTGAGATCGAGGGGTTGGCTCGAGGGCCTGTAGCGCCGGAGGCAACTCGTCGCCGCGGATGAAACACGGGACGTGTCAGCTCCCTCGGTCAGTTCTCGAGGAAGGCGAGCGGCAGCGCGTCGGTGATCAGCAGCTGGTAGGGCGCGAGGGCAGCGAAGACGTCGGCCGTGCCATCGCAGCGGTCGTGGAATCCGAACAGGACCCAGCCGCCTCCCGAGGTCCCGGCGCGCTGGACGGCGGCCACCCCCGCGCTGGGGTTCTTGCGGCACCCGGCCTTGAAGACCGCGTTGCCGACCGCGACCTGGGTGAGGCCACCCGCGGGAGCCGGATCGACGGCCACGAGCAGCGTCTGGTCACCGCCGGAGATCCGCA
>Ga0335084_10000530_pt1 | contig 32629 bp, 37 predicted proteins | sample Lox_Sample_44_FD_206721 | JGI IMG/M metagenome (GOLD analysis project Ga0335084, IMG submission 206721) | Soil microbial communities from Loxahatchee National Wildlife Refuge, Florida, United States - Lox_Sample_4.4 | ecosystem: Environmental > Terrestrial > Soil > Wetlands | place: USA...
CGGCCACGGCCGCCGAGAGGGCCATGCGGGAGGCCGCTCCGGCCGCGGTCGCGCCCACGTCGAAGAGCGGGTTTCCGGTGGAGCCGTCGGTGCCGTAGCCGGCGGCGTGCACGGCGTTCAGGGCGTTTCCGAGGTCGAAGGCGAGCGTGTCGATCGAGCTCACCGCGGTCCCCAGCGCGCCGTCCCGCGCGTCGAGGAGGCCGCCCAGCTCGCCGCCGGCGCTCGTGACGGCCTGGGCCGGCTGGCCCGGCGTCGGCGTGAAGCGGAGCGCCAGGTGACCGCCGTTGGCGGGGTCGGCGAGTGCGGAGAGCGTGCCCGAGCTGATGCCGGTGACGAGCGCGGTGCCGCCCGGCATGAACACGGACACGTCGCCCTCGCTCGTGGTGACCGGCGTCGCGCCGGTGAGCTCCGCCAGGCGGTCGACCGCCTTCTGGCGGGCGTCGAGGAGGTCGTTCGGCTCGCCCGACTTCGCGGCGCGCGCCGCGCGGATGTCCTTGTTGTACGAGGCCACCTGGGCGGCGAGGTCGTTCACCTCGTCCACGTCGCCCTGGATCTTCGGGTCGATGCCGGACCGCGCGCTCTCCAGGCTGCCGGCGGTGCGGTTGAAGGCGAGGGCCAGGCTGCGGGCCGATCCGGCCGCGGCCGCGCGGAGCGACGCATCGCCCGGGTTCTGCGAGAGCGCGCGCAGGGCCGAGTAGAAGTCGGAGATCGCCGACGAGAGGCCGCCGCCGGTCTGGGGATCGAGCGCCGAGACGGCGTCGAGCGCCGAGGCGGTGGCCGACGAGCGCGCCGACAGCCCGAGCTGCGCCGGGATCTGCGCCTCCAGGAACCTGTCGCGCGCCTGGGTCACCGTCTGCAGCTCCGCGCCGCGGCCGATGAAGCCGCCCGAGACGCGCTCGGCCGGAAGCACGGCCGAGATCTCGGCGCGCTGCCGGGCGTAGCCGGCCGTGTTGGCGTTCTGGATGTTGTGCGACGCCGTCGCCGCCGCCGCCTGCTGGGCGGCGAGGGAGGCTGCACCGGAGCTGAGGATCGAGATCAGGTCGGCCATGTCATGCCTTGCTCGAGACGCCTGCCACCGAGCGCAACGGTGCGCGCCCGCCTCGCCGGTCGTACGCCGTGGGCGCCGGGGCGAGGGCGGTCAGGTAGCCCTGCACGCACGCGAGGGCACGCCCCGCGAGCAGAAGGTTGAGGCGATCGAGCTCGGCCAGGGCGCCGGCCAGCGCGCGCACGTCGGCGAGGACGCGGGCGAGGGCATCGGCCTCCTGGGGCACGCGGAGCGCGAGACGGGCGAGGGTCACCTCGGAGAGCCCGAGCTCTCCGGCGGCGCGCGCCAGGGCCGAGGCGAGGCGCTGCTCCAGCCCGGCGACCTCGGCGTTGAACGCGGCCCTCGCCGACGCGCCGGCGAAGAGCCGGTCGCTGTCCAGCGTGCGAAGCACCTCGCGCTCGTGACGCGCGCGCTCCACCTCGGCCTCCAGGGCGTCCCTGAGTCGTTCGGCGGAATCGAGCGCTTCCTCGAGCATGGCGGTGCCTGGCTTCACTTCACTTGTTGAGCATGGACTGGAGCATCGCCGTCACCTCGGCGTCGTCCAGGATGCGCTGTGCGATGCGAGCGGGGTCGGGCTTGAACGTACCGTTCCGGATCGCGGCCTCGATGGCCTCGAGCCGGACGTTCCGGTTGCTCCCGACCGCTTGCCGCGCCGCCGCGGCCGCGGCGTCGACCTGGGCTCGCGCCTCGGTCGAGACCTTGTCCGCCTGCTTCGCGCTGCCTTCCGGCTTCTTCGCGTCGGGTGCCCGGGATGCGTCCACTCCCCGGACCTCACTCGTGTCCTTGACCTGCATGGCGACCTCCTTCGGTCAGGGTCCGGTCCTGGAAGACCCTTCGGCACGGGTCGCGTAAGTCTTAAGTACACGGGCCGGATCCACGGGTCGGCCGCCCACCCGAACCTCGAAGTGCAGGTGTGGGCCCGTGGAGCGGCCGGTCGATCCGACCCGGGCGATCTCCTGGCCTGCCTGCACGAATTCTCCTGGAGAGACCATGAGTTGCGAGGCGTGGCCGTACAGCGTGACGACGCCTCCCCCGTGGTCGATCTCGACGGCGTTTCCGTACCCGCCCCGCGGACCCGCGCGGACGACCACACCGGGCGCCGGCGCGCGGATGGGGGTGCCTTCGGGCGCCGCCACGTCGAGGCCGTCGTGCTCGGCGGGGGCGGCGGTGAAGGGGTCGCTCCGGGTCCCGAAGGCGCTCGTGATGCGGCCCGCCACGGGGGCGACGGTCGCGGCGAGGCCCCGGGACGCCGGGAGGGGAGCCGGTGCCGCCGCGCCCCGCGGGCTCAGGGAGCCCTCGATCTGGGCCGCGAGGCCGATCCCGCCCGAGCGGGCCACGGCGTCCGCGAGCGCCTCGGCGAACATGCCGGCGCGCACGGCCGAGCCGGGACCCTCGCCCCCCTTGAAGACGCCCGAGGTCTCGATGATCTGCCGGAGCAGCATCGACTCGAGCTGCCGGGACGCGTCGTGGAGGCGGGCGTCGCCGGAGGCGGGGCTCTGGGCCAGGGTCGTCACTCGAGGACCTCGATCTCGGCGTCGAGCGCGCCGGCGGCCTTGATGGCCTGGAGGATGGCGATGAGGTCGCGCGGCGTCACGCCGAGCAGGTTGAGGGCCTTCGCGAGCTCGTCCACGGTGGCGGTGGCGGGCAAGGCCACGGCCTGGCCGGGACCCTCCTCGGCCGACACCCAGTCCTCGGTCGTGCGGACGGTCCGGCCCTGGTACGAGAACGGCGCCGGCTGCGAGACGTAGGGGTTGCGCTGGACGTTCACCGAGAGCCCGCCGTGCGCGACGGCGACCGGCCGGATCCTCACGCCGTCCCCGGCCACCACGGTCCCGGTGCGCTCCGAGACGACCACCTTGGCGCGCTGGTCGGGCTGGACGTCGAGCACCTCCACCTCGGCGAGGAAGGCGACGAGGTCGGTCTTCCGCGCCTCGGGCACGGTGAGCTCGACCGCGGCGGGGTCGGTGGCGCGGGCGGTGCCATCGCCGAGCTTCCCGTTGACTGCGCCGGCGATGCGGCTCGCGGTGGTGAGGTCGGGGTGGTGGAGGGCGAGCGTGAGCGTGCCGGACGGCATGCCGCCCTCCACGGCCCGCTCGACCGTGGCGCCGCCGGGCACCCGGCCCGAGGTCGGAGTGTTCTTGCGGACGAGTGCCTGGCTCGTGCCGGCGATGTACCCGCCGGCCTGCACCGCGCCCTGGGCCATCGCGTAGACGCGCCCGTCGCCGCCGGTGAGCGGCGTGACGAGCAGGATGCCGCCCGAGAGCGAGCGGGCGTTGCCCATGGACGCCACCGTCACGTCGATGCGGCTGCCAGGGCGCGCGAAGGCGGGGAGGTTGGCCGTCACCATCACCGCGGCCACGTTGCGGGACCGCACGTCCTTCGGGTCGATGCGGATGCCGAGGCGTCCCAGCATGCCGGCCACCGACTGGCTGGTGAAGAGCACGCGCTCGGTGTCGCCCGAGCCGGTGAGGCCGACCACGAGGCCGTAGCCGTAGAGCGCGTTCTCGCGGACGCCCACCACGTCGGCGAGCTCCTTCACGCGCGAGGCGCGGGCGGGCCCGGGAACGCCCAGCGCGGCGAGCGCGGCGGCCAGGGCGGCGATGCGGAGGAGCGGGAGGGAGGTCATCGGGAGCACCTAGAAGGGCCAGATCCAGCCCCAGAACTTCTGGATGAAGCCCTGGCGCTGGTTCTCGGTGAGGACGCCACGGCCCGTGAACTCGATCTCGGCGTCGGCCACCATCGAGCTCTTCACGCTGTTCTCCTGGTCGATGTCGATCGGGCGGACCACGCCGGAGATGTAGAAGTGCTGCTCCTCGCTGTTCACCAGCACGACCCGGTGGCCCTCGACGAAGAGGTTCCCGTTGGGCAGGACCTTCCGGACGATGGCCGGGACCGTGGCGGTGAGCCGCTCGGTGCGGGCGGTGGAGCCGAGACCCTTGAACGTGGTGGCGGTGTTGGCGTCGAGCTTGGCGTTCGGGACCGCGCGCACCGCGTTCAGGAAGGCGAGGACGTCGGCGCTGGTCTCCGACTGGCGGGACAGGTCGGTGTCGCTCGACCGCTTGGCGTCCGCGATCTCCTCCACCTTCACGACCACGAGGTCGTTCACCCGGAGCGCGCGGGCGTCGGTGAAGAGCATCGAGGCGTCGCGGCCCTCTCGCCAGAGCGACCCCGGCGTGGCGGCGCCAGCCTCGGCGCCGGTGGCCTCGGGCAAGGCGTATTCGCGCTGCTTGGGCTTGTAGGTGCCGACGTGTTGCGGCCCGGTGCAGGCGCCGAGGGCGCAGGCGAGGCCGGCGAGCACGGCGCGGCGGACGAGGTCGGGGCTGGGGCGGTTCACGGGGTCTCCACCTCGATGCGGTCGCCCGCCCAGCGGCCCTCCACGCGTCGGCCCGAGGGCAGGAGCGCGCAGGCGCGGTCGCGCGTGCAAGGCACCGCGCGGGCGGCGAGCGAGAGCTCGACGGCGCCGGAGCGGACGAGCACGGTGACGGGATCGCCGGGCCTCGGGCCCGTGCGGAGGTCGGCCTCGGCGAGGAACGTGCCGGGCCGGAGGGCGCGCGCGGCGGTGGCGCCGGGGGGAAGCGAGGTCAGCATGCGGCGCCCGCGGACCACCTCGGCCACGGCGGGCTCGACGGCGCCCTCCAGGCGCTCGCCGTCGCGGACCTCGTGCGCGAGGCGGAGGGCGGTCGCGTAGACGCGAACGTCCGCCCAGGCCCAGCCCTCGCAGGCGGCTCCGGAGCCGTCGCGGCCCGAGAAGCGCAGGGCCACGGGGCCGGAGGCCTCGATGGGCTTCGGGACGTCCCAGCGCGCGGCGGCGCAGCCGGGGGGCGTGGCGCCCCGGACCGCCATGACCTCGGCGCGCGCTCCGGCGGTCGAGACCGCGTCGGCGATCGCGCGCTCCGGCGTGGGGGCGCCCGAGAGGGCGAGCGAGGCGAGGAGGGCGAGGAGGGGGGTCATCGCTAGCGCATCGTGGTGAGACGCTGGAGCATCTGGTCGGCGGTCGTGATCACCTTCGAGTTGAGCTCGTAGGCGCGCTGGGTCGTGATCATGTCGATCATCTCCTCGACGGCCTTCACGTTCGCGCCCTCGAGGTAGCCCTGGGAGAGCGTGCCGGTTCCGCGCTCGCCGGGCTTGGCCTGCACGGCCTCGCCGCTCGCGTCGGTGCGCACGAAGAGGTTGCCGCCGATGGACTCGAGGCCTCCCGGGTTCGGGAAGGTGACGAGGTTCAGCTGGCCGATCTCCTGGTCGCTCTCGGAGGCCGAGGTCCGCGCCAGCACGGTGCCGTCCGGGCGGATGGTCACCTTCACGGTGTCGGGAGGGAAGGTGATGTCGGGGTCGAGCGGGTCGCCGCGCGAGGTGACGAGGCGGCCGGTGGAGTCGACCTTGAGGTTGCCCGCCCGCGTGTAGCCGGGCTCTCCCTCGCCGGGCCGGGTGACCTGGAAGAAGCCGTCGCCCTCGATGGCGATGTCGAGCGGGTTCCCGGTGTTGACGAGCTCGCCCTGCGACCAGCTCCGGGTGGTGGCCGCGGTGCGGACGCCGAGCCCGACCTGCAGCGGGACCGGCGACGTGCCGCCCCGCGGATCCGGCGCCTCGGCGCCGCGGATCGTGTCGGAGAGCAGGTCCTCGAACTCCGCCCGGGTCCTCTTGAAGCCGGTCGTGCTGGTGTTGGCGAGGTTGTTGGAGATGACGTCCATCCGGGTCTGCTGCGCTTCCATCCCGGTGGCGGCGGTGTAGAGCGATCGGAGCATTCGGTTCCCTTCCGGCTACTTGATCCGCCCGAGCTCGGCCGTGCGCTGGTCGAGCTGGCGGTAGGTCTGGATGGCCTGCATGGAGGCGTCGTAGGAGCGCTGCGCGGAGACGAGCGCGACGGTGGCCTCGAGGGCGCTCGAGTTGCCGAGCTCGACCTGGCCGGTGCGGACCTGGACGTCCTCGGCGAGGAGGGCACGGCCGCCGCGCCCGGGAGCGAACAGCGCCGGGCCGACGCGGTCGACGGAGCCGGAGAGGTGGACCAGGGCCAGCTCTCCCACCTGGACGTCGTCTCCCCACACCTTCCCGTTCGCGTCGATGCGGGGCGCCGTGTCGGGCGGCAGCATCAGGGCCTCGCCGTCGCGCCCCAGCACCGCATGGCCGTCAACGACGAGACGCCGGTCGTGGTCGAGCGTCAAACGACCGTCGCGCGTGTAGGCAACCGTCCCATCGTTCATCTGGACGGCCAGGAACGCGCCCTCGTCCGGAAGGACGTCCATGGGGTTCCCCGTGCTCGTGGAGGGACCCGGACGCAGGTCGAAGCCCGTGCCCACGGCGGCGGGATAGACCTTGTCCTCGGCGCCGCCGGGCGCCAGGAATGCCTCGAAGGCGGGGCGCGCGGCCTTGAACCCTGGCGTCTGGGCGTTGGCGAGGTTGTCGGCGATCGCGTCCAGCTGCTCGGCTCGCGTCACCGCCCCGCACATGCTCACGTAGATCCCGTCCGACATGCACACCTCTCTGGACCGGGCCTAGAGCAAGGTGCGCGCCAGCGTCGAACCCTTGGCGCGACGGGGCTGGCGCGGTTCGTGCTCATGCTCTCGGGCAGGAGGTGCCCGGCCGAACCGGCCGCGCGGAAGAACGAAGCGTCGCGCGTGACCGGGCTTATCGAAAGGCGGGCCTCGTGCCGTAATGAGCTACGTGGTGCCCAAGACACGACTCGACCGACTGGTCCAGCTCCGAGAGCGCACGGAGGACGTTGCGCTGGAGAACCTCGCTCACGCGCAGTCCAGCCTCGGACGCGCAGCGGCGAGGCTGGCCGGCTTCCGCCAGGACGCGCGCCGCGACGGCCGCTCCCGCGGCGCCGCGGAGATGTGGGCGCTCGAGGAGGGCGCGCACGTCCGGGCCCTCCAGGCCATCCGTACCGCCGAGCGCGAGCTCGCCCAGGCCGTTCGCAGCGAGCAGCAGGCCCGCGTCGGCTACACCACCGCGTACCGCAGCGCCGAGGCCATCCGCCGCGCCCAGGAGAAGAAGCGCTCCGAGATCCTCGGCGATACCGAGCGCCGCGAGCAGCGCGCGCTGGACGAGCTCGCCACCCTGCGATTCAACTCGCAGCAATAGCTTTCCCTCCCACCGCCGAGCGATCCCGCCGCCCGCGCCAGGCCTCGCGGCCCGAGCGACGGAACGGGCTCGCGGCCCGAGCGACGGAACGGCCTCGCGGCCCACGCGGGCGAGCGCCCGTTCGAGCGCGGACGTCGGATCGGGCTCAGGTCCCGGCGACCGCGGCGCGCAGGCGCTTCACCGCGTCGGAGTGCAGCTGGCAGACGCGCGGCTCGGAGACGCCGAGCATCCTCGCGATCTCGCGGTAGGTGAGGCCCTCGTCGTAGTAGAGCGCGAGGAGGATCTGGAGGCGCTCGGGCAGCTCCCCGATCGCGGCCGCGAGCACGCCCTGGAGCCTGGCCCGGTCGATGCGCAGGTCGGCAGCCTCGGCATCGTGCTGGGGGACGTCCTCGGGCATGGGCAGCGGCGGCTCGAGCAGCGTCAGGGCCTCGAAGACGTCCTCGAGCGGCACCCCGAGGCCCTGCGCGATCTCCTCGGCGGTGGGCTCGCGGCCGAGCGCGTGGCCCAGGCGCGAGCGCTCCCGCTCGATCTTCTCGGTCTCGGCGCGCAGGCGGCGCGGCAGATGGTCCATGCGCCGCATCTCGTCCAGCATGGCGCCGCGGATGCGGTGCTCGGCGAACGTCTCGAACTTCACGTCGCGCCCGGCGTCGAACCGGCGGCTGGCCTCGAGGAGGCCCATCGCGCCCGCCGACCAGAGGTCGTCCGGCGACACCGCCCGGCCGGTCCGCGCGGACATGCGCCGCGCGCATCGGTCGATCAGCGGAGCGTACCGCTGGACCAGCTCGCGCTCGGGGTCCTGCCCGGCGCTGCCGTAGCGGGCGGCCCGGTTCATGGCCCCGTCGAGGCCTCCCGCTCGCGCAGGAGCTGCTGCCAGAAGAGCTTCACGCCGCCGGGCAGGGCCCGGGGTGGCTCGGAGGCGAGCAGCGCCTCCGAGAGCGTGGCGAGGGCGCGGCTGGCCGGAGAGCGCGGGTAGAGGTCCACGAGCGGCTGCTGCACCTGGAGCGCGCGCTGCAGGTTCTCGTCGCGCGGCACGTGGCCGAGGTAGGTGAGCCTCGCGGAGAGGAAGCGTTCGGTGACCTGGGTGAGCCGCCTGAAGACGTCGCGCCCCTGAAAGTCCGCGGCCTGGTTGGCCACGACGGAGAACTGGGCCACGCCGGCCTGCTGGGAGAGCACCTTCACCGTGGCGTAGGCGTCGGAGAGCGAGGTGGGCTCCGGCGACACCACGAGCAGGGCCTCCTGGGAGGCCCCCGCGAAGAAGAGCACGTTGTCGCCGATGCCCGCGCCGCAGTCGACGAAGACGAGGTCGAAGCGGTCGTCGAGCGGCTCGAACGCCGCCACGAGGCGGAGCTTCTGCTCGTCGGTGAGCTGGGTGAGCTCCTGGATGCCGCTCGAGGCGCCCAGCACGCGCAGGCCGTGGGGGCCCTCGCTGAGCACCTCCTCCGCGCTTGCGGAGCCGTCGAGCAGGTGGCCGAGGTGGCGGGTGGGGACGATCCCGAGCACGATGTCGGCGTTGGCGAGGCCGAGGTCCGCGTCGATGAGCAGCACGCGCCTCCCGGTCCGCGCCGCCAGCACGGAGAGGTTCGCGGCCACGTGGGTCTTGCCCACGCCGCCCTTGCCGCTCGTGACGGCGATGACGCGAAGCGGGCCGGCGGGCCTGCCCACCCGTTCGCGAAGGCTCTGGGCCTGATCCAAGTCGCGCTCCTCGAGCCCGCCTAGGCGGGCTCCTCGCCGGCCACCAGGTCGACCAGCTGCGGTCCCGTGAGGGCGTGGAGATCCTCCGGAACCCGCTGGCCGTCGGCCACGCAGCTGATGGGCCGCCGGACGCGGACCGACGCCGACAGGATACCTCCGGGCCCGGCCGACTCGTCGAGCTTGGTCAGGAGCAGGCGGTCGGGGGCGAGCTCGCGGTAGCGGTCGGCCACTGCCGCCAGCTCGTGGGCGCCGGTCGCGGCCGACACCACGAGGTGCAGCTGCACGCGCGGCACGCTGCGGACCACTCCGGCCTGGCGCTGCACGTCCTCCGGCGAGGAGCGGCCGGCGGTGTCCACGAGGACGAGGTCGGCGTCGTGCAGGCGCTCGAGCGCGCGGGCGAGCTCGGCCCTGTCGCGGGCGACCAGCACCGGCACGTTCATGATCTCGCCGTAGCGCGCGAGCTGCTCGGTCGCGCCGACGCGGTAGGTGTCGAGCGTGACCAGGGCCACGCGCTTCCTCGTCTCCAGGATCGCGCGCGCGGCCATCTTGGCGATGGTGGTGGTCTTTCCCACGCCGGTCGGCCCGACGAGCGCGATGACGTGGCGGCCGTCGAGCAGCCAGGGCGCCCGGCAGGGGACGAGCCGCTCGCCGAGGAGGTTCTTCACGGCCTCGAGGATGCGCGGAGGCTCCGGGGGCGTGTTCTCCAGGGCGGAGCGCACCAGGCCCTCGGCCAGGGTCGGCTCGACGCCCCGGCCGACCAGGCGGCCGTGGATCTCGGCGGCCGCGGGCGGCAGTTGCAGCTCGCGCCCGGCGCGGGCCTCGCGGGTGACGGCCGCGAGGGCACGGCGGGCCTCCTCGACGGAGCGCCGGAGATGCCGGATCTCGTCCTGCAGCGGGTCGTCGGCGGGGCGCGCGGGAGCGGGCGGCTGGGCCAGGACGGGCGCATGCGGGGGCTCGGGCGGGGGAAGCCGAACGGGGGTGGGAGGCTCGAGGGCCGCGGTGATCTCGACCTCGGGACGGCGGAACAGTCCGCCCTCGACCGTGCGCGTCGAGAGGATGACGGCGTCGGCGCCGAGGGCATTCTTCACCGCGGCGAGGGCCGAGGCGGAATCGGGGGCTCGGAAGGTCTGGACCATGGGCTGCGTCATCGGTCTGGCTCCGGGTGGGGGTTCTGCAACAGGCGTGCTCGGCCCTTCCCGGCCCCGTCCGTCATGCCGCCAGCGCCGCCTGGGCGCTCAGCACCCCGGCGGGCTCCACCGTCGTCCCCGGGACCAGTTCCCGCGCGGTGACCACGAGGATGTCCGGGACGAAGCGGCTCGCGAAGTCGAACAGCGGCCGCCGGAGGTCCGGCGGGGCGAGCAGGACCACCGGGTTGCCGGCCGCCGCAAGCTGCGTCGCGCGCGACTCGATCGACGAGACGAGCCGCCTCGCCACCTCGACGTCCGGGGCCAGGGCGGGCTCGCCGTCGGAGGCGCCCAGGGTGGTGCGCAGGAGCTCCTCGGTGCCGCGGTCGAGGGTGAGCGCGCGCACCGCGCCGTCCCCGCCGGCGGCGCGGGCCGTGATGGAGCGGGCCAGGCGCCTGCGGGCGGATTCGACGAGGTAGGACGTGTCCTTGGAGCGCGGCGCCGCGTCGGCGACGGCCTCGAGCACCGTCCTGAGATCGCGGACGGACACGCCCTCCCTGAGGAGTCCGCGCACCACGCGGACGAGGTCGCCCAGCGTGATGGTCCCGGGCACCACGTCCTCGACGAGCTTGGGGGCCTCGCGGCCCACCACGCCGAGGAGCTCCTGGACCTCCTGGCGGCCGACGAGCTCGTGGGCGTTCCGGCGGAGCAGCTCGGACACGTGCGTGGTGATGACCGAGGCCGCGTCCACGATGGTGAGGCCCATCGACTCGGCGCGGGCCCGGTCGGTCGGCGCGATCCAGACGGCCGGCAGGCCGAAGGCCGGGTCCACCCCCCGCAGGCCCTCGATCGGCGGGGTCCCGCCGCTCGGGTCGAGCGCCATGAGGCGGTCGAGGTAGGCGGTGCCCTTGCCGATCTCCATGCCGCGGAGGATGAGCCGGTAGATCTGCCCGTCGAGGCGGAGGTTGTCGCGCAGGTGCACCGAGGGCAGGACGATGCCGAGCTCGGAGGCGAGCTGGCGCCGGAGCGCCGTGACCCGGCCGGGCAGCTCGCCGCCCTTGTCGAGGTCGATGAGCTGGACGAGCCCGAACCCGACCTCGAGCTCGAGCGTGTCGAGGGCGAGGAGGTCCTGCACGCGCTCGGGGGCGCCCTTCTGGTCCTCGCGGGGCCGGACCGGCTGCGCGGCGGCGGCCTTGCGCGCGGCGTCGGCGCGCTGCGCGAGGAGGAGGAGGGTGCCCGACACCGCGCCGAACGCGAGGAGCGGCATCCCGGGGAGGAGGCCGATGGCGATGAGCACGCCTGCCGCCGTGCGGAGCGTGCGGGGGCGGCCCAGCACCTGCGTGCCGACCTGCGAGCCGAGGTCGGTGCCGGCGGCGCGCGTGACCACGAGGCCGGCGGCGGTGGAGACGAGCAGGCCCGGGATCTGGGTGACGAGGCCGTCGCCCACGGTGAGGAGGGTGAAGGTCTCGGCGGCCTGACCGAGCGAGAGGTGATCACGGAGGACGCCGGCGATGAGGCCGCCGACGATGTTCACGGCGGTGATGGCCAGGCCGGCGACGGCGTCGCCGCGCACGAACTTGGACGCGCCGTCCATCGCGCCGAAGAACTCGGCCTCGCGCTCGAGCGCCTGACGGCGGGCCTTGGCATCCTTGTCGTCGATCGCGCCCGACGCGAGGTCGGCGTCGATCGACATCTGCTTGCCGGGCATCGCGTCGAGGGTGAAGCGGGCCGCCACCTCGGAGACGCGATTCGAACCCTTCGTGATCACGACGAAATTCACGATGAGCAGGATGAGGAAGATGACCATCCCGACCACGAGGCTGCTCCCCACGGCGAAGTGACCGAAGGTCTCGATGAGGTGGCCGGCCGCGCCCGGGCCCTCGCCTCCTCGGGTGAGGATGAGCCGGGTGGTGGCCACCGACAGGGAGAGGCGGAACAGCGTCACGATGAGGAGCAGCGACGGGAACACCGAGAAGTCCATCGCCCGGGTCAGGCCCAGCGCGATGAGCAGCATGAGCGTCGACAGCGCGATCGACATCGTGAGGAACACGTCGAGGCCCGCGGCGGGCACCGGCACGATGAGGATGGCGATGATGCCGAGGACGGCGAGTGCGACGAGCAGCTCTGCGCGACCCTTGTTCTCGTTCACGCGAGGACTCCGGCGCCGGGCTTGCGGCCCGTGACGCGGTAGACGAAGGCGAGGATGGCGGCGACGGCCCTGTAGGTCTGGGCGGGGATCTCGCGACCGACCTTCACCTGCCGGTAGAGCAGGCGGGCGAGCGGGATGTCCTCGACGATCGGAATGCCGTTCTGGCGGGCGAGCTCGCGCATGTACTCCGCGAGCACGCCCTTGCCCTTGGCGGTGACGCGCGGCGCGCGCGACTCGGACCGGCGGTAGCGCAGGGCGATGGCGATGTGCGTGGGGTTGACGAGCAGCGCGTCGGCCCGCGGGACCTCGCGACGGGCGCGGTTGCGGGAGAACTCGCGGTGCCGCTTCTTGCGCTTGCCCTTCACCTGCGGGTCGCCGTCCTCCTCGCGGTTCTCGCGGCGGACCTCTTCCTTCGTCATCCGCAGCTTCCGCGCCCAGCGCCAGCGGGAGACCCCCCACTGCGCGCCGGCCAGGGCGACGGCGACGGCCACCGTGGGCCGGGCCACCTCGAGGATCGTTCGTCCGATGGCGGAGAGCTGGCCCTCGGGGGTCGCCGTGAGGAGGCTGGTCAGCTCGGCCGCGTGCCTGCGCGCGACGCTCCAGGCGGCGCCGGCGAGCAGCGAGACCTTGGCGGTGGCCAGGAGGAGGTCGACGAGGAGGTCCTTCGAGAAGAGCCGGGCGAGGCGCTCCGGCCCGAACAGCCGGCCGGGGTCGGGGGCGACCTTCTCCAGCCACACGCGGCCCTTCGTCTGGACCATCGTGGCGGTCACGCTGGCGAGCGCTGCGGCGGCGAGCACGGCCAGCGCCGCGCCCACCGGCCGGGCGGCGATGGGGCCGAGGTCGCGGAAGGGGAGGCGGTCGAGCGATCCGGCGGTGAACGCCACGAGGTCCGACAGCCCGGAGCGCAGCGTCCCGGAGAGGCCGATGAGCGTGAGCGAGGCGACCACGAGGCCCGCCACGATGACCGCGTCGTGGCCCAGCGGGATCTGGCCCTCGTCCCAGGCGCGCTGAATGCGCTGGCCGCTGGCGGGCTCGGTTCGCTGTTCCTGGTCGGTCTCGTCGGCCACGGGTCATCCCTGGAAGGCCGCGACGGCGGCGCGGGCGGCGAGCTCGGCCGCGGCGGGCGCGGTCAGGTAGAGCGCGAGGCCGCCGGCGAGGATGGCGATGGAGAAGCCGATGTTGGAGAGGTTGAGCTGCGGGGCCATCCGGGTGACGAGGCCCATGACGAGATGGCCGAGCAGGACCGCGCCCAGGACCGGGAAGGCGAGCCGGACGGAAAGCGCGATGGCGTAGGTGGCCTGGCCGATCGTCCGGGTCGCGAGGTCGGCGAGGCCGGCCGGCGCCCCGGGGGGCCAGGTCTGGAACGAGCGGGCCAGCCACTGGATCGCCTCGCGGTGGACCCCGAGGGCCACCGCGGCGCCCTGGGCCACCACGAACAGCGTCTCGGAGACGGCGGTGGACTCGGCACCGGTGATCGGGTCGACCAGGGCGGCGAAGCCGAGGCCGGCGGAGAGGCCGGCGAGGTGCCCGGCGGCGAGGGCGGCGTCGAGGGCCCAGCGCGCCGCCAGCCCGGCGAGCAGGCCCACCGCGGTCTCTCCGGCGGCGGCGGCCGCGAGGCCGAGGAGGCTCGAGGGAGGGGTCACCGCGGGAGCGCCCGCGCCGGCGTGCACCGCGAGCGAGACGGCGAGCGCCACGGCGATCCGGATGCGGGCCGGCACCACGCGGGCGGCGAGGATCGGCGCCGCCGCGCAGAGGGCGGACGTGCGCAGGAGGACGAGGCCGAACCCGTACGCGGTGGCGAGCGAGGCGTCCAACGGCCTAGCCTCCGGACATCGCCGAGATGCAGTGGGCGAGGAATCCCGAGAGGCGGTCCATCATCCAGCCGCCGAGCATCCACATCACGGCGGCGGCGGCGCCCAGGCGGGGGAGGAAGCCCACCGCGGTGTCGTTCACCTGCGTGGCGGCCTGGAGGACGCCCATCACCAGCCCGGCGATGAGCAGGGCCCCGAACACCGGCCCGCCCACGCTGGCGAGCACCAGGAACGCCTCGCGCACGAGGGCGCCGGGAAGGTCGTGGCTCATCCGAAGCTCCGCGCCAGCGAGGCGACCACCAGGCGCCAGCCGTCGGCCATGAGGAAGAGGGCCACCTTCACGGGCAGGGCGATGAGCGTGGGCGGCACCATCATCATTCCCATCGACATGAGGATGGCCGACACGATGAGGTCCACGAGGAGGAGCGGCACGTACAGGAACAGGCCCATCCGAAAGGCGGTGGTGAGCTCGGAGACCATGAACGCGGGCATCGCGATGGACATGGGCACCGGCTCGCCCGCGCTCGGCCGCGGCGAGCGAGAGATCTCGTAGAAGAGCGAGAGATCCTGCTCCCGGGTCTGGCGCAGCATGAACTCGCGCACCGGCGCGGAGGCGCGCGACAGCGCCTCGGCGTGGCCGATGCGGTCCTCGAGGTAGGGACCCAGCGCGTCCGCGTAGACCCGGTTCGCGGTCGGGGCCATCACGAAGAACGAGAGGACGAGGGCGAGGCCCATCACCACCTGGTTGGGCGGCAGCTGGGGCACGCCCAGCGCCTGCCGGAGGAAGGCGAGGACGATCACGATGCGCGTGAAGGAGGTGACCGACACGAGCAGCGCCGTCGCGAACGACAGCGCGGTCATGAGGAGGAACAGCTTCACGGGCGCGGAGCCTCCCCCGTTCACCGCCACCGAGATGGCGCCGTCTGCGGCCGGGCTCAGGCCGGCGGCGAGGAGCGGGCTCATCGCACGCTCCCGGCGAGGCCGCGGGACAGCTTCCGGCGGAGCTCCTGGTCCTCGGCCGACTCGGCGAGGAGGGCGTCGAAGGCCGGCGAGGGCGCGGGCGCGTCGGCGCGTCGGCGCCCGGGCACCAGGCGCGACGCGAGGTCGACGAGCGCGGCGGCGGGCTCGCGCGGGCGAGCCGGCAGGGTCTCGGCCGGGGCGAACGCGGCCGGCGCGGCGTTCGCGGTCCCGGCCGGCTGCGTACGGAGGAGCGAGATGCCCGCCTCGGAGGCGCCGAGGAGGAGCACCTCGTCGCCGAGGCGAGCCAGGACGAGAGCGCGCTTGGGACCGAGCGAGGTGGTCTCCAGCACCTGCACGCGGCGCGCGGGGGCGCGCCGGCGGCGCGAGAGGACCAGGGCCGCGGCGGCCAGGGCGAGCAGGAGCGCGAGCGGGCCGGCCACCGTGGCGACGGACGGGAAGGCGGAGCCCGGCGCGGGCAGGGCCGGGCCCGTCGCGGCGGCCGCGGCGGGCTCGACGGCGGCCAGGGCGAGGCGGAGGAGGGCGGAGGCGATCACGGAGGTCCTCAGCGGAGGCGCTGGATGCGCTCCTGCGGCGACACGATGTCGGTGATGCGCACGCCGAACTTGTCGTTCACCACGACGGCCTCGCCGCGGGCCACCAGGCGCCCGTTCACGAGGATGTCGAGGGCCTCGCCCGCCACCTTGTCGAGCTCGATCACCGAGCCGGGGCCGAGCTGCAGCAGGTCCTGGATGGTCAACCGGGTGCGGCCCAGCTCGACGTTCACCTCGAGCGGGACGTCGAGCAGCATGTCCAGCCGGCGCGCCGAGCTGCCGTCCGTCTTGGGGGTGGTGGTCTCCGCCATGGTTCTTTCGCTCCTAGTGGATGAGGGTGGAGGGGGTCTGGGCCGGTGCGCGCAGCGGCTGGTCCACGATCATGGCCATGCTGCCGCCGGAGATGGTCGGCGTGGCCCGCAGCTTCTCGCGGCCCTGCACGATGACGGGCACGGGCTTCCCCTCGTCGGTGTCGAGCAGGACGACGTCGCCGATGGCGAGGTCGAGCATGCGGGCGAACGGGATGCGGGTGCGGCCGTAGATGCCGCGCACCTCGACCGCCACCTGCTCCACCTCGCGGGCGAGCGCCTCGGCGAACCGCTCGTCGGCGCGCTGGGAGAGGCGGCGCGGGCTGGAGAGCTTCTGCTTCGCCGACTCCACCGCCGCGTAGGGGATGACGAGCTGCAGGCGCCCCTCGAGGCCGCCCTTGAGCTCGAAGCCCGAGACGATTCCCACGTCGGTCGGCGGCGCGATGGTGGCCATGCGCGGGTCGATCTCGAAGCGGAGCACCTCGGGCTGGAACGGGAGGACCGGGGCCCAGGCCTGGGCCATCCCGTCCGTGAGGATGAGGAGCAGCCGGCGCAGCACGAGCTGCTCGACGCTGGTCAGCTCGCGGCGCGACTCGCCGGCGGCGGCCGGCTCGCGGGTCCGGCGGTCGCCCAGGGCGGCGCCGAGGAGCGCCTCGGCGAGGCCGGGCTCGAGCACGGCGAGGGCGAAGCCGTGCGCGGCGCCGAGGCCCAGGATGCACACCGAGGCGGGCGGGGCGAGCAGCGGCACGAGGTCGGCGAACTTGAGCAGGGTGGCCGGCGTGGAGGTCACGCGGATCTGGACCCGCGTCCGGCCGGCGAGCCCGATGCCGAGCATCGAGGCCACCTGCTCGTTGATGGCGTCCAGGGTGGGCATCTGGCCGCGGATGATCCGGTCCTGGCTGGTGAGGTCGTAGGGCACCACCTGGGAGCGGGAGACGCGCTCGCTCTCGGTCGAGACCTTCCCGTCCTGGATGGCGCTCATCAGCGCCTTGATCTCGTCCGGGGTCAGCGTGGCGGGCATGGCGTCTCCGGGCTCACTGGATGACGAGGTCGGTCACGTAGAGCGCCTGGATCTTCACGCCGGGCGTCATCTGGGCCAGGCGCTCCTCGAGCGCCAGCTTGGTTCGCCCGATGGCCTCGCTGCCGCGAAGCTCGTCCAGGGTGCGGTCGGAGAGGTAGGTGATGAAGCCGTCGCGGATGCGCGGCATCAGCGCGCCGATCCGGTTCTTGTCCTCCTCGGTGGCCACCTCGATCTCGAACGAGAGGCGGGCGTACCGGTCGGACTCGACGTTGCGGAGGTGGACCACGAAATCGGCGAGCTTCACGGTCGGGCCGGGAGCGGGCGGCTCGCCCTTCTTGCCCTCGGCCTTCTTCTCGCCGGCCTTCTCGGTGGCCACGGCGTGATCGCCGCCGCCTCCTCCGCCCCCGCCCCCGCCGCGCAGCAGGAACACCGCGAGCACGGCGCCCACCAGCACGACGTTCACGACGAGCAGGATGGGGACCAGCTTCGATCCGCCTCCACCGCCGATGCCAGCAGCCTTCTCGATGTCCTCTTCGGCCATTCGCTCTCCCGCGGGCGGGGAAGAGCAAGGCGCGTGCCTCGGAGAAAAGCCGTGGTGGCGGGGGCTTCCGTTCCGTCAGGGCGCTGGCGACGCGAGGAGGACGTCAGGCCGCTGACGAGGGCTCAATCGTACAGTCCGGTGACGCGCTCGCGCAGGCCCTTCGTGAGCGTGCGGAGGATGTCGTCGGAGATGCCGATCACCGAGCGCCCGATCATGACGAGCGCGTCGTTGTCCTCGGCGTCGAGCGGCCCGGCGTAGATCCCGGACTTCTTGGCGAGCGCGTTCGAGAAGCAGACGGCGTTGGCGAGCGACTGGCGGTTGCCCTGGTCGTACTCGCCCGCCTCCTTGATGCAGGTGACGATCGGCGCGGGGAGCTGCCACTTCTCGGCGAGGACCACGCCGACGTGCCGGTGCACCTTGGCGATGACGGTCAGCCACTCGCCGGAGTCGATCCAGCCGCGCTGGTAGACCTCGGTGAGCTGCCGCTCGAGCTCGAGCAGGACGCTCGCCACGACGGGCTTCCCCACGTCGTGGAGCAGGCCGGCCAGGTAGGCCGAGTCGGAGTCCTGCGCCCCGGTGAGGGCGAGCACGTCGCGGGCGAGGGTGCCGACCGCCACGGAGTGCTCCCACAGGATGCGCAGCTGGTCGTTGATCTGGGGGTTCTTGGAGACGAAGAGCTTGTGCGCCGAGGCCTCGACGAGGAGCGACTTCAGGGACTTCGTCCCGAGGCGCGCCAGGGCCTCCTGGAGCGTGATCTTCTTCCCGCCCGCGGCGAAGGCGGCGCTCGTGGCCATGCGCAGGGTCCGGGCGGCCAGCACCGGGTCCTTCTCCATGATCGCGGCCGCCTCCTTCATGCCGGCGTCCGGGTCGCGGAGGATGTCCATGACCTTCACGGCCACCGCCGGCATGGTCGGCAGCACGAGCTGATCCGACTGGATCTTCTTCGTGAGGATCTGCTCGAGCTCCGCCGCCAGCTTGTCCGTGCTCATGGTGTGCAGCCAGGTCGTACGTCGGATGGCGAGGCCAGGTCCAGCGCCTGTCGGAGAGGCGTCAGGCCGCGGCCCCGGACCGCGCGTCCTGCAGCGAGGCGAAGAGCTTCAGGTCCTTCGTCTCCTCGTAGGCGCCGAGCGCCTTGCGCAGGTCGGCGGGGCCGACCAGCGAGAGCGTCATGCCGAACTCCTTCGACTTCGACGCCACCGAGTTCACGAACTTGGGCAGCCGGTCGCCCTCCATGGGCGGGGTTCCCATGTCGAGCACGACCTCGTCGTAGCAGGCCGCGGCCACCTTCTCGAGGGCCTCCTCGAACACGCCGTTGAGCCGGCCGTAGAAGCGGTCCACCTTGTCGGCCTTGCCGGTGAAGGGCGCCACCTTGAGGACGTTGTCCTCGACGGTGAGGAACTCCTGGTTGTCGAAGTACTGCATCAGGAAGTCGTCGATGGAGTCGGGACGGAAGGGCTTGAACACCACGTCGTCGAAGCCCTGGTCCTTGACCTCCCGGGTGACGTCGTTCGCGGTGCGCAGGGCCAGGGCGAGGAGCGCGGCGTGAGGCTGGAGCACGCGGATCTGCTGGCCGAGCACCTGGCTGTTGACGTCCGGGATCTCGGTGTCGACGAGGATGACGCGGTAGACCTTCTCGCGGCAGGACGCGAGCGCCGACTGGGCGCTCGTGAAGCCGGCCAGCGAGACGTGGTTGGGCAGCATGGAGCGCAGCTTGCGCTGGACGTTCTCCATGTCGTCCACGACGAGGATGTCCACGAAGCGCCCGGCGGCGGTGGGCGCCACGGTGGCGCCGCTCATGGTGTCCTGTTCCGGCTCGGGGGCGGCGGCAGGGGCGGCCGACTGGACGATCTGGTCCACGCCCGGCTCGCCCTGGAGCACCGAGAGCACCTTCGTGCGCAGCTCCTCGGGCTTGAACGGCTTCAGGATGTAGTCGGAGATGCCGAGCTTCATCGCGTTCGACACGATGGTGCGCTTGGACTCCGAGGTCAGCATGATGACGGGGGTCTTGTTGCCCGACTCCCGCATCTTCTGGAGCATGGTCGGGCCGTCCATGTTGGGCATCGTGACGTCGAGCAGGACGAGGTCCACCTGCGTCTGCTCGAGCTGCTCGAGCCCCTGGACGCCGTCCTCGGCCTCGAGCACGTCGAAGCCGAGCTCCTTCACCTGCTTGCCGACGATGGTGCGAACCGCTCGGCTGTCGTCCACGGTCAGGATGGCGGGCATCCCCTCACCTCCACTTTCAATCGACGAGTCCCTCGAAGACCCAGAGAACGAGGTTCACCTTGTCGGCGCGGAGCACCACCCGGTTCGTCTCGGGCGGCGGCGCCGGCACCGGCGGCTGACCCTCGGGCACCACCTTCGGCAGGCCGAGTGCCTGCTCGAGCTTGAGCTGCGACTTGAGGAGCCCGGCGGTCATGTTCACCAGCTCGCACAGCGCGTCCGACATCATGTCGTCGGACACCTCTCCGGTCTGGACCTGGAACATCTTGGCCCCGAGCGAGATGCACCCGACCTTGTCGGAGGAGAGCCCCACCGTGAGCGGCCGCTCGCCCGGGATGGGAAGCACCGCCGCCCGCCAGACCAGATGGTCCCAGGCGCTGTCCTGGGTATCCGGGTGGAAGGTCAGCCCGAGCATCGTCTGGGTCACCCCGGACACGACCTGGGCCATCTTCTCGGGGGGTGGAAGCATGGACATGTCGGGTCTCGCGATCCCCTTGCGCTCGAGTCCGGGCCTCTCGGGTGGCCCGGCCCGCCAGACCTTCTGCAAGCGGCACGCCCCGCCCTCGCGACCCGATTGCATCTGCACGTGGCGAGGACTTCACGCGTTCACGGGCCTGGTGTCCGGAGGCACGACTCGCCGGGGCATCGAACCCGGGTGTCGGTCGCGACCCTGGTCCCCGACGACCCAGGGGATCGGGACGGGTGAATCGGCCCGGGAAGCGCCAGAATACGGCGGTCTCACGGAAGAGCCCGGGTCTCCGTGTGCGGCCGGGCGCGGCACGGTGACTGCAGTCCGACCCAGGCCGGAAAGGATGGCGGCAGGCATGCAGATCCTGGTCGTGGACGACTCGAAGGCGATGCGCAGCATCGTGATGCGCGCGGTGCGGCAGGCGGGTTACGAGGGCGTGACCTTCGTCGAGGCCGCGAACGGCGCCGAGGCGCTGAAGACCATCCGGGCCCAGGCTCCCGCGCTCGTCCTGGCGGACTGGAACATGCCGGAGATGAGCGGCATCGAGCTCCTGCAGGCGCTCCGTGCGGAGGGGAACGCGGTCAAGGTCGGGTTCGTGACCTCCGAGAGCGATCCCGCCATGCGGGATCTGGCCTTCCAGTCCGGCGCGTGCTTCATGCTCACGAAGCCGTTCACGGCCGACGCCTTCAAGGCGGTGCTCGGGCCGGTGCTGACGTGACGGCGGCGCACCCGATGTCGTCCTGGCTGGGCGACCTCGAGACGGCCTTCGAGGAGACCGCGCGGGGCGCGCTCGGCGTGGACGGCGTCCAGGTGGTCCTCCGCGGCGACCACGCGCGGCCGGTGTGGCAGGGCGCGTACCTGGGCCTCGTCGGCCCGGAAGGCGCGCTCCAGATCGGCATCGCCGCGGAAGAGCCCGTCTGCCAGGCGCTCGCGAAGGGCCTGCTGGGCATGGGCCCCGCCGACGACGCGCTTTCCGCCTCCGAGATGGCCGACGCGGTCTGCGAGATCGTGAACATCGTGGCCGGCGCCTTCAAGGGCCGGGTACGCGATCGCGTCCCGCAGCTCACCATGGGGCTGCCCACGTTCTTCCACGGAGGCGTGCAGGAGACCGCGCACACCGCCGTGAAGGTCGCCGAGATCCGCTTCGGAGGCATGGACGCGGCGCTCCTGCTGATCCATCCGCGCGGGGTCCCGGAGGCGTGAGGCGATGCTCGTCGTCCCGCTGCCGCCCCCCGCCGAGCTCGAGAAGCTCCTCTCCGGCCTGCTGATGCGGGCGGTGAAGGTGGCGAAGGTACCCGGGGAGTCGCCCGGATCGCCCTGCGCGGTGGCGCTCTATCGCACGGACGAGCCCGTGCTGGAGCTGGCGGTGCTGTGCGACGTCCCCCTGGCGGCGTCGCTCGCCGCTGCGCTCACGGTCGTGCCGGCCGGGGCGGTCAAGGACTGCGTGGCCGCGGGCGGGCTCGACGACTCGCTGCGCGAGAACTTCGCCGAGGTCATGAACGTCGTCGCCCGGTTCGTCTCCACCGGCGCGGGCCGCCGCTTCGCCCTCCAGCGGGTCAGCTGCCCGCCGGAGCTCCCCGCCGGCGACCTGCTCGAGAAGGCCGCGGGCTCGGACGAGAAGCGCGAGCTCTCGGCCGAGGTCAGCGGATACGCCACGGGCCGCATCGCCTTCTGCACGATCTAGGAGCCGTGATGGCACGCCAACCTTCGCCAGCGGAGCTGCTCGAGGCCCTGGCCGCAGCCGTGGTCGAGGCGGACGCCGACGACCGCCACTCGGTGGAGGAGGTCCACGCCGCCTTCGCCGCCGCCCTCGCCGGGCAGGCCCTTCCCAGGGCGCTCGCCGACGAGGCGAAGGAGCTCCTCGCCGAGCTGTCGACCGACGCGGCCGAGGCGCTGAAGCGCATCGCCGAGCTCCTCGGCGACGCCCCGGCGGCGGCGAGGCCCGTCCCGGAGGTCCCCCTCACCGGCGCCGCCAGCGCCCACCGCGACGGCGAGACCATCGAGCTCATCGGCGACTTCCTCGAGGAGGGCACCGAGGGGCTCGCCCGCGCCGACGAGATGCTCCTCGCCATCGAGCGGGGCGGCGTCGACGCCGAGAAGACGAACGCGCTCTTCCGCGTGTTCCACACCATCAAGGGCGTGGCGGGGTTCCTGGAGCTCGCCGAGATCGTCTCGCTCGCCCACATCACCGAGACCCTGCTCAACCAGGTCCGCGAGGGCAAGCAGAGGCTCGAGGGCCAGTCGTTCGACGTGGTCTTCGAGTCCACCGCGTCCCTGCGCCGGCTGCTCGAGTCGCTCCGCAAGGCGGTCGACGGCGGCACCGCGCTCGCGCCCGATCCGGAGGTGCCCGGCCTGGTGAAGCGGATCGAAGCGGCCATCCTGCCCGAATCCGAGGACGGCACACCGGCGTTCGTGGTGAAGAAGACCGCCGACTACGTGGTGAAGGTGACGCCCGCGGCGCCGCCCGCCCACGCGACTCCCGACCCCGCGCCGGCGCCGGCCGCTCCCGCACAGTCCGCCCCGACGTCCGCCGCCCCGGCCGCCACCGCGGAGAAGCCCACCCCGGCGCCGGCGGAGAGGACCGCGGCGCCCACCCCGTCGGAGGCCGCCCCCGCCCAGCTGCGCGACACCGTCAAGGTGGACCTCGAGCGCGTCGACTCGATGGTCGAGATGATCGGCGAGCTCATCATCGTCGAGTCGATGGTGATCCACGCGCCGGAGATCGCTCGCATCGGCTCCCTGAAGCTGCGCAACTACCTCAACCAGCTCTCCAAGATCAGCCGCGACCTGCAGAACGTGGCGATGCGGATGCGCATGGTGCCGGTGCGCGGCGCGTTCCAGAAGATGGCGCGCCTCGTCCGCGACCTCTCCCGCAAGACCGGCAAGGACATCGTCCTCGAGCAGTCGGGCGAGGACACCGAGATGGACCGCTCCATGGTGGAGCGCATCGAGGACCCGCTCGTCCACCTCGTCCGCAACTCGGTCGATCACGGCATCGAGCCCGCCGCCGAGCGCGCCTCCTCCGGCAAGCCGGCCCGCGCCGTCATCAAGCTCTCGGCGTACCACGAGGGTGGCTCCATCGTGGTGGAGCTCGCCGACGACGGCCGGGGCCTGGCGCGCGACAAGATCCTGAAGAAGGCCCGCGAGAAAGGGCTCATCGAGGACGGCAAGGACCTCACCGACGCCGAGGTGCACGCCCTCATCTTCCTTCCCGGGTTCTCCACCGCCGCCCAGGTGACCGAGATCTCCGGCCGCGGCGTCGGCATGGACGTCGTGAAGCGGAACATCGAGGGCATGCGGGGCCGCGTCTCGGTCCTGTCGAAGACCGGGCAGGGCACGTCCTTCCGCCTGGTGCTGCCCCTCACCCTCGCCATCATCGACGGCATGCTGGTCGCGTGCGGGGCCGAGAAGTACATCATCCCCAGCCTCTCCATCGTGGAGTCGCTGCGGCCCACCGAGGACATGATCTCCAGGGCCGCCGGCCACGGCGAGATCATCAACGTCCGCGGCGAGATCCTGCCGCTGCTCCGCCTGCACCACCTCCTGCAGATGCGATCCGAGGAGCGGGTCGTCACCGAGTCGCACGTGGTGGTCGTGGAGGGGCTCGGCCGCAAGGTGGGCCTCGTGGTCGACGACGTGCTCACCCAGCAGCAGGTGGTGATCAAGCCGCTCGGAAGCGGCATCGGCGACACCGACTTCCTCTCCGGCGCGGCCATCCTCTCGGACGGCCGGGTCGGCCTCATCCTCAACGTGGATCGCCTGGCGGTGCTCGCCTCGCGTGGTCCCGGGTCGGGGCGGCGCGAGAGCCTCGCGGCTGGGGCCTGAAGCGCGCGCATGGAAGCCGAGACCTTCCAGGCCTTCCAGGAGATCGCCTACTCCAAGGCGGGCATCTTCCTGCGCCAGGGCAAGGCCGCGCTGGTCCAGGCGCGGCTCGCGAAGCGGCTTCGCGAGCTGGGGCTCGCCAGCGAGCGGGAGTACCTCTCCAGGCTGCGCGGTGCCGAGGGCGGCGAGGAGCTCGTGCTGTTCCTCGACGCCATCTCCACCAACTTCACCCGGTTCTTTCGCGAGCCCGACCACTTCGAATCACTGCGCGACCACGTCGCAGGGCTGCGCTCGGCCGGTCAGCGCCGATTCCGCTTCTGGTCGGCGGCCTGCTCGTCGGGCGAGGAGCCGTACACGGCCGCGATGGTGCTGGACCCCGTCCTCGAGGGTTGTGACTGGAAGATCCTCGCGACCGACATCTCGACCCGCGTGCTGGGTCGCGCCGCCGAGGGCGTCTACAACGAGGAGGACGTCGAGCCGGTGTCGCAATCGCTCCGGTCCCGCTTCCTCGAGACGATCGCGCCCGCCGCCGACGGCTCGCCGCGCTGGGTGGTGAAGGCCCGCCTGCGCGACCGCATCGTGTTCCGCCGCCTGAACCTGGCGAGCCGCCCCTTTCCCATGAGCGGCCCGATGGACGCGATCTTCTGCCGGAACGTGATGATCTACTTCGACCGCCCCATGCGCGCGGGCGTGGTGGGCGAGTTCGAGCGGCTGCTCAGGCCCGGCTCGCCGCTGTACATCGGCCACTCCGAGACCCTGAACGGCATCGCCACGCGACTGCGGACGGAGCGGCCCTCCGTGTACCGCCAGCCCGAGGAGGCCCGGTGAACCTCATCACGGTGGGGATCGGTGGGCTGGAGGTGAGCGACGACCGCGGGTCGGTCATCATCACGCACGGCCTGGGCTCGTGCATCGCGGTGGTCGTGTACGATCCGGTCCGCAAGGCCGGGGGACTGCTCCACTTCCAGCTGCCCACCGCCCAGCTCTCGCCCGAAAGGGCCAGGCAGTCGCCCGGCACGTTCGCGGACACGGGAATCCCGTTGCTGTTCGAGAAGATGTACGCGCTGGGGAGCCAGAAGAAGAGCATCGTGGTGAAGGCCGCCGGGGGCGGCAACTTCCACGGAGACTCCGGGACGTTCGACATCGGGAAGCGGAATCACACCATGATGAGGAAGATCTTCTGGAAGGCGCAGGTGCTGATCGCGGCGGAGGACGTGGGCGGCAACCGGAGCCGGACGGTGCGGCTTTTCCTGGACACGGGGCAGGTGACGGTGCAATCCGGGTCCGAGGTCTCCCCGCTGTGAGCGCCGCGGGTTCGGAGGAGAAAGTGGCACTCGATCTGTTGATCGTCGACGACTCGCCGGTGACCCGCAAGATGGTGCGCCGGGCGGTGTCCCTGTGCGGGCTGGAGATCGGCAACGTTCACGAGGCCGGGAACGGCGAGGAGGCCCTCGCCCTGCTCAAGCAGAACCGGGTCGACCTGGTGCTGGCGGACATCAACATGCCGGTGATGAACGGCATGGAGCTGGTGGAGCGCATGTCCCAGGACACCGACCTGGCCAAGATCCCCGTCGTCATCGTGGCGACGCCCATGAGCGAGCAGCGCGTGGAGCGCCTCCTCGACATCGGCGCCCGCGCCTACCTGGCGAAGCCGTTCCGGCCGGAGGCCCTGCGCGACCTCGTCCTGGAGATCCTGGGAGACAGGGGGAGCGCCCATGCTTGAGCCCACGCCCGAGTTGCTCGCGGACGTGCTGGGGACCGTCCTGCAGGACTCGGCCTTCATCTTCGCCGAGCCCGTCGAGGAGGCCCCGGAGTGGACGCCCCCCATCTACTCGGCCGAGCTGGCCTTCGAGTCGGTGCGCGGAGGCGTGCTGCGCCTCACCACCCCGCCGCGGGGCGCGGTCGAGGTGGCCGCCAACATGCTGGGCATCGACCCGGCCGACCCCGAGGCCGAGTCGCAGAGCCGCTCGGCGCTCGCCGAGGTGCTGAACGTGGTGGGCGGGGCGTTCGTGACGCGGTTCTTCGGCACCAAGGTGCCGAGCCAGCTCGGTCTTCCCCACACCGAGGTCCTCGACGCGATGCCCGAGCGTCGCCGCACCTGCGTGGCGACCCTGCAGCTGGAGAGCGGCGACCCCGTGATGATCGAGCTCGACCTCGAGCCCGCGGCCGGGCCGGCCTGACCGGTCGGCCGCCGGGGCCGAGCGCACGCCGGGCGGTCAGTCGTCCTCGAAGCGGAACACGTCGTCGGGGAGGTCCTCGGGGCGGAGCAGGACCAGCTCCGAGATCCGGCCGGTCTCCATGTCGTAGACCCACCCGTGCAGCCAGGGCCGGCCCTCCCGGCGCCAGATGGCCTGCACGACCGAGTTCCGGGCGAGCTCCTTCACCTGCTGGACCACGTTCAGCTCCACGAGGCGGCGCGCCCGCAGGTCCCGATCCTGGATCGCCTCGAGCGACGGCGTGTGCTGGTGGTGGACCTCCTTCACCTTGCGCAGCCACTTGTTGACGACGTCGCCGTAGCTCCGGCGCTCCATGGCGGCCTTGACGCCCCCGCAGCCGTAATGGCCGCAGACGATGACGTGGGGGACCTCGAGGACGTCGAGGGCGAAGTGCAGCACCGCGCCGAGGTTGACGTCGGTGTGGACCACCAGGTTCGCCACGTTGCGGTGCACGAAGAGGTCGCCCGGCTCGCAGCCGGTGATCGTCTCGGCCGGCACCCGGGCGTCGGAGCACCCGATCCACAGGTACTCCGGCCGGTGGGCTCCGGCGAGCCGCGAGAAGTAGTCGGGCCGCTCGGCCACCCGCTCGGCAGCCCAGCGGTCGTTGAAGGCGAGCAGGCGCTTGTAGCTCTCCATGCGCGCGCAGCCTAGCGGACCCGCCGGGCCCGAGGCCAGCCTCCCTCGACTTCGCCGCCGCTGTGCGGCGGCTACGCTCGGGACAGGCTCCCTCGACTTCGCCGCCGCTTGCGGCGGCTACGCTCGGGACAGGCCGCGTTCGGCGCGCTCAGGCCTGCTTCTCGGAACGCGCCCACTCCTCGGCGGAGCGGACGATCTCCGGGGCGATGCGCTCGAGCGGGAGGACGCTCGAGACCGCGCCGAGGTCGATGGCCACCTTGGGCATGCCGAACACCACGCAGGTGGCCTCGTCCTGCGCGATGGTGCGGGCTCCCGACTCGCGCATGGCGAGCAGGCCCTGGGCCCCGTCGCCTCCCATGCCCGTGAGCAGGATGCCCACCGCGCTCCGGCCGACCGCGCGCGCCACCGAGCGGAACGTGACGTCCACCGACGGCCTGTGGCGGTTCACGCGGGGACCGTCCTTCACCTCGGCCACGTAACGCGCGCCGGAGCGCTTCACGAGGAGGTGGTGGTTGCCGGGGGCGACGAGCGCCACGCCGGGGACGATCGAGTCGCCGCTCTGCGCCTCGCGCACGTCGAGCCTCGTCTGCAGCTTCAGCCGCTGGGCGAAGAACTTGGTGAACTGCTCCGGCATGTGCTGGGTGATGACGATGCCGGGGGCGTTGGGAGGGAGCGCGGCGAGGATGCGCTCCACGGCCACCGTGCCACCCGTCGAGGCGCCGATGGCCACGACCTGGTTGGTGGTGCGGGCGAGCGCGCGGGCCGGCTCGGGCGGGCCGGCCGGCTCGGCCAGTGGCTGGCGCAGCCCGCTCGAGGCGATCGCCTTCACCGTCTCGGCGAGCTCGGCGGTCATGTCGCCCACCGAGTAGGCCGCGCCCGGCTTGCACATCACCGCGCAGGCGCCGGCGGCGAGCGCCTCCATGGCGAGCTCGCCGCCCTTCGGCGTCAGCGAGGAGACCACCACCACGGGCGTGGGACGGTACCGCATGATCTTGCGGAGGAAGGTGATGCCGTCCATGCGCGGCATCTCGACGTCGAGCGTGACGACGTCGGGCTCCTTGTCGAGCATCATGTCGCGCGCGACGAACGGGTCCGGAGCGGCGCCCACCACCTCGAGGCTCGGGTCCTTGGCGAGCTCCTGCTGGAAGACGTTCCGCACGACGGCGGAGTCGTCCACGACGAGCACCCGGATCTTCTTCGCTGCGGTGGTGTCGCTGGGCATGGCGGCTCTCAGAAATCGTGGAGGGCGGGGTCGTCGTCCATGGGGAACTCGGCGTCCCGGTCGGCGCGGTTCCGGGGCACGCCGGGCGCCGGGGGTGGCGGCCTCGGGGGCGGCCCAGGGGGAGCGGCCGGGGCCGCCGCCGGCCGCGCGGGAGCGGTGGAGGTCCGGGTCGATCTCGCCGCGGGCGCCGGCCGGGCAGCAGGCTTCGCCGCGGGCCTCGCGGCGGGCAGGGCGGCCCGCGTGCGGGGCGGTGGTTGTGCGCGGGCGGTGAGGGCGCGCCTCGCCGGGGCGGCCGGGAGCGCCCGGCCGAGCTCGAAGGCGCTCAGCATCGCGGCGAGCCGGTCGGCCTGCGAGGACAGCTCCGCGGCGGCGGAGGACGACTCCTGCGCCGAGGCGGCGTTCTGCTGGGTGACCCGGTCCATCTCGGTCACGGCGCGGGTCACGCCCTCGATGCCGGTGGTCTGCTCGCGGGCGGCGTCGGCGATCTCGGTCACGACCGCACTCACCTTGCCGATGCCGTCCACGATCTCCCCGAGCTTCTGGGCCACCTGCTGGGAGGTGGCAGCGCCTTCCTCGGCCTGGGTCACCGACTCGCGGATGAGCCCCTCGGTCTTGGTGGCCGCCTCCTTGGCGCGGAGGGCCAGGGAGCGCACCTCCTCGGCCACCACCGCGAAGCCCCGGCCGGCCTCGCCGGCGCGGGCGGCCTCCACGGCGGCGTTGAGGGCGAGGAGGTTCGTCTGGAAGGCGATCTCGGACACGTCCTTGATGATCTGGGAGGTGCCCTCGGCGGAGGCGCGGATCTTCCCCATCGCCCCCTGCATCTGGTCCACCGCGGACGTGCCCTCGGTGGCGGCTTCGCGCGCGCGGGTGGCGAGCTCGCTCGCCTGGCGGGCGCTGTCGGCCGAGTGCCGGCTGCTGCCGGCGATGGCCTCGATGGCGGACGTGGTGTCGACGATCGAGGACGCCTGGTGGGACGCGCCGGCGGCCACCGCCTGGGACGACGAGGCGATCTGGGTGGCGGCGGACGACACCTGGTCCACCACGTCGGCCACCTGGCCGAGCGCCTCCTGCAGGGCCGCGCCCGTGGCGTTCACCGCGTCGCGGATGCGGGCGTGATCGCCGACGTAGTCGCCCTCCATCCGGGCGAGGAGGTCGCGGCGGGCCAGCCGCTCGAGCACCTCCGCGGCCTCGCGCTGCGGCCGGGCCACCTCCTCCACGGCGCGGCTCACGGTTTCGACGATGCTGCGGAAGTCGCCCTGGTGCCGCTCGAGGTCGGCCCGGTAGGAGAGCCGGCCCTCCCGCATGGCCTTCCCCAGCAGGGTCACGTCCTCGGCGAGTCGCTCGACCGCGCCGAAGCTGCCGTTGAGGCTCGTCTTCAGCGTCTCGAGCTCGCCGTGGTAGGCCTCGGCGATCGGATCGGGGATGTCGCCGGCGGAGATGCGCGCCAGAGCGGCGGTGGCCTGCGTGAGCGGGGCGGCGACGGCGTCGAGGGTGGCGTTCACGCCCGACACGAGCGCCGCCCAGTCGCCGTTCAGGCGGGCGGCGTCGGCCCGGACGGCGAGCCGGCCGTCGAGGACGGCGCGGGTGAGGCCGTTCACCTCGGCGGCCACGCCGCGCAGGCCGTCGCGCACGCCGTCGAGGGTCTGGCTGACGGAGGCGAGCTTGCCGGGCAGGCGCCGCACCTCGCGGCCGAAGTCGCCGTCGGCGTAGGCCTTCGCCGTGGCGGCGACCTCGCGCAGCGTGCCGAGGAGCTGATCCACCCCGGCGTTCACGCCCCTCGCGAGCTCGCTCCAGGCCCCGGCCAGCCGGGAGGCGTCCACGCGCGCGTCCACGTCGCCGGCGAGCTGGGCCGCGGAGGTGCGCTCCACGTCGGCGAGGAGCGAGCGCAGGGAGGCGCTGCAGCCGTCGAGCGCGTCCTTCACGGCGTTGAAGTCGCCGGGGAAGCGCTCCTGGATGGGCGGCGGGAGGTCGCCCGCCGCGATGCGCTTCACGTGCTCGGCGGTCAGGCGGAACGGGGCGAGGAAGGCGTCCACCGTCTGGTTCAGCCCCTCGACGAGCGGACGGAGATCCGAGTCCATCGCCGCCGCGTCGGCCCGGTGGCCGAGGCGCCCCTCCGCGACGGCCGCGCGCATCCCTTCCACCTCGGCGGACGCCCGCGAGAGCGCCCGGTCGAGCCGGCGGGTCACCGCGAAGACGAGCGCCAGGAAGATCGCCGCACCGGCGCCCAGGATGACGGCCGCGAGGATCCTCGTGCGCACGACCGCCCCAGCGGCGCCGTCGCGGTCGTCGCTCAGGCGGCGTGCGATCCGCTCGGAGAGGGCGCCGAGCGAGGCCTGGAAGGCGGTCGCGGACTCGTGCACGTCGCGGTAGGCGACCCAGAGGGCCTCGTCGAGAGCGGCGTGGGCCTCGCCGCGTGCCGAGAGCTTCTGCCGCTCGCGCGCCCTGTCCAGGCACGAGCGCACGGCGCGCTCCCAGCGGTCGAGCCCGGCCACCAGGGTGGGCAGCACCGCGTCGAGCTCGGCCGAGCCGTGGACCTCGCCGAGCCGGTCGCGCGCGCGGCCGAGGGCGACGAGCCCGTGCTCCACCTCGGCGACCGCGGCCGGGCCCATGTCCGGGTCGGCGGCGATCCGGTCCGAGAGGAGGCCGTTCAGCCCGCGGGTGGCCTCCTGGATGGCGGTGCGAAGGCCGGCCGATTGCTCGGCCAGGACGAGGTCGACCTCGGCCGAGCTGCGGAGCCGGCGGGCCAGGGCGGCCGAGTCCGCGACGAGGGCGAGGCCGCCCGCGAGCGAGACCGCGAAGGACAGGGCGAAGCCGGCGAGGACCCGCCGGCCGTTCACGGAGCGAACCATGGCGCCCCAGCGCGGCGGCTAGCCGGCCGCGTGCACGACCTCGCGCGCCTCGTCGTTCGACAGGATGCGCGCGATGTCGAGGAGGAAGACGATCCGTTTCTCGTGCTTGCCGACGCCCAGGATGAACTCGTCCTCGACGGCCGCGTGGCCGAGCGAGGGGGCGGGCTCGATCTGGCCGCCGTCGATGGTCAGCACCTCGAGCACCTGGTCGACGAGGAGGCCCATGGTGAGCGGCCGTCCGTCCACCGCGCACTGGACCACGATGATGACCGTCTGGTCGGTGGGCTCGCAGGCCTCCATCTCGAACTTGAGGCGGAGGTCGACGACCGGGATCACCTTGCCGCGGAGGTTGATGACGCCGCGGATGAACTCGCGCGTGCGGGGCACGCGGGTGATCTCCATGAGGCCGATGATCTCGCGCACCTTGAGGATCTCGAGGCCGTACTCCTCGCGCGCGAGCTGGAACGTCATGTACTTGCCGGCGAGGCGTCGGCCGAGCTCGGTGCTCCGCCCGTCGCCGCCCGCGTTCGCCACATTCTCCTGGTTCAAGGTCGTCCTCCATGCCCGGCCCTCGCCACGGGGTGGGGGGCTCGGGGGCATCGTCCTGAGAGCACCGGATGTGCCACCGCCGGAGGCCGGAGGCAACATTCCGGGACCGAAATCTCCTGTCGTCGAGGGAGGCTGGCGTGGCGGGTCGGCACTCTCTGGGCTCCGTACGGGGTTCGACGGCACCCGGGTCGGTCTTCCAGGACCCCATGACCGGCCCTATCCGAGCCTTCGCCGGCGAATGGTGGACCCACCGGGAGGGCGGGCCTACTGGAGGCCCATGCCCAGCATCTCGTCGCCGGGCTCGATCTCGATGACGAGCTCCACGCGGCGGTTGCGGGCGCGCGCGTCGGGGCCGGTCTCGCTGGTGAGCGGATGGGCCGAGCCGAGGCCGACGGCCGCGAGCAGCACGGGCCGGGCCTCGTGGGCGGCCTCGAGGTAGCCCACCACGGTCGCCGCGCGCGCCGCGGAGAGGTCCCAGTTGTTGCGCCAGCGGTCGCCGCCGATGGGCGTCTCGTCGGTGTGCCCCTCCACCCGCAGCTTGCGCTGGAGCGGGACGAGCTCGGAGGCGATGGCATCGAGCACGGGGAGGGCTTGGGGCCGGAGGACGGCCTGGCCCTGGTCGAAGAACTCGGTCGCGGCGAGGCGCACGGTGAGGCGGCGCCCCTCGACGAGCACGGTCACCGCCGACTGCTGCTGGCTCATCTCCATCACGAAGGGTCGCACCCGCTTCTCGATCTTCTTGCGGAGCATCTCGATCTGCCGCTTCTCCGGCTCGGCGTTCTGGGAGCCGGACCTGAGCGCAGGCCCGCCGCCCTCGGACGGCGGGCCGTCGAAGATGGGCAGGGCACCGGTGCCGCCGGTGCCGGAGTAGTGCATGGCCCACTTGATGGACTCGGCGGCCTGGACCAGCCGCTTGTTGTCCACGCGGGACACCGAGTACATGACCACGAAGAACGCGAAGAGCAGGGTGATGAAGTCGGCGTACGAGACCAGCCACCGCTCGTGGTTCTCGTGCTCCTCGTGCTTCTGCTTCTTCTTCCGTCCGGACATTTCCGCTCCCGTCAGGCGGCCTTCTTGGGCGCCTCGGCGCCCGCCGGCTCGCCTTCCTCGCCGGTCCAGGCGCGCAGCTTCTCCTCCAGCACGCGCGGGTTGATGCCCTCCTGGATGGAGAGCACGCCCTCGGCGATGAGCGTCTTCCGCTCCTTCTCGCCCTGGAGCTTGCGCTTGATCTTGTTGGCAAAGGGCAGGAAGAAGATGTTGGCCGAGCCCACGCCGTAGACCGTCGCCACGAACGCGGTCGCGATGCCGCCGCCGAGCTTCGACGGGTCGTTCAGGTTCTCCATCACGTGGATGAGGCCGAGCACGG
>Ga0335084_10000534_pt1 | contig 32561 bp, 30 predicted proteins | sample Lox_Sample_44_FD_206721 | JGI IMG/M metagenome (GOLD analysis project Ga0335084, IMG submission 206721) | Soil microbial communities from Loxahatchee National Wildlife Refuge, Florida, United States - Lox_Sample_4.4 | ecosystem: Environmental > Terrestrial > Soil > Wetlands | place: USA...
GCCGCTGATCTGTTCATTCGTTTCCTTCCTGTGGGATGGATTTGATCCGACTTTCTGGGTTGCTATGTTCTGATATCAAGACTAAAGCACATCTCACCCGTCTTTGTCAATCGGGGACCATTTTCAGGTTCTCACTTTCCAAAAGGTTAAGCCTATTGTACAATGCAAACCATACTTGACGGTTGGCTAGATGGCCTCCTTTTCCTATGATGAAACCTCTTACGATCGTCGCCGCTTTTAACCCAGCTCCCTCTTTTGAGGACACCCTCTTTTCTTTGGCCCGTTTGGACCTTATCGAACGTGTCGTCATCATCAGTCAGAAGCCGATTCATTCGAAAATACCCAAGTGTCGAGTTCTTGTTTCCGGCCCCCTCTCATCGCACGAAACACTCGGCCGGATTCTATCCGAAATCCGAACCCAGTACCTTCTCTTCTTATTGGAAGAGCGACGAACTCGAATCGAGCCTGAGGCCTTGCGGAGAATTGTAAGCGTTGCTGAATCGACAAAAGCAGGCCTCGTCTACTCGAACTATTATGAGGAAGGCAATACCGGAAAGATTCTTCATTCACTGTGTGATTATCAACTGGGAAGTGTCCGTAATGATTTTGACTTCGGGGCCATCCTCCTTTTCTCGGTCGCCGCAGCCCGCGGGGCGCTGAAAAAGTACGGGGTGACTCCCTCCGTTCAATTTGCCGGACTCTACGACCTTCGGCTGAAGGTTTCGATAGGCCACCCCATCCATCACGTGCCCGAGCCAAGCTATTCGGTGATCAGGGCGGAGGGGCGAGACGGAGGGGCCATGGATGAAGTGCCCCTCCAGGAAAAGATGTTTGCGTACGTTGATCGCCGTCATGAAACTGCTCAAAAAGAAATGGAGGCTGTTTTTACGGACTATTTGAAGAAGATCGGGGCCTATCTACCACCCGACCGCTTGGCAGAGGTCGAACAAAGACACGACCCTTTCCCCGTAGAAGCCTCGGTCATCATTCCTGTTCGGAACCGCAGAGAAACGATTGCGGAGGCGGTCAAGAGCGCCCTGTCCCAGGAGACGGATTTTCCATTCAACGTCATCGTCGTAGACAACCACTCAACCGACGGGACAACCGCGGTACTCTCCAATCTCAACAGACAATATTTCAGGCTGAACCACGTCGTTCCAGAAAGAACAGATCTTGGAATCGGGGGCTGCTGGAATGAAGCGATTCAACACGAGGCCTGCGGCCGCTACGCCGTTCAGCTCGATTCCGATGATCTTTACAGCGGTAGTGACACCTTGCAGAGGATGGTTGATATGCTGCGTCGGAGCACCTATGCAATGGTGATCGGTTCCTACACGCTGGTTGATTCCAGGCTACGGGAGATCCCGCCGGGCCTCATCGATCACCGGGAATGGTCAGATGAGAATGGTCACAACAATGCGCTCCGGATCAACGGCCTGGGCGCCCCGCGGGCTTTCAACACTCGCCTGATGCGTCGCATCAAATTTGCCAACGTCAGTTACGGCGAGGATTATGCGGCCGCGCTTCGAATCTGTCGAGAGTATCGGATCGGGAGGATCTATGAGAGTCTCTACCTTTGCCGGCGCTGGCCGGGCAATACGGACGCGATCCTCAGCATCGAAGAAGAAAACCGGAACAACGCCTTTAAAGACAAGGTTCGAACAGATGAAATCCTTGCGCGACAGAAGATCGTAGAACGCATGGCCCGGGAGGCCTAGCGTGGAGGTCAATTAATCCCCATGGGAATGGTCATCCGATCCTGGCAGAAAAGCGATCTCCCATCCGTCCGCAGAATAACCTGGGAAGCGTGGGTTTCCACCTACAAGAGCTTCATTCCGGAAAAAGACCTGAAGATCTATTTCGATGATCATTATACAGAGGAGTCCCTGCTCGGCATGTTCGCTGATCCGTCGGTGGACGGTTTCATCGCGGAGACGGATGGCCAAGCGGTTGGCTATGAACGACTTTACTTCAACCGCGACGAGAATCGCCTCTATGTGTCATCGCTCTATCTCCTTCCTAAATTTGAAGGACAGGGGATTGGCAGTCGGCTCCTCGAAACCGCGGGAGGATATGCGACGGAAAAGGACCTCGACGAATTATGGATCGGTGTGATGGTAAAAAACGGACGGGCGCTCGATTTTTACCGAAGGGCTGGATTCCAATTTATCCGGGAAGAGCCCTTTACCATGGGGAAAACGACGGTGCGTCATCTCATCGGTTACAAACGAATCAGAGAGACGATCCCGCTTTATCGGAAGACTTATACCGTCTTTGAAGCGGGGCGGGGAAGTCTTCCGGGACTTTGTCTTGAGCTTCTGTCAGAGCAGAAAAAGACCTGGCGGGAGCTTCGTGAAGGCTACGAAGCGCTGAAGGGCGTTCAAGAGCGAGATTTATTCTGCGGCAGATTTTCGGTCCGCCTCCAGTACAATCCCGGAAGAATCAAGAGCACCCTGGCTGAGGCGGGTGAAAGAAAAGAGAAGGAACGACAATGTTTTCTCTGCCTGGATCATCTGCCCGAAGGACAGAAGGGGATCCTCTACCAAAACGACTATCTGATTCTCTGCAACCCGATGCCCATTTTCCCCGGTCACTTCATTGTCTCCCATTTAGACCATCGCCACCAAGCCATCGACGAGTCCATCGATCTCTTTCTTCAGCTCATGGATGATTTTGGCTCCGAGTGGACCGTTCTTTACAACGGGCCCAGATGTGGCGCTTCCGCGCCGGATCACCTTCATTTCCACGCGAACCCGTCCGGGCAGATGCCCATCGAGAAAGAGATGCTCCGGGAAAACGGCATTTCCCTTACGAAAGAAATCGGCGGTGTTCTGCTCCACCGTTTGAGAAATCTGGGGCGCGAAGTCCTCCTTCTGGAGGGGGATGACCCGATGGCCGTGGGAAGTGTTTTCAAGGCTTTCTTAACCGTCCTCAAAAGTGTCCTTCTCAGCGAGGAGGAACCCATGATTAATATGGCTGGTTTCCGAAAAGAAGGGAAGTGGTCTCTTTTGGTCTTCCCCCGGCGTAGGCACCGGCCCGAAGCATTCTTCAGTGAGGGGGATGCAAGGGTGGTCGTGAGTCCCGGCGTGATCGATATGGGAGGCCTTTTGATCACCCCCATGAGAAAGGATTTCGCTCGGCTGAGCGGGGGAGACGTGGAGAAGATTTACAGAGAAGTATCCCTTGAAGAGATGACCGTAGGAAATGTTATTGCGGCTCTGGGCTAGCCTCTGCCGGGAGGGCGTCGGGGTAGAGGGTCGCATCTGCTTTGTTGGTTAATGCAATTTCTTGAGGTTCTTCTCTTTTGAGTTTTTCGATTCTGGGTTCTTCCCCGGATTTTCCAGGGGGCACCGATTTCCCTCGGGTCGTAGAAGGCGAAGAGCCCCCCATGCCGATGAAGGGGAGGGTTTCCCGGCCTCTTTCCAGATTGGCGATGATGCGGATTCGGTAGTTAATATCCTTCAATCCGGAGAGTTTGTTCTCCAGCTCTTTGATCTTTGTCGAAAAGAGTTGAATATGGGATTTCTGAATCTTCGACTCCTGACGCAATTGATTGAGTTGGAAGGTTTTCTTCCTGACCTGGACATAATCGCAGAAGAAAAATGTGATAGAGATTTGAAGGAAGATGAGGAGGTAGGCTGCGATTCGAAAGGTTTCCTTCTTGACTCTCAGAGGTCTTATTCCGAAAGTGGTGTGGCCAAAGACGAGAATATTAATATAGTCTTTTTCCATCGATCAATCCTCGTATTCTTCCCTTAAGTTTGTTTGCCCCGTCCGCCCGCACCCTCGGAGTCGAGGGTTGCCTCGGGAGGACCCCGGCTTCAGGCCGGAATCCTCGGGGCGCTTGCCGGTCAAAAATGAATGATGAATCCAGACTTTCTCTCGGATGAAGGCGTTACATTCATCTCCAGAAGGAGGTGCCCATACGTTAAGTCAAGGGAAAAACTGAGCCCCATGAACATCTTCTTAAGCGTCTCTTCCCTCGAAGACAAAAGTCTTAGCGTCCTCAACATTGTTACATCTCCGAAATAACCCTCTTCATCCGGAGGAGGTTTCAGAATCGATTGGCCAGAATCTGAGCCGGAAGATTTGAGATCCTTCAACTGTGGTGGGCCGAAGAAATTATATCCCCGGCCGCTTCGGGAGAATTCACGGATGGAAATCATTTCGTCCCAAGACCCTTGCCACAAGAATCTCATCTTTTCTTCTAGGATTCTTAAGAGGTCTCCATCTTCGAATTTGGTCTGGGGTCCCTTCGACGAATCAGCGGGTTCGTTAGCGGGTCCTGCCTTTTTCAGGAGGAGCGCTTTAATTCCATCTATTTTCATCGCCTTTAATGGAGTGTCGTTGTTTTTTGTCGTCTTCACCGGATCGCACCAAGCATGAATGGCGTTCCCAAAAATGAACAGGGTTAACAAAATTGCAACTCGTTTCTTAACCATCTTTCCTGTTCCCTTCTGGGTGATTTGAAAAAAACAGTGGAAAAACAAACCTATTTGGTTCCGCAATTCCTGGTTATGAAGTATCCTCAAGTTGAATTGCTAAAAGAGCAATTTGAATGCCAAAGAAATTGAATCGTAATTGCCGAAGAACTGGAATATAATTGATCAGTTAGGGTGAGAGAAAGTTTGCCCAATTGCGCAAGAAATAAATTAAGAGTGTCGAAAGACAAAAGGGAATGGCCACGGGTCTTGGATGATTTTGTGGATCCTTGTGGCACCGTGACTCTTCTTGCATGCACTCTGAAAAAAAATATCTTATTCCGACGCGGCAGGGATCCAAGGGATGCTACAGACTGTTCTTGACGATGCGCCGGAGGACGGAGTCAAGAAAAAGGGCAAAGAGGTCAGAACCTAAACAGAATCCCGGTGTCACTGCAGGCGCATCCTTGAGGAACGGAGGTGTTCTGAAAATGAAGAAGAAGGCATTGAGGAGCTTCATGATTTTTCTTATTCTTTTTTTGGTCGGTTCGTCAGTTCCTGCCCAAGAAGCACATTCTCCGTCCCAGAAGAGCTTTTTGTGGAAGATTGAGTCTAAAACGAACAGAGTCTATATCCTGGGCTCATTACATTTCTTTAAAAAAGATCTCTATCCACTGAGTGAAAAAATTGAAGCCGCCTTCCGTCAATCGGAGGTTTTGGTGGTAGAGGCAAATATCAGTGATATTAAGAAAGTGGATATCCAAAAATTAGCGGATCGTGCCTTCTATCCGGCCGATGACGCGCTGGAGAAACATGTTTCCCGGGAAACCTTCGACCTGATCGTAAAGGAGGTAGACGGGCTCGGTATTCCGCGCGAGCTTCTGAACAAACAAAAGCCCTGGTTTTTGGCGATGACCTTCGTTGCCCTGGAGAGTTTGAAATTAGGGTTTGACCCCAACCTTGGCATCGATAAGTATTTTCTCTCCAAAGCCGAAGGCGGGAAGAAGATAGTGGAACTGGAGGGCCTTGAAGATCAGCTCGACCTCCTCTCCGGCTTTTCCGATAGAGAGCAGGAGCTCTTTCTCTTATATACGTTGAAAGACTTGAAAGTGATGGAGCAAGAATTGGGTGAATTGACGCGAGTGTGGACGTCGGGGGATTCAAAAGCCATGGAATCCATTCTAACCCGGGGTGTTTTAGAGGATAAACGACTCTCCTTCGTCTTGGAGAAACTCGTTTATGAAAGAAACAGAAAGATGGCTTCGAGAATGGAAGATTTCTTACGAACCAGAGAGACCTACTTCGTTGTTGTGGGAGCGGGGCATCTTGTGGGCGACCAAGGAATCATCGAGATCCTCAAAGTCAAAGGATACCCTGTTGAACAATTGTAGCAGGGGGTAAAGTTGATGACCTCTCTGCCTTTTGTCTCTTCGAATTTTCAGGCGTCATTCTCCAAAGATTTTTATGGACAGGTGCGATAAATTTCTGTTATAAGAAGAAAAATTCCGATGAGGTAGATTCGATTGTTCCGCTGTGAAAGAGTTTCTCATCCTTTTTGTAAGAAACGGAAAGGTTCTTTGGAACTTTCTCAAGCCGCAGGCCATACGGAAAGGTACTCGTGGCCGCTCCCCTCGCGTTGATCTTTCTTTACCCCCATTACGGATGAATCCGGGCATGGCATGCCCTGTCAGGAGATAGGGAAAAGAATATGAGAGAAGCCGTTCTTTATCGCCCCTTAGAGGAAGGAAAGGTGGAATGTTATCTCTGCAACCATCGATGTATCATCTCCGATTCCAAAAGGGGTATCTGTGGAGTTCGAGAGAACAGGGAAGGAAAGCTTTACACGCTTGTCTATGGCCGTGCGATCTCTCTGAATGTAGACCCCATCGAGAAGAAACCGCTCTTCCATCTCCTTCCGGGATCGACCTCTTTCTCCGTGGCTGCCGTGGGCTGCAATTTCCGGTGCCTCCAGTGTCAGAATCATGAGATTTCCCAGCTGCCGAGGGATGGAAAAGGTCGCATCGAAGGTTCGGAAGTCTCCCCCTCTAAAGTCGTTTCGCTGGCCAAACAACACCGATGTGAATCCATTTCCTATACCTATACGGAGCCGACGATCTACTTTGAATATGCGTACGATATTGCTCGCCAGGCCAGTCAGGAAGGGATCAAAAATATCTTCGTTACCAACGGGTATATGACAGAAGAAGCCCTGGGGATGATCCGACCCTATTTGGATGCAGCCAATGTCGATTTAAAAAGCTTCAGCGAGAAATTTTATAAAGAGGTCTGCGGGGCCAGGTTAAACCCGATTCTGGACAACCTGAAACGGATGAGAGAGATGGGGATCTGGGTGGAGATTACCACCCTTGTCATTCCTACTCTGAACGACTCAGACCGGGAATTTGAGGAGATCGCCCAATTCATTCTCTCCTTGGGCCGGGAGGTGCCCTGGCATCTCTCAGCCTTCTATCCGACGTATAGAATGCTGAATCTTCCGAGAACCCCTGCCTCAACGCTTCATCGGGCAAGAGAGATTGGAATCCAGGCAGGGCTTCGGTACGTCTATTGTGGAAACATTCCAGGCGAGGAAGGTGAGGACACCTTCTGTCCTCACTGCGGCCGGAGCGTCATTGAGCGGACTGGATTTCGGGTGAACAAGAATGATGTGGTGAATGGAACCTGTCGAAATTGCCATGGCGGGATAGAGGGCATTTGGAATTAAATTCCTAAGGGTCATTTTGCAACTCGCGTTTTTCAACGGTCAATCGGAAGGAACGGGGTGGGACACGATCAGACGAGCCAACGGAAAATGATCTGGACCATCGGAGGCGGCAAGGGAGGAAGCGGGAAGAGTTTTATCACGGCTAACCTCGGAATCTGTCTTTCCAGGCTGGGGATCCGAGTGATTCTCATCGATGCTGACCTCGGGGGAGCAAACCTCCACACCGTGCTTGGGATTTCTCCCCCGTCTCTCTCCCTCTCCGATTTTATTAAGAAGAGAGTCCCCCATCTTCAGGATGTCCTCATTCCGACCCAGACTCCCAATCTGGAACTCTTGACGGGCGCACAGGACCTGCTGAACGCGGCGGATGCAAAGAGTGTTCAGAAACAAAAACTGGTTCGCTCCATTCAGAGCCTAAACAGCGATACGGCCCTCGTGGATTTGGGCGCCGGCAATGCGTTGAGCATACTGGATTTTTTCTTGATGTCGGATGGGGGCATTTTGGTCGTTACGCCAGAACCGACTTCTATCGAAAATGCCTATCGGTTTCTCAAGAGCGCATTCTATCGGAAGCTTAAACAAGCAGTTTCTTCTTCTTCGGTGAAGACCTTGATCAGCGATGCCATGGACCGGAAGAATGACATGGGAATACAAAACCCTCATGACCTCATGAGAGCGGTGAGAAAATTAGACGAGGGAGATGCCCAAAAGATAGTCGACGAAGTGGAGACCTTCCACCCCAATCTGATCCTGAATCAAGTCCGGTCGAAGAAGGATATTGAAATGGGGTTTTCGATTCGAAGCGCCTGCCTAAAATATTTCGGCGTTCACGTCCATTATCTGGGCTATGTCGTCTACGATCAGGATGTAAGTCATTCCATCCGGCGAAGGCGACCTCTGGTTTTAGAGAATCCCCGGTCTAGGGCGGCCCAATGTGTGATGGAGATCGCGTCCAAATTGGCCAATAGCCATAAGATAGCCGGTGAATTAGAGACATGAAGGGCATTAAAGATCAGACTTATTATGAGATCCTGGAAGTCAGCCGGACCGCCACTTCGAAGGAGATTCAGAGGGCCTACGAGCATGCGAAGGAGACCTTTCACGCCGATTCCTTGGCTGTCTACTCCCTCTTTTCCGAGAAGGAGGTAAAAGAATTACAGGAGGCCATTGAAGAAGCGTATCGAACTCTGGCGGATGAAGGGTTGCGGAGAAGTTACGACCAGTCTTGCTTTCAAACCGCGGGGGAAGGTCCAACGAATGAGCCTTCCAGGACCCGGGAGATTTCCGGAGAAAAAAAGAGTCCTCTCTCCTTTACCGGCCTCTCGTTTCATGCCGAAGTGGAACTCTATCGCGGCAAGGCGCTGAAGCAGATCCGGGAAAGAATGGGGGTCGAGCTTCAGACCATCTCGAGGGAAATGAAGATAACTATAAAGACGTTGGAATGGATTGAAGGAGAGACCTTTGAAAAACTTCCACCCTTAGTCTATCTCAAGGGTTTTTTGAGGAGCTATGCCCAGTCCCTTGGGTTGAATTCTCAGCAAGTCATCGATGAATACATCCGTTTCATGGAAGAGTCGAAAAAAAAGTAATCCATTCCGTCAAACTCGCAATTCGATGTGCGACATCTCTGACTTCGCGCCGTCAAGCGAAATTCGAAACAAGCTCAGTGGACGGACATCGAGATAGCCGAGGGGTAAAAAGCGGGTTTTAAAACTGCAAATTTGCCTTTCTGGATTCGTCTCGGATTTCGAGATTCGAATTTCGTATTTAGGGTTTTTTAGAGATAAGGCCTGCCACACGGGCATTTAACTGCTGGACGATGGCGCTACTGTAACCGACCATCCTTTCCGTAATCTTTCCATTCTGATCGATGAGAAAGGTAGCTGGAATGCCATTCACCTGGTAGCTCCTGACCACCTCTTCTGGGACGGACACGACAGGGTAGGGAATATCCATGGATGTAATGTAGCGGCGGACGGCCTCCCCATTGCCCTTGTCCACGTTCATTCCAATCAACTCAAATCCGCTTTCGCCATAATTCTTGTAGAGTTGAATCAAATGTGGAATGGACTCGCGGCAGGGTCCACACCAGGTCGCCCAGAAGTCGAGGAGAACGACCTTCCCTTTCAACTGGGAAAGCGTGATCTGCCGTCCGTCAAAGGATTTGAGGGAAAAATCCGGCGCCAAGCCGGAAGGGGATTCTTTTCCTCCTTTGGAACAGCGGGCGAAAAGAAACGTCCCTCCCGTGCAAAAGCTGATGATGACGAACCAGGTTAAAAGTAATCGTTTCATACGTGAACGGTCAAATCAAACCCGAGGGGGTCGATTTGGGAAGATTCTTTGCCTCCAGCCCCGTTCCTACACGGAGAGGTCCTCATGCGACTGGTACTTGGATTTGAGCATGACGGATTTGGAGGAGCGCTAAAGACTCTTTTCAATCATCGCTTTCAGGCGGGCCTTTGGCACCGCGCCGACAATCTGGTCCAGAATCTTTCCGCCTTTGAAAAGAATCAAGGTAGGAATTCCTCTCACGCCGTATTGACCGGGTGTCGCAGGACTCTCATCCACATTGAGCTTGGTCACCTTCACCTTCCCGGAAAACTCTTTGGCTAATTCCTCAACGATAGGACTGATGCTGCGGCAGGGGCCGCACCAGGTCGCCCAAAAATCGACCAATACGGGAAGGTCCGAGTTGAGAACCTCCGTTGCAAAATTTTTATCATCGACATGAACCAGACCCGCCTCGTTTGTCATCTTCTACTCCTCGTTTTCATGGATAAGTGTCAGTAGAATCTATCCAAAACAGATTCCGCCTTCCACCGTGATCTTCGCGCTGTTTCAGGCCCCATCCGAAGGCAATCGACTAAAGGCGCCGTTCAACGACGTAGTCCGCAAGAGTGGTGAGGGCTTCTTTTTCTTTTGAATCGGGAAAGAGATGGAGGTGGGCCTTCGCTCTTTCGACGTGCTCTCTTGCCTTTTCCAAGGTGTAGTCAACTCCCCGGCGCCGGTGAATGATCTCGCAGACGCGAGAAAAGGCCTCCTCCGTTATAGAAAGAGAGTTGACAGTCTCCCGTATAAAGGTCCTCTCCGCCTCATCAGAGTTTCTTAGCGTGAAGATCAAAGGGAGGGTGATCTTGCCTTCTTGAAGGTCGATCCCGATCTTTTTCCCAGAATTATTCGACGTGTAATCCAAGTTGTCGTCGATCAATTGGAAAGCGATTCCTACATTCATTCCAAACTGAGCCAAAGCGTTCTCCTTTTCCTCGGAGGCGTTTCCGAGGACGGCGCCGATTTGGGTAGCCGCAGAAATCAGGTAGGCCGTCTTGCGGGCGATGATCGAAAGGTAAGTTTCTTCGTCCAGCGAAAGGTCATTCGTTCGGATTAACTCCTCCAACTCCCCTTCCGCCATAATCGTGGTAGCCCTCGATATGGTATGAAGAATCTTCCAGTTGCCACTCTCCACCATCCGGGTGAAACATTTCGTAAAAAGGAAGTCTCCGACGAGAACACAAGCTTCATTTCCCCATTTGGAGTTCGCCGATTCCATGCCTCTCCGTAACTTGGCCTTGTCTACAACATCATCGTGCAGTAACGTGGCGGTATGGATAAACTCGATGAGGCCGGCCATGGAGACGTGGCTCTCCCCGGAATACCCACATAATTTCGCGGAGAGCAGTAAAAGTTTTGCTCGAAATCGTTTCCCTCCGCTCCGGAGGAGATGTTCTCCAATTGCGGAAATGATGGGGACGCTGGACCTCAAGTTCTTTCGGAATTCCTCGTCAACTTTTTCCAAGTCATCCCGAATCAACTCGAGCGCCTCCTCAAACGAGGAATTGGTCTGTTCCAGAAGGAAGGGCTCAGCAGCAAATAGATCCATCACAAAATACTATCTCGTTCATGGACCAATGTCAACCGAAATAAAGGTCTTTTGGCCCTTTTCAGACTTCTACGAGCGTCCCTTATCGATCTCCGGCCCTTCGATCGTGGGATCGGGTTCCTGAAGGACCAGGGGCCGCATGATTTTCAACTCTACCCCGCTCGCCTTGAGGGATTCGGTGAGGATAAATTTGGCTTCTCCTCCAAGGCGGGGATGAACGAACTGTATCCGCTTTGGCTCCAGCGTTCCGTTTCTCAGCGAGATGAACAGATCGACGGTTCTCAAGGCAGGAAAAATCAGGTAACACCTTCCTTTGGGAGGAAGGAGGTAGGAAGCGATAGAAATCAGGTCTTCAAGCTTGCCCTTTATCTCGTGGCGGGCAATGGCCTTCTCCATTGAGGGATTGATCCGGCCGGTCCGATATTTGCGATAGGGAGGGTTGGAAAGGACGACGTCAAAAGACCCCGCCGGGAAGATCTCCTTTAACTGTCTAAAATCGTGCTTAAGAATTGAAATCCGACCGTCAAGATGATTCAGGGCTACATTTTTCCTCGCACAATCTACCAATCCATTTTGGATTTCTACGCCGACAAGGGAACAGGTTTTTGCGGTCTGTGACAGTAACAACGGCAAGATTCCACAGCCTGTTCCCAGGTCGATCACTCTTTCATTTTCTTGAATTCTGACGAATTGGCTGAGGAGGACCGCGTCCACGGAAAACCTGTACCCTTTCTTCTTCTGGATGATTTGGAGCCTTCCATTGAAGAAATGATCTAAAGTCTCACGGGGTGTTGGGAGAGGATTCATAATGCCTGCATCGACCAATTCGGTTGACCACTTCGACGATGCTTCCTCCATCCGTAAAGGTCGTTTGAAGAAGCGTCGCGCCCGCGGCTCCGTCTTCAGCCTGAGGAGTTGAGTCGCCTCGCATCAGCCCTCGGGCAGAAAATGAGCCTAAGCGGTTAGGCCCGGGAATCGGAAAATCAACTCTTATTACATGGTGGGAGTTTGCCTGTCAATAGAACTCCCTTGTGGACTCTTAACGACCACGCTTCTCTATCCGGGGTACTTCCCATCTTTAATGTTGCGCGGAGGTCAAGAAAAGCTGAAATTTGTTCAAAATTACCTAAAGTTTGCACCAAAATTATCCACTCCCTCTCAGCACCGCAACTGAATTCTTACCCTAATTTGCAGAAAATTCTAATATTTTCCGATGAATAAAGAAGAAAGGTCACCGTTTGGTATGGATATTGCTTAATAATTTTCTTGACAACGTTAGGATAAAGCGGTAAATTTCAACGAAATCTAGATCTTACAGAACTCATAGGTCTTTAGCAAAGGAGGAGGTAATTATGAGAAGACTAGTTGGTCCTTTTTTTGCCATGATTCTGATGCTCTCCTTCTGTTTTGTTCTCCCGGGTTTGACACAGGAAACGAAAGAAACGGAAGGCGTGTATACTATCAAGAAGGGAGATACGCTATGGGATATTTCATCCCGGTTTCTCAAAGATCCTTTCCTCTGGCCAAAATTATGGGAGAGGAATCCGTATATCACCAATCCTCATTGGATCTATCCGGGAAACCCGATCCAGCTGACTGCCGTTGAGCCGACGAAGAAAGAGGAACCCCCTTCCGCTCAATCCGTTCAACCGGTAAAGAAAGAGGAGCCCCAGAAGGTTGCCGAGGAGAAACCTCAGGAAGGGGCTAAGGAACCCGAGTCTAAGGGGTCCGAAGGCGAGAAGATGGAGTCTGCCCCGTCCGCGCCGGCAGGGAAGAAACAGGAGGAAGTCGCTGGAGTAGCGCCTGAGATCAAGCCCGGTCCTGCGGAGGCAAAAAAGCCTGTCTATTTTCGTGAGATTCGCTCAGCGGGTTTCATGAGCGACCTTGACTACCGGGGGATTGGGGTCATATTAGAGAGTCTGGAAGGTAAGAACCTTATGGCCGAAGGCGACATCGTTTACCTGCACTTGAAAACTTCAGAACCTGTCTCGATTGGGAATAAGTACACGATCATTCGCGCATCCGATGAGATAAGACACCCCATTACTGACAAAAAGATAGCGCGGAAATATAATATCATTGGAAACCTCCAGCTCATCGACCAGCACGGCAGTTTCTATACTGCTCGAGTGATTGAATCCTTCTATTTCATTATCGCTGGAGACTTTATTCAGCCTTATTCAAAAGAGAAGATGGAGGGTTTTTTGGAAAGATGACGGGGGAGGATGCGACGGTCATGAAAAACAATCTTCCTTCGTCTGCCAGAATGGGTTTCTTACGGGAAAGGCTCCAGGCGCCGTCATTCTAACAGAGCAAATATCCTCCCGATCTCGCCCGCCTCTTGTGGACAGGGGATATTGAATTCAACGGGCTTTGGAGGTCTTCTTTATCTCCCGAGCCCTTTTTTTGTCCAACCCAGCTTCAATCCAATTAAGCAATTCTTGACTCGAGGATTTGATGGCCGAAGATCTCTTTTATTGGCTGGCCTTAAGTCTTACCCCCGGACTCGGAAGCATCCTCATCAAACGACTCTTAGATCGGTTCAAAACCCCCGAAGCTGTCTTCCGTGCTCCCCGGAAGGACCTTCTGAAAATTGAAGGGTTGGGAGAGCGGGTAGCCGGCGAAATCCAGAAAGGCCCGCTGGAAAATGGGGTGAAGAGGGAGATGTCTTTATTGGAGAAGGCGGGAGGAAAGATTTTGACATTAAAGGACGATGATTACCCGAGGCGTCTGAAGGATATTTACGATCCTCCAGCATTGCTCTACGTCAAGGGGGACCTGAAAGGAGAGGATGAGTTGGCCATTGCCATCGTGGGGAGCCGAAAGACCTCGCCCTACGGAAGGTGGTTTACAGGGAGGATAAGCCAGGATCTTGCCCGTCACGGAATTACGGTTGTCAGCGGGTTGGCGCGGGGCATTGATTCCGTGGCTCATCAGGGGGCTCTCCAGGGGGGAGGAAGGACAATCGCGGTCCTGGGTTGCGGGATTGATGTGGTTTATCCTTCCGAGAACCGCAATCTCTTGTACCAAATTACTGAGCACGGGGCCGTCCTTTCAGAATTTCCAATGGGTTCCCCTCCCGAAGGAGGACATTTCCCAAAGCGAAATCGGATCATCAGCGGCCTTTCCATCGGGGTGGTGATCGTCCAGGCGAGTACTGGAAGCGGCTCCCTGATCACCGCCGGTTATGCGTTAGATCAGGGGAGAGAAGTGTTCGCCGTTCCGGGGAATGTGGGGGCCGAGGGCAGTCGCGGCACGAATCAATTGATCAAAGATGGGGCAAAGCTGGTGGAGTCGAGCGAGGACATCCTTGAGGAAATATTGCCTCAATGGAAGAGGGAAGGAGAGGTCGTTCTGAGAGCAGAACCGCCGGGTTGTCATCTCGCAACAGAGGAAAAAGCTCTCTACGAACTCTTGGGAGAGACTCCGTTGCACATCGATGCCATCATACGGGAGAGTCATCTGGATCCGGGAAAAGTTTCCAGTCTCCTCTTGACCCTGGAGCTAAAAGGGTTGATCTGCCAGTGGCCGGGAAAATGCTTCAGCAGAAAAATTGAGTAGAAATAGTGAATGCTGGAAAAGAATGTATTAAAATTATAAATTCGAACTCGGGTAATTTATTCTGAATCGTTGGAGCGGAAGGGAATGTCGAAAAGTTTGATTGTTGTGGAATCTCCTGCAAAGGTGAAGACTCTTCAAAAGTTCCTGGGTGGAGATTTTGTCATCAAGGCTTCGGTGGGACATATTAAGGACCTTCCAGAGGGTGAGTTGGGGGTGGACCTTGAAAAAGATTTTCAACCTCAATATGTCACCATTTCGGGAAAAGCGAAGGTCATCCGTGAACTGAAGAAGGCGAGCAAAGACGTAAGAAATATTTACCTCGGCCCGGACCCGGATCGCGAGGGAGAAGCCATTGCGTGGCACATCGCCGAAGAGATTGGAAACGGGGACAAGAATGTTTACCGGGTGCTCTTCAATGAAATAACGAAAAAGGCGGTTTTGGACGCCCTTCGCCACCCGGGAAAGCTAAAGCAGTCGAAATATGAAGCCCAGCAGGCGAGACGGATCTTGGATCGGCTGGTCGGTTACCAGGTGAGCCCCATCCTCTGGGAGAAGGTCCGGCGAGGCCTGAGTGCGGGCCGGGTCCAATCCGTTGCCGTTCGAATCGTCTGCGAACGGGAAAGAGAGATTCAAGACTTCGTCTCGGAGGAGTACTGGAGTCTTACGGCAACTTTGAAGGGGAAAGAGTCCCCCCTTTCCTTCGACGCGAAATTGACAAAATGGAAGGGGAAGAAAACAAAAATGGCCAACGAGGCAGAAGCTTTGGCCATCAAGAAGACTCTGGAGAGCGTTCCCTACTCCGTTTCAAAGATCCTCCAGCAAGAAAAACAGCGTCATCCCTTCCCTCCTTTCATTACCAGCCGGCTTCAACAGGAAGCCTACCGAAAACATTCCTTCCCTGCCAAAAAGACCATGTGGATTGCACAAAAATTGTATGAAGGGATCGATCTCGGTCCGCTCGGTTCGGTCGGGTTGATTACTTATATGAGGACCGACTCCGTCAGGGTGTCTACGGAAGCCATTCAACAGGTCAGGGGATGGATCAAGGATCGCTTCGGGGATTCGTATCTTCCTGCCAAGCCCAATGTTTACAAGAGCCGGCGGGGGGCCCAGGAGGCCCATGAGGCGATCCGGCCCACGTCGATCGATTTGGAGCCCGACAAGGTGAAGCCTCATTTGGATAAAGATCAAGGGGCCCTCTATAAATTGATTTGGGACCGATTCGTCGCGTCTCAGATGCTTTCCGCAAACTTTCTACAAACCACCATCGAAATCAAAGCCGGGGAGGGTTTGTTTGCAGCCGTCGGCACCGTTCCTGTCTTCCAGGGGTTCATGATCCTCTATGTGGAGGGAGAGGATAACCAAGAGAATGGAAATGGAGAGAAGAAACTCCCGTCTCTTTCGGAAGGAGAGGTTCTGGAGCTGCTCGGCCTGGCCCCCAAACAGCATTTTACGCAGCCCCCTTACCGGTTTTCGGAAGCAACGCTGATCAAGGAACTGGAAGAGAAGGGAATCGGGAGACCGTCGACGTATGCAACCATTCTGGCCACGATCAAAGAGAAAGAGTACGTTCGCTTGGAAAAGGGGAAATTTTCCCCGACGGAGCTGGGATGTTTGGTGAATGACCTGCTTGTCGTCAATTTTCCCGATATCTTCGATGTCGAGTTCACGGCGCAAATGGAAGAGAATTTAGACCAGATTGAAGAGGGCGACAAGGATTGGGTGGAGACGTTGAAGGCGTTCTATGTTCCTTTCGAGAAGGATCTGGAGATGGCCAAGGTCTCCATGAGAGATGTGAAGAGGGAATTGATCCCGACGGATGCCGTCTGCGAAAGATGCGGCTCAAAGATGGTGAAGCGATGGGGTAAGAGGGGCTATTTTCTGGCCTGCTCAAGTTATCCCGAATGCCGGTATACGAGAGAGGTGGAAGGAAACGGGGAAAATCAGGCGGAGACCGACGCGAAGTGCGAAAAATGCGGAAGCCCAATGGTGATTAAAATCGGAAAATTCGGGAGGTTCCTCGCCTGCTCCAACTACCCAACCTGCAAATTCACCCGATCTGTGGACACGGGCGTTCAGTGCCCCCAGGAAGGGTGCGGCGGGGTGATTGTCGAAAGAAAGTCCCGCAAGGGAAGAACTTTTTACGGCTGTGCCAATTACCCCAACTGCACCTACGCCTTGTGGGATAAGCCCATTCCGGAGAAATGTCCCGAGTGCGAGTTTCCCTTCCTGCTGGAGAAGCAAGGGAAGGGCGGGGTCACCAAGCGTTGTCCCAACAAAGAATGCGGATATCGCACGACAGAATAAAGAGCCTAGAAGGCATGGCTTCTGATCAAACCATGATTGAGAAGATCTCTTCTGGCAGTCTCGCCTAACCTTCTTAACGAAAGAGGGAAAATTCCTCCCTTTTCTATCCCTCACCTACGATATCTTCGCCTGCCCCCCAGGATTTTTTTCTTTGTAAACCGGTGCTGCATCAGTTGAAATGGAAAATAGCCGATCCGGTTGATCAAGGTCGGCGTGTAATTCCAGTGGAACCGTCTCCAGATGGAGGGAAGGGAATAAAACTCCTTCCAAACTTTTTTCCAGCCCTCCCGGAGTGTCTCGGCGCTCATCTTCATCGGAAGGAAATGGGGGGCGAAGTCCTCCTGTCTTTCCAGCAGCCACCATCGGTCCTGAAGCAAACGCCCCTCCTTTTTCAGCCGGTGATAAAAGATCGTTTCCGGGTAGGGTGTGAGAATCATGAAGACTGCAGAGAAAAGTTTCGCCCGAATGGCGAAAGAGACCGTCTCTTCGAATACAGAAGGGTCGTCCTCGTCAAATCCAAAGATGAAAGCCCCGCAGATGGCAATGCCGAATCGATGGAGGGTTTCAATAATTTCGCGGTACTCGGAAGGGTCATTCTGAAATTTCTGGGACGTTAGCAGATTCTGCTTAGAAAGGGATTCGAAGCCGATGAAGAGACTGATACACCCGCTTTTCGCCAGGCCTTCGACATTTTCGACCTTCTTAAGCCCGGACAGGGATGCTTGGCCGAACCATTTCTTCTTCAACGGGACAAACGCTTTGAGCAACTCTCTCGAGTAGACAGGGTTTCCGAAAATATTATCATCATTGAGCATCATCCATCGGTGGGGGAGGCGGCGAACCTCCTCGACGACCTCTGAGATGGGCCTGAACCGTTGAACTTCTCCAAAAAATTTCTGGACGGTGCAGAATTCGCACTTAAAAGGACATCCTCGCGACACCTGGACCACATCCAGAGGAAGATACCCCCTCTTGGGAAGAATGTCCCGCCGGGGCGTCGGCATTCCTGACAAATCCATGTAACCTTCTTGTCGATAAAAAGGCTTGAGGTTTCCGGTTCTGGCATCCTCGACCAGATGGGGCCAGAGTCCTTCAGCCTCTCCAAGGACGACTGAGTCGGCATGCTCCCTGGCCTCCTGTGGAACGGCGGTAGGGTGAATTCCGCCGAGAACGACAGGAGTTCCTTTCTTCCGGTAGGCGTCGGCGATGTCATAGGCTCTCAGGGCTGTTTTGGATAGAACCGTGATGCCGACCAGATCGATGTCCTTTAAGTCTTTTTCCAAATCGATAGGGGTCAAGAGATCATCGGTGAAAGAAATTTCTACGTCCGAGGGAGATAAACTGGCCAGAATAGGAAGGGCAAGATTGGGAACGCGGGCATTCTCTTCAACCGCAGGAACGATCAGTTCGATCTTCATAAAAATAATCGTAACCACCTTCGCGGGAAAATGTCAAAGGCGTGAAAAACAAGGCGGAGGTTTACTCAAGCTTTCCTTCCCGAAAAGCGGTGATATATTCCATGCAGAATTCATCCTTGCCGACCACCATGAGAGCGGCCTTCAGAGCTCCGAAGAGCTGTTTATCCGTGGGGTCTAAAATTGCTGAATCCAAGCCTCGAACAATAGCGGCCGCCAGAAACGTCCGATTCACGAGCTTTCGGTTGGGAAGGCCATAAGACACATTCGTTAGCCCGCAAGTGGTATGGACATCGGGAAATTGTTGCGCAATCTGCCCGATCGCATCCAGTGTGGCCAGCGCTGACCCGTCATTGGTTGAGAGAGGATAGACCAGAGGATCGATATATAGATTCTCTAAGGGTATTCCCGAAGCTTTCACCCTCTCCACCAACTGCCCCGCCATCCTCACTTTTGCATCCGCCGAATCCGCAAGAGCATCCCCCGACTGGCAGAGGCCGATGACCTTGGTTTTATGCTCGGCCACGAGCGGCAGGATTCCTTCCAAACGGGAGGGCTCCAGCGAAATGGAATTAATCATCGGAGTCTTTTTCACCAGTGGAACCATCGCCCTGATCACGGAAGGGTCCGGGCTGTCGAGGCAAAGCGGGAGGTCTGTGACTTCCTGGACTGTTTTAATGATCCATTCCAGATGCTTCGCCTCTTCTCCCACAAAAGTTCCGGCGTTGACGTCGAGATAATCCGCTCCTGCCGCCGCCTGGACCCTGGCTTCATTCTGTATGAGAGCGGCGTCGCGAGAGACAATCGCTTCGGCAATAGGCTTTCGAGAGGCGTTTATTCTTTCACCGATGATCAGCATGGATTCAACCACTATTCACCCTCACCTTCATCCTTCCCCCTCAAGGAGGAAATGTTTGCCCAGGCTCAAAAACAGATACCTTCTCCCCTTGCGGGAGATGGCGAGAGTGAGGGGAAAACTATTTCAACAAATTTGGATCCAACGGGTATTTCCCGTATTTCTTAATCGCACGGGCCATGGCCCAAACGTTCTCCGTCTTGCAGTAATCCGTAAGGCTATTGGCGCTCGTGACCACATATCCGCCCCCGGCTCCTGCGGTCATAATCCTTTCCTTCACTTCTTTATCCACCTCTTCGGGTTTTCCAAGGGTAAGAGTATAATCGAGATCGATATTGCCGAAGATGGAGACTTTCTGCCCATATTTGGCTTTCACTTCTTCGATGTTCATGGCCGCGGGTTGAATCGGGTGAAGTCCGTTCATCCCCAACGTCAGTAGATCGTCCAAAATGGGCATGAGATTGCCGTCGCTATGAAAAACCCACGGTTTCTTCATCGCCTTTGCAACAATTTTCTGATAGGGGAGGAAGAATTCCTGATACTGCTCCGGGCTCATCCAGGGAGATTTCGTGTCAGCATGGTCATCATTCGCCCAGTAGAAATCAAAATCCATTTTGTTCAGATGTTCCACCACCTTGGCGGACCATTCAGAGAACCTCCGGTGAACCTCTTTGATCAACCCCGGATTATCGTAGACATTATAGGCAAACTCAACAATCCCCATGCTTTCGAGCAACGAAGCCGATCCCAGCCGGATTCTCGCAAAGACGGCATAGTCGCCTTTGTACTGGGCGATCCATTTTGCCACCTGATCATACCGGGCGGCGTGATCCGGATCAGGCAAGTATTCGTCGAAAAGCTTCAGGGAGTCGTCAGAGGTGAGAAGCCCACGCTTGATAAAAGTCCGACCGGTGTCCGTCACTCCCATCTCTGCAATCCAGGGAGGGACAAAATCGAAAGTCACCTTTTGAGGGTAATAATAACTTTCCTTGAACCCCGCCGCAGCTTGCATCGCCTGGCCCGCGGTTGCTTTCCCCCCCATCGGGAAGTGATACCCGAAGCCGTCCATCCCCAGTTTCTCACAGAGTCCGCCTGGGGTGAAGTCGGTTGTTCCCATGATCCTTTCTTGAAGACCCTCTTCAAAATCATTCTCTATCCACGGAACCCGGTCCGGAGTCCCGCGCTTGAGGGCGCTTAAAATTCTTTCTCTCGGCTTCATCTCTTTCATCATTGCCCTCCTTCAACATGCGGATGGTCAAAGCAATTCATTACACTTGATTACGGCGGCCCGGGCATCCTTGCCGTAAAAGTCTGCCCCAATTCGATCGGCAAAACTCTGGGTGAGTGGAGCTCCTCCCACGCCGATTTTTACTTTTTCCCTTAGGCCTACCTGCTTGAGAGTCTTGATCGTCTCTTCCATCATCGACATGGTCAACGTGAGAAGAGCGGACATCAGAACAAACCTAGGCTGATGCTGCCTCACGGCATCGGCGAATTTCTCGGGCGGAACATCAATTCCCAAATCGATGACCTCATACCCTGCTCCTTGAAGAACCATCGAGACAATGTTCTTTCCCACATCGTGGATGTCGCCTTTCACCGAACCGACCACGACCTTCCCCCTGCCGGACACCCCTTTTGCAACGAGCATTGGACGAAGGATATCCAATCCGGTGTTCATCGCCCTGGCGGCAATCATCATCTCTGGAAGAAAAATCTCATTTCGGGAGAACCGGTCTCCGACCACGTCCATAGCGGGAACCATCATTTTATTCATGATTTCTTCAGGACCTAATCCCTCGGACAAAGCCTTTCGAATCAATGGCTCGACCACATCCCGCTTCCCCTTGATAATAGCCTCTTTAAGCTCCTCTCCCAACTTTCCCGTCTCTGCCATGTCAACCCTCCAATCTGTCATTAAGTCACTACGTCATTAAGTTATTCAGGGGCAGATGACTTATAGACCTAAAGAACATAATAACGTTTCGACCTGGCGTTTTCCTTGCGCCATGCTCAATCCTTTCTTCTTAAGCGGCTCCCGCGACAATCTTCAAGACTGCTTTGTCCTTGATCAACTCTTCCGGCTTTCCCGAAAAAATAATCTCTCCCCGCTCGATGACATAAAGTCTGTCCGCAAAATCGGGGACATGGTAGATGTTGGACTCGGCAAGGAAAATAGAGCGGCCCATCTTGGCAATCTGGTAGATGCTCTCTGCAATTTGCGGGATAATGACGGGAGAAAGCCCCTCGAAAGATTCGTCGAGCAGCAACAGGTCAGGGTCCAAGGCCAGAGCCCGAGCGATCGAAAGCATCTTCCTTTCCCCTCCACTGATCTGCTCCCCCTTTCTCGCCTTGTACCGCTCCAGATCGGGAAACACAGAATAAGCAAGCTTAATTCTCTCCTCCGGCCTGCGAGAGGTTTCCCGGGTCCACGTCGCGATTTCGATGTTTTCAAAGGTCGTCAAATCAGCGAAAATCTCACTTTCCTCGGGAGCAAACCCTATTCCCTTCAAAGCAATGTCATGAGGGGTCAACCTTTCGATCTTCTCTCCTCTGAACTTGATGCTGCCGGTCTCGGGTTTCAGAAATCCCATGATCGTCCGAAGAAGGGTGGTCTTTCCCGCTCCGTTTCTTCCGATGAGGCAGACCACCTCCTTTTCTTCCACCTCGATTGTCACATTCCTGAGAATGTGGCTGGCCTTAATCGACACGTTGAGGTCTTTTACTTCGAGGATCATCGTGCGTCGCCCTCAACTCATCCGGTCCAGTATGGAACTGAAGATTTTGAAACATTCCTTCTGTCCCAACACCGTGCAGACCACTTCTTCATCCTTTTCGATCGTTTTGGGAGCGCCATCCGCGAGAATCTTCCCCTGGTGCAGGGCAATGATCCGATCGGAGTAAGAAAAAACGATGTCCATGTCGTGCTCCACCTGAATGATCGACTTGATCCCGATTTTCTTCGATGCAGACACCAACGTTTCCATAATCCTGTTTTTATCGCTCGTGCTGACGCCGCTGGTCGGCTCGTCGAGCAAGATGACCTCCGGGTGGAGCGCAAAGGCGGAAGCCACATCGAGCATCTTCTTATCCCCCTGGGGCAAGTTCTTTGTGAGGATGTCTTTTTTCTCGTCGAGCCCGAACAGCCGGGCAACCTCCAATGCCTCTCCGGTCACTTCCGAATCTCGAAGCAGCGATGAGAAAAATTTCTTTCCTTTGTTGAGCCTCGACACTACCGCCACCATCAGGAATTCGAGGACAGAAAAATTCGGAAAAATATTGACCAGTTGAAAACTTCTGGCGAGTCCCAATTTGGAGAGCTTTTCCGGACCAATTCCCGTAATCTCTTTTTCCTTGAAAAAGACCTTTCCTTGATTCGGTTTGAGTAATCCCGTCAGGACATTGATCAACGTGGTCTTCCCCGCTCCGTTCGGCCCGATAATAGAAACAAACTCTCCTTCGTTAATCTGAAAACTCACTCCGCCTAAAGCACAGAACTCTCCATAATGTTTATGAATATCGCGGGCGGAAAGAATCACCTTTCCTCTTTCTTGGCTCAACACTTGCTCCTCTTCGCTAACGAGCTGATCACCCCGGCGATCCCCCCGGGGGCGACAACGACGATAAAGGCAAGAATGCCTCCGAAGATGAACCTCCAGTAGGCCGTAAGAGACATGACTTTGTCCTGGAGGAAAATATAGACAACGCCGCCAATCAAAGGTCCGAAAAAGTTTTCAAACCCTCCGAGAAGCGTCATAAAGACGAGTGTCCCGGAATGCGTCCAGTACGTCAGCCCAGGGTCCACCTGTCCGATGGCAGGCGCCAGGAGCGCTCCCCCGATCGCCGCATAGGCCCCAGAAATAACAAATGCGTACCACCTGTATTTCCTGACACTGACTCCCAGATATTCCGCCTTCTCAGGGTTATCCCGGATCGCCCTCAGGCATAGCCCGAAGGGGGAAGAAACGATCTTCCACATGAGGAAAGCGAGGATGGCCAGCACGACCAATGTATAAAGGTAGTAGCTTCCCGTGAGAAATTGCATCTTGGGAATGTCAGAAAGGTTAAACCCCAGGAGATAAGGCCTCAAGACGCGCATCCCTTCATCCCCTCCGGTCAGATAATAGAACTTTAGCAGGAAGGTGTAAAAGAGCATTCCGAATGCAAGGGTGAGCATTGCAAAATAGATTTTAATGTAACGGACGCAGATGGCCCCGATCACTGCAGCCAGGATCGAGGAGACGATCACGGCGGCAACGAGTATGATTTCCATATATAACACTGAGAATTTTGATGTCAGGAAAGCCGCGGTGTAAGCGCCCACCGCCATAAAAAGGGCGTGTCCGAAGGACAGGAGCCCGGTGTATCCAAAGAGGAGATTGAAGCCGATGACGGTAATGGCGTAGGCAAAGAACGTTAACATCAAATAACTTACGAATTGACTCGCCCAAAAAGGTAATCCGAGCAAAAAAAAGCCGGCCACGGCGAGCACCAATATCCTAAACTTCCTAAGAGATGTTATTTCCCGCCAGGTTCTCATTAAACCCTGCCGCCTCCGAATAATCCTTGAGGCTTGATCACCAGGACGACGATGACGATGATATAAATGGTAAGCATTTCGAGTTCCGGAAAGGTCGAAATGGCAATCGATTTCAATACTCCGACCGCGAGGGCGCCCACAAAGGCTCCTTTCATGCTTCCCAGACCGCCGATCACGACGACTGCAAAAGCCAACACAATAAGCTCCACGCCCATCTCCGAGACCGCTGCACCCGCGGGGATGACCAAAGCCCCACCCAGGGTTCCAAGAATGGTTCCCAGGGTGAAGACCTTGACATAGACCCATGTCATATGGATGCCCAGAGCCTCGCTCATTTCCCTTTTGTCTGCTGTCGCTCGAATAATTTTGCCGAATCTCGTATTGAAAAGGATATATCCGATGAGACCCGCAATGACTAAACTACAGACGATGACAATCAGGTTATAAACCGGAATCGTGGCTCCCAGAACGGTCAGCTGCCCATAAACCAGGTCAATGCCTCCCATGGTCTGTGGGGAGGTTCCCCAGACGAACTTGATGACGTCTTCAATCATCATCACGATCGCAAAGGTCAGGAGGAGTTGAAACGTCTCGTCCCGGTCATAGACAAACTTGATCAAGCCGCGTTCAAAAATAGGACCGATGAGCCCCAGCAATAACCCGGCTGCAATCAGCGGAACGATGAACAGGGGCGTTGGAAGTCCCCCTGCCACCACTCCCTTTACGACCGTAATGCCGACATACGCTCCAAGGGCATAGAAACTGCCGCATGCCAGATTAAACACCTTCTGCACCCCGAAAACGACCTGAAGCCCCGCGGCAACCAGAAAAAGCGTCGATGCATTGAAGACCCCACTGAAAAGTATATTAAGGATTGTCTCCATCATTTTTCCGTCGAACGATTCTCTCTATTTTCTTTCAACCGATCGGAATCCTCCAGCCCCCTTTTATTTCCATCCCTTAATCCAATCGTATAACTTCGCTCCGGCAGTAGGCTTCATAATCTGAACAGGTGTCAAGACTTCTATCGGGTTGATGGTAACGAAATCATACGGGTTTTTGTGCGTCGTCAGGCCCATAAAGAAGTTGCAGGCCATAATGTTGTCTTCCCTGTATCCCCGTATGCCGGATATGGAGGGTACCTCGATGCCGCTCAGCGCCTTCCCGATCTCTTCTTTCGTCGGCCACTTACCCAGGATGTCGTAGCATTTTTCCACCGCAGCCTTATAGGCCTGGAGGACAAAGTAGGCATGGTCACACTCGTAGACGGGGTACTCCTTGTATTTTTCATAGTACGATTTATTGAAATTCTTGAGCAACGGCCAGCTATCGGTCCACCTGAAATAGTAGCTGTTATACCCAAGGATGATCCCTTCTGGGGTGAATTCTTTTTTGAGGGTGTAATGAGCGCCACCGCCGGTGGTGAAACAGGCTTTCGTCTTCTTAAAGAGGCCGACCGCTGCTGCCTGCTTCATAAGAATGGGCACATCCCCGGACCAAAAGCTGGTCATGATCAAATCCGCATTGGCCTTTTTAAGAGCGGCAATATGAGAGGTAAAATCGGTCTCACCCAATTTAGGCCACAAAGCCTCGACAAATTTCACGTTCGGGTTGTAGTTCTTAAGCACCGCCTGATAGGAATCCCAGCAATCTCTCCCGTAGGAATAGTCGTTGTTAATTCCCGCAACGGTTTTGATATTGGGGAAGAATTTAGCTGTAAGGATTGCGCCCGCAATGGCTTCTGCCTCGTTATCCGTGCTTTTGAAAGCAAATTTGGTTTTTGGCATGGTCTCTTCAACGCCTTTTTGGGTGGTGGCATCCCAGGCGAGCCATAATTGACCCAACTCTTCTGCCAGCGGACCGACGGCAAGTCCATTTCCTGTTGACATCAAACCCACGATCACGTCGCACTTCTTTTCTAAAGTGAGTTTTCTGAATCGTTCCACGCAGTCCTTGGCGCTCGTCTCTTCTTCCATGGAGAGTTCAATTTTTCTCCCAAGAATTCCACCTGCTGCATTAACTTCTTCCACCCACATCTGGGTCGTCCGCCAGGCTGCCGTACCAGGCACGGCAATGACACCCGTCAGACCCGGCATCGCCCCAATCTTTACTGGCTCTGAAGGCACTCCCTTAAATGTCTTGGCCTGGGCTCCGGCTTTTCCTCGACCTGCAAGCATGACGCCTGCCCCCAAAGCCGCCCCTCCAACCAATTTAACAAACTCACGCCGTGTTTTTTCCATGCTCCTCCTCCTGGTGTAATGTATTTTGTCAATGGTTACGAATTTCTTCACATGCGGACGGGTCTCTATCGTGCCGTTGAAGTATGAAAGGGAGATCGCAATGCCTCAGGCTCCTAGCTGACCAATCTATCCTATAGCGGGGGTCTTCTTGTTGTCAATAGAGAATGCAGAACCGTCCAGAACCAGGCGTCTTTTTTACGCGGAATCTTTTCTAATTTTTTTGTTGACATCTGATGATTCCCTCTTGTAATCTTGTTTTCCGTTAGATACAGGCTTCCTTGAAGGATCTTACTTTATTGATTTCAGAATGATTGGCTTTGAAAACCCTAGCCGGGGATCCATCCGTGGGCCCTCATATTAACCCCCGCACTCTCTCCCTTACCCTTCTTATCTCTCTATGAATACTTGAAAGCGAGAGTTAATCTCCCTGGCTGCTCTTTGTACATTTTTCTGAATAGATTAACGCCGGAAAGACAATTTTGTTACCCTGACAAGCCTTCCAATTGAGAGATAATTCAAAAGACAAATTAACTTTCAAGTGGTTATCGATTTTGAGACCACTGGCATCATCCTTGCTGCGGAATTAGGGAGAAAAAAAGACACTTAAGCTGAAGCGACGAGTTACCGGAAGCCTGCTGCTTTGACAGGTGGACCTGGGCAGACCCAAGAGGAGGTGAACCATGGAGAGAGGGAGCTTACAAGGATATGCGGCAAGCTTGGAACGAACCATGGAGACGATGTATTCGGACCTTGAGGAGGCCATGGATGAACTGCAGAAATTATGCCCACTGATCACCCAGGAAAGGAATGTTCCTGTGGAAACCACCACCAATATTCGTCGAACCTATAAACGAATTCAGGACCAATTCACAAAGATCAGGGGAGTCAGACAACTCCTGGAAGGAAAATACAGGCAGTATTATCGCCGGGACGCTCAGCGTGAAAGAGGGATGGTTGAATTTGCATCTTTGGCTAAGAGTTTGTATTCGAAATTCGAATGCACGCTCCAGGGGATAGAAGCAAAGGGAAAACCAAGAGGTGGGGAAGAACAATTTGGGGAGTATTTTCAGCCATTCCCGGTTCAATGGTTTCAATCTAAGGGAAATCAGATGATGCTTTTAAGAAATCTGAGGGATCTCTGCGATCTGGTCTATAAAACCCAGCCTGGTTTGGAGTGTCAGCAGAGGCGAGAGATCATTCGAAATGAAATGCGGAGCATCTCCCTCTTTGTCATGGCGGGAGAGGCGGTGTTGATCGATTATCTTCACTCCCATATGCAACTGCGAGAATATGATATCAAGGAGCGTTCTGCAATCGATCAGTGCCGCGGGGCTTTAACCCATTTGAAGGAAGTCTCTCCGTTAGACGTAGAACGGATCATGAGACGTTTCATGGGCACCATTGGCTTTTCAAAAGTGAAATGTCTGCTTCTCAGAATTCAATCTCAAAACGATCTCGAAAAAGAAATTATGGGTTCCATAGAGAACATTTTACGCGCGACGGAATTGGGAGAAATGAGAGCAATTTCGATTTAAAAGCCCGCCGATTCGGCATGATCCTTTCTCTCCGATCTCTCCGACTCATGCCGCTCTTCCCCCGACGCCACCCCCAACCACTCACTTCGCGGCACGCCCGTGGGTGATTCTTGCATCCTCTCTATCCTGAATTGAAAGATCCTGGAATTTCCTGGAATTTTATCTTTGCAAATATTGGGAAGACCCAATAAAATAAAGATCGATGGAACCCATTGTTATCATCGGCGCGGGGCTGGCAGGGTGCGAAGCAGCCTGGCAAATTTCCCAGAGGGGAGGGAAGGTGATTCTCTATGAGATGAAGCCTGAAGTTTACTCTCCGGCCCACCGTTCCCCTCTTTTTGCCGAGTTGGTTTGCAGTAATTCCCTTAAATCAGAATCCATGGAGAACGCTTCCGGAGTTCTGAAAGCGGAGATGGGGCAGTTGGGATCCTTTATCCTGAGGGTCGCCAGAGAGACGAGGGTGCCGGCGGGAGATTCCCTTGCTGTGGATCGGACGGCTTTTTCAAGGCAAGTCACTCAATCCTTAGAGGGCCTGGAGAATGTGGAAGTGATCCGGAGGGAAGTTTCGGCCATTCCTGAAGACAGGGTTACGATTATTGCCAGCGGTCCTCTTACTTCGGACCGCTTGAGCATCGAGATTCAGAAAGTGACGGGGACGCATCATCTTTTTTTCTACGATGCCATCTCGCCCATCGTGACCTCCGATTCAATCGATTTTCAGCGTGCTTTCAAGTCCTCCCGGTATGGAAAGGGAGGAGAGGACTATGTCAATTGTCCCATGGATAGAGAGGCCTATGACCGATTTGTGGAGGCTCTGAATCAAGCCGGGAGAGCGGCGGTCCATCCGTTTGAAAAGAGGCATCTCTTCGAAGGATGTCTCCCCATTGAGGAGATGGCGGAGCGGGGGAGAGAGACGCTGGCCTTCGGGCCTCTCAAACCCGTTGGCCTGGTCGATCCGAAGACGGGAAAGCAGCCTTTTGCCGTGGTTCAGTTGAGACAGGAGGACCGGTTTCAAACGCTTTTCAACCTGGTTGGATTTCAGACTCGATTGAAGCATGAGGAGCAGAAAAAAGTATTTCGAATGATTCCAGGATTAGAGAAAGCGGAATTTGTCCGGCTGGGATCGGCCCATCTCAATACCTTCATCGATTCGCCTCGGCTGCTGACGGAATCCCTCCAAATGAAGAGTCGTTCGAATCTGTTTTTTGCCGGGCAGATTACGGGCGTGGAAGGATATATGGAATCGACGGCGGTCGGGCTATTGTCCGGTATCAATGCTCATCGATACGCGAGCGGATTACCGGCCGTTGTTCCGCCGCCGACGACGGCCATGGGTGCGCTGGTTCGCTACATCACCCAATCCCAGGCACTCCCTTTTCAACCGATGAACATCAATTTTGGACTGCTCCCTCCCGTGTCGGGGAAGAACAAACGCAGAGGGAGACGGCTTTTGTTGGCAGACCGGGCGCTTAAAGAGATGGAAGCCTGGAAGAATAGAAATGAAGCATAAGAAGAAGGGAATCGAACCAGGGTGAAGAGCAAATGAAAGAGAAGAATTGTAACAGGTGTGGAAAGGAACTCCAGCCAGGGAGCCTGTTCTATGTCGTCCAGATCAACATTATCTCTGGTTTTGACGGCATTCTTACGGAACCGGCCGAGGGAATCGATCGACAGTTGAAGGGTCTGCTCGAGGAGGTCCGGCAGTCAGATTCCAGGGACCTGGAAAAAGAGGTTTACGAAGAGATCCGGTTGATTTTCTGCAAAAGCTGCCGAGATCGGTTTGTGGATGAAATTCAGCACCCCTGGGAGGGCCCATTCCAGATTCGAAAAGAGCCAGACTCCATACTCCATTAATTCCTCGCCCTTTTGGCGATCCCGACCCTCCTGTTCCCATCCGAGGTTATCTCGCAATCTTGGTTGCCCTCTGAGACCTTTCCACCCAACCGTTTCCTCCCTCTTTCTTTGAACGCGTTTCTTATGGTTGCGATACGGTCTCCTGAGGAAGCGGGGAATCCTGGCAGGATACCCTGTTTTTTAACGCGCTGTCAAAAATCGCTTGACACGCGTCAAGGATTATGGTTAATTGGTTCAACTGAATCAATTGAAGAGAAAGAATGGATAAGCGGATCCTCCTCCTAAAGAAGCTGACACAGACCCTGTTGAAGAACGGATCGAAGGAGATGACCGGCCGCGCGCGGGGCATCCGGTTCCGGGAGGGTCTGGAACGGGTGTTAGGGGAGGAAGACGGACCCCTCTGCGTCGTCCTCGATTTCTCGGGGATGGGCTCCGTCGATTTTTCGTGGGCGGATGAGGTTGTGGCCAAAATGATTTCCCGGTTGTGGAGTGGGGAGTACGGAGAGAAATTTCTCGTCCTGAAAAACCTGAGCCCTTCCCAGACGGAGAACATCGGGGTAGCCCTAGAAAGGAAGAAGTTGGCGGTCCTGACCACGGGCGCGGAAGGATGGAGACTGATCGGCTCCTTGAATAATTACTTGATCCACACCCTCACCCGGGTCATGAAGAAAAGGCAGTTGACACTGAGGGAGCTGTCCGAAGAAGAGGGGATTGAGATGAACACGGGCGGGACACGGCTTCTCAATCTTTATAAGAAGCGCCTTGTTGTGCGAGTGGAAAGGGCGATGACGGGAAAGGAAGATTCCCACCGGGGGAGACAGTACATTTACCAATCGCTCCTCTCCTAGGAAAAATGCGATGGCGGAACTGAGAAGAGAGCCTGTGTCAAGAATGTGGGTCGTCGTCACCAACGACCATCCCAAAGGTCCGGAGGATTACCTTTCGTTCAAGCCTCCTTTTGGCCGGAGGGAGGGAGAGGAGGAGCCTTGTCCTTTCTGTCCGGGCAACGAAATGATGACCCCGCAAGAGATTTTATCGTTGAAGCGGGAAGGGGGAGGGTGGTCTGTTCGGGTATTCCCGAATAAGTTTCCTTTCTTCCATATCGAAGGGAGCTTCGATCGGAGACCGGAGGGAATGTATGATGTGATGGAAGCCATCGGCGCTCACGAGATCCTTGTGGAAGCCCCGGAGCATCACCAGAACCTGGCGACGATGGAACCCAAACAGATTGAAAAAATCCTGTTGGCCTACAAGGCCAGGCTGATCGACCTGGGGAAGGATCGGCGATTCCAGCAGTTCCTCATCCTGAAAAATTATCCGGGCATCTTCAATCGGCATCCCCATTCTCATATCCTGGCCATGCCGGTCATCCCGCAGAGAATTGACGAAGAGATTTCGGGGACGCTGGATTACTATCAACGGAAGGAACGCTGTATTTTTTGTGACGTCCTTAAAGAAGAAATCTCTATGAAGAAAAGGGTGATTCTGGAGACGGTCCACTTTTTGATCTTTTCTCCGTTTGCTTCGCGCTATCCCTTTGAAACTTGGATCGTTCCGAAGGTTCATTGTCCTGATTTCCACAAAATTACCGAAGACCAGGTAGCCGATCTTTCCTCCGGGATCCAGTCGCTGTTCCGTTGTTTTTTTGAACTCCTTGCCGATCCGCCGTATAGCCTGACGTTACATACGTCTCCTGTTCAGAATCGTTTCCATCGACCAGAATACCACTGGCATATCGAGACACGGTTACGAATCGGATTGCGGGAAGGGTTTGAATGGGGCACAGGTTTTTTCGTCAACCCCACCCCCCCTGAAGATGCGGCGAATTTCCTAAGAGGGGTGATGTAAGGAATGAAGAGTTCGAAATGGAGGAATTAAAGCCGGGACGGCCGAATCGCTTTGAGGGAGAACCGCTTGAAACAAAAAGGAAGAGAAGAAAGTGGCTCTTCTTTGCAGGGTTTCTTGTCGTTGGTCTTTCTTTCGCAATCTACTTTTTTCCGCTTCCTTTCGCGCCTTCCCCGGCTCCCCCCTCTCAAAATGCTCCCCAGGCCGAACCGCTTCAAACCATTGAGGGAAACGTGAAAGAACGAAGCACCCTTTTCCAATCCTTATCAGGGAAAGGAATTCCTCTTCGGTGGGTCGAGCTGATCATCTCGAAGTTGAAGCCCCACGTCAATTTTAAGAAGATAAAAGGAGGAACTTATCGGTTCATCACCGATATGAAAGGAGACCTGGTCAAGTTCATTTATGAAGCGAGCCCTACCGAGATTTATGAAATAGAGAAGGATTCCGGAGGATACGTCGCTCAAAAAAAGAAGGTCCTTCTCGAAAGCCGTCTGGTCAAGGTTTCCGGGGAGATTACCTCTTCTCTCTTCGAAGCCGTGGAAGCGGCCGGAGAACAGGATCTCTTGACCGTTGCCTTTGCGGAGATCCTTGCCTGGGAGGTCGATTTCTATAAGGATGTCCGGGAGGGGGACCGATTCAAGATGGTGGTGGAGAAGATCTATAAAGGAGACCAGTTTATCCAATACGGCACGATCCAGGCCGTGGAGTATCGGAGAGGAGAAAGAATCATTCAAGGGATCCGGTACAAAGATGGATACTACAATGAGAGAGGGATTTCGTTAAAGAAGGCATTTTTGAAGGCCCCGTTAAGGTTCAACCGGATCAGTTCGAAATTCAGCTGGTCCAGAAAACACCCCATCCTGGGCGGCACGCGGCCCCATCTGGGCGTTGATTATGCGGCGCCGCCCGGCACGCCGATATGGGCTGTGGCAGATGGGACCGTGACCTCCTGCGGATGGAACAGCGGATTCGGGAATCAGGTGATTCTCCGCCATATGAATGGGTATATGACCTATTACGGTCACCTCTCGAATTTCGGCTCGGGGGTCAAAAGAGGAGCAAGGGTCAGACAGAAACAGATCATCGGGTATGTGGGGTCGACAGGTCTTTCCACCGGGCCTCATTTGGACTACAGATTGGCCAAGGAAGGGATATTTCGGAATCCCCTGAAAGAATCCTTTCCCATGGGCATTCCCATCGAAGCAAGAGAGATGGAGGCGTTCGGTCAAACGAGGGATAGGACGTCAAGTTTGCTCGAAGGAGGTTTACCTGATCCGCCTTCCCAGGGGAGCACGGATCTTACCCGTTGATCACAAAACGGGTATGGGCAGCCTATTAGTTTGGTATAGGAAGGGATTGGGCAGATTTCGCTGTTTGAAGTGATCAAG
>Ga0335084_10000535_pt1 | contig 32551 bp, 25 predicted proteins | sample Lox_Sample_44_FD_206721 | JGI IMG/M metagenome (GOLD analysis project Ga0335084, IMG submission 206721) | Soil microbial communities from Loxahatchee National Wildlife Refuge, Florida, United States - Lox_Sample_4.4 | ecosystem: Environmental > Terrestrial > Soil > Wetlands | place: USA...
GGGACGACACGTTGGCGCTGTTATCCGTGGACTTCGTCTGGTTTGTTTCCAGTGGCTTTCAGTAATTTTGGCCCTGTCGACGGTCGCAGGAATACTGGTAGAAGTACCAGCTAAGGGGTAGGGCATTCCGCTAGCGAGTCGATTTCGCCGGCACTTGGAAGTCGACGCCACGCTCTTCATTTGCTTTGTAAGTAGCGGGCAAATCAACCTCAGCAAGCTGTATCTTGTGCGTACGTCCGTCGCTGAGCTCGAAAAGCGTATCGCCGACAATCGCGTAATTCAGAATTTCGGTCTTGTGGCCATCTTTAAAAAACAGGATGGTGCTAGGCTGAGCGGTGACCGGCTCTTCGGGCTTTGCTGGCGCTGTGGCCACGGCGGCCGGTTGCGGTTCGCGTTCTAATTCTGAGTCAGCAATCCTCCGCCGCTGTCGGCTGTCACGGGAGTCTCGGCGATCAAAAATCGTCGGGCCGCCACTGTCCTCATCGTCCGCATACGCCGCATCGGAATAGGCCGCGTCCGACTCGACAATGATCACCGGGGTGTAGGGCACGGAGTAAGCTGGCACGCCCGAGAAGAAAGGGTGATTGCGGAATCCGCGATGGTGGAACAACGCCGGATTCTGGCCCATGTGAAACGTGGGATTGACCGTTCCGTGAGATGGATGAAAGCAGCAGCCTCCGAATATCGGAGGCGTGTGGCCGAAGCCATTCGGGCCCAGCGAAGTCACGCTGGCGGCTACACCCGGGGTTGGCGACATGTTGCCGCCGAAACCGAACGAAGTCACCGAGGCAGGAACGCCGTGAATCTGCGCTTGTAAGGAAAATGAAGTCGCGAGGACCAGCAGGCAAGCAGATAGGGAAAAAGAGGATTGCTTCCCGATAAGCATGGTGGCCTCCCCCAAGCTTAATTACACACCGCGGACTTACTTATTTCAACCCACGGAACCGGAGAAAGTCGCGGGTTTCTCGATCGGCCGGAGACTATGCCGCCGAACGGGATCTCAGCCGGCCCAGCTCAAGCATGCGATGACGAACATAACCATCCTCGGTGAGATGAGCGGACGCAATGTGCTTCTTGTTCGGAGCCACCATCTGATCCAACGGGCTTCGCTTGGGAAATTCTGAATCCATCTTCATACAGAATTCACATGGACTGCCGGATCGGGTATCAGACCGCCTCGTGACGGACGAAGCAATGTGTTCCATAAACTCGGGCCCCCCCTATGATGTGGAGTAGCAGTCTTCGACACACACCGGCTGCTACGATGAATTCAACGGCTGGCTGGATGTTGCCCCAAAAGCGACCCGCGCGCAATTTGTACTATAGAGGGCGTGGGATGGCAAGCCCTGCCTGAGCATCTTTTGAGAACTGACCAGGAGCAGATTATCAGCTTACGGAGTTTCGAGATGTGACCAGCCGCACATGCGGGTGTGATCTTTCTGACATGATTGGGAACTGCTTTGTTCCGATGGAGATGCCGTGAACCCTGCGACCGCGCCCCGAACTGTATTTCTCTTCGATGTTGACAATACTCTGGTCGATAACGACCGCGTCGCAGCCGATCTCAAGCGGCACCTCATTGAGAAAGTGGGGGATTCCTGTGCGCAACACTACTGGGAGATTTTTGAGACGTTGCGTTCGGAGCTGGGCTACGCCGACTACCTGGGGGCGTTGCAACGATACCGTGTCGAGTATCCGCGCGATCCCAAACTGCTGGAAGTCTCATACTTCATGATCAACTATCCATTTGCCAACCGGCTGTATCCGGAATCGCTGGACGCGGTGGAGCACGTGAAGCAGTTCGGGCGGGTTGTGATTCTAAGCGATGGCGACGCGGTGTTTCAGCCGCGCAAGGTGGACCGGTCGGGACTCTATGACGAATTCGAAGGGCACGTCCTCATCTATGTGCATAAAGAGCTGGAGCTTGAAGACGTTGAGGCCAGATATCCGGCTGAGCAATATGTGATGGTGGATGACAAGGTACGGCTCCTGGAGGCGATCAAGAAATTCTGGGGGAAACGCGTCACCACCGTCTTTCCACGCCAGGGACATTACGCGCTCGATCAAGAGGAGGTGGCGCGTTATCGAAAGCCGGATCTTACCTTGGAGCGGATCGGGCAGATCAAAGATTATTCCTTGGCCCAGATGCTGACCGCGGCGACATAGCTATCCCCCGCAGGGCTCGCTTGCCATATTCTGCCAGCTTGGCCGAAATCCACCAGCGCCGGTGGATCGCGGCCACCGAAGCAAGATGACTCGCTGGTCATAAATCCTCACAACATACTGAAACTAAAGCTAGTGAATACCTTTGCGCGATTGGCATCCCCCCTGCAATTGAACAGAGCGGAAACACTCCCCACGAGGCGGAGGTGACTTATGAAATCCAGACTGATTGCAGGATTCGCAGTAATCCTCTTGATGGTGACCATGACCGCCGTTGGCGTCCAGGCGCAAGACAAGACCGAGCCGGGCGTGGCGCGCATCAGTTTGATTCATGGCGACGTTTCGACGCAGCGCGGCGACTCGGGCGACTGGGCGGCGGCGGCACTGAACGCCCCGGTCGTCAATGGCGACCGGATTTCGACCGGGGACGAGTCTCGAGCTGAAGTCCAGCTCGATTTCGCGAATATTCTCCGTCTGGGAAACCGCTCACAGGCGACGGTCACGAGTCTGGGCAGAACTCAGATTCAGGTTCAAGTTGGACAGGGGCTGGCGAACTATTCGTTATTCAAGAGCAGCGAAGCCGACGTTGAGATCGATACCCCGAACGCATCGATTCATCCCGCCCGCAAAGATGGCAGCTTCCGAATTCTGGTCGTGTCTGACGACGAAACGCAAGTCACCGCCCGCAAGGGCGATGCGGACATCGCTACCCCTCAGGGGAGCACCCGGTTGGAAAAAGGGCACCTCATCATCGTGAAGGGCACAGGCAGCGATACGCAATACAAAGTCGCGGACGCGGCCTCCAAAGACGATTGGGATCGCTGGGTCAGCGATCGCGACGATACGATCAAGAACGCACAAGCCTGGCACAACACCAACGGTTATTACGTCGGCAGCGAAGACTTAGACGCGTACGGACGTTGGACCACTGTGCCCGACTATGGTCCGGTCTGGGTGCCGGCGGCGGTTTCCGTTGGCTGGGCGCCTTATCGCGCTGGCCGCTGGGTTTGGGAACCCTACTGGGGATGGACTTGGGTCTCCTATGAGCCTTGGGGCTGGGCGCCGTATCACTATGGACGTTGGTTCTGGTATGGAAGTTCGTGGGTATGGTGGCCAGGTCCGGTCAATCACGGATTCTATCGTCCGGCTTGGGCGCCTGCGTACGTATCGTTCTTCGGTTTCGGCGGCGGAGTCGGAGTCTCGGTTGGCTTCGGATTTGGTTCCGTAGGCTGGATGCCGATCGGACCGTGTGATGGTTTCCACCCCTGGTGGGGAGCTCATCGGACACAGTTCAACACTGTAAACGTGACCAACATCACGAATGTCACGAACATCACAAACATCAACAACGTTCACAATGGATGGGTTGCGCCTCTGCGGTCTGGGACGCAGTATTCCAACCTGCGGCTGGCGATGACGAACGAGCACATTCGCACAGGCGTTTCAACGGTTAACGCCAACGAGTTCGGCCGCGGCCGAATCAACGCGCAGCCGGTATCGCGAGAAATGTTCCGCGAGGGCAGAGTCGTTGAGGGCAATCTGCCGATCGTACCGAATCGACAGAGCTTGCTGGTCAGTGAACGGGCAGCGGCTCCTTCGACGATTCGCGGAGGTGCGCGCCCGGAGCGCTTCTTCAGCAACGAGAACCGTCCGGTAGCAAAGCTGCAATCGTTTGATCGGGAAGCGGCAGACATCCATAACGCCATTCAGCGCGATGGACGCTTCCAGCCGATCGTCGCCACCGGGCGGCCTTCTGCATCCGACAACAATCCGCGCGGAATTCCGCAGGCGCGAACCAACGAGGGTGCGGTCACAACCAAAGGTGGAACGCCGCAGGCGGGAGCACCGCAGCCGGTCAACTCCAATCCAAATCCTGGTTGGAGACGGATGGGAAGTCCAGATCGTCAACCGGCGACTCAGGGCACAACGCCAGCGCAGACCGGCGCTGGGCAGCCCGCGGCGCGACCGAAGACGGGAGACAGCGAAGGATGGAGGCATATCCCGGGTAGCGGTTCACCGCGCGTCGTAAATGGCGGAGCGCCGAGCGCAACGCCAAACGGCGGAACTTCGGGCAGCACGGTGAGCACTCCGGCCAGCGGGAGTCCAAACAACGATTCCTGGAGGCGGATCGATCATTCAACCGAACCTGCGAGCCGAGAGACAAGTAACTCGACGGGCAGCACGGGCAATCCAGCGCAGTTACCTGCCGCGCGAGATCGCAACCAGAGCCAGGGTTCGGCTCCGCAGAATGACTCCTGGCGCAGGCCGGTCAACAACAACCCGACCCCGGCTGCAGTTCCACGGGCAACCGAGCCAACACCGCGTACGGAACAGAACGACTCCTGGCGTAGGCCCGCAACCAGCAGCGCGGCTCCTGCGCCACAGGCACAGCATGACAATGGAAGCTGGCGTCAGCCGGCGGCTCGCAGCGCAGCGCCGTCTCGCCCGCCGCTTGATATGAGGCAACCGATCGTTACGCGGCCTTCTGGCGGTGGTTCTTCGGGCGGGTCGCATGGGTCCGGCAGTGGTGGCGGCAGCAGCAGGCCCTCTGCTCCCAGCCATGGTGGAGAGCAGCACTCCTCGGGCGGTGGAAAGTCGACGCGGGGTCGTTAAGATCTGCAGAAGCGATAAAGGCAAAAGGGTGCGGATTTTCTCCGCACCCTGATTTGTTTGCACATCCGTACGCCGATTCAGTCTGCTCCCAGTTCCTCGCGGAGAGCTCTCTCAAGCGCAATCTGACAATCCGGAATCAGCTTGGCTCCGCCGGAAGTGAGATACAGGACATCGATCGCCATCTGCCCCTCGGTTTCGATCAGCGCAATCTCGATGTTGCAGCCAAGCTTTGAGACCTGGGAGCACATGCGATACAAAAGCCCGGGCCGATCCTGGGTCAGGATCTGCACGAGGGTGGAATGGGAAGAGCTCTCGTCGTCGAATTCGATCTGAGTCGCGACTTTGACCTTGGTGCCATTGCCTTTCTCGGACCTGAGCCGATCCTGAAGCATGCGCGAAACATCAACCTCTCCCTTAATCACTGCCGCAATGCTCTTCTTCAGCCGTTCCCATTCGGCAATATTGAGTTCCAGGGTGCGAAAGCGGTCGGTGAAGTAGAACGTGTCGACCACTACTCCGGAAGCGTTTGAAAACGCGTTCGCCTTGACGATGTTCATGCCCCAGGCCGCCAAAGCTCCGGAAACCGATGCGAACAGCGACGGACGGTCAGTCGTGATCAGGGTCAACTCGTACCACTGGCGGACCTGCTTCAGTCCCAGCTGAACCGAGTCGGCGCCGAGTTGCCCCGCCATCTCGGCATGAACCAAAACGTCACTGGCGCCATAGATTCGCAGATAGCGCTGCGGGAGTCCTTCGAGGAAGTTGTTAATCTTCTTTCCCGTTACCGGCGCGAGCGAGCGCAAGTGCGCGAGATTGGAGCTATGGTCAGCCGTGTGCAAGCGCTCGTCGGCACTGCGCGTCAAATAGTTGGTCGTGGCGATGTAGAGTTGCCACAAGTCGTCGGCTTTCCACGGTGTAAGAGCCTCTGGGTTTACGGCCTTAATGTCGGCGTACGTCAGCAGGCAGAGCATCTTCAAACGCTCGGGCGTACCAACTTTCTCCGCGAATCCCTTGACCGTGTTCGGATCGAACACGTCGCGGCGCCGGGCCGCGGACATTTCCAGATGACTTCCGACAAGGAATCGCAGGGTTTCCCGGTCGGCAAGATCAAGGTCGAGACGCGCAGCGCAACTGTCAGTGTGCCGCAGGCTGGCGTCGACGTGGTTTTCCTCCGGCGTAGCCTTGCCCGAATCATGAAGCAACAAGCCCAGATAGAGAAGTTCTGGTTGTTCCAGTTCACCGAGCAATTCGGCGAAGCGCTGGTCACCCTCTGACTTTGAGTTTTTGAGACGGTGCAGATGCTCAATGGCCAGAAAGGAATGCTCGTCGACGGTAAAGCGATGATAGAAATCGCGAACTACCAAAGCCTCAATCCCCTTTAGTTCGGGCAGCAGGAGCGGCAAGAGGCGCAGAGCGTTCATGGCGCGCAGAGCGTCGGCGGCATGCGGTTGAATCAGCGTCTCCTGCAGGTAGAGCCACAATTCCGCGCCGCGCGGAGGAGTTGCGGCCAGGGCGGGAAGAACCTGCTCGATCTTGTATTCGGTCGTCGTGCTTAGCTTTACCCCGTGCTCCGCAATGAAGTGAAAGAGTCGCAACAGCATTTCGGGATCTTCAAGGGCGTTGGGCTGTTGCAGAAAGACCAGCCCATCCACCACTGAGAAGTCTGAACTGGAGACGCGACGGCGCCAGCCTTGAATTTGGCGGCGGAGCGACGACCAGGCGGCCGGGATTTCTTCCAGCAATTGCATGCATACCCGATGCACCGCGCGGGCATGGCCGAAGTAGATGCGCATCCAGTCCGCTGCGGAAAGAACACCGGCATCCTTGGCGCCGATTTTGCGGGCGGCAGCCTCATCTTGCGCTTCCCAGGTCAGGGTGTTGTCATGCCGTCCATGACGATAGTGGAGAAAGCAGCGGGTGGACATCTGAAAATCGAGCGCCGCTTCCAGCAGCCGGCGCGATGAAACAGGCAACAAACTTCTCGAATCCGCCCATGACCTCAGCTTCTCCATCGCCGAAATCAGAGCCAACCAGTGCGACACATTGTAGTCGCGAAGACCGCCGGGCCCGTCCTTTACATTCGGTTCAAGATGGAAGACGGTGTTGCCGAATTTGTGATGGCGGGAACGGGTAAGTTCGCTGAGGTTTTGGATTAACGCCTGGTACTCGCGCGCCACGAGCCTGGGAACGACCCGTTCGCGCAGCCGAGTGAATAATTCCCGATCGCCCGCGAGGTGGCGGCAATCGAGCACCGCGATGGCAAACTCGACGTTATTGGGATCGAAGCGTTCGCATTCCGAGAGCGTCCGCGTTGCCGGGCTGAGCTTGAGACCGAGGTCCCAGACCTCCTGCGAAAACCGACGAATCGGGTTCTTGAAGCTTGCCTCCGTTTCGCTCGCCCCATGCAGGAAGAGAAGGTCGATATCCGAATGCGGAAACAGCCAGCCCCGGCCGAAACCTCCGGTTGCGATTAGGGCGAAGCTTTTCGGGCCGGTGGGGTCGGAAGAGATGAACTCGCTCCAAAGGCGGAGGAGGATGGATTCAACTAACGCGGTGCGGCGGGCGAGTGCGACTGCGCCTTCACCCGTCTCGGAGAACTCCTGCCGGATAGCCGCGGATTCTCTTGCGTACAGTTCCCGTAAGTCACTGCTGACGGTGGCCACGGTGTTCATTCCGATGACGATCCCTCCTCCAACAACTCCATACTGTTTCGCGGGGGAGGGAGGCCAATCTCCGCTGCTTCAATACCCCAGCCGGGCGCATCCGCTACAACACGCTGTTGCCGCGCTCCTCGTTGCGAATGCGGATGGCCTCGTCGACCTTCGAGAGGAAGATCTTGCCGTCGCCGATCTTGCCGGTGCGGGCGGAAGAAATAATCGCCTGCACCGCTTTCTCGACCATATCGTCGGCCAGCACGATTTCGAGTTTGACCTTGGGTATGAGGTCAACGGTGTATTCGCGTCCACGGTAAAACTCGGTATGGCCTTTTTGCCGGCCGTGTCCCCTGGCTTCGAAAACAGTCATGCCTTCGACGCCGATTTCGTGCAGCGCGTCTTTTACATTGTCCAGCTTTGAGACTTGAATAATTGCTTCAACCTTTGTCATGTCGTTTCTTCTCGTGACTACGTGGTCATGATTTAGTTCCGACTACGCGGGTGATTCCCAATAATAGCCCTCTTCTCCGTGTTGGGAGAGGTCCAGTCCTTGTATTTCATGATCTTCCGGCACCCGCACGCCGATTACAAGATCGACCACCTTGAGGATGATGAGGGTCCCGACGGCAGCGATGGCCCAGGCGATCAGTACGCCGACCGCCTGATTGAGCATCTGATGCCAGTTGCCTTGCAGCAATCCCGAGGCGAGAACATTTCCTTGTGAGTCCTTGAAGATAGGATTCACGGCGCTGGAGGCGAACACACCCGTCAGAAGTGCGCCGAGCGTGCCACCTGCGCCGTGGACCCCGAAGGCATCGAGCGAATCATCATAACCGAAAATGACCTTTACCTTGGCCACCATGAAGTAGCACACTACGCCGGCAAGAAGACCAATCACGATCGCGGACATTGGCGAAACGAAACCCGCGGCAGGCGTAATCGCCACCAGTCCCGCGACAGCTCCCGAGATCGCTCCTAGAGCCGTAACTTTGCCGTTGCGCCACCACTCGGCAACGCTCCACCCGACGACCGCGGCCGCGGCTCCAAAATGCGTGGCAACGAACGCGCTGGTGGCAAGTGTTCCGGCCGCCAAGGCGCTACCAGCGTTGAAGCCGAACCATCCAACCCAGAGCAGGCAGGCGCCGACGAAGCTGAGAACCACACTGTGGGGAGGCATGGGTTCCTTTGGATATCCAATGCGTTTCCCCAGGTACAACGCGCACACCAGCGCCGAAACGCCCGAGGTAACGTGAACCACTGTCCCTCCGGCGAAATCGAGCGTCGGGAAGCGGCCGTTGAGCGAGGCGTTCAGGAGACCGCCTTTGCCCCAAACCATGTGCGCCATCGGTGCATAGACAATCATCGACCACAGCACCATGAACACCGCCATCGCGCTGAATTTCATGCGCTCGGCGAAGGCCCCCGTAATGAGCGCCGGCGTGATGATGGCGAACATCAGCTGGTAGATCATGAAAGTCTGGAGCGGAATCGTGGAGGAATAACTCGGATCAGGCTGCGCTCCCACGCCTCGCAGGAACACGTGGTTGAGGTTGCCAATGAAGCTGGTTCCGGAGGAGAAGGCGAGACTGTAACTGATCAACCCCCAGAGCAGGGTCACGATCGCCATCATCGCGAAGCTTTGAATCATGGTCCCGAGGACGTTCTTCTTTCTTACCAATCCGCCATAGAACAACGCCAACCCGGGGCCGGTCATCATGAGCACGAGAGCGGCGCTGGTCAGCATCCAGGCATTGTCAGCGGAGCTCTTGGCATCCGCGACGGCTTGCTCCAGCTTGGCCATTCGGACAGAGTTCGGGTCGGGTGCAGACGCAGTGGTAGGTTCGTTGGCGCTGGCAGAAGATTGCCCATACGCACCGAGCGTCAGAATTAACAATGTGGGCAGCAGAATAAGAAGCGTTAGAATTTTTCCCATTTTGGAACCCAAATACTCCTGTAGTGTTACGAAAACCGCAGCATGATAACAGTAATAGCCATCAAGATTTTATGGAAATCGGAAAGAACTTATTTCCGCGATTAGGATTCGCTGATAGCTCGTCCGATCGGCGGTCACACCTCCCTTTCGGTTCATCGTTCATGCTTCGGAATTTTCTATTACACCTATCGAAATTCTGAATTGTACTTTCTGGCCCCGCAGGCTGTACCAAAGAAGATGGCAGTCTATGTCCGACAGCACGCCTAGAGGAGTAGTCCGGTGATTTGTGTGCCTTTTGAGCGGACCGGTTGCAATGGAAACGGTTTATGGCGCAGTCATCTTCAAAAATAAATGGTTTACCCCCGGCCCAGGGATTGTACGACCCGGCTTACGAGCACGACGCCTGCGGTATGGGCTTTGTCGCGAATATCCGCGGCCAAAAGAGCCACGACATCATTCGCAAGGGCATTGAAGTTCTCATCAACCTGACCCACCGCGGCGCTTGCGGCTGTGATCCAGAGACCGGCGACGGCGCCGGCGTTCTGATTCAGATTCCACACAAGTTTTTTGTGCGCGAGTGCTCGGCACTGGGCTTTCAGTTGCCGGAACCGGGCAAGTACGGTGTCGGGATGACCTTCCTGCCGGTGGAGCGGCATCCACGGCTTCTCTGCGAAGGAATTCTCGAGCGCATTGTGCGCGAAGAAGGGCTGACCGTATTGGGATGGCGGGATACACCGGTGGATGGTTCGGCAGTCGGTCGCGTGGCGCGGGTTTCGCAGCCCTACATTCAGCAGATTTTCGTCAGTTGCCCGGCCTGCATTGACGAGGACGCGTTCGAACGAAAGCTCTACGTGGTCCGAAAGCTGGCCGAGGCGGAGATCGCGAACTCCGACATTGAAGACAAAGGGATGTTTTACGTCCCGTCGCTATCGGCGCGCACGATCGTTTACAAGGGTTTGCTGTTGGCGCCGCAGATTGCGCACTTCTACGGCGAACTCTCCGATCCCGACGTGATGAGCGCGCTGTGTCTGGTGCATCAGCGCTTTTCGACCAATACTTTTCCAAGCTGGCAGCTGGCGCATCCCTACCGATACATCTGCCACAACGGCGAGATCAACACTCTCAAGGGGAACGTGAACTGGATGCACGCCCGCCAGTCGGTGCTGCAATCGGATCTGTTCGCGGAGGACCTTCAGAAGCTTTTCCCGATCATCGCTCCCGGCGGAAGCGATTCGGCGAACTTCGACAATGCGGTCGAGTTGCTGTTCCAGGCGGGACGCTCGATTCCGCACGTCATGGCCATGCTGATTCCCGAAGCCTGGGCGGGGAACCCTCACATGAGGCCCGAGAAGCGGGCATTCTACGAATATCACTGCTCGCTGATGGAGCCATGGGACGGCCCTGCGGCGATCGCTTTCACTGACGGGCGCGTCGTAGGGGCGACGCTGGACCGGAATGGCTTGCGTCCAGGCCGTTACGTCGTGACCCATGATGACTTAGTTGTGATGGCGTCGGAAGCTGGCGTACTCGACGTCGCGCCGGAAAACGTGAAGCGTAAAGGCCGTCTGCAGCCGGGGAAGATGTTCCTGGTCGACACTGTCGCAGGACGGATCATTTCCGACAAGGAGATTAAGCAGCGGCTCTCAAGCCGGCAACCCTACGAGCAATGGCTGAAAGAAAACCAGATCAACTTCGGGCAGTTGCCCGAGCCTTCGCGCGTTCATGCATCCGATCACAACACGATTCTTTCGCGCCAGCGCGTGTTCGGTTACACCGACGAAGACCTGCGCATGGTCCTGGAACCGATGGCCGTGAACGGTGAGGAGCCGGTTGGTTCGATGGGAACCGATACACCTCTCGCTTGCCTGTCGGATCGTCCGCAGCCGCTGTTCAATTACTTCAAGCAGCTCTTTGCGCAGGTGACGAACCCGCCCATTGACCCGATTCGTGAGTCGATGGTGATGTCGCTGATCAGCTACATCGGCACCGAGCGCAACATTCTGGTCGAGACGCCCGAGAACTGCCACACGCTGAAGCTGCCGCATCCCATCCTGACGAACCGAGATCTTGAGAAGCTGCGGCGCGTTTCAACCGGCGATCTGCTGGCGATCACGCTGCCGGCGTTGTTCCGCGCCGAAGGCGGAGAAGAGGGTCTGCGGCACGCGCTTGACGAGTTGTGCCGGAGAGCGTCGCTCGCGGTGAAGTCCGGATACACGTTGCTAATTCTGTCGGATCGCGGCGTCGATAAGAACTACGCGCCAATCCCAAGCCTTCTGGCCCTGACCGCGGTGCACAACCTGCTCGTGCAGGAAGAAACGCGGACCCAGGTTGCGTTGATCATTGAATCGGGCGAACCGCGCGAAGTCATGCACTTCGCCCTCCTGATCGGCTACGGAGCCAGCGCGATCAATCCGTATCTGGCATTCGAAACTCTGGAGGACCTCGCCTGGCGCGGCCACCTGCCCGATGGCATCGACGCAGAACTGGCGCAGAAGCATTTCATCAAGGCGATCAACAAGGGCCTGCTGAAGACGTTCTCGAAAATGGGAATTTCTACGCTGCAGAGCTATCGCGGAGCGCAGGTCTTCGAGGCAATTGGTCTCAACAAAGAATTAGTGGAAGCGTACTTTGCGGGGACCACCTCGCGGCTGGAAGGCATCGGCCTGGACGTGTTGGCTCGCGAAGCGCAGATGAAGCATGAGTATGCTTTCCGTCCAGCGACGGGTTCCGAAACCGAGCTCGCGGTCGGCGGCAGTTATCACTACCGCATCAACGGCGAGTATCACCTGCTGAATCCACTGACCATCAGCAAGCTGCAGCACTCCGTCCGGCAGGGGAGTTTCAAGACGTTCCAGGAATACACCGATCTGATCGACGACCAGAGCAGCAACATGGCGACGCTGCGCAGCCTGATGCAGATCAAGAAGGCCGAAAAGCCCGTTTCAATCGAAGAAGTCGAACCCGCGAAGGAGATCGTGAAGCGCTTTACGACTGGTGCAATGTCGTTCGGATCGATCAGCAAAGAAGCGCACGAGACGCTCGCCATCGCTATGAACCGGATTGGCGGGAAGTCGAATACTGGCGAAGGTGGAGAAGACGAGGAACGCTTCAAGCGCGATGCGAACGGGGACCTGCGGCGGAGCGCGGTAAAACAGGTCGCATCGGCGCGGTTCGGTGTGACGGCAAACTACTTGGTCAATGCCGACGAGCTACAGATCAAGATGGCGCAGGGAGCGAAGCCAGGCGAAGGCGGACAGCTTCCCGGACACAAGGTCGACGAGGTGATTGCCCGTTTACGGCACTCAATTCCCGGGGTGGGGCTGATCTCGCCTCCGCCGCATCATGACATCTATTCGATCGAAGACCTGGCGCAGTTGATCTACGACCTCAAGAACGTCAATCCCCAGGCCCGGATCGCGGTGAAGCTGGTTGCGGAAGTTGGGGTGGGCACCGTTGCTGCCGGCGTATCGAAGGCACACGCGGATGTCGTTCTAATTAGTGGCGACAGCGGCGGCACGGGAGCTTCTCCGCTCAGTTCGATCAAGCATGCGGGAATTCCGTGGGAGCTGGGGCTCGCCGAAGCCCAGCAAGTGCTGCTGCTCAACGACCTGCGCAGCCGCATCCGCGTCCAGACCGACGGCAAGCTCCAGACGGGCCGCGACGTGGTGATTGCCGCGCTGCTCGGCGCTGAGGAATTCGGCTTTGCTACGGCGCCTTTGGTCGCGATGGGCTGCATCATGATGCGCAAGTGCCACCTCAATACTTGTTCGGTCGGCATTGCCACGCAGGATCCTGAGTTGCGCAAACATTTCCAGGGACAGCCCGAGCACGTCATCAATTTCTTCTTCTTCATCGCCGAGCAGGTGCGGCAATACATGGCGGAGATGGGATTCCGCACGGTCGACGAGATGGTCGGACGGGTGGAGATGCTCGATATGCGCCCCGCCGTCGATCACTGGAAGGCGCGCGGCATCGACTTGTCGGCGATCCTCTATGTCCCGCCTTTGCCCGGTCGCGTGGCGCGCCATTGTGTCCATAAGCAGGATCACGGGCTAAAGCAGGCGATTGATTATCAGCTGATCGAACGGGCGCGGTCGGCGATTGAAGATCGCACGCCGGTCGAGATCAATCTGCCGATCCGCAATGTGCACCGCACGGTTGGCGCGATGTTGAGCGGGGAGATCGCGCGCCAGTATGGCTCCGAGGGCCTGCCGGACGACACGATCAAAATCAATTTCAAGGGTTCCGCCGGTCAGAGTTTCGGCGCGTTTCTTGCTCGGGGTGTCACGCTGACACTCGAAGGCGATGCCAACGACTACACCGGCAAGGGCCTTTCTGGCGGACGGCTGATCGTTTATCGTCCGCGCAATTCAGGATTCGCCGCGGAGGAAAACATCCTCATCGGCAATGTCGTTCTTTATGGCGCCACCAGCGGAGAAGCCTTTTTCAACGGAGTCGCCGGCGAGCGTTTTGCCGTGCGGAATTCCGGTGCGACCGCTGTGGTCGAGGGCGTCGGCGATCACGGCTGCGAATACATGACCAAGGGGCTTGTCGTCGTGCTCGGCTCCTGCGGGCGAAATTTCGCCGCCGGCATGAGTGGCGGAATCGCCTATGTGTTTGACGAGAAGCTCGATTTCACCGAAAAGCGTTGCAACCGCGCATCCGTTGATCTCGAGCCGGTGATCGAACCGGACGATGTGCGACTGATCCACGAACTCGTTTCACGTCATGCTGAGTTGACCGGCAGCCGGAGAGCGCAGTGGATTCTCGACAACTGGTCGGAGATGTTGCCCCGCTTCATAAAAGTCTATCCGCACGAATACAAACGCGTGTTGGGGGTGAGCCGAACGACCGAGGCTTACGTTCCCGGCGCGAGTCTGGCGTTGGTTGCCGCGGCCGAGCAGGTGCAACATGGGTAAGACGACTGGCTTCATGGAGCACGACCGCGAACTGCCGTCGCGGCGCCCGGTTACGCAACGCATCAACGACTGGTTCGAGATCTATCAACAATTCCCTGAAGACAAGCTGCGCACGCAAGGCGCTCGATGCATGGATTGCGGCGTCCCCTTCTGTCACACGGGATGTCCGGTCAACAACATCATCCCGGACTGGAACGACTTGGTCTACCGCGGGCGCTGGAAGGACGCGGTTCGGCAGTTGCATGCAACCAATAATTTTCCTGAGTTCACGGGACGCATCTGTCCCGCGCCCTGTGAAGCCGCGTGCGTGCTGGGCATTACTCAGCCGGCGGTGACGATCAAGAACATCGAGAAGAGCATCGTCGAACGCGGATTTGAAGAGGGTTGGATTCGTCCGGAACGCCCGAAGCAGCGCAGCGGAAAGAAGGTGGCGGTCGTGGGCTCCGGCCCAGCCGGACTCGCGGCCGCGCAGCAGTTGTGTCGCGCCGGACATGCGGTAACGGTGTACGAAAAGGCCGATCGAATCGGCGGCTTGCTGCGTTATGGGATTCCTCACTTCAAGCTCGAGAAACACATCATCGACCGCCGCGTCGAGCAGATGGAACAGGAAGGCGTACAGTTCGTCACCAACGCGCATGTCGGTCAGAACGTTCCTGTCGACGCCCTCCGGCACGACTTCGACGCGATCGTTCTCGCCGGCGGCGCTGAGCAGCCGCGGGACCTCAAAGTTCCTGGACGCGAATTGCGCGGCATCCATTTCGCGATGGAGTATCTCCCGCAGCAGAATCGACGTTGCCTGGGCGATGCGCTCGATGCAGAGTTCGATATTCTGGCCACGGGCAAGCGCGCAGTCATCATCGGTGGCGGCGATACCGGTGCAGATTGTCTGGGCACTACCCACCGCCAGATGGCGCGGTCCGTGCATCAGTTCGAAATCATGCCGATGCCACCCGACGAACGTTCACCTCAGACTCCTTGGCCACTCTGGCCCATGCAATTGCGGGCTGAGGCGGCACACGAGGAAGGCGGCATCCGTGATTGGAGTATTGCGACAACTTCGTTCACCGGAGATTCTGAAGGCAATGTCAAGCAGTTGCACGCTGTCCGCGTTGGACCTCCTCCTAAGTTTGAACCAATACCGGGCAGCGAGTTTACGGTCGACGCGGATATCGTTCTGATCGCCATGGGCTTCCTGGGCCCGGTCCGGAACGGGATGATTGAACAACTCGGTGTCACGCTCGACGCGCGCGGCAATGTGGCAACGGACGAAAACTCCATGTCTTCGGTTCCGGGCGTATTTGCGGCTGGCGACATGCGCCGCGGACAGTCGCTAGTCGTCTGGGCGATTGCCGAGGGACGCAAGGCGGCGGCTGGTGTCGATCGCTATCTGAAAGAACTGGGAAACGGCAAAGCACTGGCGCGACCGGTTGCGGGTGAAAGAACTGCAGTCGCGTAATCGAGTCGACGTGCGTGGCGCGGGGGGCCCCTCCCGCGAAAGCTGACGCTTCGAGATCAATCTCTCGTAGCCCCAAGAGATACGGAACGTCCTAGTCGCACACCGTTCCCGATACGTTACCGGATGAATGCACATTTCGCATCGGCGGGTCAGCTATAATCCTTGCAACCTCATGGATTTCGGCCAACTCGTTACGTTCTTAGAAGTCGCAAAACTAGGCAGTTTCTCGCGCGCAGGCCAGAAAGTCTTCCGTTCACAATCGGCTGTCAGCGCGCAAATTCGGCAACTGGAGCAGGAATATGGCGATCGGCTTCTCGATCGCTCAGGGAAGGACGTCACGCTTACGCCCGCCGGGCGCGTATTGCTCGGTTATGCAGAGCGGCTGATTCAACTGCGCGATGAGTCGAAGCTGGCGGTTGCGGATCATGGCAGCTCACCTCGCGGAACCCTGGTGATTGGCGCCAATGAGGCGACCTGCCTGTACGTTTTGCCCGATGTCTTCGCAAAATATTGCAGCCTTTACCCCGAGGTGCAGCTCAGCATTTATCGCAATTTCAGTTACAAGATCGTCGAGAAGCTGGAAAACGGCTCGATCGATGTGGGAATCGTTACCCTTCCCGTTAAGTCTCCCAAACTGAAAACCAGTCCGATCTCGCGCGATCAGCTGATGTGGATGGTGAGTCCGCAGAATCCGCTGGCAAAGGAAGAGACGGTTTCCGTCGCGGAGATTGCCAAGCAGCCAATGCTCGTTCCCAAGACGGGCTACACGCGCAGGCTGATGGACAAACTCCTTCGGCCGTACGAGTCGACTCTGCAGATCCAGATGGAGTTGCCCAGCGTTGGCATGATCAAGAGCTTTGTGGCTGCCGGACTCGGAGTGTCGCTCATCAGCACCGCTTTCGCACGCGACCAGGTGCTCGCCGGGCGCGTCAAATTGATTGCACCGAAAGACAAAGAGCTGTGGCGGGAACTGGGTCTGGCCTATCGCCGGGACCGAACCCTCACGCAGGCGGCGCGCACGTTCATCACTACCGTGCGGCAGCTTGCAGCCACTTCGCGATAAGACCTTCGCGCACCTTCCCGGAATCGGCTGACCTGATTCAGGGTGCTGCCGGCCGTGACCTGGCGCCTGTGCCGGATTTTCGGCGGACGAGCCGCCTTGGAGTCTTGCCATGTGAATATTTATGCACTACAATGGATAATTATGCGATCATACGAAAAAGTGATTTGAGGGAATTCGCCATTGCATAGTGCGTACGAAACTTCGATCACCCGTCTTGCCCTCGCGGCAAGCGTGCGGGGTAGTCTCGCCTGATGTCAGCCAAACTCAAAACTGCAATTCTGGGAGCGACAGGATACTCTGGCGTCGAACTGACGCGCATTCTGCTGCGGCACCCGCGCGTTCACGCCCCTCTCCTCTTGCGTCGCAGCGCCGAGAGTCACGAGGCCGAGGGTAAACACTCGTTTTCTCCTATATCGGCCAATGGCCATATGCCGATCGAGCCTTTTTCCTGGTCGAAGCTCCAGGAACACGGCGTCGACTTGCTTTTTCTTGCCACGCCGCATGCAGTTTCGCGTGAGCTCGTCCCAGATGCGATCGCTCGCGGATTGCGCGTTATCGATCTCAGTGGCGCGTGGCGGCTCAAAGAAGAACAAAATCGCGCCGTTTATGGATTCAAGGATGCGTGTGCGAAAAAAGCAGCCGAATTGACTGACAAAGCCGTGTATGGACTACCCGAACTCCATGCCGGCCAGACGCGTGGTGCCGCACTGGTCGCAAATCCGGGCTGCTACGCAACATCCGTGATTCTCGCGCTCGCGCCGCTGCTGTCGGCCGACCTGGTCGATCGCAGCCGCGGAATCATCTCCGATTCCAAGTCCGGCGTATCTGGCGCAGGGAAAGAACCCACAGCTCGAACTCACTTTGTCTCGGTCGCAGACAATCTTTCGGCATACTCTGTCTTCGGCCATCGACACGCGGGCGAGATTCTTGAGCAGCTGAAACTGGAATCGAGCCAATTCATTTTCACACCGCACCTGCTGCCCATTCCGCGCGGCATTCTGTCGACAATCTATGTGTACTTGAAGCACGAGACGAAAACTGATGCAGTGGAAGCATGCTACCGCGACTATTTCAAAGGGAAACCTTGGGTGCGTGTATATCCTGCATCGAACCTCCCGCAGATCCAACATTCGTTGTACACGAATTACTGCGATATCGGTTTCACCTTGGCTCAAGACGGGCGGCGACTCGTGCTTGTTTCCTGCCTGGATAACTTGCTCAAAGGCGCCGCGGGACAGGCCGTGCAAAATATGAATCTGATGTGCGGCTGGGACGAGGAAGAGGGATTGCAATGAAGGTCGTCATCAAGATAGGCGGAGCGGCTTTGGAGGATAAGGCGACTCTTCAGAAGTGCGCGCACGCCATCGTTCAGCTAGCGCAAGACGGACATCAGATCGCTGTCGTGCATGGCGGCGGCAGCGCGCTTACGCGCACGTTAAACCTGCTAGGCAAGAAAAGCGACTTCATCAACGGCCTGCGCGTAACTGATGCTGAGACGCGAGACGTGGCGCTGATGGTTCTCGCCGGCATTGTGAACAAAAGTTTGGTCGCAGCCATTGCTTTAGCGGGTCAGCCTGCGGTCGGGCTCTGCGGCGGAGATGGCGGGGCCTTCCGCGCCCGCAAGAAAGAAAATCAAGAACACGACCTCGGATTCGTCGGAGAGATCTGCTTCTCCGAGCCGCGCTGGATCCGGGCCATTTGGACCGAAGGCGGCATCCCTGTACTTTCTTCAGTGGCCCTTGGCGCCGAGGGGCAGTATTACAACGTCAACGCCGACCAGATGGCAGCCGCCTGCGCGGTAGCGTGCCAAGCCGACGCGCTAATTTTTCTGACCGACGTTGCCGGCGTCAAAAAGGCCGATGGCTCCGTGATTCCGTGGCTGAACTTGCACGACGTTGCGGGACTGGTTCAGGAGTCGGTAATCAGTGGCGGGATGCTGCCCAAGCTCGAAGCCTGCACGCACGCGTTGAAGCGTGGCGTCGGCCGCGTCCGGATCCTGCCTGCAGCGCAAGCCGAGTTATTACCCAACTTCTATTTCACCAAGCTCGAATGTGGCACGGAGGTGCTGAGGGCATGAGCCTCGAGACGACCACCCGAATGGAATCGGAACTACTGGTTCCCACCTATGAGCGTCAGCCCATTCTTTTTGTGAAGGGCCGCGGCGTCTACCTGTGGGATGCCAAGGGCAAGAGGTATCTCGATTTTCTGAGCGGCATCGGAGTCAATGCTCTCGGCCACGCCCATCCCGCGATCCTGAAGGCGATCCGGCGACAGGCCGGTCGGCTAATTCATATTTCCAATCTGTTCTTCCATGAATATCAGGCCGAGCTCGCGCAGCGGTTAACAAAGATCTCCGGAATGGATCGCGCCTTTTTTTGCAACAGCGGGACCGAGGCATTTGAAGGAGCGCTGAAGTTCTCTCGCGCTTTCGCGCGGCAGAACAGCGCGAATGGGCAAGAGCCGAAATCCCGCATTCTCGCGCTCGAGAATTCCTTTCACGGAAGAACGTTCGGAGCGCTGGCCACCACTGGGCAGGAAAAGTACCGCGCTCCGTTCGAGCCGCTGGTGCCCGGAGTTACCTTTGTCCGTTTCGATGACCTCGCGGACTTGAGAAACAAGTTTGACTCCGAAGTGTCCGCTGTTTGCATTGAAACGATCCAAGGCGAAGGCGGCATTCGGCCCGTAAGCCGCGAGTTTCTTCAACTGGCACAGCAGTTGACCAAGGAAAACGGCGCTCTGCTTGTCCTCGATGAGATTCAATGCGGCCTGGGCCGAACCGGACGCCACTTTGCTTACCAGCACTTTGGCATCAAACCCGACGTCGTCACGGTGGCTAAACCGCTCGCGGCAGGCCTTCCCTTAGGGGCCATCCTGACGACGGATCAAGTCGCGAGCAGCATGCATCCCGGGATGCACGGCACAACATTTGGTGGGGGCCCGTTAGCGTGTGCGGTCGCCATTGAGTTTCTGAAAGTCGAAGGCAAGCTGCTCGGTCACGCAGGCAAACTCGGCGCCTATTTCCATACACAGCTCGAAACGCTGCAGAAGAAACACGAATCGGTGAAGGAAGTTCGCGGGCTAGGGTTAATGCAGGCCATGGAGTTGAACTCGCCCGAACTGGCGAAGGCGGTCGCGCGCGAGTTGTTGCAGGAAGGCATCATCATCAATCGCACTCACGAAACTGTATTGCGCTTTTTGCCGCCTTATATCATCGAAAAGAAGCATGTGGACCAGGTGATCCGCGCCCTGGACGCTGCGTTGGTTAGGAATGCCAGTGAATGCAAAGTCGAAGAAACGCGGCGTACCCCGCAAAGGGGCGCGACCCATGCGCACGCGTGAGGCGATTCTCAGGGATGCGGAGCAGATTCACGCGTTGATCTCGGCTTACTCGACCGATGGCACGCTTCTGCCGCGCAATCTGGCGGAAATCTGTGAGAATGTCCGCGACTTTGTCGTGCTCGAAGAGGACGACCGCATCATCGGCTGTGGCGCCCTGCATCTTTACGGGCTTCACCTTGCGGAAATTCGTTCAATCACCGTCGATCCCAAGCGCCAGGGCGGAGGAGGTGGACGGCGGTTGGTCAAGGCACTGCTCGCCCAGGCCAGAAAGCACGATGTGAATTGTGTTTGCCTGTTTACGCGCATTCCCGAGTTCTTTGCTCGCATGGGATTTACTGTCGCCGAACACCAAGATCTACCGGACAAGATCCACAAGGACTGCTATAAATGTCCTCGCCTCTACCGCTGCGACGAAGTGCCCATGATTATGGGTCAATTGCCCAAGTTCTCGATTCTCCCGCCTCCGGCGAGTTGGCTGGGGAAGATACAGGCATGAGCCAACTCCGCCGCTCTCCAGAAGAAATCAGACTCCCGAGAGGATTTTCATTTTCCGCAGTAGCTGCGGGAATCAAGGCCAGCGGCCGTCCCGATCTTGCGCTCGCCGTCGCCAGTCTGGGCACGACTGCTGCCGCGAGATTCACCAGCAACCGCGTGGTCGCCGCGCCGTTGGAAGTCGGACGCGGCTCATTAGCGGAAACCGGCGGGCGAGTACGCGCTGTGATCGTAAATTCTGGAAACGCGAACTGCGCGACCGGCAAACCCGGACTGAAGGCATGTCAGAGTGTGTGTGCAGAGACCGCGAAACTGCTGAGTATTCCAACGGTCGAAGTTTTTCCTTCTTCTACGGGCATCATCGGCGTTTCACTGCCGGCACAAAAGATAATCGCCGGACTTCCAGAGCTGATTGCCGCTCAAGACGCCGGTCAACGGGCTGTCCTGGATTTCGCTCACGCCATCATGACGACCGACACGCGCCCCAAACTGGCGTCGGCGCGCGTTCAAACCGGCCCGGCAGAAATCACGTTGCTGGGAGTCGGCAAGGGCGCGGGCATGATTCACCCGCAGCTCGCGACCATGCTCGTCTACATTTTCACGGACGTGTCGGCGACTTCGCGCCAGTTGCAGCATTTGCTGAACGAGGCAACCGAGCCGACCTTCAACTGCATGTCGATTGATGGCGACACCTCCACCAACGATACTGTGCTCCTTCTTGCCAGCGGCCAGAGCGGCGCCCGCGTCGCAAGTAGCCGCGTGCGAAGGAGATTCATCGCCGCCCTGACTGCGGTCTGCCAGTCACTTGCCGAGCAGATCATCAGCGATGGCGAAGGTGTTCAGCATGTGGTCCGCCTCACTGTCGAACATGCGCGTACGCGCGAAGAGGCGCTCCACATAGCCCGGGTAATCGCCCATTCCGCCTTAGTGAAAACGGCCTGGGCCGGCGCAGATCCCAATTGGGGGCGCATACTTGCCGCGGTCGGAAGAAGCGGCTTGCCGATCGACCCCGCGCGGGTGCGAATTTTCATTGGCAAGCAGATGGTATGCCGCGACGGAATCGCGTACTCTTTCGATGAGAAGGGTGCTCATCGTGACCTTGCCCAGGCCGTTTGCGACGTCCGCGTCCAACTTGGTCGTGGTAACAGCCAAGCTCGTTTCCTCACCACGGATTTGACTGCCGAGTATGTGAGGATCAACGCCGATTACTCTACTTAGCACGACCGATCAAGGGGGCAGTATGAAGTCGCTCATAGCAATATTAGTTTTGCTGGTATGCAGCCTGACTGCACTTGCTCAGGCACCGATTCAGGATCTGAAGGCGGAGAAGAGCAAGCTGATTGCGCTTGAAAACGCCTGGAACCAGGCGCAAATTCATCGCGACGGCGAAGCCCTGAGCACGCTGACCGCGGACACGTTCGTCTATACCGATTGGGACGGCACCGTCTACAACAAGTCGAAATTCATTGCCGACGCTAAAGATCCATCCGTTAGCACGACGCTGGTAGCCAACGACGACGTCGAAGTTTATTTCTATCCCGGCGTTGCGGTCGTCACCGGCGCGTATCACGCCAAAGGAACTAATCAAGGAAAGCCATTCGACCACTACGGCCGTTTCACGGATACCTGGATTCAGATTGGCGGGCAGTGGCAATGCGTGGCCAGCCATACCAACCTGACGAAGAAGCCCGCGAGGAACTAAATATAGTTGAGGCTTTGTCTCACAGTAAACGGCCGGCGATCCAATTTGGTCAGATTGCCGGCCGTTCTTTAATTGCGTTCAAAGAAGCGTGGAGTTTTGCTTTTCGAGGGTCTTTCGCCTATTCCATCGACACCTGGCTTCCGTCTGTGATCGAGTCGACTACTGTTGGCGCCCCATCGGAGCGCTGATACGTCACCTCCCCGTAAACTCCGTCGTCGCTGTAAAGGGTCAGTGGATTCGTTACCTGGTTCGGTTCGAGATAGTCACTGAAGATAACGGGAGGCGCATTGGGGTCCCGCTTCACGTCGACAATCACCCATCTCCTGCTTTCGCCGTAGTTGTTTTGGAAGGTTGCTGCGATTTGAGGCATTGAAACTCCTTCGTTCGTTTTTCTCTGTTTAGCGCCACGAGGGCTGGGGAAAAGGGACGGGGAAGACCTGGGAAACTCGGTCGAATATGCCACGGAAATGCGGGCAGCGTCAACCGATTTTCGGGCTTGCGGGCGTCATTAACAGAAGGGAAGTGTTAACTGTTAGAAGGCCGTCACCACCACATCACTTCTGACGCCTTAGTTCGGCTTCCTATGCTTATTGTCCGCGAGATACTGGAGCATTACGGAGTCATTGGCGTTCTGCAGTTGCTGCTGAAAGGTATCGTGCCGCCGGCAGTTCGCATCCTGTCGCAGGCTCTGCCGCAACTTGTCCCCCATCTCAGAGTCGTTGGTCATCACCTGCATGTAGAACCACAAGAAATGACGCATTTGATCGAGGGCAGACTTGAGGATCTGCAGCGAATCCATTTCGTTGTCGGAAAGAGCTTCGAGCAATTCCGGATCGTTGGGCACCTGCATGGCGGCGCAGTTGAGTTCCTGCTGAATGGCGCGGAGATCTTCAGTCACCCGCAGAATTCGGAGATGAATTTCGTCCATGCTGGCTCGGCCTTCTCGATCCATGGGACTCCTTTTGTCTGAGTCCACCATCGCATCCGGCGGCCTTAAGTCCAAGATTCCCCGCGTGCATGAGCTTCGGTAATTGAAGTTACTGTAGTTCAAAAGCCTTGCTGGACAGGCAGTTTCAGGCGCTTAAACGCTGGGGTTCCTGCGCCAGTTTCGCTTGGGCGCAGCGGATTTCCGGTACTCCCATGACTCGAAGGCCATGCACTGGCGATTCGACCGCCTGCACCAGCGCCAGGATCATTTGCTCCAGCGTGACTAGGCCCAGGCGCAGCGCCCCAGGACGGGTGAACGGGAGCCACTCCATCACTTTGTAGAAGGGAAGGAGGAGATAGGGCCAGCGGTGCCCCGGCCCCAGTACGTACCAGGGACGAATAATCGTCGAATTGAGATTGCGTTCACGGATGAGGGCCTCGCATTCGGCCCTTACCGCAATGTAGGCCTTCATGACCGGAGCGGGGTGCGCCACGCTGAGGTAAATGAAGTGCTGGATGCCAAGCTCCCCGGCGACCCCGATTGCCTGCTGCCCGGAAACCAGGTCGACGGCTCGAAACTGGGCCGCTTTAGAGGGCGAAGGATGAGGTACGCCAACCAAGTGAATAAACGTATCAGCGGGCTTGACGAAGTTGCGGTAGGTCTTCGCATCGAGCGGGTCTCCAGTCACGGCCTCGCAGGCCGAGGACAGTTTGCCCTTGGAGCCGGGACGGACCAGGCCACGAACGCGGTGTCCACGCTCAATGAGTGCCGGGATCAGGTGTGATCCCATGTAGCCGGTTCCTCCTGTGATGAAAATCCGTCTGGATGCGGCATTCCGCGGAAGGGCTTTGATCTTCAGCAGCAGACGGATGTCCGAGATCGAGGCAGCCACGATAGTAGTACGCTCCAGAAATAGACGGCGGATTTCAAACCGAACAAGAAGTTTAATCCAAAGAGTCGGTCGGCTGTGTTACAAACGGTTCGCAAATGACGGAGCGTGCCACGTCCGCTGCTCGGTCTAAACCGGGCTTGGTCCGCGCCATTGGCCGGTGGAGCCTGGTCGCGCTCATCATTAACTCAGTGATCGGGAGCGGCGTCTTCGGTCTTCCGGCTACGGTTGCCAGACTCTTGGGGCCGAGCAGTACGGTCGCGGTGCTGATTGCAGGCCTGGGGATGGGTGTCATCATGGCCTGCTTCGCGGAGGTCGCCTCCCGTTTTTCTGAGGCCGGCGGCCCCTACCTCTACGCCCATGCGGCATTCGGAAGGTTAGCCGGACTATTGGTTGGATGGACGCTCTACCTGGCACAGGCCGCGGCCCCCGCCGCAAATGCAAATCTGTTCATCATCTATCTGGCGGAGTTCTGGCCAACCGTGAAGGAACCTTCGCTCCGCTTCCTGGTTCTGACCCTCCTGGTGGGGTTGCTCACCCTGATCAACGTGCTAGGCGTGAGGCAGGGGACAGTGGTGAGCAATCTGTTCACGGTGGCCAAGATTCTGCCGTTGGTCGCGATCATCGGGGCAGGCGCGGTCTTGATTTTCTCCCGTGCCGTGCCCGTCCCCGACGTCGAGCCAACGCCCAGTTCGTGGCTCCAAGCCATGGTTCTACTCGTGTTCGCTTATGGAGGATTCGAGAGCGGCTTGGTGCCTTTGAGCGAGGCCAAGAACCCTCGCAAGGACGTGCCGTTTGCTTTGCTGGCAGCTCTGATCGTCTGCTCCGCAATCTACGCACTCGTTCAGTGGACGGTCGTTGGCGTCCTCGGCGCGGGTCTCTCAAGCGACCGCCCGCTGGCCGAGGTGGCGCGCGCAGCCATCGGCAACCGGGGAGCGTCTCTGGTTTCAATCGGCGCGCTGATCACCATCTTTGGCTACCTGAGCGCGAAACTTCTGGGCATGCCTCGGGTGACCTATGCCTTAGCTGAAACAGGCGACCTCCCGCGGCTCTTTTGTGCCACGAGTAAGAGGTTCCACACTCCATGGGTTTCTATCCTTGTCTATGCCGCTGTCGTATGGGGATTGGCTCTGCTCGGGGATTTTGCCTGGAATGTCACCTTGTCCGTTGTCGCGCGGTTGTTTTATTACGGGATGGTGTGCGCCGCGCTGATCGCCCTGCGGCGAAGGCAGCCCGGAGCGGCGCAAGTACGATTGCCGGCAGGACCGGCGCTCGCGATCCTTGGAATCCTGACTTGCCTCGTGCTAGCCACGCAGACGGACTTGAGCAAGTCCCTGATCGTACTTGCAACCGTGGCGGCCGCCGTGCTGAATTGGGCGTGGGTGCGCGGGCGAGAACGAAAGGGTCGAAAAAGCGAAGCAACCGCGCAATCTTGATTCGCGTGCGTTCTTGCCACTATGCTGCCAGTTCCGGCTTCGGCTCCGGCTGCGTCCAGCCCGCCGGCTTTACGGCGTAGTTCACGAAATACGCCACGACGCCCGCCCCGATCAGCAACAATCCGAACAGGAGCGAACTCATCCCCAACACGCTTTCGTGCTGGCTGCGGACGACGGCAAAACCCAGCAGAAGCGTCGGCGCAATGCCGACCGCCACCGCCCCAAACAGTCCTCCGGGCACACGGAACGGCCGAGGCAGATCCGGCTCTCGCACGCGGAGCCAGAGCAGGGCCACGAACTCCAGCACCAGGCTCCCGCCGTACAGCATGATGTCGAGCGTAACGAGCCGCTCAAATCCGAGGTTCAGGGCCAGGCCCCAACCAACCGCCAGCACCGAGATCGCCACCCAAGGCGCACGCGTCCTGGGATGCAGCTTGCCAAACCAACTGGGCAACATGCCATCCTGCGCCATGGCGAGCGGTAGACGCGAGTAGCTCATTACCAGCGCGTTGAACATTCCGAACCCGCTCATCATGCCGCCGGCAACCAGCGCGATCCTCAAAATCGGGCCACCCATGAAGCCTGCGACGTCTGCCCAGGCGCCGGTTTCCCACGCGCTCGCCGGTAGACCGGTCAACCACATCGCGGCAAACGGCAGGATGTAGCTCAATGCCACGATAACAACCGCCCACAACATCGCCCGGGGGTAAGTCCTCTGCGGGCGCTCGACTTCGGTGGCGATGGTCGACGCGTTGTCCCATCCCATGTAGTTCCACATGCAGATGAGCAGCCCGCCGAGAATATCGACGTTCGAGGTCGTCGGCTTCGTGATCGCGTTCGCCAGTGCACCGATCTTGAACGGAGCAATCATGCAAACGGCCACGAACGGCGCCGACAGGAGAAAGAACAGCCATAGCGAGGTCGTCGAAACGACTTTCACGCCGGCAATATTCAGGAGAGCACAGACAACCACCACACTCAGGGCCACCAGCACACCGCGATAGTTCTCCTGAAACCACGGGAATATGCGCGTCAGGTAGGCGACGAACAGCGTGGGATAGATCGCCATATCGAAAATGGACGCCACCAGCGACAGCCAAGCCTCCTGGAATCCCCAGAAATTCCCCAGCGCCCGGCGCACCCAGGCGTAATAGCCGCCTTCGTGAGGCAGCGCGCTCGAAAGCTCGCCGATCATGAATGCTGTTGGCAGACTCCAAAGCAGCGGGGTCAGCAGCAGGATGAGGATCGCTTTGCCATACCCGGCGCCATGCACGATGTCTTCGGTCCCATAGGTGCCGCCCGAGACCATAAAAAAGGTCGCGGCGACCAGGGGCCAGAGCGTGAGGCGGATGGACTTCTTCCGGGAAGCGACGAGCAAGGTAGGCTGTTGGAGGTTAGAGGTAGCGGTGGCCGTTGCCAATTTCTATGTCTTCCCCCTAAAGCGACTCACTCTCACCACCGCGTCTCCAGCCTCGTCTCGGAAGGTTCACTTTCAAGAGTTCGTCTTCGAGAGGTCCACCCTGGAACCCCACATTCTGATCGCGGCTCCCGGGTCGACGGCGATTTCCCGGGCATTCGGCGAAGTTAGTTCGCAGATGTGAGATTACGGGAATTTTCCGCAGATGCAAGATTTTTCTTGGGAATTTCTGTCAGGATGGCGGGGTACGGAGGTAATGGCGTAGGGTTAGTATTTCGGAGGCCCGAAACATCATCACCGCGGTGATAGCATGTTGCCGCTATGGGTCCTCAGGAACTCGCCGAGCATTATCAGGCTCTGATAGATGAGGAACTTCTTCGCTTGGCGCTGGATCCGGACCAACTGGACCCGGATGCCCGGATTCAGCTCCAGGCAGAGCTAGCCCGTCGCGGGATTGACTCTTCGACACGTCTCGATGAATTCAGGGAAGAAGAGAGTCTGGCAACTTTCGATCCAACAATATATTCAAAGGCCGGTTCAGGCCTCGGAGCGACACTACGCGATTGGCGGAGATATCATCGTCAGACCGGAGAGTGGCCGTTGCTCTCCGTTGTTGGAGCCCTGGTCCAAGCCCTGGTTCTGCTGAGTTTTTCATGGCTTGTCCTTCATCTCGCTTTGCAACACGAATGGTCGAACACTGAGCTTTTCGTAATCATCGGCGCAGTTTGGATAGTCGAATTTTTCTTATGGGATCGTATTCAAGGCCGGCTTCGACTCAAGGAACTCCGAAGCTATCGAAGTAGAAGGGGATTGCGACCTCATGTAACCGTCTGAACCTAGAATGGACAACTCGCTTTCTCGGCGTTTCGGCGGTCCTACTGGCCACTGACCACTAGCCACTGGTTCTAGACTTTCCCCCACAGCTCCGCCCGCGGATCCTCCGGATTCAGCTTGGCCAGTTCCCGCAGTAGCTCTTTCGTCTTCTCATCCCGCGGCATAGGGACGGTGATCTTCACTTCGACAATCTCATCCCCGCGCAGGCCCTCTTTCGTCGCCGACGGCACGCCCTTCTCCCGTAGCCGCAGTTTCTGACCGGACTGCGCTCCCGGAGGAATCTTCAGCGTGCTCCGGCCGTCGATGGTCGGCACTTCGATCTTTGATCCAAGCGCCGCCTCGACCGCCGTAACGGGTACCGTCACGTAAATATCATCCCCTTCGCGCCGAAAAATCGGATGCTCTCCGGCTCGCATGATTACATAGAGGTCTCCCGCCGCTCCGCCCCGCTGCCCGGCATTGCCTCTGGCCGCAATCCGGATGCGCTGGCCATCGCGTGTGCCTGCCTTGATGCGAATTTCGAGCGGGTCGGTGCGCTGCACGCTACCCTCTCCATGGCACACCGGACACGTGGAGACGTTCTTGCCCGTCCCATGGCACCGCGGACACGTCACGTTGAACTTCATCCGCCCGCCAGTCTGCTCGATCGTGCCCTTGCCGTGGCACTGCGGACACGTTCCCGGAGACTCGACGTAGCCATTCCCATGACAGTTTCCGCACACGTCGCGACGCGCGATGTTCAGCTTCATCACGCCGCCACGGATCGCCGTCCAGAAGGGAACGTTGACCTGATATTCGAGATCGCTGCCCGACTGCGGACCTGCTTCCGGAGCCTCAGCCGCTCCGCCCCCACCGCTGAAGATATTCGAGAAAATGTCTCGGAAGCCTCCACCTGAAGTCTTCCGCGCGCCGCTGCGTCCGCCTTCGAACAGATCCGAAAAGTCGAACCCGCCGAAATCGAAGTGAACCCCTCCGCCTCCCTGTCCTCCCGGCTGCGCTCCCGGAAATCCTCCAGGGAACCCTTCAAAGCCGCCCGCCCCCGGCTGCCCGCCGCCGCGCGCGTAGGCCTCGGCCGCTGCCGGATCAATATTGTCGGAGTAGAAGCCGATCTGGTCGTATATCTTGCGCTTCTTGGGATCGCTGAGGACGTCGTTGGCCTCGGAGATGGCCTTGAATTTCTCTTCCGCCGTCTTGTCTCCGGGGTTGACATCAGGATGGTACTTGCGCGCGAGTTTGCGGAAGGCCTTGCGAATGTCCTCGGCAGAGGCGGATTTCTTCACGCCGAGGGCAGCGTAGTAGTCTTTGGTTTGACTGGCCATTTTCTCGCTGTCAGCTCTCGGCCATCAACTCTCAGCGCACCTGCTGATACCGAGCCGCATCTCGCGATCCGCTTACGAGGTCATCCTGAGCGAAGCGAAGGACCTATGTATTTCGTTGGCAGCGCCGCGAAATTGTATAAAGCCAAGAGCTGTCAGGATCATACTGAAAAAACTGAGAGCTGACAGCCGACAGCCGAGAGCTTCTTCAGTTCACGACTTCCTTCGCCTGCTCATCCACCGGCACGGCAAACGACACGAACGGCGCCGAGTCCATCGACACCGGGATCCGCTGCATCCCGGTCGCCGTCGGTGCGTAGCAATACCACCGCCCCTCTTCCGGGACAAAGTTCACAAAAAACATCTGGCCGTTGACTTCAAATCTCAATTCGCTTGCCTCTTTCCTCAGCCCAAAAACTTAAACACCGAACGGTGGACTTTGTAGTGCCGGTATCCGTCCCAAACTCAACATTTACAGTTCTTTACTTTCTTCCTGACCAACTTCAAGAATTCCGGTTCCATCCAAATCGTGTGATACTTGCCGAACTTCCTGCGTACGGCTCGGTTTGCGCCCGCCTCTAACTCCACAAATCCGTATCGATCAAAATCTCGAATCGTAAATTCGCGGCCCAGGCAAAACTCGAACAGTTCTGCCATCCGCATCTCTCGATGTACAGCGTCCTTCAAGTCATAGTTTGGATCTTTGAGATCGGACGAAATATCGATGATTCGTATCCGGTTTCCGATCTCAAGTCCAAGTCTGCGGCGTGTACGCCTGTTCTTGCGAGCAATTCGCTCCGTCGCTTTTCTTCTTTCGGCTGCCTTATTTCTTTTCCTCAACATCCACGTACTCCGCGTCGATCACGCCCTCGTCTTTCTTCTGGTGCGCCTGGCCATCGCCTCCCGGCGCCGATCCAGCCCCCGGCGTCGGCCCCGCACCTGCTCCCGGACCCGCCTGCGTGGCCTTGTACATCTGCTCGGCCAGCTTGTGCGACGCCTGGGTCAGAGCTTCGCGGGCGCGATCCATCTGCGCCTTATCGCCCGACTCCAGCGCCTTCTTCGCGTCGGCCAACGCGTTCTCGACGTCTCCGCGCTCCGAGCCCGAGATCTTGTCACCATGCTCCTTCAGCATCTTCTCGATGTTGTAGACCATCGAGTCGAGCTGATTCTTGGCTTCAATGACCTCGCGCGCCGCCTTGTCCTCAGCCGAATGCGCGTCGGCTTCTTTCGCCATGCGATCGACTTCTTCTTTGCTTAGACCGGAAGACGAGGTAATCGTGATCTTTTGATCTTTGCCCGTGGCGTTGTCTTTCGCGGTAACGTTCAGGATGCCGTTCGCGTCGATGTCGAACGTCACCTCGATCTGCGGAATGCCCCGCGGAGCCGGAGGCAGCCCGGTCAGATGAAACTTGCCCAAAGTCCGGTTCTGCGCCGCCATTGGACGCTCGCCCTGCAGCACATGCACTTCGACCGAAGTCTGGTTGTCGGCTGCCGTCGAAAACGTCTCCGTTTTCTTCGTCGGAATCGTTGTGTTCCGCGGAATCATCCCCGTCGCTACGCCGCCGAGCGTTTCGATCGCCAGCGTCAGCGGAGTCACGTCGAGCAGCAGCAGGTCTTTCACTTCGCCCTTGAGCACGCCGCCCTGAATCGCCGCGCCAACCGCCACGACCTCATCCGGGTTCACGCTCTTGTTGCCTTCCTTGCCGAACAGTTCTTTCACCAGTGTCTGGATGCGCGGCATACGCGTCTGTCCGCCGACCAGCACGACTTCGTTGATCTTCGTCGAGTCGAGTCCTGCATCCTTCATGCACTGCTTGCACGGTCCGACCGACTTCTGGATGATGTCCTCAACCATCGACTCGAACTTCGCCCGCGTCAGCTTCTTCACCAAGTGCTTCGGACCGGAGGCATCCGCCGTGATGAAGGGCAGATTGATCTCGGTCTCCATGGTGGTCGAAAGCTCGATCTTGGCGCGCTCCGCCGCGTCTCGCAGACGCTGCAGCGCCATCTCGTTGCCCCTGCCACGCAGGTCGAGCCCTTCATCTTTCTTGAACTCGTCGATGAGCCAATCGACCAGGCGCTGATCGATGTTGTCGCCGCCGAGGTGCGTGTCGCCGTTGGTGGCCTTCACTTCGATCACGCCTTCGCCGACTTCAAGGATCGAAATGTCGAACGTGCCGCCGCCGAAGTCGTACACGGCGATGGTCTCGTCTTTGCCCTTGTCGAGCCCGTACGCGAGTGCCGCCGCAGTCGGCTCGTTAATGATTCGCTTCACATCGAGCCCCGCGATCCGCCCAGCGTCTTTTGTCGCCTGCCGCTGCGCGTCGTTGAAGTACGCCGGTACGGTAATGACCGCCTCGGTCACTTTCTCCCCGAGGTAGTCTTCCGCCGCCTTCTTCAGCTTTTGCAGGATCATCGCCGAGACCTCCGGCGGAGTATGTTCCTTGCCCTGCGCGAGCACCGACACGTGATCCCCCGCTCGCTGCACCTTAAAGGGCACCATCTTCATTTCTTCGGAAACCTCGTCGTAGCGCCGCCCCATGAAGCGCTTGATCGAGTACACGGTGTTCTCCGGATTGGTAATGGCCTGCCGCTTCGCCACCTGTCCCACCAGCCGCTCCCCGGTCTTGGTAAAACCGACCACCGACGGCGTAGTCCGGCCACCCTCTTCGTTCGCAATGACCTTGGGCTCGCCCCCCTCCATCACAGCTACGCAGGAGTTGGTCGTCCCCAGATCGATACCGATAATCTTGCCCATAACGGACCTCCTAAACTTTTAAGTGCTTTATAATCAATGCGATCATGATTGCGTCTTATGCCATGCTAAGACTTGAGTGAATTATTGTCAACAATTAGATGCTCGCGACATGACCTGAGTTGCGATAACCGAGATCTTGGAAGCGCGGCCCTAAGGGTTCTTTGACATCGCGCACAACGAGCAAATTGTTTTGCGGAAGGACACGAGCAATAATTGTCGCGACAATGAGCTCATTTCAGTACCTTCTATTTGCCACAACGGTTTTGTCTCTTGCCACGTTGTCCGCCGGAACAACGACCCGTGATGAATGCACTGCTAAGGACGAAACCATTTACCATGCAGACGCGGAGAATGTTGTACCGCCAGTATTCATCAGAGATGAGGGCCCAGACGACATCAGAGGCTCCGCGCGCCTTGAACTTCTCATTAACGCACAAGGAAAAATCTGCAGCATCCAGTTTTTCGAACGGGTCGATCGTGAATGGGCAAAGAAACTCGGTGAGCACATAGTTTTATACTGGAAATTCAAGCCGGCAACGCGAGAGGGCAAACCGGTGGCGGCTTTCTTTCCTATGAACTTTCCACCCGTAAGACCCAAGAACCGATAACCGAGCGATCTGTTTTGCTCCGCCCCACGTT